>Ga0255340_1003041_pt1 | contig 18354 bp, 11 predicted proteins | sample wastewater_treat_7_FD_192417 | JGI IMG/M metagenome (GOLD analysis project Ga0255340, IMG submission 192417) | Wastewater microbial communities from Lulu Island WWTP, Vancouver, Canada - plant10 | ecosystem: Engineered > WWTP > Wastewater > Unclassified | place: Canada: Vancouver, British... | reverse complement strand
TCAGCACATTCAATAATTTTAAAACTGCTATCTCTAAAGTTTCGTTTTGCTTCTTCAATACCGTCCGTGTACATAAACAGAACATCGTCTTTTTGAAGATTGAGTTTTACGGTTTGAAAGCCGCCTTTGAGGTCTACCATAAAAGAAGGGAATACACCGGCCGCTGCAGAATCGGGCAATGTTTCGATAATGTTTTTTTTCTGTCTCTTCGAATATATATGCACGAGATTATCCCCTGCATTGCAAAAATATGCTTCCCCTGAAATTGAGTTGAGAAGGCAGAGCGTAAAGGCGGCAAAACGTCCCTTGAAACCACGCGATTCAATGAGATCATTTATCTGGGAGACAATGGTATCGAGTTTTGTGCCATGTGTTTTGAAAGACCAATCTTTAAAATAGTTTAGGAAAAGCGTTGCAACTTCAACCATGATAAGCGCTGCAGGAACACCTTTCCCTGCAACGTCGCATTTTATAATTGCATACCAGGTATCATCAAGTTTTTTATAATCAAAATAGTCCCCTGAAACACCCTTTGCGCCTTCGTAGTAGCCAAAAAATTCAGCGTTTTCGTTTACTTCACTTCCCGTGGTTAGTTTTTTTCCAAAGCTATCTGTTTCGAGTGGGATAAACATTTTTTGCACTTCTTTACCCACGGTTAAGTCTTTAGAAGCAGCGGCAGCGCGAACAAGTCCCTGCGCCATATCATTTACCGTATCGCCGAGCAAGCCTATTTCATCGCGGCTTTTGAGAAGAATATCTTTTCCCTCAAGTTGTTCTTTATCATCAGTATCTCGAATCATAGCAACGTGGGCAGCGAGTTGCCGTATCGGTTTAATGATAACTGAAGCAAGAATGAGTGTGATAATTAAGCCTATGGATAGTGCAAGTAAGGCAATAATACCTGTCGTAATAAGTATTGTTTTTTGTGCACTTTCAACGGAATAAATTAAAGATTCAGTACTTACGGATAAGATGACGATTCCGCGAACAAAGTCTTTTTCTGTTCCCTGTCTATATAAAACAGGTTTGTAAAAAATGTAATCGGTTGTATCTCTTGAAAGATTTTTTGTATTAAATGCAGGTATAGATTCTGTATATTCTTTTGAAAGTTGATTTAGCTCTTCGCTTAAACTTTCATTGAGGCTACGTGTTGCGTTTTGAATTTCATTTAGCCGTTCTATTGAGTCTGCATCATTTCTGCCCGCAAGACCAATTCCTTCTGCGGTAAGTCGAGTTATTTCATCAGCGAGATGGCTTACTTTTTCTACAGCCACGTCATTTGCAAGGAGCGCTTTTTCTGAAATTGCTTCTATATAGCTTCTTGTATACCGTGAAGCGCCAAAATTTATTTCTTTTGTATCAATGAAGGTTTCTATTTCTGCATCATTTGTTGCCCAAATAAAAGAGATATCGGTGTTGTCGCCAGCAGCAGGAAGCCCAACGATTGTTGTGTACAAGGCTTCTTTCAGGGCATTTGATTGGTTTGGTAAAAAACTGAGTTCCAAAACATTTTGCGTGGGTAAATATGCTTTTACAGAGGAGGCAAGAGATTCTAACAATACTTCTGTTTTTTCTTCGAGTCCTTCAGCGAGGGTTTCTTCTTGTGTGCTTGTCATAAGATAGCCAAGGGGGAGGGAAACAAGAATAATAATCATGATAATTAAGCTCGAAGTAAAAAAGACGAGTTTATATTTTAGACTCATTCCCTTGTGATAGAGTTCCTTAGTTTTTTTCCGAGAAGGCTTTGTCATACTAACTCCTGTAATAAGTATCTGTACTTCTTGCTTTATCAATAGCATTTCTTTTGAGCTGCTTATAATTCCTTGTATCGATACAAGCAGTATAATAAAAACGAGGACAATTAAAAGGCTTATAAGTAATTCATGTATTCCAATTGAAAAAGCTCTTCCTTCATTGAGACCGCGAATCTGAGGAGCATATACATATGAATAATCCCCAATCTTCACAGTACCTGTTTCAAGGATTGTAAGTTTTTGCCTTATGCTGTAGAGCCCTCGTTTTTCATGGTAGAGGCGTACTTTGTATGAACCCTCTTCCATATCACCGATATCGAGCTCACGGATACTTCTGTCCGATACAATCTTATAGTCCCCCGCATCATAGTAAAAAAATTGCTCTTCGTTTGTGCTTTCGTTTAGAAGACCTATCTTTGAAACAAAGCCCTCAGAGCTAAAGCCCCGCCCTAGAATCGATAGGACATAGTTTCCAAAGAGCGTTCGCTCGGAGCTAAGATTTGTTACAGCGGTGTAGGGGATGAATTTATTAAAAGCAATAGTAATAATAGTCGGTTCACTGACGTTTCCAACCTCATCGATAGCTGAGACAGAAAAGGCATAAAAACCATTTTCGATATTTGTCAGATTTAGTTTTGTATTTTCTGTGAGTATACGCAAAGGCGGTTTTGCTGGCTCTCTTTTTAGCTCTTGCTCTCCAGTTATTGGTAGCTTTTGTACAGCATCCATATACTCAAGAGAGTAGGAGTAACCAATCGTTTCGTCATCGCTTGCTTCCCAGGTAAAGGGAAGTGTGTTCGATATAACAAAGCCATCATCATCAAATTCGGGTAGATGTATGATTGGTTTTTCAGGCGGTTTTGTATCCCTTGTATAGCTAATGCTCGCATCTTCTGACCAGTTTCCTGCATAATCGAGGGCCTTCACCTTTAGAAACCAATCTCCATCTTCGTTTGCCCATTCTGTGAGAGCTGTTTGACTTGGAAGGTTTTGTAAAATCCTCGGTGCTTCCAGATAGGGATTTTTCGTCCATAGATAACTAAAGCCTGCTATACCCGAAGAGTCCTGTGGTAGTTGAATTTGAAATTGTACTCTTTCACTGGCGGCTTTTTTCCCTACAATAAAGTTACGGGCTATTATAGACGGCTTAGCGATCGTTCTGTCAGGTGCAAGATGAACGATATGTGAGGACCTTGTATTTTGCTCTTGCCAAAAAAAATCCACACTCTTGCCATTATCACTTACAATTGGGATACCAAACAGGGCACTATTTGTCCCGCTAGAGAGCCTATTTTCATCAGACCATATGAGACCAGTTTTCTGTGTAAAATAAATATCTTCTTTTCCACTTCTTGTATCGAACCAAACAAGGGAAATCGTATTGTTGTAAGCAAAAAGAATTGGGTTGGAAGCATTGCCTTGTCCATCCGATATTTTTTCAATAGGCCCCAAAGTATTTGCATTTTGCAATTCTGAAAAATAAATAGCAGCATTTTCCGAGGCATAATGCGTTCTCTCCCAGGCAATATAGGTTTTTCCGTTGAAGTATAGTAGATTTGCTCTTTGATTGTGGAAATTTGTAAAAATTTGATTTTCTTCGCCCAAGACGCGTTGGGTTTCATCTGTTAAAAGCTTTACTGGCGACCAGTTTCTACCACCATCAGTGCTCAAGCTGGAAAATAATTGATAGGAAAGTCTTGTACCACTGCTATGGGAAGCTTGAAATACAACAAGGTCGCCTTCTTTTGTTTCTGTAAGCACAGGAATAAAAGGATTTGTGATATGTTTACTTGGCTCAAATTCTCTAAAAGCACTCCAGGTATAACCATCTGCTGATTCTGCTTGTCGCAGTAAAAAAGCTTCGTCATCACCTTCGGAAGCGAAGATAATAAAACCGTTTTTACTTGTGGCATATATTCGTGGCGCTAAGAGGGGCTCGCCTCTATGCTCAATATTTGTTTTTGCAAAAGATTGCCCACTATCGCTACTGCTATACACAGATATAGTATGAGTATCCGCTATAATCGCACAGGCAATTTGCCCTCTTTTATTCATTGCAACCGTACTAATCTGTGGAATTTCTCCAGAAAAGGGAAAGGGACCGGCAAAACGCTCGTTTTTTACCCATTCATAGCCTTGTCCTGTGAAACGATAGACCGCGGTAGAAATCCAAATCGCATTGTTTTCTACTTCTTGCCATATTATAATAGAATCATTCCCCGTGGCGCTTGATTTGGCAAAGCTGGGGAAATAGGCATGAGAGCGAGAAATGGAAACAGGCGCTTCCCAATAAAAATCTTGTGAAAACAAGCCGAGGCTAAAAGTCGAGAAAAGTATACTGACTAAAAATAACAAACAAAGCCTTTTCACAGAAGCGAATCCACCTTTTTCTTTAAATCAATAATTTTTGAAGAGTTTTGGTTTTCCCTTTTTTGCAATAATGTATTTACAATACCTGCAGCTTGTAAAACATTTCCTCTTTGCAATTCTAAAATAGCTCTTTGATATAAATCCTCTGACTCAGAAGAAAGCACAATGGAAGCTTTTCCACCAATCATAATTTGTACCCTATCTTTCAGTACCATAGCTTCTTCATTGTCTGGATTATTTTCCAATGCGGTATTTAACTTCGCAAGTGCAGCATTGAGTTGTATTTCATCCCTACTTGCAGAGTTTACCACAAGAGCAGCCTCATTTGTAAGCCGTCTTGATTCCGCAAGCGCTTTTTGATCTGGTGGACGTATACGAATCCCCATTTCTATTTCCGCATTGTAGATAAAATCGCTCAAACCTGGATATCGTGGATTTATTTCAGAAAGGTCGAGCAAATCAGTATATGCGCTTTGCCGTTTTGTTAAATCTCTAAAATCTTGTTTTGCCTGTGTAATACGTTGTGCAAAAAAACTCTCAAAGGCAGCTGGATCTATGAGTTGGTCTATGCGCAATGTCAGCAAACTTGCTTCTTGGTTCAAAGGATATACAATTTGCAATTCACGAATTTTTTTCTTTGCATCATTTAGTACTGTTAAGGCTTCTGCACGCTTATTTTCTGCCAATAATCTTTTTCCCTTTTCAAAATATTGTTTTGCAAGGCTCATTATTTGGCTCATTTCTGGATAGAGCGGCGCTGAAGGTAAAATAACGCGTCCTGTTTTCATCGAAAGTGCTGTTCCAACAAGTATGAGCAAGTTTGTTATTTCTGGGTCTTTTTCCCCAACATTGGTCACCGCAAACCTATTTTCAGCCTGTATTAAAAGCGTTTCTGCTCTTTCAAAATTTCCTTGATAATAGGCGGTTTTTGCTTCATTTTTAAGATTTCGTACTTCTCGAATGACAACTTCGTTTTCCTTTCGCGTTATTTCATTCGCTAAAAGGATCAGTTGCTCATCGCTTTCTTTTCGTAGACTTTCAGATTCTTGGTGTTCTAAGGATTCATTGTATTTTGTTCTTGCACGGGCTAAATTATCCCTGGCGTTTTGGAAGGCATTGTTTCGTATTGCTTCTTGCACTTGACTAACTCGTAAAAGCGCTTCGTTTTTTGCACGCTCTGCCAATAATATCTCTTGCTCTGCAATGAGAATACGGCTTTGCGTTTGTCTTTTTAGATTTTCCAAATCGGAAATGAGCTTGACAAAAAAGGAGCTGCTTTTCTCAACTTCTTTTGTAAATAGACTTTCATGAAAAACCTTAGACTCTAAAAGGCTTTTATTTTTTTCATCAATCTCCCTCGTATCGGCATCAATATTCTTGAGTATTTCATTGAAAAGTAAAATACTTTCGGCAGGATAGCTTAGCGCAAGAAGCGTTTCTGGGTTTTCCTTTTTTTCTGGATTTAATGTTTCTAGGCCTTCTGCGTATAGATTTGCATAATGATTTTCTATTATTTTCCCTTCATCTTCTAAAAAGTGAGCAAAACTATCCCACTCTTGACTTAAATACGCAAGATTTTCTTGTATACTGCCTTCCAAATCCCTTAGCAAGGTATTGTAAAAGACAAGCCATACTTCATATGTTGTATCATTTAACCCTCTGATTCTTTCTTCAGCACGATTATAGTCTTGATTCAGATCGAGTATTTCCTTTGTGTTTTTGAAAAGATTTGAAGCATATTCAGAAGCTATGATAGATTCCTTAAAAGCAAAAAAGAGATTTTTCTCATTAGCTTCTTTTTCAATATTACTTGCAAATAAAACATATTCAGCCTTTAATGCTTTTAAGAATAAAAGATTTTTACTGCGGCTTGTATCATGATATACTGAAGCAGAACCGTCATTTTCGTTTTTTAATTGATATAGGGCCAAGAGATTTTCTACATAGTTCAGAGCTTTTTCTGTTTCAGCAAAGCTTGTTTTTGCTTTTTCGAGACTTACTAAATCGAAGTTTGTTTTGAGACTTTGAAGCATTAGGCTCGATGTGTTAAATTCTTTTTGAATGAGTAGATCCGATGCGATTAAAAATGGTTCTATTTTTTTATTCCATTGTTGATTATATGAGGCGATAATTCCTGTTGTTTCACTGTTTTGTCTTCCCAAAAGAAATCGACTCGCAAATGCCAGAAAAGAAGCTTCGGTAAGATTTGGGTTTTCTATTTGTAAGCCTGTAAAACTATTGCTAAAGAATGCTCCTATACTTTGTATTTCATTTTGATATGAGGCAAATTTTTGGAAACTATCTAGAAAAATAGGGAAGAAGTCTAAAATGGCAGCTAGGTCGTTTTGTTTTTGTTTTTCTGAAAAAGCTGTTGCTACTTCACCTAAGTCAGAAAGTATTTGTGGAAAATCCGCAATGAGAATCGGTAAGCGATCGAGTTTGTTTTTAACCTCTTGTTTTAAGGCTGGATCCCAATTTTCTTCAAAAAATTCTTTTTGATATAAATCAAGTCCTGAGTAGAATAGTTGTATTGCTTCATTATAAGCCCCTTTTTCAACAAGGAGGCTCCCTTTTTCCATAATGTCATCAAAAACTGCACGGTAGTAGGTAAATTGTGCCGCTGTTTTTGTTTCTTGTATAAAACCGGTATATAAAGTACTTGGGTTTTTTTCAAGCAGTGCTTCAAGACTTGCAATCATATCGAGCTTTTTTTTATCTTCAAGCGGTTCATTCATAAGAACTCCTACGAGCTCTTCAGCTTTTTCAGAAAAAGCGATACGAGAGTTGATAATTTTTTTCAATCTTTTTTGAGCCGCGTCAAAGTCTTGAGGTTTTTTTGCAATGTATTCTTGCAAAAGAATAAGTGCTGCATCGTAGTCTTGTACAGCCATCAATTCATCGATAGTTTTAAAAGGAGACTCCTTTTTACCAGCGGCAAAAAGAGTGAAAAGAGAAAAAAATAAAATACAAATGAAAAAGGCTTTTTTTATTTCCCAACCCCTTATTACAACATTTAATAGAAAAAAAACACTATTCTCTATTAGTTTTCGGCATTTTAAAGCCGATTATGTAGTATCTTAGTCTTTTTTGCGATATAATTACATAGGGTGAAAGGTGGATTTTAATGCGAAAAAACAAGTTTTTGCTTATCACATTTATTTTATTCTCGTTAATTAAATCTCTCGCAAGTTTAGAATATTCGGATGTGTATGCTGATGTTTCAGAGTTTTTTTCAGTTTTTATCGATCCAAATGAAGGGCTCACAAGCTTTCGTAGCCTTTTAATTCCCTCTGGAGGAAGACCCGAAGCACTTGGCAATGCATATACGGGCATGGCAAACGATGTAAGTTATATCGAATACAATCCTGCAGCAAGTGCGGTGCTCGATGAGACGGAAATCGGTGTCTTTCATAATGCCTGGATTCTTGACACCAACGTAGAAAGCTTTGTTTTTACGAGCCGAAAAAGAAATTTAGGCTGGGGCGCTCAAATAAAAGCACTCTATCTACCATTTACCGAGTATGATTTATTTGGAAACTCCGTTTCTGCAGGCTATTATAGTGAAACAATTGCAGCCATCAATCTTGCATACAATTTTTTTGCAGGCTATACCTTCAAAGGTCTCGCCGTTGGAACAAGTCTTAAAACAGCCTTTCGCAGCGTTCCCGATTATGTAAATGCAGAAACAGATCAAATAGATAAAAATGCAGGTTTAGGGCAATCGGGCTTGGCATTTATGGCTGACCTTGGTTTTCTTTTTCGCTTTAATGCCTTTAAGTTTTATAGTTCTCGTGAAGCAAATATGCAGGTGGGGCTTTCTTTTATGCATTTTGGTGCAGGTATTACAGGGTTTGCACAAGCAGACGGTGTTTTTTTAGATGACCCACTCCCTTCAAAGATAAATCTTGGTTTTTCGTATAAACCTATTCGACCGCTTACCTTTGTAGCAGATATTTCGCAACCCTTGAACTTACAATCCATCGGTGAATCAGGTTTATTGTCTTTTGGCGGCGGTATGGCCCTGCAAATAACACCTTTTTTCGCACTCCATTCAGGTTTTTTCTTGTCGGGGGGAAATCCACGTTTTAGCCTCGGCTCTGAATTTATGCTCTTTTCCTATCTTGCCAATGTGAATTATACCCTTGATTTGACTTCGAGTATAAATCCGATAAGCCGTTTTAGTCTCGCCTTAAAAATGAATTTAGGCGATAAGGGACGAAAGTCAGATGCAGAAAAAGTCGATGAACTCTACGTGAAGGGCTTGGAAGCATATTATCTATTGCATTTGGAAGAAGCTATTCGGCTTTGGGAAGAAGCCTTGGAAATAGACCCGGGCTTTGACCCAGCAATTATTGCTATAAAAGCGGCACAGGCGACAATAGATATTCAAGAAAAAATCCGTGATATTCAAAAACTTGAGTAGCTTACTTTTTATCTGGCTTTTTGAGAAAAACTATTTTTTCTTACTAAAGATACGATAGTTTATCCAGGGAAAGATTTGGTGTGCTCGCTCTGTATTTGTAAGCCATTCGGTACTCGTGTTATTTGAACCGAGGGATTCAAAAACAGTTGCAAAGGAACTTACATTTTGTGAAAAGGCTTCTCGAGCAAAGTCTGGATAGTTTTTGTTGTGAAGCATGCTTGGCCAGTCACTTGCTTGTGCTAAAAGTATTTCCTTCGCTGCAAGGTTGAGAGCACGGGCTTTTAAGCCGGTGTCATCGGTAAAGCGCTGAGCGAGGTCAATCATTCTTTCTGTCGACTTATGAACATAGCGCACCATCCATTCATTTGAGCTGTCTACTAAGTCCTCGCCATAGCCAAAACCAGATGCCGCAGAATGATAGGGCTGTACAACTTGCAGAGTAAACTGATTCTTTGCCAAATCGCTACAATTTTCTATGTTTATTTCTTCTTGTTTACTTGCATGCCTAAAAAAACGTTCAAGCCAATCAATGCCTTCAAACCATTTTTCACCAAAGAGGGAAGCATCAAAGGTCGCAACGAGGGAAACTTCATCTTCCTCGCTTAATTCTGCAGCCTTATGAAGTAAGTCTATTTTTTTTGCTAAAAAGTCTTGTGCATCTTTGTCAGCTTGTTGTCGGGCTTTTTCAATGTCGTATTGTTTTTTTTCTATGCTTTTTGAAGCTTTTGAAAAGTATTTATAGCCCGTTGATATACGCTCTTTGTTTTGATCCAAAATAGCTGTTAGTTCTTCTATGTCGGATTCAAAACCTATGTCATTTTCTTCATTTCGGTATATTTCATTGTGTATATATCCTTCATCCCCCATTATTTCTTTTTCTGCATAGGGGTCTCTACCAAAGAATGCAAAAGAATTTTCACTTCGTACTGGGGAAAAGATACCGTTTTTGCTCGGTGGCGTTGAAAATAAAAGCCCATGTGTTTCAATAATAGCATAATTTAAACCATAGGATCGCAAAATATGTTCAAGACCCGGTGTATAGCCGAGGTTTGGTAACCAAAAGCCCTCTGGAGCAAGGTTAAAAAAACTTTTATGTGCGATTAAGCCTGCTTCTACTTGCGCATGGATTGCTTCTTTGAGATCGATATAATGTGGTAAAAAACAATTTGTTGCAGCGCTTGCAAAAAGTTCGATATTTCCTTTATGTGCATAGTAGGCAAATTTTGATAAAATATCTTGATTAAAGGTCTCCACAAAATCTCTTTTATTTCGCTTACAAGTTCGTAGATATTCTTTTGCAAGCTCTTGGGTTTCTGGATTTCCCTCGTGTTTTTTTATTTCAGCCTCACCTAAGAGAATGAGCTTATCAAGCCATTCGATATAACTTTGCTGTACAACAGGGTCTGTTAAAAGGGTACAAAGTGAAGGGGTTATGGTTAAACCAAGTTTAAAGTTAATTCCATCACTTTCGAGATTTGCAAACATATTTAAAAGGGGGAGATAGGTTTGAGAAATAGCGTAAAAGAGTAGTTGGTTTTTATCGCTCTCGCTATTGTTTATATCGCGAAAATATCCTTGATGGAGTAATAAATGTAAGGCAAAAGACTTTTTTTTCATGTTTTTCCTCTCTACCATAGCTATTAAATAAAGGTTTGTCGGTGATTATTGTAATGTTCACGTAAAATATCGTGCATTCCTGAAAGTGCAATAATCGGACTTACTTTTTTATCGATACCAGGTTCGTTTTTTTCTAGAATAATATGTGGAATTGTAATTTTTTGTGTGCTAGAAATTATTTTAGGTTCAGTATTTGAAAATTCGGCTATTAAATGGAGTCGAAAAGAGTTATATGCTGGATTTAGTAAAATAAATTGCTCTTTTTTTTCTAAATGCACTTCAATTTCTATGCCTTCTTTTTTTACCTCAACACCATCCTTGTAAAAAACAAGGGAAAGAGTGAGACCGAGATAGTTTGGGTTTTGACTTATTTCTTTAAATTCAGAATCTCGAATATCCCAATAGGCAAAACACCAGAGTGGATTGCGCATTATTGCACCAATATAGGTTTCATTAAAATTTTTGGGCAGATCTTCATAGAAGGTAAATGCACTTGCATCATCGCGAAGATCGTCTTGATGGGTTTTGCTTTGTTCCTCTGCAATTTCCAATAATTCAGAAATGATAAATCGTCTATTTAAAGATTCAGGAATTTCAATGTTATATTCATCTGCAAGCGAAACGAGAGCACTGGTTGACATTGATTCTAAATCAGCTTTTGTAATAATCTTATTTCTCATACAAGAGCTATGATGAACAGAATAAAGCTTAATGTCAATACCTTAATTCTGTAGGCCTTTATAGGAAAAGCCTACAGAAGCTGTATAAAATCTTTATTGGACGAGTAAATTATATGCGTCAAGAAGGTTTTCTGTTTCTAAGAGAGCCTCTCGCAAGTCTTTGTTTTTGAGTTTCGTACTAAAATACGAAAGTGTTTGTAAATAATACGCGTGTTGATTGTAGGAGGCTGCAATCATAAATAAGAGTCGAACAGGTGTATCGTCAATTGTTTGAAAATCTTGGACATCAACTTTAGAAATGCCTACAGACATAATTAGGTCAGTAACCGAAGAAAGTCGTACATGAGGAATAGCTATGCCCCGTCCTATTGCAGTTGACATAAGCTCTTCTCGTTTGAGAATTTCGCTTACTAGTTCTTGTGCGTTTTTTACTTGTGGCGCAGTGCTGAGATTGTCAGCGAGGGCAACAAGCGCATCTTGCTTTGAACTGTGATTTAAGAAAATAACTCTATCCGGGGAGAGTATGTTTTTTATTTGAATTTGTGCTCCAAAAGGGGAGGTGCGTGAACCTGTTGATAAACGGTCGTTAACCCATTTTTCAATTTCTGTTTTTTTAAATCGCCATACAGTGCCAATTTTACCAGAAGGAATTTCTCCTTTTTGCGCCCAGTCGTATACTGTTCTCTCTGACACTCTTAAATACTTTGCTACTTCTTCAATTGTAAGTATATTGTCTTCCACTCTATTCTCCTTGCATATTCAGGAATGGTTCTTCGTTTGTATTCTTTAGTATGATTTTGCACTGTTTGTGCGTATATGTCAAGGGTTGCATAGAAAAAAAATACTGTCTTTGCTTGACAAGCATATATGCTTATTATACCATGCTTTTATATGAAAATAAAAGAAAAAAAATGGTTTTTTTCACTTTTAGGCTTTTTAATTGTTGTTCTCTATGTTTTGTTTTCGAGCCAGCCCTTAAAAAAAGAACTACAGCTCCTGCCTGAGTGGACTGTCAACTTAGAAGATAGCTATCTTGCCCATAGAGATGAGGATAGTCATTTTGTACAGAATGGAACAGAAGAGCTTTTGCCTTTTTTGCAAGGGCGCTATCTTGGTGCAGTCTATCCAAGTGGTGATATTGCCTTCATTGAACAATATGCACAACGAGCGAGCCTTTCAAAAAAATATTGGATTCCGTATGAAATGAATGCAAAAAAGACTCTCGTGCATCCTATGGATGGAGGAGAGCCCTTTCTAATCAAAGAGGAAGGCTTCCCATTTGCTATAGATTCATTTTTATTTACCTTTTTCCCCGGTGGAAATAGCTTTGGCTCTTATGATGCAGAGGGGCAGCTTTTGTGGACTGCATCGCAGTGGAGTCCCATATCTGCTTTCTCGGTTTCACAAGATGCTATTGCTGTTGGCTACATCGACGGAAATCTTCGCTTGTTTTCTGCCGATGGCGATTTGCTTTTTTCAAGCTATCCCGCGGGGAGTAAGTATGAAATTATTTACGGAGCGACACTTTCTTCAGATACCCAACTACTTGCCTCCATCTGTGGCTTAGAAAAGCAGCGTTTTGTTTTATACACAGTCGACGGCGAAAATACAAAAATTATCCACCATGAATATCTAGACGGAGAAAAAACAGAGGCTCGCTTTATGCAATTTAATGCCGATATGAGCAAGGTTTTTTATGATGTCGACCAAGGCCTAGCTGCATTTGATATAAAAACAAAAACGACAAATCTTGTTCCCCTTACTGGGAATATTTGCAGCATGCAAAATCTATCCTTTGAAAATATAATCGCGGTATTAAGTAAAAAAAACAACAGCTGGTATCTATCGCTCTTAGATGCCTATGACGAAATAATCGCAAGCTTTTCTTTTACTGCAGAATCTGCCTCGCTTTTTACTTATGAAAATGCATTGTTTTTGGGAAGGGATGCGAGTCTTTCAAAAATGGAGCTTGTAAGAAAATGAAAAAAGTAGTTAAAGTACAAAAAATACGCCTTTCTGTTTTTATCCTTAGTCTAATGCTTGGCACTGTCTTTTTTTCACAGATGCCCATGCAGGCTTTTGAATGGCCGCAAGAAATTGCTTCCCTAAACGAAATTTTATTTTTCTTTGGGGAGGACAGGCAAGATTTTATATCCTCTTCCTTGGTTTTTCCAAAGGGGGAGGTGATAAAACTCAGTGAAGCAGGAAAGGTTTTGTTTCAGTATGAAGCTGAGCAGTCTTGTTCTCGTTTTCCTTCAAGTTTGGGAAACGCCTTGGTGCTCGCCCACGAAAACGATTTACGAAGTCTCTATGCAAACCTCGGAGAAATTGCAGTGGAGAAAGATGCGGACTTTTTACAAGAAGGCTTAGAAATAGCGATGAGTGGAGATTCTGGCTGGCATGAGGACGGAGCTGGCTTAGAATTTGCTGTTATCGATGTAAAAAATAAGGCTCTTGTCAATCCCTTACTTGTTTTTCCTATGGGACATAAGGCAATCGATTTTGCGATAGGGAAAATCTACATAAAGGATGTAAAAGGAGAGTATAGAGAACTGGGGACTGGAAAAAGCTTTGAAGAAGGTTTCTATACTTTTTATCGTGAAGCTCGTGATACAATGCCCATTTTCAGAAGCCTTGTATCACTCAATGGAAAGACGATAGATAGCCTCAGCTATGATTCTCTGTCTCTTTGGAAGGAAAAACTTGTCCTTAAATCAAGCCAAGCCGTATTGCTCGATTATAAACAGCTTTATCCCATGGAAAACAGGCAGTATCTTTGTGAAGTAAAACTTTCTCGTGGGAAAAATACCGTTCTTGTGCAAGTATTCGATATTTTTGGAAATAAAAAACAAGTTTCGTATACAATCGATGTATACTAAGAACTGTGCTTAAAAAAAAGCTATCCGATTGTGGATAGCTTTTTTATTTAGTCTTCTCCGTAGAGATGGTCGAATTCATGCATTTTTTCCATCGCCTCTTCCTTGCAACCACCACATACGGTACCGATTTTTGTACGTGCTTGTAAGTCAGCCCAGCTGCGGTCGCCTGCCTTATAGGCTTCTTCTAAGTCCTTGTCGGTAATGTTAAGACAGCTACAAATAACGGTTACTTCTTCCTTGCCTTCAAGGCTTGCTCGCCCTTGTTTTTCAAGATAGTCGTTTATAGCAGCACGAAGCGCCTTATCTCCCAAAACAGAACAGTGCACCTTGTTTGAAGGCAGTCCTCCAAGTTTTGCCACAATGTCTTGAGGCTTAAGCTTATAGGCTTCCTCTATGTGCATTCCTTTTATTGCCTCTGAAAGGATAGAAGTTGAGGCGATAGCACTTGCGCATCCATAGGTTTTCCATCGCACATCGCTGATAACGTCATCTTTTACTCGCAAAAGAATGAGCATTTGATCGCCACAGCGAATATTTCCGACAATGCCCCGTCCATCGCAGGGCCATTGGTCTTCATTTTCCATTAAAACATTTTTGGGGTCAGTAAAATGCTCTTTTACTACCTCAGAATATAACCACTCTTGCATAGCTATTTCTCCTCTATCTGTTTATACAGTGTATTCTTACATCGGAATCGATGACATTTTTCGAAGTCTATCGATAACCGGTGGAAATTTCTCTAAAATATAGTCTACTTCTTCCATTGTGCTATATTTTCCAAAACTAAATCGAATAGAGCCATGAGCAAGCTCTGGTCCCAAACCTGTTGCCATAAGCACGTGGGAAGGGTCTAAACTTCCAGAAGCGCAGGCTGAGCCCGTTGAAACGGATATACCCAAAAGATCGAGGTGGAGTAAAATAGCCTCGCCCTCGGCTCCTGGAAAAGAAACATTGAGGGTGTTGGGTAGCACTTCGCTTTCGTGCCCGTTCACGTGAATGTTGGGAATTTTTTCTAAAAAGCCCTCTCGTAAGGCTTCTCTCAACTTCCATGTATGAGATTTATAGCTTGATAATTCTTTTTTTGCAAGACTTGCTGCTAAACCAAAGGCGGCTATTGCTGGGGCATTATAGGTTCCTGCTCGAAAGCCTTTTTCCTGGTGCCCACCTCGTATAAGCGGTTCTATATTGCGCCCTTCTTTTACGTACAAGGCACCGATGCCCTTTGGTCCATAGATTTTATGTGAGGAAAAAGTTGCATAATCAACATTCCATGCTTTTAAGTCCACAGAAATTTTCCCCACCGCCTGTACCGCATCGCTGTGAAAAAGCGCACCACTTTGGTGGGCTAGGTCTGCAAGGACTTGTATATCTTGCACTGTGCCTATTTCATTGTTTGCAGCCATAATGGAAACGAGGAGAGGATTTTCACTGAGGGCTTTTTGATACTCGTCCATATTGATTCGTCCGTCAGGATTAACCGCAACTTCTATAAGTCGAAAACCTTCTCTTTCGAGTTCTTTTGCAGATTCTATAACACAAGGATGCTCAATTGCAGAAATAACAATCGTATTTCGTTGCATTTTTTTTGATAGCGAGATCATTGTTTGAAATACGGTATTGTTTGATTCAGAACCACCTGAGGTAAAGATAATTTCATTAGCGGAGCAATTTACCAGCTCGGCAAATTCTACCCGTGCCTTTTCTATTTTTTTAGATTCAAGTCGCCCATCTTCGTGTAAGCTGGACGCATTGCCAAATTTTTCCAACTCTGAGATGTAAAAATGCTTTACTTCTTCAGAAAGTGGTGTTGTTGCATTGTAATCTAAATATATTCTCTTATGCATTTTCTATCACTCGGGAAATAATCCCGCCTCCTAGGCTAAGCCCTTCTTTATATATCACAACTGATTGCCCAGGGGCAACAGCTCTTTGCGCTTCTAAAAACTGCACCAAAACACTTGTATCTTCATTGCTCGGTATAATATCTGCTTCGACTGGCTTTGATGCGAGGCGAATTTTCACCCAGGCTCGAAAGCTTTTTTCGGGGCGATAGTCTCCTGCCCAAACCCAGTTTTCTGAAAGCAAGGCCTTTGAAAATAAATCATCCTCATAGGCGAGTATTATGGTATTGTTCTGGGAATCGATGGCTTGAACGTAGAGCGGTTTTACATCGCTAATTCCAAGCCCTCTTCGTTGTCCGACAGTATAATGCTCAAGTCCCTTGTGTTTTCCCAAAATCCGTCCTTCGGGATTGATAAAGGAACCTTCTTGTGCTTTTTTATCTTGAAAGAGGATATCAAAATACGTTTGTGGTACAAAATCTTGGCTTTCTTTTCGTTTTGATGCTGCAAGTTCTCTTTTTTTTGCCATTTCATAGACTTCTTTTTTTGTAAAATTTGAAAGAGGGAAACGTACCTTCTCTAAGACAGAGGAGGGAAGGCGGCATAAAAAATAGCTTTGGTCTTTTTCGCCATCTTTTGCTTGTGTGACAACAAAGGGGTGTACGCCTGTTTTTGTATCTTCTCCGTAGACAGAGGCTATATCATCTTTTATTTGTACAATACGTGCATAATGACCAGTACAAAAATAGTCAAAGCCTATTCCTTTTGCGTCAAGTTCTTTTTGGATACCTTCTATAAATGCTCCAAATTTTACAAAGCGATTGCATTGAATACAAGGATTTGGTGTTTTACCTGCTCTATATTCTGCTTTAAAATAATCGAGGACCTTTTCGTTGTAGACCTTTGCTACCGGTATGAGGTAGTAAGGAATATCGTGTTCTTTGCAAAAACTACGACATTCTGCTATATCTTTTTCTTCATCGGGACTATAGCAAGATTCACGCCTGCCCGATTCTGAGTGCGGGATAGGGTAGCCCTCGTCCCATAAAGACATAGTTGCTCCGATTACAGTGCAGCCACGTTCTTTGAGAAGTAAGGCTGTCAATGCTGAGTCGACACCGCCAGATAAGGCAACAACAACAGTTGAGCCAGCTTCAGGAGAAGATACTTCTTGTATTGCAATAAGGCTTTTTTTAGAAAGCCCAGTACTTTCATAGGTCATACTTAAAATATACTGTTTTAATCAAAAAGAGTGAATAGACAAAGGGTATAAAAACTAGCGAAATACTAGGTTTCTTTAGTCAAAATGCTTTATTTTTTATTGGAACTATAGTATATTATGAGTATGAAGATTTCAACACGCGGTAGATATGCATTGAGGCTCTTATTGGACCTCATGTTACAAGATAAAGATAGCTATGTTTCTCTAAAAGAAATATCGAGTAGGCAAGATATTTCTGTGAAGTATTTGGAGCAAATTACCTCGCTTTTGACAAAGGCGGGTTTGCTTATCAGTACCCGGGGACCTACGGGAGGCTATAAACTAGCTAAGAGCCCCGATCACATACGAGTTTATGATGTTATGGTCGCTACAGAGGGTCCACTGCATTCCGTAGCTTGTTTAGGTGAAACGGAAAACCCTTGCCCTCGAAAAGATTCTTGTACTACCCTTGGAGTCTGGGAAGGACTCGATAAGGTTGTCTACGATTATCTAACTTCAATTACACTTTCTGACGCCCTTACATTGGAAAACAAGGAAGCAGTTAACTTTTCTATTTGACAGACTCTCTCGCAGCTTCATTTTTCCCTCTTTTTATGCTATACTATCCCCATGAAACAAGAAAGTAAAAGAGATTTTTTTGTTTCGGGGAGGTAACAATGAATCGCAAAGCTATACTCGGAGCAGCAGTCCTGCCTCATCCGCCTTTGGCTGTTGGTAAGGTTGCAGTCGATAAAAAAGAGATAATCAAAAAAACGATTGCATCTTTTCAAAGCCTTGCAAAAGAGATAGAAAGGCTTGCACCGCAAACCATTGTCCTTATTTCTCCCCACACGAACCTCTATGCCGACTATTTTCATCTGGGATCTTATAACGAGGGTGAAAAAATAGCTTGGGGAGACTTCTCGCGCTTTGGTGATGCAGAAAGTCGGGTTGCAGTAGGCTTCGATGAGCCCTTTATCGATGCACTGGCAGAACTTTGCCAAAAAGAAGATTTCCCCTGTGGAAAACTTGGAAAAAAAACGTCCTTTCTCGACCATGGAATTACCGTACCGCTTTATTTTGTTCAAAAACAGTATAGCGATTTTCAGCTTGTACAAGTTGGCTTAAGTGGCTTAGGCTTGGCAGAGCACTATGCCTTGGGTATGAAAATAACAGAGATTGCAGAAAAGCTTGGGCGAAAAACCTATATCATAGCAAGCGGCGACCTCTCCCATAAATTGCTTGCCGATGGTCCCTATGGCTATGCTGCAGAAGGCCCAGAATACGATGAACGAATAATGGCGGTCTTGGAAAGGGCTGCCTTTGGCGAAATGCTGGATTTTGATGAAGCTTTTTTAGAAAGGGCAGCCGAATGTGGGCATCGCGCTTTTTGCATTATGGCAGGAGCCTTTGACGGGCTTAAAGTCGATGCAAAAAAACTTTCCTATGAAGGTCCCTTCGGCGTTGGCTATGGTGCAGCTCTTTTTATACCAAAAGAAAAAGATACAGCACGGCATTTTTTAGAAGCCTTTAGAGAAAAAGAAGCTAAAAAAAATGAGGAAAGACGAAAAAACGAGGACCCCTATGTA
>Ga0255340_1003032_pt1 | contig 18385 bp, 13 predicted proteins | sample wastewater_treat_7_FD_192417 | JGI IMG/M metagenome (GOLD analysis project Ga0255340, IMG submission 192417) | Wastewater microbial communities from Lulu Island WWTP, Vancouver, Canada - plant10 | ecosystem: Engineered > WWTP > Wastewater > Unclassified | place: Canada: Vancouver, British... | reverse complement strand
GCTTCTATACCAACTTCCCAAGGTTTAAGTATTTCCGTTGTACTTAATGGTGGAGTAATATTTAAAGCGATGTTTCTATAAACTAATTCTAATCTATCAAACGGACACTCTGTTGCACTTAAGCTAACATAACTTGTTACATAATTATTTTTCCAAGCGAGATCTCTTATCAGGTAAAGAAAATGAGATTTACCACCTCCATAATTACCAACAATTAACTTAAATGATGATAAGTTGTATTTTAAAATATCATTTAAATATTCATTTTCAATAACATTTAAATAAGGTTCAAGCCCAACATTAAAATATTCAACTCCTACTTCTGGAGGTGTGCCTGAACTACCCAGTTTATGGATTATTACTTTTGCAAGTTTAGGGTCTAAATCTAATTCATTCATCTTTTTTATTCTTAAAACAATACTTCTCTTACTTTATTCTCTGTCTCAATTGAAATATATGAATAATATGTCCCGTCTCCTTCGTCGTTATCAGGAATCCAGATAGAGTTTTTTTTATCTCCTGTTGCATCAAAAGTAGCTACATAAAACTTTAGTCCCTTAACTGCATTATTCGATTTTCGCAAAATGTAAAGAAGATAAGATAATTTTATCCTTGAATAGTCTCGAAAATTTTCTTTTTTAGGGTCGGTAAAGAATTTTTGAGGTTGTTTAATGAAAACAAATTCATTCAGAACTTCAATAATTGGCAACTTTTCACCAATTATTTTTCCAGTTAATAATAGTCTTCTCTTGTAAGCTTCCGTAAAATCCTTAAATAGTTCAACAGGATCTATCTTTTCGCTATTAAGCTCCTTATCAAATTTAGTTATTGAATCATAAATAGAAGTTGGATTTAGAGGTATTTTTGATTTTATCTTCTCCACTTCAGGACCAAAAAATAATTGAGCCTCTCCAAACTCAAAGTTAAGTTTTATTGTATACATTCCAACTCTCAATGTTGGATACTGTCCTTTAATGGTTTTCCCATCTTTTTTAAATAAATCACTTAATTTTTCACCAAAACTAAATCGGAAATCATCTTTTGCTTTCTCTAAAATCTCCTTTTCATCGTTAATAAGATTTAAAATTGAGGTTTTAATTGGGAAAGGTGGTAAAACATCAGCTAATTTGGTTATCTCAGTTAAATTCTTTTCAGCCAAATAAGCATTATCTAAAAGATTTTCTTTTGACTTATTATATTTAGCTAATAATTTTAACACTTTATCTAAATTTTTTGTGAGTGATTTAATGTTATCAATTATTTCTTTCACAACACAATTATATAAATAACAATAAAAAATCAAATATTCATTCGTATTTATATGTAATAATTGAAGTTACTAATCAAAAATGAGAATTATACCAATGTTTATTATATAAGTTTTGCGAGAGAAAATCAGTTTCTATGCTTAATTCCTCAGATAATAATAACTCCAAAATTATATTTGGTAAAGAGATTTAATTGTTAGTTATATAAGAGGCACACAAAAGGACTATAGAAAATATTTTCATGCCTTATTATGGCAGAAATGCCATGAAGTGTTAAAGTGAAATCTTTACTTATCCATAAATTACTAAATAACAATATAATAAATTATAAATATAATAATAACATGAAAGTAGAAATGGGATCCAAAATAAAAACTACACTGCCAGCTCTTAAGTATAGAAATTTTAGACTTTTTTTTAGCGGTCAAGCAATCTCTTTAATAGGGACCTGGATACAAAATATTGCTCAACCGTGGCTTGTCTTAACTTTAACTGATTCTCCTTTTCTTCTTAGTTTAGTTGTTACATTTCAAACTTTGCCCCAGATGGTATTTTCGTTATTTATTGGTCCTTTGATTGATAAAGTTTCAAAGAAGAAAATCTTAATTTTTACTCAAAGTTCATTCTCATTACTTGCAGCAATTTTGGGAATTTTAACATTAACTAAGAGAGTGGAGTACTGGCATGTTCTTGTGGTTGCAACAATGTTTGGTTTTCTAAATACTCTCGATATGCCAGCAAGGCAGTCATATATGGTGGAATTGGTAGGGAAAGATGATTTAATGAACGCCATTGCATTGAATTCTTCAATATTTAATCTTGCAAGAATTATTGGACCTGCAATAGGAGGAATTCTTATTGGTTTTGTTGGTATAGGAATTTGTTTTTTACTAAATGCTGTTTCCTATATAGCAGTGATAGCTCAACTACTTAAAATAAGCGCTGTGAGCGTGAAAAATGATATGCAAATTAATAAATTATTTAAAGGATTATTTAAAGATGTAGTTGAAGGATTAAAATATATATTTGCTAAAGAAAGAATAAAGGTAACAGTGACTTTATTTGGTATTATTAGTATATTTTGCATGAATTTTAGTGTATTGATACCAGTTTTTTCTCAAAATTTCTTAAAGTTGGATTCTAAAGGATTTGGAATGTTAATGACCGCTATGGGTGTAGGGGCTCTTGTTGGTGCTCTTTTTGTTGCTTTAAGCAAAAACAGTAAGCCAAAACTTACTACAATAGTTATTGCAGCATTTGGATTATCTATTGGAGAGGCTTTGATGTTTTTTGCGAGTAATTTCTATTTAGCCTTTCTATTATTAGTATTTATTGGCTTTTTTATGATATTATTCACCACTTCCGTTAATACTACTCTTCAGCTTGAGTCAGAAGACAACATCAGAGGAAGAGTTATGAGTGTTTACTCATTTGTCTTTGTTGGTGTTGCTCCTATTGGTTCTCTCTACGCTGGTGGATTAGCAAGTAAATTAGGAGCAAATATGGCTTTTACTATAAGTGGTATAATAGGGCTTATTGGAACTTTATTGATTGGTTATATTCTACTAAAAAAAAGAAAAAGGAGTAATTCATGAATTACTCTTGCAATATCAATATGCATGACTCTGTCTTGCTTAAGTTTATAATATTTTTACCATCCTCAGTTATAATCCAGAGATATGGTCCGCTATTCTTTAAATAACCTTAATACAAACTGTCCAATTAATTAGGGGGCTGGAACACCATTTCCAAAAGTGATTTCATAAAAAACCTTTTCAGAAGCAATTAATATTTAACCAGAAAAATATAGAAAAAAGAGCTGTTCCATAATATTCCAAAAGTAAATGCTACGAAGTTAGCTATTAATAAAGTGAGAAAAAAGAGCACATTTTCCAAACGGTTTACTACTTTTTTAAGCCAATAAATTATTTTTCTAAACCAGTAAATTATTTTACTTTCACTGGATAATATTTCTCCTACATTAGAGTTATTGTGCGGGTTGATCTGAGAACCATTTTTTTGAAATGAGAAATAGAAAGGAAGAATATAAGTAATGGGTACAGCAACAGACATCCAGAAAACAACATTTACTTCTATTTCATTCCTAACTGAATATAGAAAAGAAATAAAAGAATCTTTTTGGCAAAGATACAAAAATAAAGACATAAGAGCAACAAGCTGAAGAGGTACAACTATTTCTTTCTTTTTAAATATTAGCATTATAAGAAATGAAATAAGAATTATTGATAATGCAAATATCAGAAAATAGGACGGTGGATTAGTTATAAATTTTGCGAAAATAAGTTCAAAATCAGTAAGTAAATGTTTTCCACTCAATTCGAAATATTTAGCATCAAAAAATAATCTTGAATAAATTCCTAAAAGGAGTGTTACAAAAAAGGAAGGCATTAGAAGGCACAAATAAACTAATTTAAGAAAAGGCTCTATTGTTTTTGTACTGTTTCTAATAAATGAGACTGATACTGTAAGAATAAGTAAGAAAGTAGCAATATAGATAAAGAAGTAAAAAGGAGAAGTCATTATATTCTTAAAAAAGATAAAAAGAATGAGCTGGACCAGGAGAAGAAGGCATGCATAGTAAGAGGAATATTTACCAGCAAGTCTTGCCAATGCTCCGTTAGAATAGTTATTAAGCTCTGAAGTTATTATATTTTTTCTCCTTTTTACGCAAATCCAGCTCATGAGTATTAATAGCAAACAAATATCTACCAATATAACCCATACAGGTATTTTATTTAAGAAAAGCAGCATATCCTCTGAAGAACCAGATATTTTCAAAGTTTCTATCATAGGAGTTAGTGCTATTCCGGAAAGAAATGAAGAATAAAACAGTAATGTAGACCAGAGAAAAAGACCTGTAACCAGTGAAAGAGTAAAAAAATCGGTGTTGTAATGTCTTGTATTTATTAAGTATGGTAGAAATCGAAAAATAATGAAAAATTCTATAATATGGCAAGAACCGATTAAGACAGATCTAAAAGCTGTATAACCCAGGGGGTATCTCGATAAATCAGATTGAAACAAGGAATAGTGACCATTAAAGTATAAAAAGGAAAATAGTGAGAAAAAAAATGAAATAAATAAGAGTAAAGGCAAACTCCTCATTATGATTATGTCTTCTGTTACTTTGTTATTATTTTCCAAAATATCTTAACTTTTTCTCCTTTCGACGATTATCATCTTAAATTGCTTTTAATTATATAATTATATTTATATAGCTCACATTTAACTTCCCCCATTTCTTTGGACAGAAATTAGCATAAATCAAAGTGATAAATTTTAAAGTCTCATATGTTTCGTAACTTATTCATTAGTATTTATTGTCTATTACATTATTTTTGATAAATATCATCGTTAGTTATATCGGGAATTTAGGTTAATATTTCCAGTACTAAAATCGCTAATAGTGCATTGAAGATAGAGAGTAAGAAAGCCAAAAACAAATTGCTTCCTTCACATTCTTTATAATTGGTATATTTCTATAACTTGCAGGAATAGGAATTTCAGGAAATATCACTGGCAGTAATAATTTAGTATTTGGGCGACTAATCTTTTTAAAAACTAAAGATAATAATGGAAGGATAGAAATAATTGAAGCAATCACAAGGAGAAGCAATCCTATCTTTCCGAAGATATAAACATGAACTGATAATGAAGGTAAAATATAGCCATCCGAAGCATGCTTATAAAATTTTAACTGTATACTTCCAAATAGTATATAAAAACCAAAACTTTGTAAGAAGTAGAGTGGTAGATATAGAAAGGTTAATCTCTTAAAAGTTTCTTTTTACCCTATGTTTATGAAGGCCATCACTAATCATTGAACTTTCCTTTCAAAACTTTCAAAAATATGTGGAACTTCAACTCTTTATTAAGGGAATAGTGTTCCTCCAGTACTAAAGAAATCTCTTGCTTCTTTATTAATCAAAACAAATGAAAAAATAGAATCTAAAGTCATAAACTATGTCTAAATCACAGATTTCACTCAAGTTCTTTGCCTCAGTTCCATCTTGACTAATAACCCATAAATCATATTGAAGATTTTCGAAATTTCCTTCTTCCCAATCAAACTTTTTATTTGGCAAAAGAAAGAATATATATTTGCCATCAGGACTAAATGTTGGATACCAGCATTCAACAAATAGCCAGTCTATAAGCCAGTCTATATCTTCTTCAGAGAATTCTTTGATAAATTTATCCTCAATTTTTTTACCAAGGTCTTTTTTTTCGCTACCATCGCTATTCATTATCCACAAGGAATACCCATTTTTATCCCTTCCTTTAAAAACTATTTTTTTACTATCTGGAGAAAATTTTATAAAACCTGGCGGTAGTGCTGGTATATTTTGAAATTTATATCCTGGTATATAAGGCTCATATCTTCCAAGAGGGAATCTACACTTTGGTCCTTCTTCTGTTAGATTCCCAATATCAGTACCATCTATATTCATAATCCATATATCTAAGTCTAAATCAATGTAATTATTTCCATTATTGTCTTCATTTTTTAACTCTTTTAGAAATAGTATTTTGTTGTCAGAAGAGATAAGGAAGAATGGATATAGAAGCTCTTTATTTTCTAAATTTTCAGTAAGATTTTTCTTATCACTTCCATCAATATTCATGCTCCAGATTCCCATTTTATTTGTATATCCTATAAACATAATTATTTTCTTGCCATCAGGAGAAAAAAGAGTTTCAAAAATACAAGCTTCTTTATCGTCTAAGTACTTTCTTATTTCTTCTGTTAGATTTCTCTTTTCTCCGGTATTAATATTCATTAACCAGAGATTCAAATATTCAACATAATGAGAAAAAGGGTCTTTTGCAAAGAAAAATAAAATATTTTCTCCATCTGGTGATTCTATAAAAGATCCAAACTCCCAATATGCATAATACTGCTCTGGGTAATAAAAAACTCCTTTCTCTTTTAGCAAATTTTTTCTATCTGAACCATCAAAGTTTGCTTTCCAGAGTTGGGTTTCGTGTTCGGTTATTTTGCCTCCTTCGCTGAATTTTTCTTTCACTATAATATAATAATATTTCTTTTCGCTGACTGAAAACCAAGGGCTTCCCCAAAACTTGTATCCGTTATCTTCTTCCACTTTTGGGGGCTGGAATAGTAATAGTCTCTTTTCGCTTCCATCTGTGTTAACCATCGCATAGAATGGTGGAGTCTCAAGACATGAAAGTGGAGACTCTTTTCTATCTTTTTCTATGCTACAGCGAATAATCATTTTCTCTCCATCTATGGATGTAAAAGGAGGAGTAGGAAATAAGAAAGGGGCTTCCGCACCAAGGCAGAAGAATTTTGTTTTAGTTTTTTTATCTATTTCTACAATTGGATCTGTTATTTTTGTCTTCTCAATCTGCAGCTGCTCATTTATAGAAAGAGAATAAAGTGCATCATTACAGAAGACAAATAATTTACTCTTTTCTTCCTGTGTACAACCAGTAAAAGATAAAATTATGCTTGAAGTTAGAAGGATTGTTAGCAAATTTTTCTTAAAAATTAAAATTTTACGGGTTTTCATAATTTAATCCTCCTGTCTTGCTCATTTTCTATTTTCCCTCTTCTATTGTTAGAAATACTTATTTGGATAGTATCAATAGTTCTTACTCCAAATAAAGATTACTCTTGCACGAGAAATTAGATTTCTATATGGATCATCAAAAATCTTGATTTAACACCTCGTTCTAATCAAAATTCTTCATGAAATCTGACCATATTTTTAGGTCGCAGGTTTTGCTTATATTTACAATGTTTTTGCCGTCCTCACTTATAATCCATAAGTGTGGTCCACCATAAGAGATAAAGATAACATTTTTACTATCAGGGGTAAAACAAGGATAAAAAAATGGAATAGTTAGTCCTGCATGAGTTGGCACTTCTTTTAATTCAGTATTTTCCTCTTTAGCTTCTTTTAGAATATCTCTTGCACCACTACCATCCGTATTTGCAATTCCTAAAGAAAAGCTTATTTCTCCTTTTGTTATATGATAATATGCAAATTCGAAAACTATTTTTCTTCCATCGGGAGAAATATTAATGTATGGCATAAATTCAATTGATAAGGAGTTTGTTTCAGGCTCTTTTTCGAAGGATGCAGTGAGATTTTTCTTATCAGTTCCATCAATATTCATACTCCATAAGTCTTGTTTTACATATTCATCTTTACCAGTCTTTGAAGTAGCTCCATAAAATATTATCTTTTTTCCATCAGGTGTGATCAGAAATGGAATCCACGAAGATAGAGTAAATTCCTTTGATTCACCTAATAGTTTTTTCTTATTTGATCCATCAATATCCATTATCCAGAGCTCATATTTATGATCTTCCCAACCACTTTCCTCTTCACGCCACTTTACTTCAAGAAACATAACAATCTTTTTACCATCAGGAGTAAAATTTGCTTGAAGTCCATGTACATAAACTTCTAATTCGGGATCAGTCTTTCCTATCTCTTTTTCCATTTCTTCACTTATATTTCTTTTTCCTATTCCATCTGAATTCATTATCCAAAGGTAATCACCTACATAGAAAAGAATTCTTTCTCCATCTGGAGATAGAATTATAGGGAGATATAATAGGAAGGAAACTCTCCCAGAATAAGCAAGATCTCCCAAATCCTCTGTTAATCCGACTTTATTCTTAAGGTTTAAATCTGTTTTCCATAGTTCTGTTTTTGTTCTATCTCCATCTTCTTCATAAACATCATCATAAATAATGTAAAAAATCTCATCTCTCACAGGAGAAAACCACGCATCATGTATACAGTAGTTCTTTCTGTCATCAATTGGTTCATTGAAAACAAGATCCAGCAGGAACTTGTTATTAGAGCCAACTTCTTCTATCCATGAGAGTATGTTCCAGCAATCATATGTACGACTTCCGCTAAATCCTATTATCTTTTTTCCATCATTTGAGATTGATGGATAGCAGAATTGTGAAGTGAATGATGGATTAATCTTTTTAGGAAAGAAGAAATATGGAGAATTCCAAATAGGTAAGGCAAAAGGAAAATCTTCTTTCTCTCCTTCATATTCTATTTCTGGTGATATTATCTTTTCCTTTTGTGGCTTTCCATTTGTGCTTAAAGAAATTCTATAAAGTCCATCTTCACAATAAACAAATAGTTGTGTGCTTGTATCATTCATTATGCAACCAGATGCGAGAGAAAGAATAATATTAAGGACCAATATTACTGAAAATAATTTTAAAGTCTTTGTTTTAAGCTTCCAAACCATAGAAATCATCTCCTTAATAAATCATCTATTTAGCTTTCTAATTTTGAGGACATTTAATTAACACTGGGTTGCAATATGCCTTTTCTCCTCCCAAGATGAATCCTCTTTTCACTTCAAAATGAACCACAAGCCTTATATAATCATATTCTTTCAATATATCAATATTTGGAATTGTATAAATTATCTCATCAGTTATGTCATCTTCAGGATCTTGTGATGTGCTGATTGTTATAGTTTTAATAGATCTTGCTCCCCAATATGGCTTAGGATCGTCGTCACATGCTTTAAGTTCACCATCTGGCTTTCTACTTGCGCATGCACCTAAAATTTCAACTTTACTGATATAGTTTTTATTACTTGCTCCTTTATATGGAGTTAAAGCACTCACTTTTACCATTAATTTACTTCCTTTGGCTATTTCAATCTTTCCACCAGAATAAACCCAGTCACCTACCGGTGTCCCATCTGCTTTACGTTCCTGGAGTGCAAATGTAGCCCACCCTCCGCCAAAAGAGGCAGTTACTCCTTTATTATCTTTTCCACAGGATCTGAATTGCTTGAGAAATCTTTTTATGATCATCTTTAGGTTTGTCTGCATATACATAAGTACATTTATCTATAAAGGGCACATCTTTTAAATCACCTTTAAGATATTCTCCTGTTTCCTCAAAACCAGGTATAAGTCTTAATTCTAAGTTAGGAATAGGAACACAGTCCTTTAAACATTTGATAGCTTGAAGATCTTCCATTGTTTGCCAATAATTATTGTAATGCATATCTGAATGACTGACACCAATAACAAAATTATTACCAGTATCAAAATCTATAGCTGAACCATCTTCATTCCATTTGTTTATTGCAACATGACCTGTTAATGGATCACCCAACACTACATCAGAAAATAAATAAGTATCCCATTTCCCGATGGAGTCGCTACCTGCTATTTCTATAGCAAAGAAGCCATTACCATTATTTTTTGACACACTATCGAGATGACTTCTTATTACACTTGGACAATTATGTTTATCGAATGTTTTTATCCATTCAACTTTTTTATTAGGATTCGGAAAATGTTTCCAGCCATAAGCTCCTCCACTAGCTATTCCAGAAGGATGAGCTATTATTCCCCATCCGAATACTCCTTCAGGAACTTCTGTTCTTACACAATGTGGTATAGGCTTTTTTGAGCAGGGGCATAAATCGCCAATTTTGTTCTTTACAATTTGTTTTCCATACCAAATATTATCAGATATTCTACCATTTTTTCTTATACCATCTTTTTGAAGAACATTATAGTTTAAGATATGTCCATCTCGATCTCCAAAGGGTCGTTGCTTAAGACAATCTGTTTCTTCAGGACAGTTATTACAGGTTCCAACTTCTTCTCTTGGTATTACTCCTATTCCATATTCCTGCTCCGCAGTTTTACATTCTAACCTATAAAGCTTAAACCATTTAGGGTCACCAGCACGCATATTATTATATTTACAGGGGTCTGGATAATTTGGAGGGCTCCATCCTGTTTGCTGTGGTTCAAAGTGATATTTGGAATGCTCAGTCATTATTATATAGTCCATTTTGGCTTGTGCTGCCTTATACCCAATAGTATAACTTGGTAAGACATTTTTATCAACGTCATCACACCAACCTTGTGGAAGTGGTCCAGGATACGGGACTTTATGAGTGAAATTTTCTATTTCATGATTTGGATCGATGTCTGGGTACGAATTAACTTTGTGGCAGATCCATCCATAGGCATCATGAGTGCTATAATAAGAATGAATATGTCCATCTCCTTTTTGCCAGCCTAAAGGAATACTTCCAGTCATACTCTGAGAATTTGTACTTTGTTGTTCCTCTGAGCCCCAGGCTAATTCAGGCATACGATATATTGTTACTTCTCTTTCACAATTATCTTCAAGATACTCATCTATCTTAAATACACCATCAAGCACAAGAACATAATCAGAATAATCTGTAAGCTCTCCAAATATAGGTTCAAGGTCAAGTTCTAAGTGACTTCCATCTACATCACTTGCTGCTGGAAGGGAAAAGAAAACATTATCAAACACAGGTTTATTAAACTCAAAAATACTGGGGTCAGGGCAATTTCCCTGAGCTAATCCTATTGCCTGTTTTAGAGTATCATCATAGCAAATATATTTTTCTTGAGTTGCTTCATTTAATTTACAATATGGTTCAGCATAGAGAATGGTGTGTTGATTAATAGAATAGTCAAGATACTCAAATCCATAGGTAGAAGGTATTTCTATGTCAACAATTTTAAATCCAACAAAGATTTTCTCTCCATTTTCAAGCTTATAGATATCAATCCTTTCAAAAGTTACTTCTGGGTATTGTTCAGAGACAAAGCCCGCAACATAAGGAATTGTTACTGTACTTGTTCCCTGTAATTCAATTGCATTTAATGGCTCAAATATTACACCTATAGCACTTCCACAATTTGTTGCTGCTGGAGTTATCTTACTATTAATTATACCAGAACATGCCATGAAAAGAATTAAAAAGCCAAATAAAATTTTTCTTAAATTTATCTTTTGCATAATCATTCCTCTCCTTTTATTTTTTCTTTATTTTGATTCTTAAATTCATATTCTTGTCTACTCAATGATTTCAAGAGTTGCTCCGTATATGTCACTCTCATCATTTCTTTCATCCTCCCAGATTACTTTGTTTTGTGAAACTTCAATAACAAATTGACCACTTTCTTGGATGCAGATTGGGAAAGTAATACTTGAAGTAAAGGAATATCCATAAATATCATATGAATCTAACCTCATATATAGGTCAGGTGTACTATTCCATACTAAATAATTATCGTTCATTCGAAGGGATGTTTTATATGTTTGATCTTCAATTAAGGTTTGAACAATTCCGCTTTGTAAATCCTTTATTTTGATTTTATCATTCCAGCCAATTCTCTTACCCTCTCCATCTAAAACTTCTTCTTTTTCAACCCATGCAACTTTGTTACCAAATGCAACTGGTTCTGATTCTTCTGCTCCTGAATTAGCAACAATGAATTCTTCTTGTGTTAGTATGTTATACCCGTAAATATCGTAATTAAATGGATTCTCTTGAGTTATATTTTTACCATCAATCCATATTATGAAGTCATCACCTTTATTTATGTTTTGCTGATGACAAGAGGTAAGAAATTGATCTCCTGGTGCAATAGCTACTTCAAATTCTTCTCTTACATTTAAGTTGTATCCGAAAATATCATAATTACCATTTCTATTATCAGACCAGAAGACAAAATCATCCTTTAATGTAACTCCTGTTATGCCTGAAGAAGTATCTGATATTAAATACCAGTAATTTAAAGAAGAATCCCAGCATATTAGCCTGTTTATTCCTAAAGTTATTCCCTCTGAAAGAATAACACGCTGTAATTCTCCTTTATCTTTCATTTTATCAGCACATTCCTTTGTCTCTTTATCTTCTGATTCGTAAGTTTTATTTTTATCACCTCCAGAGCAATTCATAACATATGTCTCGGATTTACATGTCTCTGAATTTATTTGTGACCAGGTAATCCAATTTCCATTTATATCACCGATATACTCTGTTTGAGAATTATTCATGAGTATTGTTTCAGTGGTTTGTAGATTGTAGAGGTAAACTCCGAGTCCACTTGAACCATTGCCAATCCATAGGATATAATTACCTGAAACTCCACAAGTCTTCTGCTCTCCGCTACCAGTAGCAATAGGAAATTCAGTTACAGAAATAGAGCTTAGTTTGCTCTTTGATTCAACCGAAGAAAAGATTAAAGAAGAATTAATTGAAGAAATGAGAAAAACCGATAAGAGAAGAAGGATTAAAGTAAATTTTAGTTTAGGTGTTAACCTTAGATGATGAGAACTAAAGCTGTTCTCTCTCTCTGCTTGTAAAAACTTTGAATCTTTTAAATGAATACATTTTTAAAACCTCCTCATATTTTAATTTTTTTGCCAAAAAACTTTTTCTAAGTAATTTGTGGGAGGATATACTGCATTCTATTTAAACACTTTTCAAGTTCCGAATCTGATTCTAAACTCAATATAAGATTAAAACAATAATTTTAGGAAAGTCAATATTTTGTATCAAGCTTCGATGGCTAAAAACTGTTATTTGATGAAGAAGTAAATACTTGTATTTAGTCAAACAGAGAAATTTTTTGAAAGTCATAGAAAAGCTCAGAAAGAGATCTCCTCGTACTAACTCTGAGTATTGCCTCTCCTATAAGTTGAGCAATTGAAATAACTTTTATCTTTTTACATTTTTCCAGTTTTTCTTTGTCAATTTTCACAGAATTAGTAATGAGGACTTCGTCAATAGGTGAATTATTTATAATTTCTAAGGATTCACCAGCAAAAAGTCCATGCGTTGCACAAGCATAAATTTTATTTGCACCTTTACTTTTTACTTCCTCGGAAGCCTTTACAAGGGTACCACCTGTCGAAATAATATCATCTATGAGAATTGCACACTTGCCTTTAACGTCTCCTATCAAAGTTATGCTTTCAACTTTATCGTTTTCTTCACGATTTTTCGAACATATCGCTAATCCAGCACCAAGAAGTGTCCCGAATTGTTTTGCTCTATTCACTCCTCCCACATCAGGAGATACAACTACTATATCGCCTAAATTTTTATTTTTAATATACTGAGCAAAAAACGATGAAGCAGTTAAGTTATCGGATGGTATATCAAAAAAGCCTTGGATCTGTCCAGCATGAAGATCTATATTTATAACTCTACTTGCCCCAGCAGTTGTTATAAGGTTAGCAATTAATTTAGCAGTTATTGGCTCTCTTGCTTGAGTTTTTCTGTCCTGTCTTGCATATCCATAGTATGGAATGATTACAGTTATTTTTTCAGCTGAAGCTCTTCTTAACGCATCAATCATTATTAGAAGTTCAATTATGTTTTCAGCTGGAGGGTTTGTTGATTGAATTACAAATACTTCTTTTCCTCTAACATTTTCTTCAGATTTTAAATGTATTTCTCCATCGACGAATTTTGAAATTGTAATTTGAGCTTCTTTAACTCCAATGTAAGTGCAAACTTCTTTGGTTAATTCCGGATTGGAACTACCAGTAAAAACAAGCAATCTATCCCCATCACTCATTCTTCTTCCCCTCTCTTTTCTTTTTACACCAACCCTCTTTGTTTATCTGTCTTGCTCTTCCAATGCTTAATGAATCCTCTGGTACATCCTCTGTTATTGTTGAACCAGCAGCAGTGTATGCGCCTTTCCTTATTTTTAATGGAGCAACAATTATAGTATCAGAGCCGATAAATACATTATCTTCTATTGTTGTTTTGTTTTTCTTAAATCCGTCATAATTGCAGGTAATGGTTCCTGCTCCGATATTTACATTTTCTCCAATTTCAGCATCTCCTAAATATGTTAGATGCATTGATTTGCTCTTCTTGCCGAATTTAACTTTTTTAAACTCTACAAATGAGCCAACTTTTGCCTCATCTTCGATTAAAGTGCCATCTCTTAATGAAGTGAAGGGGCCTATAGTGCAATTATTACCGATTTTTATTCCTTCACTCCCTCCCCTTATACATACAAATGGACCAATTGTTGTATCCTCTCCGATTTTTACATTCCCTTCTATCACTGTAAAAGGCTTTATAACTGTGTCTCTGCCGATTTTTACTTCTCTATCTATAAAAGTTGTCTCTGGGTCAATTATAATTACGCCTACCTCTTCCATTAGTTGCTTATTAGTTTCATTGAAAACTAATTTTATAGCATAGGATAGATCTTTTTTTGAGTTAATACCGATAATTTCTTCCTCACCAAAAATTGTCTCAGTGCAAATTTTACCGCCAGTTTTCTTAATAAATTGTAAAGTATCTGTGAAATAGAATTCGCCAGATTTATTATTGTTCCCTATATTCTCTAAAGCTTTAGATAGGTTCTTACCTTTGAAGATATAAACACCAGAATTTACTTCATTAATTTTTTTTTCTTCATCAGTTGCATCCTTAAACTCAACAATTTTATCGAATTCTCCACTATTATTTCTTATTATTCTGCCATACTGCTTAGGTTCTTTAAGTATAGCAGTAAGTAAAGAAGCGGAGGCTTTACTTTTCCTGAATTGAGTTATTAGATTATTAATTGTTTCTTTCTTAAGAAGAGGTGTATCTCCGCAAAGGATAAGAATATCTGCTTCTTCATCAACGTATTTCATCCCCTCTTTTACTGCATCTGCTGTTCCTAAAGGTTTCTTCTGGATTGCTATGAATGAATCTTTAGGGAATGCTTCTCTGGCGATTTCATAATCTTTTTCGGCTACTACAATTACTATTTTTGAAGGATTTAGAGATTTTACGGTGTCATAAATATTTTTGACTATTGGTTTACCGAAAAATGGGAAGAAAACTTTTGAATATTTTGACTTCATCCTTTTCCCTACACCGGCTGCAAGGATTATTGCGTTGAGGCTTCTCAAATCTTCTTTCCTCCTGCATTTTTCTCTAATTATAAAAATTAAGCTGGGGCGGAAGGATTCGAACCTCCGAATGGTGGCTCCAAAGGCCACTGCCTTTCCGCTTGGCTACGCCCCAATAACAATAAAATTATAATTGTTTTCAAAGCACTTTCAATTTATTGTTTTAAAAATTTTGGGAGTTTATTGAAAAAGTACATTTTAAAATGAGAGTAAACGTAAAATTAGGATATAATTTAAAAAACGAAGCAAAAGATGCAAACATTTATTATAGAATGTGCTTTTAGTAGATGTTTACGGAGAAAAGGCTAATAAAGAGATAAATTATTTTACGTAATTTAGTGTATTATTCCTAAAGTGGACATTTATTGATGCTATAATTATAATATCAAACTTATTGTAAGAGTATAAATAAATTTTCGATAGATTCACTCGATAACGACAAATGAAATACTTTCCTCTTCTTTTTATTATTCAGTTTTAAGGATGGAGAGAAATGCTTCCTGAGGTATTTCAACATTTCCTATTGCTTTCATTCTCTTCTTTCCTTCTTTCTGTTTCTCTAATAATTTTCTCTTTCTCGTTATGTCTCCTCCATAACATTTTGCAAGCACATCTTTCCTTAAAGGGACTATATTTTCTCTCGCAATTACTTTTCCACCTATTGCAGCCTGTATTGCTACCTGGAACAATTGTCTTGGAATTATCTTTCTCAATTTCTCTACTAAACTTCTTGCTTTTGGGTATGCTTCCTCTTCTGGAACCATAAATGAGAGAGCATCCACTTTTTGTCCATTTAGAAGGATATCCACTAAAACTATATTTTCTTCTCTAAAACCAATAAACTCATAATCAAGTGAACCATAGCCTTTTGTAATAGATTTTAACTTATCATAAAATTCGGTTATTATTTCAGAAAGAGGAAATTCATACTTTAGTATTACTCGACCTTCTGAAATATATTCCATATTTTTATATGTACCTCTTTTTGTTTTTGATAGCTCCATAATTTGACCTATGTAATCAGGAGGAGCTATTACAGAAGCATTGATATATGGCTCTTCTATTTTTTTAACTTTTGCTCTATCTGGAAATTTTGATGGATTATCTACCATTATGACTTCATCATTAATTAAAGTAACTCTGTATACTACAGAGGGTGATGTCATTATAATTTCCTGTTCATACTCTCTATCCAGTCTCTCCGAAATTATCTCCATATGTAATAAACCCAAAAAACCACATCTAAAACCATAACCTAAGGCAGCTGATGTTTCAGGTTCAAAAACAAAAGATGGATCATTCAAACGGAGCTTATCAAGTGAATCTCTCAGTTTCTCATATTCATTGGGATTTATTGGATACAACCCTGCATAGACAAAAGATGTTGCTTTTCTATAGCCTGGATAAGGCTCTTCTGTGGGATTATTTGCTTCGGTTACAGTATCTCCGACTGTTACACTATGGGCATCTCTTATTATTGCTGTAAAATAACCTACTTCACCGGCTGCTAATTCATCTTTTTGGGTTAAACCTAATCTAAATACGCCTATTTCTTCTACTGTGTATTCTTGTCCATTTGACATAAACATTATTCTCATACCTTTTCTTATAACACCAGAAAAAACTCTTATATGAGCCACAACACCTTTGTAGGTGTCATAATGTGAGTCAAAGATCAATGCTTTTAATTTTTCATCTTTTGGTGCTTTTGGGGGTGGTACTTTCTCTTTTATTGTCTTAAGAAGCTCTGGAACACCTATACCATTTTTTGCTGACACTAAAAGTATTTCATTTTCATCAATACCAAGGAGATCAATAATCTGTTTTTTTGTTCCTTCGACATCAGCTTGCTTTAAATCAATTTTATTTATTACAGGAATGATTGTTAGGTCATATTCCATTGCTAGATATGTATTTGCTACAGTTTGAGCTTCAACGCCCTGAGAAGCATCAACAAGTAATATTGCTCCTTCGCAAGCTGCAAGACTTCTTGAAACTTCATAACTAAAATCGACATGCCCTGGAGTATCTATAAGGTTGAATATGTAAAGTTCACCGTCAAAGTTATATTCAAGCCTTATAGGATGGGCTTTTATTGTTATACCTCTTTCTCTTTCAAGATCCATTGAGTCCAATACTTGCGATTCAGTTACTTTATAAGAGAGATCGCTTAACTCAAGAAATCTATCAGCAAGAGTAGACTTCCCATGGTCAATATGAGCGATTATACAAAAATTTCTAATATTATTTAAGTTTTCCATATTTAATAGTATAACTAATTATAATTTATCCACACATTTTTAATAAATGTTGTTGAAAGTGTGGATATAATTGTTGAAAACTTTTGTTAACTTTGTTGAAAAAGGAGGGTAAAAAGATTAATGCAAAATTCCACAATTGTTAGTGTCGTTATGGGCAGTGACAGTGACCTAAAGCTATGTATGGAGGCATGTCATATATTTGATGAATTCGATGTTTCTTATGAAGTTAAAGTAATCTCTGCTCACAGAAATACTGAAGAATGCATTAAATTTGCTAAAGAAGCCAAAGATCGCGGTATACAGGTTATAATTGCTGCAGCAGGAATGTCTGCTCATCTTGCAGGTGTTACAGCAGCAAATACAGTTTTACCAGTTATTGGTATTCCCCTTTGCAGAACCAGCCTTTTAGGGTTGGATGCTCTTTTTTCAACAATACAGATGCCTCCAGGAATACCTGTTGCAACAGTTGGAGTTGATTCTTCTGCTAATGCTGCTTTCCTTGCATTACGTATTCTTGCACTTAAAGATAAAAATTTAGAAGAAAAACTGATTAACTACTCTGAAAAGATGAAAAAATCTCTAATTGAAAAACAGGAGAAAGTGGAGAGGAGTCTAAATGATTCAAAATAAAGTAATTTACGAAACTAACCTTATAGATATTAAGCTTCTTAAAAGAGGCAAAGTAAGAGATATATACGATTTAGGAAAGCACCTATTATTAATTTCAACGGATAGATTGTCAGCTTTTGATGTTGTGTTTAGAGAGCCTATTCCAAATAAGGGCATTGTTCTAAATAAATTATCTGAGTTTTGGTTTAATAAAACCTCCGAATTAGTCAGGAACCACTTTATAAGCACATTAGTTAGTAATCATTATCCAGAACTTATGAAGTATGAAGAAGAACTAAAGAACAGATCTATGATTGTTGAAAAAACAAAAGTAATACCATTTGAATTCATAGTAAGAGGGCATTTAATGGGGTCTGCTTATGAAGAGTATAAAAATGATTGTAAAGTCGGCTCTTATATGTTGGAAAAGGGGTTAAAGTATGGCGATAAGTTACCTAAACCTCTTTTTACCCCATCAACAAAAGAAGAAGGAAAGCAT
>Ga0255340_1003029_pt1 | contig 18409 bp, 23 predicted proteins | sample wastewater_treat_7_FD_192417 | JGI IMG/M metagenome (GOLD analysis project Ga0255340, IMG submission 192417) | Wastewater microbial communities from Lulu Island WWTP, Vancouver, Canada - plant10 | ecosystem: Engineered > WWTP > Wastewater > Unclassified | place: Canada: Vancouver, British... | reverse complement strand
TAATATCAGCGCGTAAACGGCTTATGCCGCCCTCGTTGCGCGGGTTATATACCACTTCAGGGTTCCCGCCGGTTACTTCAATCGCCATTCTGGCCAGGTCTCTTACAGAAGTTTCAGTACCACTGCCGACATTGATCGTGAGCTTGTTCACATCGGGGGCGTTCGCCGCGGCCAGCATGGCGTTTACCACGTCATCCACGTAAACGTAATCTCTCGTCTGGTTGCCGTCACCATGGATGACAATGGTGCCATTCTCCCACGCCTGGTGTAAGAAGCCAGGTATCACCGGGGTGTGCACCGGCGGTATGCGCTGACCAGGCCCATATGCATTAAAAACCCGCAAGCACACCGTTTCAATCCCCCACAGGGAACCGATCGTTTTTACATAGTATTCCGCTGCCAGCTTTGAAACCGCGTATGGCACGCGCGGGTTGACAATAACGGCCTCTTTTACCGGCTGCACCGGTTGGTTGCCATAAACAGTGCCGGAAGAAATGAACACCACGCGCCTGACGCCGACATCACGCATGGCTTCCATTAAAGTCACCGTACCGCCTACATTAACATTGTTATATTCACGTGGATACAGCACCGACTCCTGCACGCTCACCTTGGCTGCCAGGTGATAGACACAATCCACTTCTTGCAGGAGCGACCACAAAGTTGGTCGGTCATTGACATCACCACGCACAAATTGTACCGTTGGTGAAAGATTTTTTTGATCACCCGCGGAAAGGTCATCCACGCCGATGACCACATCGCCTGCAGCCGTGAGACGGTTGGCAAGCGCTGAACCCAGGAACCCGGCCGCGCCGGTTATGAGATATCGCATCCAGCCTTTTTCCTTATTTAAGTGCCTGCATTATAGCATAGCCGGATTTATGCCCCAGTGGATTTTTTTCGCCGTAAGGCTGTTTTTTCTTCCTCCGTCAGAAAAGCGGTGAGAAGGGCGTTTTCCTGTGCCTGGCGAATCATTGCCGGGCTTAATCCTGCCTTCGGCGCCGCCACTTCATATTCATAGCGCAGGTTGATGGCGCTGATGCCGGGGTCATCTGAATTGATAGAGGCGAGTATTTTCTTTTCCATAAAGAGCCGCATGGGATGCGCAGCGTAATCCGAGACTACGCTGGTTTGCACATTGCTGGTGAGGTTGCATTCGACGCCGATGCCTTTCTCACGCAGGAAATCGAGCAACGCGGGGTCTTCTGGCGCGTGTACCGCGTGTCCGATACGCTCTGCCCCGAGTTCGCGCACTGCTTGCCAAATAGATTCAGGCCCGGCGGATTCTCCGGCGTGCACGGTGATATGCCAGCCAGCGTCTCGCGCCTTACGGAAATGGTCGCGGAACAGGTCGCCGGGGAAGCCCTCTTCATCGCCAGCCAGGTCCAACCCGGCAAACTCATGCGCATACCTGAGCTCCGCTTCCAGTTCTTTCATGGCAATCTGCGGTCCGTATTGCCGTGAAAGGATTCCCAGCTGGTTGACACGAATGGGGTGCTCCTGTTCCGCCGTGCGTATACCCTCCGTTACAGCTTCCACCACGCCTTCAGGCTGCAAGCCGTGGGCTTCTGCCATGAACCAGGGGCTGTAACGCAGTTCGATGTAATCAATCCCTTCTTTGCAAGCGTCTTCCACGTTCTCGTAGGCGATGCGCCGGCAGGAGTCGTAATCCACCATCACGCCGGTCATCCATTTGAACTTTTCAATAAACGCCATCACCCCTGGTTGTGGTGTGGTAACCTGCACAAACGGGCGCAGAGTATCAAGCGTTTTGCCAGGTAATGGCAGGTTGTGTTTTAGCCCCAGCTCAAGGATGGTTTCCAAACGGATGCTGCCATCCAGGTGGCGGTGCAGTTCGACCAAAGGAATATCTTGTGAAATCACGGTTCATCCTCCTGTTGTTCGTGAATGGTGTGTAGTTTCAGGCCAAGCTCCTGTGAATATTGAAGAATCTCTTTCAATTCCTCATCCGCCGGATATGAAAAGTAGAGGGTCCCCTCCTCCACCTGTCCGGAGAGATCAATGCCGCCCCAGAAAACCTGCGTTTCAGCAGGCAGGCGGCTGAGCAGCATTTTCAGCTCTTCCAGGCTGGTAACGGAAATTTTCAGATAGTCGCCCTCCAAAATATTCTCAACCGCCGTAATCTCAGCGAAAGACTTGGTGCGGTTGGTGCCGGTGGTAAGCGTGTATACGCGTGTTGTGCCCTGTTGCCAGGAATACAGTTCGTACCCTTTCAGTGACGCGGGTAATTGCTCTGGGATCGTGGACCAATCCGTTCTGGGGAAGACCCCAGTCTCTTGGTTCAGCCTTGCCTGCTCTCCCCCGTTGCAGGCTGTGAGCACCCACAAGCACAGACAGAGGATTATCGCCACTTTATTCGTCTTCATCGTTTCCCTCATCAAGCTGCCGGACCATCGCGCACCTCGATCTCTTTCGACATCAGCACAATCTCAGGTCTGCGTACCCAACCATCTGCCTGCCAGAACTTTAAACCGCTATGATTAGTAGTATAGACCATAATGTGGCACTTATGAATATCCCTCTTATGTAAAGCCCTGAAGACGGTGCGCACCAAAGCGCTGCCCAGCCCTCTCCGACGGTACTGCGGTAGAACCGCCAGGTGATATAGGTAACCTCGCCTGCCATCGCAGCCACACAGGCAGGTACCCACCAGTTGACCATCCTCTTCCGCGATATAAGACAACCCGGCGTTTTGCTGGATGAAACGGGCGAGCGCGCCTGGTTCATCTGCGCTGCTCAACCCCATGCCTTCTATTTGCTTCCATAAAGCAAGCGCCGCCTGAATATGGAGGACGGACATTTCATTGATCTGTACGGTCATCTGATTGCTCGTCTAAAAGAATAGACTGGTCTTGCGCGAATGTTTTGGTGTGCTTCTTTTCTGCGGGCGGGAACGGACCCCACTGCACGCGTGCTTCTTCGTACTGCGTTCGCGGCTCCTTCGTTTCTGCCGGGTAGCCAAAATAAATGAGGTTCAAGGGGGTCACGCCTTTCGGCAGGTTGAGGATATGGATCACCTGTCGGCTAAAAATGGTTATGGGGTGCACGCCCACCCAGATAGACCCCAACCCAAGCGCGGTGGCTGCCAGCAAGATGTTTTGCGTGGCGGCGCTGCAATCTTGCACCCAAAACTTGTCGCCCACTTTCCCTTTTTGCATCCGGCTGCTGCCCAGCACGCAAATGGCTGCGGGGGCGTTCATTTTCGCAAACATTAACGCCCGGCGGAATTTATCCATAACTGGCTTCTCTGTTATCACCACAAACTCCCAGGGCTGCGCGTTCATTGCGCTTGGGGCAGCCATAGCCGCTTCCAGCAGCTGGATGATCTTTTCCTTTTCCACCGGCTGGTCGGTGAATTTTCGAATGCTGCGCCTTTTCATGATCACAGTAAGTGTATCTTCCAAAGTATTACTCCTTTTTGACCTCGCGGTTTGGCTCGCCAGAGACCAGGTGAACATGCAGCTGCGGGTCCGATTGGTATTCGCTACTATTAATAATCAAGCGGAACCCGCTTTTTTCTATCCTTCAGCCCGAAGTGTTTGCCGGGATATGCGCATAAATTCGCCCTAAAGCACCGGGGACTCCACGGGAAAGGATAATCCATCATTGTTCGGTTTTTCGGGCACGAGGGAGATATGCACCGGGTAGTCGGGTTTTGCGCGCCTGCCCGCCATCCAGTGTTCCATCCTTGCAAGCCTCTCACCGGGGATCAGGGTGACGACGTGTGTATAACCCCATCCAATCCTTTTCATGAAAATACCGCTATAAGCAAGTTTTCGCATCATCCCGCTCATCGCTCTCCAGTTCCATCGGGACCAGCGCAGAGCTAACCTTATTATAAAAGTATTTTCTTGGCAGCCGGGCACTTGAAAGTCCAGCCTTCATTTCGCACGCCGTAAATTGAAAACACAGTGCAGCCTTCGCTTTTTCTGCGACAAAGAGGAGAATTAGATGGCATAAGCCGGCAGGATTAGTTATATTTCTTCTTATTGTCTTGAATAAAGGACCGTATTGTCCCTACTGGAAAGAAGGATCCCTGAAGGGCTAAAGGTTTTTAATTTTCTGGTTGTATTGTTCTAATTCAGATAATTTTTCTGCTCGTTGTTTTTCAAGAGCGGCCCATTTCTTAGGAGCAAAAAAGCCGCTTATCAACACAACAATTCCTGCAACTGCCAATGGTACTGTACATAGTAAAGCCGAAGCGCCTTCTTGCGCAACGAGTGGCGATGTAAGCCCAAATGCTACAAAAAAAATCAGTATGCCAAATATCACCTTAAAATACTTGCGGAATTTGAAAGCAGCCATTTGCTTATTTATGCTGTCAATTTCCGAACGGATTCTTGCAATCGTTTGTTCTGTCGCTTGCCATTCGCTACTTAGACCAATTTGGTTGATTCCATGGCCAACCAGGTGAATGCTAGAATCGATGCTTTGCATAGCCTTGATTACAGGTTCCAAAGAGACCGTTCCTCCGGTCCGCTGTACGATATGTTCATACTCACAGAACGGACAGATAAAACGTTCAGTGTCCGGGGTTATTTGAAGTTTCCCTCCACAATTTGGGCAGGCGAGTGTGATAAAAGTCGATTGGTTATTGGAAGAGAGTGGAGAAGTGTGAGTTTCTAATGATTTGATTTGCTCAGCTAGGTCGTTCACGCCAGGCAGCTTGCTGCCGCAATCCATGCAGTATAAAGCTTCTGAAGGTTGGATTTTTTCGCACTTTGGGCATTTGACCTGAGGGTTCATATCATCCTCCTCACTCGATTTTTCATTATAGCACCATGAGTTGGAATATTATGAAGTAAAAAATGCTGTTTCAGCGACTTCATCCATTGGCTTGGCAGTCAGTTAGGAATTGCGCAATATCAGGATACTCTTAAAATAATCTGCAGATGCTAGAGCATAAGCTATCACAGACCTTTTCTTCCTTGCAGCACCCCAACTTCCGTTTATGGTTCGGTGGTCAGATCGTTTCGCTCATCGGTACATGGATGCAAGCCACCGCCCAGGGATACCTGGTATACGAACTGACCGCGTCTCCCATGATGTTGGGTATTGTCGGCTTCGCCAACGGCATACCGGTGTGGTTGTTCTCGCTTTTCGCCGGCACCGTCGCTGACCATATTTCACGGCGAAAAATGCTGCTCATCACCCAGGGTTCAATGATGGTTCTGGCTTTCATCCTGGCGGTGCTCACCTTCAGCGGCACCGTGCGCGCCTGGCACATCATCCTCCTCGCGCTCCTGTTGGGGACGGCCAATGCCTTCGACGCTCCCGGTCGCCAATCATTTGTGGTGGACCTGGTGCCCAAACAGGAACTCACCAACGCCATCGCTCTCAATAGCTCGGTGTTTAATCTGGGCACCATCATCGGTCCGGCGGCTGCCGGTTTGGTTTACGCCTGGCTGGGTCCTGGATGGTGCTTCACCATCAATGGGCTTTCATTTATCGCGGTGCTGTTGGCGTTGGCGTTGATGAAAATCGCTGCCAAACCCCCTTTACGCCCTGCGCAGGGATCACTGGCTCATACACTCACCGAAGGAGTGCGCTACTCGTTTAAAGACGCGAACATCCGCGTTCTGCTGGTTATGCTCACCGCTAGCGCGGTCTTTGGCTTTGGATTGCTGGCACTCATGCCCGCCTGGGCGACAGGGGTGCTGGGCGGAGATGTGCGCACCAATGGTCTGCTGCTTTCAGCGCGCGGTTTGGGTTCGCTGAGCGCAGCGCTGATGATCGCCTATCTGGGCGCGCGCATCATCCGTGGCAGGTTATGGAGCATCGGCAGCCTGGTGATGCCTGTTTCGCTATTGCTGTTCGCCCTCTTTCGTCTGCTGCCGGTCTCCTTGCTGATGCTGGTATTGATGGGTTGGAGCCTGATGACCGTGGTCAACCTCACGAACGCGCTCATCCAAACCCACGTCCCCGACGAGCTGCGCGGCAGGGTGATGAGTGTGTACATTCTGCTGTTTCAGGGTGGCTTCCCCATCGGTTCATTGGTCGCTGGTTGGCTGGCAGGGCTGACCAGCGAAGCCCTCGCCGTTTTTGTGTTCGCCAGCGTATTACTGGCTGTGTCCATCGCCATCCAACTGCGCCAACCCTCCATACGGCAGTACAACTGATGCATTGATGACCGGCGTTCGTGCACATCGCTTATAATGTTCACTGGTTGGTTTCATCCTGTTTTTCAAGAAAGTTAATAAAACCTCGAGATGCGCATTGAACCTGAAACTTCCATCAGCCACGACCATACCTCCACGGAAGGAGGTGTTCAGCCCAGGCGGAAAAGAATCAAGAACAGGGGGAGGCTTGTCGTCAATCTTTTCGCCGCGGTCGTTTTCCTGATCCTGCTGGCGGGTTACCTGGCAGGTTGGTTGGGAGAATACCCGGCGCGAAACGCTCAGCTGATCACCGGCAGAATTGCCTTCCTTTTCCTGCTGGCTTCGCTGAGTATCACTCCCCTGCGCACGCTTACCGGGAACATCCATATTGGGCCGCTGCGACAGGCTTTTGGCTTGAACGCCTTCTATTTCGCGATGGTTCACGTATTAATCCTGATTTTCCTGAATTACCGAATGGATTTTTATGCTTTGGTCAAAGGTTTTTCCAATCATCCATACTTTTGGCCAGGAGCGGTCGCTTTTCTAATCCTCAGCGTATTGGCTGTGACCTCGCTCAACAAGATGAAGAGAGCCCTCCGTGGTTCATGGAAGAAAATTCACACGATGGTGTACCCGGCAGGGGTGCTGGTGCTGGTGCATTACTCATGGATAGCCAACGGGAAATTCATTCCCGCTGCAGAGGTGAAAACCTTACCGCTGCTAACGGCTGCCTACCTGGCGGCGCTGTTCACCTTAAGGTTAAGGCCAGTGAAAAAGGCTGTGTTGCGCTGGCGGAAAAAAGCAAAACCCCGCACAGGTTGAGCGTGGCTGGTGTTGTTTGACAGTGTTTCTTTTTAGGATATAATAACCCCCGAAGAACGGTCCACTAGCTCAATTGGCAGAGCAACTGACTCTTAATCAGTGGGTTCGGGGTTCAAGTCCCCGGTGGATCACTAAATGTGGGGGTAATTGAGTTGAATAACCACCATAATATCGGTTTATACCCGTTAACCTGGCCTTTCGGGACTGTGGTGCGTTCCTATTCTCCGGCTTGCAGGCACTAAAATCTTTTCGCCTGCATGATGTTGTTGAATAGCACCCGTATCATCCCAGGGACAACCTCTAATCCGATACGCAAAATCTCTTCAATCGTCCCTGCAGAAAGGTTAAACTCATTTTGGTGAATCATTACTAGTATCCTTGTATGGTTTAGTCACCTTAAGGATACTTCTGACTTACCGCTTTTGTTAAGGTTCAGCAATTTACAGAAAATATGTTACACCAACATCACCAATTTGGATATTGTCCAGGTTGAATAATATTAATAGATAATTGCTCATAATCTAATTGCTTTTGAGCCTATAACCATTGTATACTTTCTGGGTATTAATTATATGGTTTTGAGGAGTTACCGTCGTATGAAGCCTGAACTTTTATCACATTCATCCGTTGTTGAAGGACTAGTACCACCCACTGAGGAAATTGAATTTTCCCTCAAAGACCGAGTGACTCCAGATGAGGCATGGGATACGTTTGATGCACTCCGCACTACTTTTTTTGCCAAAATGACTGAAAGTGAACGACATCAGTATGAAGCTTCTTTAGATGGAAAGAATCAGAAAGAAGGACCACTGGGTCGGTTTGCTCGTCAGTTTACCAATGGAAAACGAGTCATGGAGGGGGTAGGAGCCGATTCCTATGATCGGGCTCAAACGTTGGATGAGGCCAAGTTACCCATTGAGGAAAAAATTGCTGTGTATGCCACTTTGGAGTGCATGGCAAATGACCTTTTGGGTCGAGAGCTGTTTACTCCCAAACAACAAGCAGCTATTCAGGAATTCAAATTAGCGTTACAACGCACGGAAGATGCGGCCATTGATCAGTGGGTTGAGACGACTGATGTGCCTGATAATTCACCTCTTCTTTCAGTTAAACAGAAACATATGGCTGGAGTAGCGGGAGCCTCCATCTCTGCAGCGCTTTTCTTAGCTGGTTGCGCGGGCGGAGGTGGTGAAGTTAATGCTACCAAGGTGGCCACGGAATTTGCGGCCAGCCAGACTCCCATTGTGGAGACCATGACCCCGGAGCCCACCAAGACCGCCACTCCGGAGCCGACGAAAGCCCCAGGGAAAATCGCGGACGAGCTCGGGCTTAAGTCAGAGCCCCTCTACCAAAGCAGGACCTTCGAGACCAAGGAAATAAACAACGAAACGTACCTGGTGGACCAGTACAACAACGTGCCGAAGGCCGTCCTTGAAAACGGAACCTGGAGAAAACTGGACTACGAAAATGCGGCGGACGCTGAGGTCATGTACGGCGCGCTGGTCCCGACGGACGGGGAGTACATCTCGCCGGACATGCTGTATTCACGCGACGGGTCGGAGTGGTCGAGGATGGTCAGGGCGCGCTTCCTGGGCGACTGGGAGGTCCGCCCGATCGAGTACGAGGGCAGGCAGATCGACGTCTACTACCTTCTTACTGGTCTTCGTGACGGCGGCGGGCGGCTGCACGTGGTGCGGCTGGCGCTGGACTCGCCCGACATCCGGGATCACTGGACCTGCCTGTTTTGCACCATACCGGGGGGTGGGCGTGGAATTGCTTTTTGGCCGCTCGAAGACACCCTGTCACACGTCCGAATCGGCGAGGCGGTGGAGTTCGACGTGTTCGAGGTCACAGAGCTGCCCGTCGACAGGTTCGAGGCGGATCCGACCTACCCCTTCATCAACGACGCCCAGTTCATCTTGATGGAGACGCTCCACAACCAGCAGCCCGATCAGCTGCAGATGGGGGCGGCGGAGCGGGACGCGCTGGCCGGAAATGTCTGGCCCGACAGGACCGTGTCACTTGCGCTTCCGTTAGGCCCGTTTGTCTTCCGGGAGTCCAGGGAAGACTGCAAGCGGTAGGTGACTGATGATTTTAGAGCCGGAGTGTGGCATGATGGGTGCATATGCGGTGCCTTCGCTTGTTCGTGTTGTTGGCGGTGTGGTTGTTGATACCGGTGGTCCGCGCGGCCGCCTACGACTGCAGCGTCAGCTGCCCGGGTGGGAAGACCGTAGGGGGTCTGGACTGGGTGACGGGCTGCGTGAACAAGGATACCCTCTTGAGCCCCACATGGTGCGACGAGAAATACGACACCGACAACGTCGGCACCTGCCCCAACGACTGCGGCCCGATCAACTGGCCGGTGGGGGTGTGCGAGGTTGTCACTAAGACTATGACAGTATCCCCTTACACGACGACGAAGAACTGCGAAATAAAGCCTGCCACCGACGTGGTCCCCTGCTGCGATGACACCAAGCCCGCCGCCTGCCAGGGGGGTTGCGGGAACGCCGGCTGTTCCATCGGGAACTGCGTCAACAACAAATGCGTCAATGTCAACTGCCCCAGCGACCCCGATTGCGTCTGCGACGCCGCGCCGCCGACCCCGACCTGTACGGTAAGCATTAGTGGGGATAATTCGGTTGAGGCAGGGAGTGTGGTGCGTTCCTATTCTCCGGCTTGCAGGCACTAAAATCTTTTCGCCTGCATGATGTTGTTGAATAGCACCCGTATCATCCCAGGGACAACCTCTAATCCGATACGCAAAATCTCTTCAATTGTCCCATCAGGATGGTAATAATCATTTTGGCGAGTCACTTCCAGTCTCCTTGTTTGGTTGTGGTGACCTAAAGGATACTACTGACTCACCATCCTTTTTTAAGATTCAGCCTTCTACAAAAATATGTTACGCCAACTTAAAACAAACGAATAAATTATGTTATTATGTACGGAGAATTAGATTATTTTTCAGTCATTCTATTAGCGGGGCGTGAAATTACGACTTACAGGAGGTACCTTGATGAGTGACTACCTCGATGATGAATATGATGATGAGTATGAAGATGATGAAGGCTATGACGACTTTGAAGATGAGCGCGATGACGAATATACAGATGAAGACCTCGATGAATTCGAAAATAGAGAGAAGCAAAGCAAAAGAAATTCTCCCAATGGAAGGTTGTCTGGTTACATTAAAGTAGATCATCTGCCACAAAAACCTTCTGCTATCGATTACCTGGCGAGAAAAAGGGCGTCTGAACCCATACAGAATAATTCTCCCATAGACAAATTACCAAATGGGTACACACGGCAAGACTACTTGGATGCTGGTTGGTCAGAAACAGACATTGAGCTTTGGGGGCTAGATCAACCTGCAGCTCCAGATCCGGATAGCGCAGCGTTTGTTATTCCTGATATGCTGGATGGAGATTTAGACGGTAATTTTGAATATCCGTTTAATTAGTGATTTAATCATTCTAAATATCTAACCTGGTACTCAATTCCAATCCAATAATTGAAACGCATTTTCATACTTCTTGAAGCGCGGACGTGGCCGAATGCCATCTTTTACCTTGTTGACAAAAACAATGCGGAATTTTCCTTTGCTGTTTCCTCCTTTGATTTGATAAGCTTCAGCAATCAATTCCAAAGACGGCACAATCCAGTAGGTATCCGCCTGTTCCGAATAGAAGATATAAAAGAAGCCTTCTCTTGGTTTACGTATCTCCAATGCCGCAAAAGTTGCTGGATTCCTGACTTCGCATGAGCGTGCCTTAATTTGGATATCCAAATACCTTAGCTGCCCATTCTTTTCCTGACGGATAACACAATCGATTTGCTTATCATCGACTAAGGTCATATAAACATCATGACCACGTCGTAACAATTCTGCCACAGCGATGTATTCCTGACGTTTACCAAAGGCAGCAGTAGAATGGTATGGTTTTCGGTCGCGAGATGAGCTATCCTTTTCTTTTTGAAAAACGATTTCCTCTGGGGTATTCATGATTACTGCAGCCCCCTTTTTTCATTTTTAGGTTTACTCATGAGTAAATATCCTTGAGTAGAATATCTGACACCTGCTATTTATTATACACACCGATATTTCAAAAATTCTGGAACCCTTATCATTTTTATTCTTTCTATCATGAGCATCAAACCAACATCAAATGTTTCTAATCTGTTTCACAACTACAAGCTAGAATAACGTTGGTGTAACATATTTTTGTAAAATGCTGAACCTTAAAAAACGGTGAGTCAGAAGTATCCTTAAGGTGACTATACCAAACAAGAAGACTGCAAATAACTCATCTAAATGAGTCTACCTTGACAAACAAAATTGCGGGGAGAAGGCAAGACGCAATCCCGTAACTGCTGCAAGTATCAATCAACAACGCCATTTGGCAAACACAATTGTTCAGGCAGGTCATTCGATTGTTAAAGAATGATGGTTATTTCTGACTCGAATATCCAAAAAAAGGTCGCGTATTCAGCGAATGGTCAAAGAGCGTTTGAATGGGTATAATCATTAATATTGAGGAGGATATATGACAGAAGAAAATAATTCGTCAATAGAAACTTCACTGGAGACGCCAAAGCCCAAAAAAACGCTCAGTATTTTCTCGATTCTGAGTTTTATCGCGGGTATCGGTACATACGTATGGTTTTTTGGGATGGTTTCTTCCAAGCCCATACTCACTTTTCTCCTGACCCCGTTTTTCGCGCTCATCGCTGTGATCAGCGGGCATAAAGGGCGTCACGATATTCGCAAGAGTCTTGCGGATATGAAGGGAAAAACACTCGCCAATATCGGCTTAATGCTCGGGTACGTGATCATCCTGACGGGAATCTTCATTATCGTGCTGGCAGTAATGGGAGTGGTCACCATTGCCGGCCTACTCGGTTCCTGATCGGGCAAAGAACCATCATCCTGCAACAATTAGAAGGAGTGCTTCACCATGACTCTCCCACCCAGACTTGAAATACCGCCGGCGGCGGTAACTCCGCCATCCATAAACCCAAAAGACAGCCCGCTCGCGCTTACCAGCCTGATCACTGGCATCCTCGGATGGACAATCCTTCCGCTGCTGGGTTCCATCACGGCCATCATTACCGGTCACCTTGGAAAAAAAGAAATCAAAGAAAGCCACGGCGCGCTGACCGGCGACGGAATGGCAACCACCGGCTTGATCCTGGGCTACATTCAAATCGGTTTTATTGTTTTAAGCCTGATCGCGGTAATCATTCTGCTGCTGGTTCTTCCCAAGAGCACCTGGGGGTTGTCTCTCTGATCCACCTTTCACAGGTGAAGAGCGATTCACTCTGCATAGCACCTGTGCAACCTTGAACCCGAAGCTTCGTATATCTAACAGGTGAAAAGAATTTAACAGGAGAAAAAAATGACAACGCCCCCTTCCAATTATGAACAAGGAGTTCCAGTCTTTCCGGTAGTCAAACGTGAAAGCAGCCTGGCCATCATCAGCCTGGTTTCCGGCATCATCGGGTGGACGATCATCCCCTTTATCGGTTCGGTCATCGCCGTGATCACAGGTCACCTCGCCAAGAAAGAGATCCGTGAGAGCGGAAACACCATGAGTGGAGACGGCATGGCCCTCGCTGGCCTGATACTGGGCTACACTATGATCGGCATCTCTCTGCTTGCCATCCTGGTCGTCGTGCTCGCCTTTTTACTGATCGCCAGGTCAGAACTTGGCCTGTAAAAAATCAGCGCCTGACCATACACAGCCATCGAGCCTGCTTTAACCTCCCGGTGTTGATCACTCGGGAGGTTGATTTTTTCGGGCGATCATCCACCCAGAGAGAGAACGGAGAAAAATACCTGGAAAGACGCTCGTGAAAAAGGATTATGGTAAACTTATCGCGCTATCTGAAAACCATCTTGAGGAACTGCTTTATGCCCGCAATTTACCCATTTACTGCAATCGTTGGACAGGAAAGAATGCGCCGCGCGCTTGTGTTAAACGCTGTGGACCCACGAATTGGCGGAGTGCTTATCCGTGGTGAAAGGGGTACGGCAAAATCAACCGCAGCCCGCGCGCTGGCCGCACTGCTGCCCAGCGTCAAAGTAGTTGCGGAGTGCCGTTTTGGCTGCGACCCCGAAAAACCTGCCACCTGGTGCACCGAATGCCGCGAGCGCGCTGAAAGAAGTGAAAAACTCGAAGCCATCACCCGTCACACGCCGTTTGTCAACTTGCCGGTTTCAGCCACTGAAGACCGGGTGGTTGGCACACTGGATATTGAAAAAGCCATCCAAAAAGGTGTGCGCAGTTTTGAACCAGGCGTGCTCGCCGCGGCCAACCGTGGGCTGCTTTACATAGATGAAGTGAACTTGCTTGACGACCATGTGGTGGATGTGCTCTTAGACGCGGCCGCCATGGGCGTGAATATCGTGGAACGCGAAGGGATTTCCTTCACTCATCCGGCGCGCTTTATCCTGGTGGGAACTATGAACCCCGAAGAAGGTGATTTGCGCCCTCAATTGCTTGACCGCTTCGCGCTATCTGTCGAGATTCGCGGCATTCGAGATGCGCGCGAACGGGTTCAGATCATGGAACGAAACATCGCTTTCGAAGAAGATCCCAAACTCTTTTACGATTCATGGGAAGAAAAAGAGCAAGAGCTTTCGCGCCAGATTGAGAATGCGCGCAAGTTGGTCGATGAAGTAACCTACACCCGCCAGAACCTGCTTTCCATCGCAGCGCTAACCGCCTCGCTTAATGTGGATGGTCACCGTTCCGACCTGGTCATCCTTAAAACATCACGGGCGCAGGCGGCATTCGACGGCCGCCGGCAGATCAACGACCGCGACATCGCTCTCGCCGCCGAACTGGCCCTCCCTCATCGCCTGAAGAGTGGACCCTTCCAACGCGAAGAGATGGGCATGGAAGAACTGCAGGAACGCATTGAGCAACTGCAGGGCGGTACTTCCGGCGAGAATGAAGAAGAAACGATTTCTGAATTGGGTGGCGAGGAGACAGGCAGCCCAAAAAAAGCCTGACGCCGGAAGAGACCGGCGGACCCTCCCCGCAACAGGGGCAACCAGAACCGAGCCTGCAAAACCCGTTTAACAAGAACGATCCTTTTTGGTGGGCCGCCGGTAAGAAGATGCCAAATGGCGAGGAATTCAACCCTCGCAAGCTTGACACCCCGCTGGATAAAATCATGCGCACATCCGCCGGCAGGCGCTCTGTAACCCGCACTGAACGCAAGCGCGGGCGTTATGTGCAATCGCGCCCAGCGCAGGGGAAAACGGATGACCTGGCGTTTGACGCCACTGTGCGCGCAGCTGCGCCGTTCCAGAAAGAACGCGCTGAAATAAAAGAACGCCACCGCGTAGCCTTTGCCGTCAAGCCGGCAGATTACATGAAAAAAGTGCGCGTCCGCAAAGCAGCCAATCTCATCCTCTTTCTGGTTGATGCTTCATGGTCAATGGCGGTGGCTGAGCGCATGGCCGCCACCAAAGGTGCCATTCTGTCACTGCTAACAGACGCTTACCAGCGGCGCGACCGCGTGGGCTTGATCGTTTTTCAAAAAAACCTCGCCACGCAGGTGCTTTCTCCCACCAACTCGGTGATGCTGGCAGAAGCCGCGCTCAAGGACATCCCGGTTGGCGGCAAGACTCCTCTCAGCGCGGGGTTAATGATGGCTTACGAAGTGCTGCGTAAGGAAAAAATCCTGCATCCAGAGGTGATGCCTCTGCTTATCGTGCTTACAGATGGCGCCGGCAATGTTTCCATCGGTTTCAGTTCTCCGCAAGAAGAGGCTTACCATATCGCTGACCAGATTGCCAAAGAAAACATCCATAGTGTGGTGGTCAACATGGAACACGCCGCTTTCGACCAGGGGTTAGCGCAGTCACTGGCAGACCACCTTAAGGCACCCTGCTATACCATCACTGACCTCAAAGCGGAAAGCCTTTACGTCACCGTCCAGCAGGAAATCCGCCAGGTAAACGCGAGTAGTAATATCGAACTCAAGAAATGACTGCTTCAACACTGTATGAACGCTTGCCCAGTTGTGAGGCACGTGATAATATGAGGGGCAGGAACCCCTCATGATACAGGACCCGGTAAAACGCACACGCATTAAATCGACACTGCTCATCGTTATCGCTGCCACCATCCCCTGTTATTTGTTGGGGCTGATCGTTCTGTGGGTAAGCGACGGGGTGCGCAACCGCCCCACAGCCACTCCAACAGTCACCGAGGAGGTGACCATCACCCAGTCCTCCTCAACTGAGGAATTGCCCACGCTGCCTGTCCCCTCGGCGCAATTTCCAACCGCTACCTACACGCTCACGCCTTCCATTACCCCCACGCTCACGGTCACTCGTACCTATGTGATACCATCATCCACTCCCAGCCTGACCCCTTCAATGACTGAAACGATGACCCCTTCAGAAACACCAACAACCGCTCCAACACCCTCTGAAACCTCCAATGGCCCATAATCCACAATACCCTTTCATTAAAAAGTGGAGTGTGAATGAATCAGATTGAATCTTTTTTACATGAATTACTCAGCGCCCCTGGTGTAGCGGGTTTTGAAGGCCCGGTATGCGAAATCATCCGCAAACGGTGGGAACCCTTAACCGACGAAATCCACATCAGCCGCGTGGGGTCTCTTCACGCTTTGCGCCGGTCTTCAACCCCAGGCAAGCACCCAAGCCTGATGATCGCCGCGCACATGGACGCGATCGGGCTGATGGTGAAAGACATTCGAGACGGTTTAATCTGGATCACCAGCATGGGAGGTGTTGACCCACGTATACTGCCCGGTCAACTGGTAACCATTCATGGAGTCAGGGAATACGCCGGCGTGGTGCAAATGCTGCCTGACCGCCTGGTGAAGAACCAGCCAGCGGGAAGCGCCCCCGGGTATCCTCAATTGTTTGTGGATACAGGCTTGAGCGCAAACGAGATCCAGGCGAACATCCACATCGGTGATGTGATTTCGTTTGCCAGCGCCCCAACCACACTGGGCGACAAATATCTTAGCGGTCACAGCCTGGATAACCGCGCTTCTGTTGCCGCTTTGACTGTATGCCTGGAAGAGATCCAAAACTACCGGCTTCAGTGGGACCTGTGGGTGGTGGCGACCGTGCAGGAAGAGGTACGGACTGTAGGCGCGTACACCTCGACGTTCGAGCTCAAGCCCGATGTTGGTATCGCTGTAGATGTGACCTTTGCCCAGGAACCGGGGTTATCAACTCACGAAACTTTCCCGCTCGGTAAGGGGATAACCATCGGCGCAGGCGGCAATATCCATCCAGCATTGCACCGAGAATTGAAAGACCGGGCAGAAGAAATTGATTTGCCTTACAGCATTGAAACGATGCCGAAAGGCTCAGGCACAGATGCCATGGCGATGCAGATCAGTTCCGCCGGAGTGCCCACCCTGGTGATTGGAATTCCCCTCCGGTATATGCACACTCCGTACGAAATGGTCGCCCTCAAAGATATTCATCGCGCCGGACGTTTGCTCGCCCGTTTTATCACTACTCTCACCCCGGGCAGCCTGGAGTCACTCTTCAAAGGAGGTGCGGTGTGAATGAGAACAGGGTCAAAATTTCTCGCCCTCAGTTGAAACTGCTCGAAAAGTTGAGCAACGCTGTTGGTGTGTCAGGAAACGAAGATGAGGTTCGTCAAATAGTGGTCGAAGAAATCCGCCCATTGGTCGACGAATACCGAGTTGACCGTATGGGCAACCTGCTGGCCATAAAACACGCCAAAACAGCAGGTGCTGCTCGGGTGATGTTCGCCGCGCATATGGACGAAGTCGGTTTTATGCTGGTGCAGGCAGACACTGAAGGATGCTACGCTTTCGAAGCGGTTGGCGGGATCGATGAACGGCAGCTGCTGGCAAAACCTGTGCTGGTTGGCAAAGACCATCTACCCGGAGTGATCGGCAGTAAGCCGGTTCACCTCACCAGCCCTGCTGAGCGCGCTAAAGTCACCCCGCTGGGGCAACTGCGAATTGATCTCAGCCCAGCCTGCGCTGGCAAAGCAAGTGTCGGTGATTACGCTACTTTCGCCACGCGCTTCTGGCGCAGCGGCGACAGCCTCTTTGGTAAGGCACTGGATGACCGCCTGGGCGTAGCAACCTTGATTGAACTCGCCAGGCTAAACCCCGGAACAGCGGAAGTTTTATTCGCCTTCACCGTGCAAGAGGAACTGGGGTTACGCGGAGCGCGTGTTGCCGCTTACGACTTTGAGCCCGATATGGCTTTTGTGGTCGATTCAACCCCGGCCTTCGACCTGCCGTTAGATGAAAGTGAAGATGAGAACGTGCTGTATAACTGCCGGCTTGGCGCTGGCCCGGCCATCTACCTGGCAGACGCGGGCACTATTTCAGACCCGCGCCTTATCCAGTTCCTGACGCGTATTGCCGAAGAATGTGAAATCCCTTACCAGTTCCGGCAACCCGGAGGCGGAGGTACCGATGCAGGCGCCATTCATATAACCCGGGGTGGCGTGCCAAGCGTTTCAGTTTCAGTTCCGGGAAGATACGCGCATTCTCCGGTCCTGCACGCCAAACTGAGCGATTGGAAAAACACCCTGGCGTTGCTATACCAGGCGCTCGAAAAAGCCAATCGCAGTATTCTCAATGCCGATCGATAAACCCAACGCAGAAGAGGAACCCTTATGAAAGAGTTGATCAAGCAACTTACACAGATACCCGGACCGTCTGGTTACGAATCCGCCATCCGCGAGACCATTCGAGAAATCATCAAACCGCACGTGCGCGAAACACGCGTAGACGCCATGGGCAACCTCATCGCCCAGGTGGGCACAAAGGCGCCAGGCGGTATGCGGGTGATGGTCGCCGCGCATATGGATGAAATTGGGCTCATCGTCAGCCACATTGAAAAGAAGGGGCTGGTGAGGTTCAGCAATCTCGGCGGCGTCTTACCCCGCTACCTCGCCGGTGGACGCGCGGTATTCCTTAATGGCACGCGTGGAGTGATCAACTCAGATCGACATGATGAAGTTTCGAAAATCCAACCCATCAGCCAGTTCTTTATTGACGTCGGCGCCAGCAGTGAAAAGGATTGCCCGGTCAAAATCGGCGACCTGGCCGTTTTTGACCGCGAATTCCTGGACCTGGGAAAGCGGGTCAGTTCCAAAGCGCTGGACGACCGCTGTGGCTGCGCCTTGATGATCGAAACCATCCAGAGAGTAAAACAAACACCGCACGAGCTGCTGTTCGTTTTTTGCACCCAGGAAGAATTGGGTTCGCGTGGAGCGACCACAGCCGCTTATCAGCTGGATGCCGATTTAGGCATTGCGCTGGATGTAACCCCTGTAGGCGATATTCTGGGGGTGAAGATGCAGGTGAACCTTGGGGAAGGACCCGCCATAAAGGTGCGAGATGTTGGGCATATCGCTGACCCGGCTGTGGTGAACTGGATGGTCAGGACCGCCAGGGAGCTTAAGGTTCCTCACCAGCTT
>Ga0255340_1003025_pt1 | contig 18427 bp, 14 predicted proteins | sample wastewater_treat_7_FD_192417 | JGI IMG/M metagenome (GOLD analysis project Ga0255340, IMG submission 192417) | Wastewater microbial communities from Lulu Island WWTP, Vancouver, Canada - plant10 | ecosystem: Engineered > WWTP > Wastewater > Unclassified | place: Canada: Vancouver, British... | reverse complement strand
TTTCAGTTAACTGCGGTGCCTCCTGAAATACTGCAATTTTCTTTCCAGTAGCTTTCTGATACTCTATAGGAGTACTGTACTGAGAAACAGAAGAAACATTTTGAGTAAAAGCGGTAGAAAATCCACTAAAGATAATACCAAACACTACAAGGATAGAAATTAACTTAAATGAATTTTTCATACGTTCACCCCCTCACATCAGTTTATGTTATCAGTAACATTATACAACAATAATATTAAAAGTCAAATTCTATTCGCCAGGCATCACCTATCACGCGTTACGGCATTTATGTTACCCGTGTGACAATATCACAGAACGATAGCAGGTTTTACCCTTTTCATTGCCCTTTTGTTAATATAGAGATAAAATAGTATAAATGTATTGCTCGATAATTTTTTACCATAAGATCCCTAAGTTGAGAGTTAGCCTTGATAGGTTTAGAAAAACCAGCAGGAGGCGCTTGGATGTGTATAATAGCGGTATGCATTGATAGGAAGCTCTCTTTGGAAGAGATAGATTATGGATGGACCAGGAATCCAGACGGAGGTGGAATTGGCTGGGTAGAAAATGGCAGGGTGAATTATATAAAGGGGTTAATGACTCTTGAAGATTTTAAAAAAGAGTATGAAAATCTAAATATTCTTCCCCATATAGTTCATTTCCGAAACGCATCAAAAGGTATCCCTGTAAATTGTAAACTTACCCATCCGTTCATAGTGAGTAAAACATCGCCGATAAGACTGAGATATAAGGGGATAAAGCCTGTGCTTTTTCATAATGGAACTATTAGGGATTGGAAAAGATATTATGAGCAGTATGTAGAATCAAGAGGAATTATAATTCGAGATGAGAACCTTTCAGATACAATGGTTATGGCAATCATATGGGCAGAAAAAGGTGAAGATACTTTTGATTTACTTAACCCGGGGAGAGTCGCTCTGTTATATCCAGATGGAAAGATAAAAAAATATGGGGACTGGATAGAGAAAAAAGGAATATATCTATCCAATGAACAGTTATTGAGCTGTCAGTAGCCTGTAAGAAGAGATCAGGGGGAAACTTCCCTCGATGAATTATCTTGCAAAAGTTGTATAATAGAACTGTTCTCTTATTATCCTGGAGGTGTTATATGGAAGATGATGTTCTCTTTAGAGAGTTGTTCAGTAAAATAGAAGAGTTACCTGTGATTGATTGTCATGAGCATATCCTGGGTCCAAAAAGAGAGGTGACCAGAAGAGAGCCTATAGCCAGTCTGATTCAGGGGTATGTTCAGAGCGACCTGTTATCGGCTGGTATAACTCAGAAAGAACTCGACATCCTGAATAATAATGAAATCGAAACAGAGGAGAAGTGGGAGCTCTTTGAAAAGTTCTGGAAGAAGATAGAGTTTACCGCTTATGCCAGGGTTACCAGGCTTATTATGAAGGACATTTATGGCGAGGAAGAGATATCCTTGCAATCCATTCTCAGAGTAAGGGATAAGATTATACTCCCAACAGAGGAAAATTATAATTCTCTATTTGAAAAAGCTAACATAGAGATAATACTCTCTGATGTACTCTGGGATTTCCAGATACTTAAAAAATTTATCGATGGAAGGCTTGATTATTATAAGAAGATAAGATTTTTATTCCCTCTGCCACAGTTTCATAATGATGTGAGAAGTTTTGACTTTGTTCAGTCAGTGGGTGCTTTACTGGACAGACATATTGTATCACTGGAAGACTATCTGGAAGTAATCTATGAACTTTTGAAAAGAGCTAAAGATAGAGGGATAGTTGGTATAAAAGACCAGAGTGCCTATACCAGAACTTTGGACTATGAACTGGTTCCAATGTATGAGGCAGAGAAACTGTTTAACAGGATACTCTCTGATCCCAGGAACTCTCTAGGCTGGACAGAGGCTAAGCCTCTGGATGATTTTTTATTCCATCAATTTATGAATTTTGCCAGAGACCTTAAACTGCCAGTTCAGATACATACCGGACATATGGCTGGTATAAGAAACAGGATAGAGAAGACAAATGCAGTACTGCTGACCAACGTCTTCGAGCTGTACCAGGATTTAAAGTTTGACCTGTTTCATGGAAATTGGCCATATATTGGAGAGATGCTCTTCCTGACCAAGAACTATCCCAATGTCTATATGGACCTGTGCTGGGTAAATATAATCGACCCGATATACAGTGAAGAGTTATACTCTAGGGCTATTCTTACAACTCCTCATATAAAAATAAACGGTTTCGGTGGAGATTATTTTGATGTCCCTGAATATATAGTATCCCATCTGAAGATATGTAGAGAAAATATCACCAGAGCTCTGGTTAGGCTGATAAAGATGGGCTGGATAGACGAAGGTTCTGCGTTAGAGATAGCCAAAGACTGGTTGTTTAACAATCCAAAGAGCTTATTCAATCTTACTTGACGCTCTTAACTTTACTATGGTATATTTATCACAGTGAACCATGAAGGTTCTGTATAATTGATATTTTATTGGGAGAAAGAACAAGCCACGAAGGCTCAATAGCTTTCGTGGCTTAAATTTTTATGCAGGAAAGGAGTGATTATACTTGAATAGAGATCTGTGGGAAAGATGTGTTGCCTTTCACGGGCATGAATGTCCTGGACTTGCCATAGGATTTAGAGCCTGTGAGGCAGCAAAAGAAAAATTAGGGATAACATTTTCCAGAGATGAAGAGGTGGTATGTGTAACTGAGACCGACGCCTGTGGGGTTGATGCCATCCAGGTAATAACGGGCTGCACTTTAGGTAAGGGAAATTTAATATACAGAGATAGAGGAAAACAGGCTTTCAGTTTCTTTGTAAGGTCTACCGGTGAAAGCATCAGGGTTGTATTGAAGCCTGCAGATAAAGAGATGACGAGAGAAGAGAGGAAGATATATCTCTTGGAAACACCGATAGATGAATTATTTGAGTTTAAAAAGCCACAATTTGAATTACCAGAAATAGCCAGAATCTTCAAGTCGGTGATATGTGAAATATGTGGAGAATCTACCGCAGAACATAGAGTCAGGATAATGGATGGGAAAATGGTCTGTCTGGATTGTTTTAAAGACTATACCAGGGGCTGGGAAGGAAGAAGTTTGTGAGACTGATAAGAGTATCGATTCTACTATTATCAGTCCTTTTAATTGTTAACATTGGGTCTGGAAGTTTAGCTGGAAAAATAACTGTTACTGATCTGGCTGGAAGAAGGGTTGAGGTTCCTATCCCAGCCAGAAGGATAGTGGCTATTGGACCTGGTGCACTGAGACTGGTCTGTTATGTAAACGGAGTCAACAGGGTGGTTGGGATAGAGAATATAGATAGAGAGGGTTCTCCTGGGGGAAAGACCTACCTCATCGCTTATCCAGAGTTGAAAAAATTACCGGTTATAGGACAGGGTGGGGCATTCTCTTCTCCTGACCCGGAGAAGATTGTGAATGTGAAACCGGATGTGATTTTTGCCTGCTCGTTTATAGATAGAAAAGGAGCTGAAGACCTACAACTCAAGACAGGGATTCCGGTGGTAATGTTAGATTACGGAATATCCACTATTATTAATGAATCTCTGTATAAGTCATTAAGACTTACAGGCATGATAATCGGAGAGGAGAAAAGGGCTGGAGATATTGTAAATTATATAAAAAAGACACAGAGAGAATTAGATTTAAGGACAGAAAAAATAGCCAATGAGAAGAAGCCAGGGGTGTATGTTGGGGCTCTGGGAATGAGGGGTGGACATGGAATAGAGAGCACTCAGGCTAAATATCCCCCATTTGTGATGGTCAACGCCAGGAACGTGGCTGATGAGACAGGTAGGGAAGGGAGTATTATGATTGAAAAAGAAAAACTTCTAATCTGGGACCCTGATATAATATTTATTGACCTTGGTAATTATAATCTGGTAAAACAGGATTATCATAAGAATCCTCAGTTCTATCAAGCGCTGAAGGCGGTAAAAAATGGGAACGTATATGGACAACTACCATTTAATTTCTACAATACAAATATCGACACCGCTATAGTTGATGCCTACTGGGCAGGTAAGGTCATCTTCCCGGAGCAATTTAGGGACATAGACCCTGTAAAAAAAGCCAACGAGATTTACAGGTTTTTCCTGGGCAAATCTTTATACGAAGAGCTGACCAGGACTTATGGTAGTCTTACCGGTATCAATATAGGTGAATAAGAGATGTTAAATACCTGGGAGAAATATCTGGAGTATACCAGGACGAAGATCATTATTATTATAATAATCTCTCTATTGATATTCCTAATAAGTATTTATGCTATAAACGCAGGTTCTTCCGGTCTTTCTGTAAGAGAGGTACTTATGACACTTCTGGGCAGGGGAGATAATAGAACAAATATTATCGTATGGAATATAAGACTTCCAAGAGTATTATCAGCTATTGTAGCCGGGATCGGGCTATCCATTGCCGGATGTGTCACTCAGACTATACTCAGAAATCCTCTGGCATCTCCATTTACCCTCGGGATATCTCAGGGGGCAGCCTTTGGTGTTGCCCTAGCAGTTACTATTTTGGGGACTGATGCTATTCACAGCACTTCTATAGATGCTGCAATGGTGAATAACCCTTATTTAACCACGCTCTGCGCATTCATCGGGGCTATGAGTGCAACGATGATAATAATGGCTCTCTCTAAACGTGGAAGAGTTTCTCCTGAGTCTATGGTCCTGGCTGGAGTGGCGATAAGTTCTCTCTTTTCTGCTATGACTACTGTGGTGCAGTACTTTGCTGATGAACTGGATGTTTCTGCTATGGTCTTCTGGACGTTTGGGGATATGGGGAGGGCAAATTGGAGAGACCTGAAGATTATGACACTGGTTGTCCTCCTCTCAGGGATATATTTTCTTATAAATAGATGGAATTATAATGCACTGGCTGGTGGAGAAGAGATGGCAAAAAGTCTGGGTGTGCCTGTGGAGAGGTTAAGAGTTATAAGTATGTTTATAGCCTCTCTGGTTACTTCGGTAATAGTCTCTTTTTTAGGAGTAATAGGTTTTATATGCCTGGTAGGACCACATATAGCGAAAAGGTTAGTCGGTAGTGATCATAGATTTCTAATCTCTGGTTCTATAGCTATAGGTGGAGTCCTGCTTCTACTGGCAGATACATTTGCCAGGACGATTATTGCACCGGTGGTATTACCCGTAGGAGCAGTTACATCTTTTATAGGTGCTCCACTCTTTTTATATTTACTCACAAAAGGTTACAAGAGATGATATTGAAGGTTGATGGAATAGAGTTCAGCTATAATAGTCACCCAGTGTTAAGTAATATCAGTTTTGAGGTCAATAGGGGAGAAATTCTCTCTATTCTGGGAAATAACGGGGCAGGAAAGACAACACTGCTGAAGTGTATAAGCAGGATACTGAAACCAGTTAGAGGTGTGGTTTTTGTTGATGGAAAGAGCTTATCCGATATTTCTGCTACCGAAATAGCCCGGAAGATAAGCTATGTCCCTCAGAGACAGGATGTTTCCAGATTTACCGTATTTGATACGGTGCTGCTTGGAAGAAAGCCTTATATCAGGTGGGATGTCTCTAAAAAAGACCTTCTTATTGTGGAAGAGATTCTGGACCGTCTTGGATTGAAAACCCTTGCGCTGAAATACCTGGACCAGTTGAGTGGTGGCGAATTACAGAAAGTCTCTATAGCCAGAGCCCTGGCTCAGGATCCGGAGATTCTTCTCCTGGATGAGCCCACGAATAACCTGGACCTGAAAAATCAGATTGAGGCTATCCGTATCATCAGGGATATAACCAGGAGCGGTAACATTGCCAGTATAGTTGTTATTCATGACCTGAATCTTGCCATGAGATTTTCCGATAAATTTCTCCTACTGAAAGAAAACACCATATTTGCATATGGAGATATGGGAGTTATGACACCTGAGAATATCTCCTCTGTATATGGAGTTAAAGTAACTGTGGAGAAGATAAATGGTATCCCTGTGGTTATACCTCTGGAAGATGTCCTCTTATAAAAGAGATTATCCTGTCGATTATATCCTCTTTTCCAAAGCCACCTGCCTTTGTGATGAAGAAGAACGAACTGGCTTCCGATAGAACGACTCCATCCTCTATCTCTATAAGAGGATAGAGATGACTTATTCCTAATTTTTCAGTTATCCCGAGGAGGGTGTCTCCTCCAAAGACTACCAGAGTATTGGATTTTGTTAGTTGAAGGAACCTTGAAGTAACTTCCCCAAGTCTTTCCTGTATTATAACTGGTAGATCTTTATATGAGTTTATATCAAGATGCTTATCTGTAGTTCTTATTAGAATAATCTCCTCCCCATTTATATCAGGCAGGTCTATAGTTCCATTTATTATATCCTCAAGTGATAGCACTATATCAAGCGCCTGATAATTTCTTTTCGCATACTCTACCTGTCTGAGTGAGACCTCATTTATACTTCCACACACCAGTATAAGAGGTCTGGCTTTTATCCCTAAATGTGTGGACCTGTCCCTTTTCTCTGGATATATTAAATTGGCAAGTGTTCTTGCAAAACCAGCACAACCGGCAGTGATTTTTATCAGTCCCTTATCCTTCAGTATCTCCCCTATCAATTCCAGGTCATCTCTGGTCTCTCCATCTATTATATATACTACCCCTTTTTTAAATTTAATCTCCCCGTACTCTTCTCTGGTTACCACAACGCAATCTAAATCTGCCTGCTCCTTTATGATATCAGGGATATAACTTTTCCTGACTGGATTTACCGGATCGGAAGCAAATGGGCTCTCCCCTAATGGAACCCCATTTATATACTGGATGCCATTCTTTGTTGTCCTTCCCATCTCAGGAAATGCCGGGATAAAGATAACAGGGTGTGATGTTTCATCTATTATTGCTTTAAACTCTGCACCTGTATTCCCTCTCAATGTAGAGTCTGTTTTTTTGTATATATAACCCACCTCTCCTGTTACATATAATACCCTCCTGACCCTTTCATACGCAGTCTCCGGCAAGAGATGCCTGCTTTCGGTATCTGCCACAATCACATCGGTATCACTGACCAGTTCTCCTGGATTAATAGATACTACTGTGTCTACCCCTATCTTTGAAAACTGTATACCTGTATCTAAAGCTCCTGTAAGGTCATCAGCTATTATAAGGAGTTTGGGCATATTATCTTTTGTATAGAGATATGAACCTCTCTATGGAACGATCGTATGTTCTCTCCACTTCATTGGGGAAGTAACAGGCCGGTAGTTCCCCATTACTCCTGTGATACGCTACACATTCACAGCAGATACCTTTCCTAGAACAGGGTTCATAGGAACAGTTACAGCTCTTTAGATTTCTATTAATATTACACTCTCTCATCTAATCCTCCTGCTAAAATTTTATAAGTTCTCCTTCTTCGTCAAGTATATCTGTAAAGTCTCCAATGATTTCAATTCTATCCTTTATCTCTTCCAGGACACTTCTGGATATGTATAATTCGTTCAGACTCAGAGTATTTTTTATCCTTATTATCCTCGCATTCGGTATATCTATGGGTCCACAGGTCATTAGAGCCCATTCAATAGCTGTTTTAGAGTCTTCAGCTATTACCGGTATCTTCCCCCTATGTAAGAATGTGCTTGTAACAGCATTTTGATACGTAGCATTGAAATCTATCTTATTGACCAATCTTCTGGTTGTGAGATCAGCCAAACCTATGCCTATAGCATTACCATGTGCCTTCTCCGTAAGGTCGGTGACGACTATTCTTGTGATCTTTGGTCTTTCAGGTTCCGTCTCTCCATCGATATATATCCTTCCAATAATATTGGTATCCATACCAGCACCGCTTATATCTTTACCCATCTCATCCACTATTAATAGATCCAATTTATCAACCGGCAGGCGGGGCATATTTCCCCTCGCTATATCAAGCAGCCTTTTATCTTCTCTCTCAAAATCTTCAGGTTTTGCCGCAGAGATGACCATGGTTTCATCATATGCATTCTCCACTATACCTATACCAAGTATAATATTCCCGTATTCTATAATTCTTTTCGCTGTGGGTGGGATTAAATATTTCAAGCCATAAGTCCCGAATCTATGTATCTCTATAGCCTGTTTATGCTTTCCAAGCCCTATCACGCACATTTTCAAAAGACCACTCTCTATATCCCCGTGAAAGTCTGTGTGTGGCTTTATCCTGTTTATAACGATAGTCCCATCTGCAGAATAGGCGAGTTTATCCATATAAACTTTATTCTCCAGCCCATTCGATGGGAGCTCCACCACCTCCATAGATGACCTGATAGGAGCCCCCGTATACTCCTCTGTTATACCATAACTCTCCAGTAATTCTTTTTGCCCTTCAGCGGTTGCACCTCCATGACTACCCATAGCGGGAACAATAAATGGTCTCCCCCCAAACTCTTTGACTACCTCCACAGTAGCCTTGACAATCCTGTGTATATTTCTTATCCCTCTACTTCCAGCAGCGATGGCTATATATGAACCAGGTTTTATCCTTACCTCCGATCCCAGTATCTCCTCTCTCACCTTCCCTTCAATATCCTCTATATGCTCTCTGTTAAAAAACTGTCTAACCTTTATCAGCCCTGGAATCTCCATATCTCTCTCCTTATAACTTTGATATGAATCTATATTAACATACAGGATTTCTGTATGCAAAATTTCTAAAAAAAGTGTTAAAATATAAACAGGAGGTGATTGGCATGAAGAAGATGGTAAAGATACTGGTACTTACTTCCCTCTTCATCTTTTTAATTTCAAATGCCTATGGGCAGACTCTTATAGATTATGTAGGTAAAGATGATGGGTGCTTTAGCTGGGAGATTATATCCAGGGAGGATGTAGAAGGGGCGACTATCTTTAATATCAACCTGGTCTCTCAGAGATGGAAGGACATAGTCTGGTCTCATAGACTTGTGATAGGTGTCCCAAAAACTATTATTAATCCAAAAACAGGCGTGCTTTTTATAACGGGTAGCTGGGGAGGATATGATAGCGAGGAGGTCCTCTATATAAAAGAGATGACCAGAAATCTGGGATGTGTTGCTGCTGTTTTATTTGATGTACCCAATCAACCTCTGTTTGGTGGATTGAGAGAAGATGCATTGATAGCCTATACCCTTGCCAGGTATGTAGAAACGGGCGATGAGGAATGGCCAATACTATTGCCTATGGCAAAGAGTGCGGTAAGGGCTATGACCGCCACTCAGGAGTTCTCAAAAAGAGAGCTTAATATTGATATAGAAGGTTTTCTTGTTACCGGTGCATCCAAGAGAGGGTGGACCACCTGGCTAACGGGTGCCTGTGATGGAAGGGTAAAGGGTATAGCCCCGATGGTGTATGATAACCTGAACATAAAGGCTCAGTTCAGCCACCAGCGAGAGATATGGCAGGACCTCAGCTTAAAACTTTATGACTACACCTCTCTGGACCTGGATAAACTGGCTGATTCTCCGATAGGTGAGAAAGTTCTCTCTATAATAGACCCATATTATTACAGAGAGCGACTGACAGTTCCAAAACTTATAATTAACGGTTCAAATGACCCATACTGGTCTATAGATGCTATAAATCTCTACTTTAAAGACCTTCCAGGTGAGAAGTATGTATTATATGTTCCAAATTCTGGACATAATCTGGAAGATAGAGAAAGAGTTTTAAAGGATGTATTTGCCTTCTACCTCTATACGGCTGGAAGAATTCCATTCCCGAAGATAGGGTATGAAACAGTTGAGGACGATACATCCATAAATCTTATTCTTAAATCGGATATAAAGCCGGCGAAGGTTGGACTTTGGTATGCAGAATCGGATAATAAAAACTTTGTCCATTCTGTATGGAAATATATAGAGGCAGAAGAATCCGAAGATAAATATACTGTCAGGCTGGAAAGACCTGAAGATAAGAGCTTAGCCTTTTTTGGGGAGTTCTACTATAATATAGGTGGAGTGGAGCTTTATCTCTGTACTCCAGCCAGCCTGAGATAATCCTACAGGACCAGCAGCATCCCTACTGCAGCTATTATACCCATCGCTCCCCCAAAATAGAATGCGGCACTGGCTGAGACTGTATTCCATAAGAGCCCTGCAATGAATGATGCTGGCAATAGTCCTATACCCTCTAGTGTTGCATGAAGACCTATTAAAGTTGCCCTTGTTTCTACAGGGGCTATATCGGATATGAGGGCTTTCTGCACGCCTTCGGTAAGGCCTATATAGATACCGTAAAGACCAAAGAGTAACCAGAGGTAGGATGCATTGCCCACGATGGCAAATCCCAGATATACAAGTCCATAAAAGAGATATCCTGTTACAATAAGTCTTTTCCTCCCTATCCTGTCTGATAGCCTTCCGGCAGGATAGGCAAATATCATATATACGATGTTATAGGCAAGATAGAGTAGCAGGACAGTCGTATCATTAAATCCCATATCCTTTGCCCTGAGAAGTAAGAACTGGTTGGAAGAGTTGCCAAGTGTGAAGATGAGGGTAACTATCAGAAACCCCTTAAGCCTTCTATCCAGCAATGACCATTTCAATACAGGTTTAGAAGCATCCGAACTCTTAAGCTTTTTAGTCTCCCTTACAAAAAAAAGAGCAGCTACACCAAGAAAGGCAGGGATGAGGGAATAGAGGAATACTCTAGAATAATCCCCTGAGAATCTGGTAAGGAAATAATATGCTAACAGCACACCTGTAGCTGCACCAAGGGTATCCATTGCCCTGTGAAGCCCAAAGGCGCTTCCCCTCCTGGTGGAATCAGTAGAATCTGCTATCAGGGCATCCCTTGGGGCGGTCCTTATCCCCTTACCGAATCTATCAATCCATCTACCGATGAATACCAAACCCCAGGAGTTGGATAGATATAAAAATATCTTGCCTATAGTCGAAGACCCATAACCCAGAATAGCTAGAGGCTTTCTTCTACCCACTAGGTCTGAGATATAACCTGAAAATATTCTCAGTAGACTTGCAGTACTCTCTGCTACCCCCTCTATTAATCCTACTATTGCTGGACTGGCGCCAAGTTTAGCAGTGAGATAAAGAGGGACAAGAGGGTACACCATCTCGGTGCTTATATCAGTGAGAAGACTAACTATACCAAGGATTATGACATTAAACATATTCCCCTCCCACCAGTAAATTTGTATTTAATTTAATTATTATATCAAAATCTTAGAAATTATGATAATATTAGAAAGATTAAAAGAATATGAAGAGGGAGGAACAGAATATGAAAGATTTATTAAAGAAGCTGGATGAGAAACTGGAGGATGTAGGCTGGGAATTAAAGAAGTTTAAATATGAGGTAAAGTTTGCGTTGAGGCTGGCTAATGCCTTTCCAGAAAAGAAGAATGAATGGGAGAAACTTATAGAAGAGGCACTGAATCTGGTAATTGAAAATCTAGGGAAAAAAGACTTGAAAAGTCTTATAGAAGAAGCTGAGAATCATCTTTCCCCTGTAGGAGAGGTTGCCAAGACATTCACCATCCATTATGTGGGACATGCCCATATAGATATGAACTGGTTATGGGACTGGCCAGAGACAGTAGATACTACATACAAGACATTTACCACTGCAATGAGACTTATGGATGAATTTCCTGATTTTAAATTCTCCCAGAGCCAGACTTCTGTCTATTCTGCCATCGAAAAGTACAGTCCGGAAACCTTTGAGATGATAAAAAAGAAGGTGAAAGATGGACAATGGGAAGTGACAGCCAACTCCTGGGTAGAGGGTGATAAGAACCTTGCCAGTGGAGAATCCATGGTAAGACATATGCTCTATACAAAGAGATACTTTAAAGAAAAATTCGGCTTTTCTTATGATAGAGTGAAGATAGATTGGGAGCCGGACACCTTTGGTCATCACTGGATGCATCCACAGATATTGAAGAAGGCAGGGATAACAAGATACTACTTCTGCAGAGCGGGAAGGGGTCAGCGTATATTCTGGTGGTCTGCCCCCGATGGTTCAAGGGTTCTGGCATGGGATGATAAAAAGCTGTGGTACCTTGGACCTGTAAAACCCGAGGACGTTTTGGAGTCAGTGGAGCTGTATGAAAAAACGGGAATGAAGGATTATATGATTGTCTATGGGGTTGGCGACCATGGTGGAGGACCAACAAGGAGAGATTTACAGCTTATCCAGGAGATGAAGAGCTGGAAGATATTTCCTAAGGTGAAGTGCAGCACTACTGATGAATATTTCTCCATAGCAGAAAAATATGGAGATAGATTCCCCGTTGTAAACGACGAATTAAATTTTGTATTCAGAGGTTGCTATACATCACAGAGTAATATAAAAGAGGCAAACAGGAAGGCAGAAAACTTGCTAACCTCTGCAGAGGTAATAGCCATTGTGTCAGATAAGCTGACAGGAAAATTCCCACCAAAAGAACTCCTGGATGAGGCATGGTTAAATACTCTATTCAATCAGTTCCATGATATACTGCCGGGTTCTGGCATACCTGATACATACAAATATGCCCAGGGACTTTTCCAGAATGCAAAAGCCGGCGGGAATATGGTAAAAGAGTTAGCATTAAAGGCGATGGTGGGAGAGGTAGATACAGATGCAGGCTGCAAAGTAAAGAATGTTCCTATATTAGTTTTTAATCCATTACCCTGGAAGAGGACAGATCTGGTGGTGGCAGATATATATGACGCCTTCGGGGAAAAAGACAGACTGTCTCTCATCGATGATGCAGGAAGGGTTATTCCTGTTCAGTATAAAGAGTATTCTTTCTTCCAAAAGGCATTGAGAGCTACATTCGTAGCAGAAGATATACCTGGATATGGGTATAAAACGTACTATCTGAAATATGCTGAAGATGAAGAGATTACTTCACAGGTATCGGTAACCGATATGTATACTGGACAGGTAACAGAGAGCGGAGTAAGGGCAAGCTCCAAATATAAATTAGAGAATCAATTCTATAGACTTACCTTAAATGCAGGTTTAGGTGGAATAACAAGTATAGTAGATAAAGCTACTGGGAAAGAGATACTTCCTAAAGGTGGGGTAGCAGGTCTATTGCAGATACTATATGAAGCCCCGCACCCTGCGAGTGCCTGGGAGATAGGACAGATAATAAGGACAATAAACCTGGATAGTGGAGCAACTCTGGAGATAGTAGAGAGTGGACCTTCAAGGGTTATAGTGAGGAGCCGTAGAAGGTATAACGAATCAGAATTTATCCTTGATATTATACTGAGCAATAATGTTCCGAGGATAGATTTTAGACTTGAGATATTCTGGCTTGAAAGAGGAAGTAAAGAGATTGGTGTTCCTATGTTAAAGGTAGGATTTCCTGTAGATATTACAAAGGGTAAAGCGAGGTTCGATATACCATTTGGAAGTATAGAAAGAATTCCTGATGGAAATGAGGTCCCATCTCAGAAGTGGGTTGACCTTACCGGTATAGATAGTGGTGGAGATAGGATGGGAATAACTCTTTTAAATAACTGTAAGTATGGGTTTGATGTAACTGAAAATACGATCAGGATGACACTGCTGAGAAGTTCTTATGAACCAGACCCGGTGCCAGAAAGAGGTAAATATGAGTTTCAATTCTCCCTGTGCCCCCACATAGGAGAACTAAAACCAGCAAAACTTATAAAACTGGGTAATGAATTTAACTATCCATTGGTTCCATATGTGACAGATATTCACAGGGGCAGATTGGATAAGTCTATAGAGATTATAAACGTAGAGCCTGAAAATGCTATGGTATCCATAATGAAAAAGGCAGAGGATAATGATGATATTATACTAAGGATATATGAAACAGACGGAGTTGAAACCCGGGCTAAGATAAACCTCAACCTGTCCTGTGGATCTTATGTTGAGACCGATCTTTTAGAACAGCCTGTGGGAGAAGAAAAACCATTAATCGGGAGAACCATCCAGGTAACTCTTAAACCTTATGAGATAAAGACATTGAGGATAAAATAGGGTTATATTGCACTTAGGAGATAAAAAATGATGAAGAAGCCTGATATTATCGTATTATTGATCCTTATATCAGCTGTTACCCTTGGTTTTGTCTCCGCCAGGTTTATCTCAGATATGTTTATTGCAATTATAGTTACCGTATGTATTATGTGTATCGGGGTCTTTCTTGCAGTCAAAAGTTCGCAGAGCAGAGAGGATATATCGGAAGGCTATGAAGATACGGATAGAACAACTCAGAAATTTATAGATCTAGCCAATCATATAGAAGAGATAGCCAGGGAAGGTTTTACCAGATTTATAGAGGCAAGGGATAATGGAGATATAAAGAAGATAGCGGACTCTTTTAACTATCTGCTGAGAAGTACCAGAGATTTTGTCAGAGAACTGGACAGAATGTCAGAAGATGTACTTGGGGCAAGCAGGGAGCTGAGTAAAGCTATTCAAAGTACATCGGACTCTATGGAAGAGGTAAATAGTACATTACAGAGACTGGCAGAGACAACTGAGGAATTGAACCAGAATATTGAAGAGATAGATGAAGGGGCAAAAGAGGTAGGTAATCTAACCCAGGAAGGGCTCCGTTATATAGATGGGATGGGGAAGCAGATGAAGGAAATAATACAGACGGCAGAAGAGACTGCCAGCAGTATATCGGAATTAAATAATGTCTCTGAAGAGATAAGGAAGATACTCTATGTTATATCTGAGATAGCCGAACAGACAAATCTGCTGGCGTTAAATGCCACCATAGAAGCAGCTCATGCTGGAGAGCAGGGAAGAGGTTTTGCTGTGGTAGCCAGTGAGATAAGACAACTGGCATCACGCACACAGCGATCTCTGGAAGACATAAGGCAGTTTATAAATAGATTCTCCGAAGAGACCTCCCGCGCAATTACTTCTATAAAGAACAATAACAGACAGATTTCTGATGGAGAAAAGATTTTAAAAGATACATCTGATGCTTTCAGCGTGATAGCCTCTAATATAGAGGGTATAGTTTCAAGTATAGGTCAAATTGCCAGGGCTAGTGGAGAGATAACTTCTGGAACCAGAGAGATATCAGCTTCTACAGAACAGCAGACGGTTACTATATCTGAAATAAGTAGTATGGCAAATCGTCTGGCTGAGATAGCTGGTGAATTAAAGGAGAAACTGGCAGAATCCCAGTTTGGGGTCTCTGAGATAGAACTGGATTTAGACAAATATGATAGGGAGATAAAAAACCTCGACCCGAAGAAATTAGAAAGTCTCAGAGATGAGCTGGGTATAAGAAATAAATTTGTTATAAGTGTTATAGCCAGGTTAGAGCCTGTAAAAGGACATAGGTTTTTTATAAATGGGATAAAACAATTATTTACGAAATATAAAAGCCTGGCATGCCTGATAATAGGAGACGGTTCTTTAGAAGGAGAGCTTAAAGAGATTGTGGCAAGGGAAGGGCTAAAAGATAGGATAAAATTCCTCGGTTATAGGAAGGATATACCATATATACTGAACATATCGGACCTGATTGTCCTTCCCTCAGAAAAAGAGGGTGTTCCACCAAAGATCATAGCCGAGGCTATGGCTATGTCGAAACCAGTTGTAGCTACAGATGTGAGGGGAAGTAGATATTTGGTGAAAGATGGAGAAACAGGTATGCTGGTCAGGTATGGAGATGTGAACAAACTGGCGAGTGCTGTAGAGTTCTTTGTAAAAAATCCAGAGATGGGTAAAGATTATGGTAGAAATGGGAGAAGGCGTATAGAGAATCTTGTAAGACTTAATTAAGAGAGTATTGCTTGAATTTCTTGACAGTAGGGAGAGGTAACGTGTAAAATTATAAGAAACTTTATATACTTGGTAAAGTTTTTAATGAGGTGAGCTAATGAATTCAAAAGAACTATTGTTAAGAGCTATACACAATGAATCGGTGGAAAGGATACCGTGGGTTCCATTCGTGGGTTGTCATGCTGGAAACCTTATAGGTGTTACAGCAGAAGAATATTTTAGAAACAGTGATAATATTATAAGAGGAGCCATTAAGGCTTTCGAAGAATATAAACCAGATGGGTTACCTGTGACTTTTGACCTGCAGGTAGAAGCAGAAGCCATAGGATGTAAACTTGTATACTCTGATAAAAATCCTCCCTCTGTAGCCACCCATCCCCTGCAGGAGGGTAAGTCTATCGAAGACCTGAAGATTCCTTCTGAGACTGATGGTAGATTCCCAATAGTATTGAAAGCAGCTAAAGAGATATGCAAATTGCTAGGGGACAAAATAGCAGTATATGGACTTGTAATCGGTCCATTTACACTGGCATTGCACTTTAAGGGGACAGATATATTTTATGAGATGATGGATTCTCCGGAAAGAGTTTATGAACTTATGAGATTCTGTCAAAAAGTATCTATAAACAGCGCAAAGATGTATATAGATGCTGGGGTTGATGTGGTGGCAATTGTTGACCCGATGACTTCTCAGATATCTCCCACAAGCTTTGAAGAATTTGTCTCTCCTTACCTGACACCTGTGTTTGATTATATAAGGGAAAGAGGTAAGGTTTGTTCCCTATTTGTCTGTGGAAATGCTACAAAAAATATAGAGTCTATGTGCAAGAGTAAGCCGGATAATATATCCATAGACGAGAATGTGGACCTGGCTTACGCTAAAGAGATATGCCAGCGTTATGGGGTATCTCTTGGTGGAAATATAAAACTCACGTTAACTATGCTCTTTGGAACACCACTTGATAATATAAGGGAAGCTGAGAACCTTATGGAGATAGGGGGAAAGAAGGGATATATACTTTCTCCAGGTTGTGATATTCCATACGATACTCCACCGGAAAATATAAAAGCTATAACCAGTGCAGTACACGGAGAAGTGGGAGAGTTTATGAGGCAGGATATTAAGAACAGCCTGGAGGAGATTGACGTGGTTCTTCCTGACTATAAGAATGCGAAAAAGGTAATAATAGATGTGATTACTCTGGATTCAGGTTCCTGTGCACCTTGTCAATATGCAGTGGAAGCGGTTAAATCTGCGGTGGAGGGAATCGAAGATAAGGTGGAATGGAATGAGTATAAGATAAAGGAGAAAGAGTCTATCATTCGTATGATAAAGCTCAGGGTCCCTAACATACCAACTATATGCATAGATGGAGAGCCAGTCTATATAAGCGTTATTCCATCAGTGGATGAGTTGAGGAGGAGTATCGAGACGGCTATTAAAAGAAAAGGTATATAAGACTTGATGGTGAGATATGGGGGTTAAGGTTGATATAGTATTTCTGGAAGAACCCTGTTCTGCCTGTCTGATTATATTCAATTTGATTAAGGAGATAATGGAGAGACTGAAAGGGAAATATGACTTTTTAGAGGTTAACTATATAGAGATTAAAAAACTGGAGGACCTCCATTCAATAAAAGGGTTAGAGGTAGAGAAGTTTCCAGCAATAATAATAGATGGAGAGCAGATTTCTGCTGGAACAATTCCTGATATAGGAGAGATAGAAAAAATAATATCCTTAAAATACAGGGAGGCTTTGAGATGTCCAGGGTAGACCTGATAATTATAGGAGGTTTTCTGGGAGCTGGAAAAACCACCTCTATAGTGAGAATAGCCAGGCATCTTCTAGAGATGGAGAAGAAAATAGGAATTATCACAAATGATCAGGGAAGTAATCTGGTGGATACAAATTTTCTGACATCTGCAGGATTATCTGTACTTGAAGTAAAAGAAGGATGTTTCTGCTGTAATTTTGACCAGTTTTTAATGAGAATCCAGGATTTTACTGAGAGAGATAAGCCAGATATTATACTGGCTGAGCCAGTGGGTAGCTGTACTGATCTTGTAGCCACTATCTTTAGACCTCTGGAGAGAGGTCTTACAGGTGCCCTGAATCTCAGACCTCTCTCTATCGTTGTTGACCCCAGGAGATTGAGAAAGTTAATGATGGAAGAGAGCTCGGAGTTTCATTCAGAGATAAATTATCTTTTCAGAAAGCAGTTAGAAGAAGCTGACATAATAGTATTAAACAAGGTGGATACATTGAAAGAGGAAGAGATAGATGAGATGAATCTCTTTATAAAGGAGACATTCAAATGGTCTGAGCTGATAAATGTCTCTGCTAAAGAGGATAAAAATATAGATAGATGGATAGAAAAACTATTTATAGGCTCACCATCTGAAAGAGTTCTGGATATAGATTATACGCTTTATGGAGATGCGGAGGCTAGGCTTGGCTGGTTAAATCTGACCTGTCAGCTGGAGAAAGATGAAGAGATAGATATGAACTCTATCGCTTCGACAATACTTGATATGGTAAAAGATGTATTCTTTAAAGAGAGATACGAGATAGCCCATATTAAGCTCTATGGGACATCTGAAAAAGATTGGCTAAAAGCCAGTATAACATCAATATATGAAGATGTAAATTTTGATAAAACTGCTCTTATACCGGATAAGAGATGG
>Ga0255340_1003016_pt1 | contig 18459 bp, 20 predicted proteins | sample wastewater_treat_7_FD_192417 | JGI IMG/M metagenome (GOLD analysis project Ga0255340, IMG submission 192417) | Wastewater microbial communities from Lulu Island WWTP, Vancouver, Canada - plant10 | ecosystem: Engineered > WWTP > Wastewater > Unclassified | place: Canada: Vancouver, British... | reverse complement strand
GTTCGCGGGGAGGCGCTCGCTCAGCTTTCCAACTGGGCCAAGCACCAGCGGATCGATAACGCCTCGAGGGCGCGCTCCCTGCCAGGCCCGGACGATCCGGAGGCAGTTCCCCAAACCTCGCCGCGAGCCGCGGCGGTTCGCCGCGAGTCGCCGCGAGTCGCCGCGAATCGCCGCGGTTCGCGGCTGGAAGGGGAGGGGGAAAGGGAAGGGGAAAGGGACAGGGAAGGGAGAGGAGAGGAGAAAGACCAAGATCTGTCGGGTTTGGCCGCGGCCCAACCCGACCGCGATCGAGGTTTTGGGGTCTCGGGCACGGAAGACCCCGACGAGGTGCCGCCCCCCACCCAGCCGCCGGACCGCCCCCTCACCGAGCTCGAGTGGCGGGTCGAGGAGACCTGGCGCGCCCACCTGGCGCAGTGGCGCGGGTTCTTCCTCGACACCAACGGCCGGGTCCCCATCCGCGAACCGACGCTGACCGACGAGATCCGCAAGGCGATCCGTGCCGCGATCCGCGAGTACGACGGGCACCTGCTCGGCAAGGAGCTCCGCCCGCGCTGGGTCGAGGAGTCGAAGGCGCGGGCCGCAGGGATCGGAATCTTCCTCGACCCCTGGTGCACCGGCAACGCCCGGGACAACGACGCCCGCAGCGGCGGGAAGCGCTACCTGGAGCACTGGCGCCCCTGGTGCCGACAACGGGGGAAGCAGAGCCCCGTCGACAGGTTCGCCGAGCTGTACTTCGAAGCCAAGAGCCTGGGACCGGGCGCGGTCGTCGCGCCGCCGCCACCGGCTCTGGCCGACACCACCGAGACCGAGGAGGCACATGCCTATGTCGCCTGACCACGAACCCACCGCCTGCTCCTGCTACCTGCCCGAGGGGTGGTACGGCATCTGCGGCTGGCATCTGCGCAAAGTAACCGCGGAGGACGCTGCGCGCATCCCGGAGCTCGCCAACTCCGTCGGAGTCCCCATTGCCGTGGAACCTTGCCCCGTCTACCTGGCTGCCGCGGCACGCCGGCAGGCGGACCGCCAGGCCGCGTCCTGGGCCGACCACCACCGCGCGGGGCGGCTTCGCGCCTGAGGCTGAAGGCAAGGGGGCACGCCATGAACCAGACCGTCCTGACCGTCGATCTCTGCCGCACGCCACTGCCACTCTGGCTGCGTCGTCTCTGGCACGGCCGCGACGAGAACGACCCGATCGCAAACGGCACCTTCGACCAGCGGCTCTGGGATCGCGCCCTGTCGGACGACGATCGCGAGGCGAACACCGAGCGGCTCCTCCGGGTCAGGAGAGCAGCTTGAACCTGCACTTCACAGCGATCGGCATGCCGGCCACGAAAGGCTCGACCCGGGCGTTCGCGCGGGGAGGGCGCATCGTCGTGACCGCCACGAATCCGCGCACCAAACCCTGGGAGGCGGTGGTTGCCGCCGCGGCGCTCGAGGCGGGAGCCGAGCCGCTCGATGGCCCGATCGCGGTCGGCCTCGTCTTCCGCCTTCCCCGGCCGGCCGGCCACTTCGGGAAACGTGGACTGCGTCCCACCGCTCCCGCGTGGCCGGCGAGGCGTCCCGACCTCGACAAGCTCATCCGCGCCGTGCTCGATGCCCTGACCGGGATCTGCTGGCGCGACGACTCGCGGGTCGTCGAGATCCGCGCAACCAAGGGCTACGCCGGGGGCGGCGACAAGCCCTGCGGCGTGACTGTGACCGTTGTGCCCGCGATGAACGCCCCATGGAGGACTCCATGACCGACCTGCACCCCACCCCCCTTCAGGCCCTGCGATCCGCCGCGGCCGAGATCCTGGCCGAGTGCGCAGAGAACCTCGTCTTCGCCCGGCAAAACGTGGACCGTGGCATCGACCCGGCGCTCGCCACCGTCCGCGTTCGGCTCGCGCTGCTCGACCGCCTCGCCGAAGCCGCGGATCTCTTCACCCTGCAGAAATCCGGGCCCGACGAGCAGGAGCTGCCACTCGATGGCGTCGACCCGGTGCTCGCCGAGGAGATCGCCGAGGAGAACGAGGAGAACGGCGAGCTGTGAAGACACCCACGCAAGAGGCCGTGCACGGGAGGGCGGCGCCGTGACCGCCCTCCTCCTCGCCGCGGTCCTCGCCGCCCCGATCCATCCGGTTGGCTACGTCTGGGAGATCTCGCCAGAGCCACCTCCGCCGGCGATCGCCCCCCCGGACTGGACCCCATTCCGGCTCGACATCCTCCGCGTGTCACTCCGGGCAACGGAAGACTCCACGGTCAAGGCCGGCCTCTACTACCGCATCGACGAACATCCGGAACATGGCTGGGTTCCCTGGCGAGTCCCGGTGACGGTCTGGTTCGGCGCGGGGCAGACACTCGAGATCGCGTTCGAGATCCCGTGGGACGGCTACGCTCCCGGCCCGGCCCTCCTCGCTGTCTGGCAACAGTGCGGAGACGGGCGCGTCCATCACCAGGGCGCCGGCATCCCGAGACCCGGGCAACCGCTCCCTCCCGAGTGGGCCGGGATGCCGTTTCATGCCCTCGCTTCCGGGGCGTTCTGTCCGGAGACCGCCTCGATCTTCGCCGATGGTTTCGAGTCCGGCGATCTGTCTCGCTGGGGAGGCCAGCCGTGAGCAAGCAGCTGTCCCTGCTGCCCAAAGCGGCGCCGCGGCCGGATCGCCCCCTCGCAGCGCGGCTCGATCCGGTGACATCCCACCTGGCTGCGGTCGAGGTGCGCGTCGCTGGTTCCGAGATTTCGCAGGCTCGGGGGGTCTGGGAGGCCATCTGCCGGACCCCGGGGCTCACCGGCCTCGAGCTCGCGCACGCCCACGGCATCGACCGGTACATCATCGGTCGCCGCGCGAGCCTGCTTGTCAGCTCAGGCCTCATCGCACAGGGGAAACCACGGCGGGACCGCCACTCCGGCCGCATGGCGCAGCCCCTCTACCCCACCAGCAGAGCTTGGGAGGACGTATGGCCAGGATGGTGACGCCCCCTGTCCACGAGCTCGACGCCAGCGGGATAGAAGCGCTGCTCTCCGAGGACTTCCGGGACCGGGGGCTCGACGCGAAGAGGCTTTGGCGCGCGGTGCTCGCCATCACGCTGCAGGATGCCGTCGCGCTCTGGCCTGTCCACCTCCCGGAGAACTGGAGACCACCCCCCGTCGCAGAGCGCATGCAGCGAGGAGCCGACCAGGTCGGCATGCGCTACTGGCGCGCCTACTTCGCGAGCGAGGACTTCGCCCTGCTCTGCGACTTCGCAGACGCGGACCCGGGGCAGACGCTGCGACACATCGAAGCGCGCTGGGCGCGACGGAGGCGCCGCGCCGCATGACCAGGAAACCCGGTGCGGCGGGCGCAGCTCGAGAGACGCTGCGCGTTGAGACGCCGGATCCCGCCGGAGCGGGCGTGCCGCTCCATTCCGATCCGGATGCCGGGGAGCGCCGCACCGCTCCCCGGCCCCCTTCCTGCGAGGAGAGACACGATGAGACCGCGACAGCAACAGCAACAGACGAAGCCCTGGCGCGTGCGCGTACGCCCCGGAGAGCACGGCGAGTGGTGGGTCGAGATCCGGCGCCCGGACGGGCACATCTGGGGCGAGCCGGTGCCCTACGGCGAGATGCGCAAGGCCCTGGCTGCGGCCAAGGGGATCAGCAACCGGCGGATGACGCTCCAGACGATCGAGGCGTAGTCCCCCTCGCGCGGTGCCGCGAGATCCTGGGGGCGCGAGCCGCGACGCTCGACGATGACCAGGTCCTCGCGCTCCGCGCGACCGCCGTCTTTCTCGCCGATCTCGCTCGCGAGCTCGCCACGGCCTCCCGCCTTCGCCCCGCAGCGTAGGATCCCGCCATGGCCGGCTGTGTCGTCTACATCCGCGTCTCGACCGAAGAACAGGTCGCGAACCTCTCGCTCGACACCCAGGATGCCGCCTGCCGCGCCTACGCGGCCCGCCAGGGCTGGGATGTGCTCCGGGTGTACCGGGAGGAAGGGGAGAGCGCCAAGACGGCTCAGCGCCCCGTTTTGCAGCGTCTGCTGGATGATCTGGAGCGGCGGCGGTTCCGTCCGGTCGCCCTCGTCGTCTACGACCTCTCTCGCCTGGCGCGCGAAACCCTCGACCACCTCCTGATTCGCCGCCAGCTGCGCGACCTCGGGATCGTCCTGCGCGCCGCGACGCAGCCAGTTGACGAGACCCCCGAGGGCGAGCTCCTCGAGACGATGCTCGCGGCCATCGCGCGCTGGGACAACGCCGCTCGCTCGCGCCGGGTGCTGGCCGGGATGCGCGCTGCGGCCGAGCGTGGGAGATGGGTGTGGGTGGCGCCTCGCGGTTACCGTCACCGGGGGCCCGGCGGGGGGCTCGAGCTCGATCCGGACACTGCGCCGATCGTGCGCCGGAGCTTCGAGCGGATCGCCTCCGGCGCCTGGACGGTCGAAGGGGCGCGCGCAGAAGCGGAGCGCGAGGGGCTGAAGGTCTCCCGTACGCGCTGGTACGCCCTCCTCCGGAGCGCCGTCTATCTCGGCAGGGTGGTTTCGCCAGCCTGGGGCATCGACGTCGCGGGCGAACACGAACCGCTCGTGGATGCAGCGACGTGGCATGCCGCGCAGAAGTCTCTGACAGCCAGGCTGGTCAAGCGCCGCTACGTCGCAGGCGGGACCGAGCTTCACCCCCTCAAGGGGATCGTCCGCTGCTTCTGTGGCCGCCCCCTCACCGGCGATCGCGCGAAGAGCCGCGGTTACTACCGCTGCCCGCACGGCGGACATGCGAGCGGATCGGCCGATCGCCTGCATGGCGCCTTCCGGGCCCTGCTCGCACGCGAAGCCTGCCCGCCCGAGCTCGTGACGTTGCTCGAGGAGACGATCGCCGCGCGATTCGAGGCGGGAGCCAGCGAACGTGCCGCGACCGCTGCTCGAGCGCGGCACCAACTGGAACGCCTCGGCGCCGCACGCCAACGCCTTCTCGACCTGCTCACCGATGGAGTCCTCGACCCGGACGACTACCGGCGCCAGAGCACGCGACTGGCTGCCGAACGCCAGCGCGCCGAGGCCGAGATCGCGAGCCTGGAGGGAGCAGAGGAGCTGTCGCTCATCGACGTGCTGCGGGCCGGGCGCGAGCTCCTGATCCGCCCGGCAGAGACCTGGGAAGCCCTGCCGGCCAACCGCCGCCCTCCCTTCGCCCAGGCGATCTACCCGGATGGCCTGGAATGGGACGGAACGAAACTTTCGAACCCTGGTAAATGCCTGCTACGGCTACCACTTGCAGATGATTTCGGCGAGGTTGTGCCGCTTGGTACGCCAGCGGGTGCTGAGTTCGCGGGGGTTTCTGATTGGGCACGGCGCCTGCGGCATGCGAGCCAACTGGCGCTGGCAGTCTACTGAGCGCCGAAGCGAATTTCTGCCCCCACCATGGCGTAGGCGCCCGAGCGATTCCCGGTGCGGTGCACCCCGCCCTCGACCACGGCATGGATCCGGCCGATTCGTAGCCCGCTCCAGCGACCGTAGGCCCGCCAGTCGCGATCCGCGCCGGACGGCGACACCAAACACCCGATGGACCACTCCGGGCGGATGGAGAGGAAACGGCGGGGCGCCGGCAGCACCCGCACGTCGACTCCCCCGCCGGCGTCGCGCGTCACCAACGCTCCCCCGCCCTCCGGTAGCCGCGGGAGGCGGAGCTCGCCGAGCACGAGCTCCGCACCGGCGAGCCCGCCGGGCAGAGTGGATCCGCTCGACCCGACGATGTCGCCGGATGGGACGACGGTTGCCAGGGGCCCGGTGGCGTAGTCGCGCTCCAGTCGTGCGAGGGTCCGGCCTGGGATCACCGGCACGACGAGATCGGCCGGTACGCGAACCAACTCGGCATCAGCCAGTCGCGAGGTCGGGCGGACGGTCACCACGCGGCGCGCCGGCTCCTGCTGGCGTTGCCAGTCGAGAAACTCCCCGGCCAGCAGGATCGCGAGCGCGCCTCCGACCGCGAAGGTCACACCATGCCGCAGCACCAGACTACCGACGCGGCGGAGCCGGGAGTCCCAGGTCGTCTCGGGTGTCATCGTAGTTCCCCGCTGTTTCGTAGGGGTATGCGTGCGCACTCTCGTCGTACATTCCCAGGGGACGCGCAGCGCGACGCCTGCCGAGGTGGAGCGCTACCGCGGAGCCGCTCGTGATCGCGATCAGAGAGGCGTAGAACGGCCAAGCGAGCTCGAAAAGGTCGAAGAACCTGCCGATGTCGAGCCCTGCCAGGGCCAGATGGATCGTTGCGAGGCTCACGGCGTAGGCCGTGTAGACCCACTTCGGCGGACCTTCGCGCCACGCCGTTTCTGCTCTCGGCGTTGCCCCCGGGACACTCACGACAGCGCCCGCCGCTCCCAGCCGTTCGCGAATCGCTGCAGGGCCGGGCGCGCCGCGACGAGTCCGCGGTAGTAACCCGCCTGCACCGAGCGGAGCAGCGCAAGAGCCATCCCCGGGCCAGCTCGGGACAGGCTCCCAAGGGTGTCGGGGCCGATGCGGCCGTCGATCTCGAGCGCCCCACCCGCAGCGCACAGGCCAAGCTGCAGGAGCTCAGCGGCTCTGCGACGCCCGACGTTGACCGCGACATCGAACACCTTGGCGGACAGATCCGGGCTCCCGGCTTCGGCGATCTCGTCGCAGCGCAGGGGACGCCAGAACTCCGTCGCGTAGAAGGCTCGGGCGAGCCGCTGCAGTTCGACATCGGTCCCCAGCGATCGCGGGAAGCCAGGCTGAGTGCGCAGAGCCTCGACCCTGCGCCACCCGAGCCAGTCGGGGTGACGACGCCGCGCGATCCCGTAAACGGTCTCGCCACCGGGGTCTGCCGGATCGTTGGCGTACGGCTGTTCCCAGGCGAGTGTTCGCGCGTACGCAGTCTCGAAGAGAGCGAGTCCGGCTGGCGCTCCGGGCACGTCAGCCCCTCCCGAAGAGGCGCCGCAGCAGGCGACACCGCCGGCGCCTGGGGCGTACCGGAGGCGGAGCAGGGGCAGGCGGAGGCGCGGGCGAAGTTTCGCCAGCGGGGACCTCGAGGCGGTAGCCGTCCGGACCGATCTGCAGGCGCCAGAGCTCGGCGCCGCCAGGCTTGCGCAGCTCGCGGGTGCCGTAGAGCCCATCCGATCGCTCGCACCGGAGCAGATCGCCTTCTTCCCAGCCTCGGCCAGCGACGATGGCATCCGGGGCTCCCCCCGACTTCCGGCGCCCGTCATCGCAGGCGAGCCAACCTTGCGCCCCGCCCGCTTCCCACGTGGCGGCGTAGAGCGGAGCCGTCGAAGTCCGGCCGCCGGATGTCGCGAGCATCCAGAGGCCGCGATCGGTGCAACCGAGCACGTAGCGATGCTCGGGGACCCAGCCGTCGAGCCAGGGCAGCACACGCGCGACGGACTGTGCTGAACGATCCGCGAAGACGGAGGCCAGGAGGGCAACCTCTGCGCTGTTGAGGGGGAGCACGGGGTCTTCGGCGGGGAACGTGCGCGCCACCCCGGCGACATATCGCGCCACCCAGTCGCCGTCCTCGCCCGGGTGGGGTCGCCAGGGGATTCCGAGCAGGGACTGCACGAGCTGCGAGGCCGAAGGCTCGTCGATGTAGCTGCGAGCGAGCCGCCAGTCGTCATCTCCCTGCCACGACCGTTGCCAGGAGCGCTCGCCGGCGAAGACCGATGGCAAGATCCCGCGCCGTCGGCGGGTGTAGCCAGCCTGCCGGTCGCTCTGGGCGGTGGCAAACACCGGCCCGGGGGCCGGGCGCCCCGGGGGATCATCCTGGTCGGAGATGAGCAGCCCCTCCTCCCAGCCGGTGGCGAGCACCGCGAGCGTGGCCCAGGCGCGCACCCATTCCCGGGCTCGCCGTCCGGCATCGTTGCCGGCATGGACCCGGGCGGCTGTCGCGATGGGGCAGACGATCCATGGCCCGTAGACAGTCGAGCCGAATTCGTTGCGCATCAGCACGCCCGGGGCCCCTGGCTCGAGGTGCTCCCACCAGAGCGCGGCCGCCCGGTTGAGCTCGGCCTGATCGTCGCGTCGCCGTGCGACTACGTCGAGCGCCGCGCGCGCGGTGAGCGGGATGTTGGCGCTCGGGTGCGCTCGCAGGGGCGCTGCGAGCTCCGTCTCGACACCGGGGAGCACCTCTCCGCCGTGGAGCACCGACAGGAGGGACTGTTCGCCAAGAGTTGCCATCAGGCCAGGTCCTCTTCGACCTCGAGCACGTCGTGCCCGGTCGGCGGAGCGGTGATCACGTCGCCCGTGTCGAGCGACACCTGCCACTCCAGGTGCCAGGAGCCAACCGACAGCCCCTCTCCCTCCCAGTCGTCAGCGCTCCATTCGTAGCGCACGATCCCCTTGGCTTCATCCAGGATCACCGCTTCGCGCACCACCACGCGGCCAGCTCGTGCGAGGTGCAGCTCGACGGTGCTGTTCTCCAGATTGATCGCGGCGCCATCCTGCCCGGTCAGGGTGGCGCGCAGCGTCGGCAAGGTATCCCCACGCCGGATTCGGTAGGTCGTCATCGTCACCTCCTAGAGTTTGACCACATAACCGCCTCCGCCCCCGAGGGTGAGGGCTCCGTCCGTCTCCCCGCCGGCGATGCGCAGCGCGCCTCCACCAACCAGCTCGAGGTAATACCCGCTCGAGGGAGCGGCCACGATCAACCCGCCGTTGTTCTGGTCGAGGTGAGCGAATGCCGGGTACGGGATGGTCACCGCAAGCCAGGAGACGTAGAACCCCGACGCGGCGTAGATCCGCTCGATCCAGGCCTCCATCGCCGAGTAGTCATCGAAGTCTCGCGCCTGTGCCTCCGGCACTGTGAACTGCAAGGTTGTCGGGTCCGGAGGCGCCGTACCGTAGAAGTCGTGCTCGTAGCTTCCACCCTTCAGAGTGAGTTTGAAACTGGCTGCCGAATCTCCATCCGGGCGGCGCCAGAGGCGGATGAACACGGAATGCGATGTCCTTCTCGCCGGTTCATCGGCCGGGGGGAGTGAGAACCTCGCTGTCTGCTCGGCCCAGTACAGCCCACCGCCAGGGTGCGGACACCGGATCGAAGTCGCGTCGTCCGGGTCTACCTCGTTGATCGCCGGATGCAACACGGCGCTGCCGGTCCCGGAGACTCGCCAGAAGTCGGTCTGGAGCGTGCCGTTGGGGCGAAGGATCTGCGGCATCGCTTATCCCGTGACGGGGGTCCCCGGCCAGAAGAGAAGCTGCGTGGTAGAGATCGCCTTGCCGATGACGACCCGACGAACCGAGTCGGTCGGGGTCGGCGGGCTTGTCGTAACTCCGCCCCCCGTGTCCAGGTAGTACACCGCTCCGGCGGTCAGGCCCCCGAGAGGGACAATGCTGCCCGGTGGCCAGTACCCGCCACCACTGCGGAACATCAGGCCAACGAGCTGATCCACCGTGTCGGCTTTCGATGCGGCCGCCCAGGTATTCGCACTGGAGAGGCGCACGACTTGCCCGTTGCTGCCGCCGCCCTGGCCAGCCGGTAGTACCTTCAGGTTCTGGAGGACAGAGACGTGCGCAGCGCTCACTTCCGACAGGTTGTTTGCGGAGAACAACAGCCCCTGGGCCGGGAAGGCGATGAAGATATCTCGCGTACCCGCAGACCAGTTGACCGCCGCCCCGAAGTTGCTGCTCCCGTAGACCACGGTGCGTTGCAGTTTGCCGGAAGAGAGGGTCCCAAGCCCGGTTTCCCAGCCGGTCCCGTCCGTGCAGACGTAGTAGCAGGTGTCCAGGTTTGCCATCACTGACGAGAAGGCCCGGAACCCGGTTTTCGCGCCGCTCAGCGTGTAGGTGCCCGTGCCCACGGTGGAGGTCGTTTCCTTCACCCGGTCGGCAACGATCAGTGTCATCTCGGAACCTCCGTGACCTGCATCTCGATGGTGTAAATGCTGTAGGCGGGCACGGTGAACGAGACGGGCGTGCTCATCGTGCCGTACACGGTATGCTCGAACGGCCGCCCCAGGTCAGTGCAGAGGACAACCGGCTGCGAGGAGCCGCATTCGAGCCCGATGCGAAGCGCCTCTAGGGCCTCGTTTTGCGTGAAGCAAGTCCACGAAACCTTCTGCCAGAGGCGCTTCTGGGACCCTCTCTTGTAGACCTCGCCCCCTTGCGAGTACACAGTGGTCACGCCCTCTTCGATCCCATGTTGCGCCCCGTACTCGACGCCCTGGGCGGGGCGATATGCGAGCCCGAGGATCAGTCTGCCCACGTCGATGTACTGTCCGTAGCGACCGGGGTCGTCGATCTCTACCGTCCAGTAGCGGCGAGAGACTGGCGGGAAGGTCTGCAAGGAATGCGTGACCCCTCCCCACTCCTCGGGATTCACGCCCGGAGGAATCAACGGCTGAGGATCGAAGCCCACGGGCAGATCGAGCATTCCCGACCCACCCTCGGCGCTGATCTTCCACGTCCCGTCCTCGGTCCCCGTGTGATAGCCAAGCCAGGCGGTATCGAAAGTCACCGGCACTCCAAAGTCGAGAATGACCCCGACCGTGGGGCTCGTTGACTCGGACGGATAGAACCGGCAGACATCACTCGGCTGGGGGCGCAGCAGGTTCCCAACGCCGAGGGAACCGTGTGCAGTCCCGGGGACGAGCGGGACAATGTTGGCGGCATCAGAGACTCTCGGCGAGAGCAGCAGAATCTCACGCATGAGGGGGCATCTCCCATTCTCGATAGGTTTCGTCCCGGCAGTCCCCGCCCCGGCACTGGTGAATGCGCATCTCGGCGCCAACCCCCGGGAAGTCGCCACCGCGCATCGTGCTTTGCACTTCGCTCCAGCAGTGCAGCATCTCGCCGGTCCCGGCAAGATTCCACCGGCCCGAGAAGAGCGCGCCACCACCCGGCTCGTCCATGACCAGAATCTCTTCCGCTTCCGCGTTGGCGAAGATCGGGACGATAGCCTCTTTCACAGGCGCCAGACTCTCCGGCTTCTCTGCGAATGCCCAGAACTGGAGAATGTGCTTCACCCCCACAGCGTCACCCGCGTCCCGCCCTCTCCTGCGTTCTCTTCCCACCCAACAACGATGAAGGATCGCCCCTCTTCCAGGCCGTACCGGGGAATCTTCAGCGCCACCGTGTCTCCTATCTCGAAGGTGTGAGGCCACCGAATCAAGGTCAGAGTGTAGATGTCTTTCGCGCCCGAGAAGAGGTCCAAGAAGCGTCGCGCTTCTGCGCGAGCGGGAGCCTCCTCGTAGTAGAGCCCCTCTGAGAACACCTCGTCGGCGGTCGCGTGAGTCAGGTCGGCCAGGACGGACTCGGCGAAAGCCCATCGGTACTCTCGCTGGAGATCAAGCCAGGTCCCCGGGGCGGAGGTGAGGATCGCGCCAGCGATCTCCTCGGGGGAAAAGACCCTGTAGTTCCTCCCGTAGCCAACCGCCCACGACTTCACGGGAGTCGCCGCCGGGGTCCGTTCGAGCGAGCCATCCTCGAAGTCGGCCTCGGTGACCTCCACGAGCGAAGTCTCAGGTTGCCCGACAATGCCCACCGACAACAGTCCCTTGCGACTGAACGTCCAGTATGCGCCGACCGAGTGACAGATCCGCGTGATTGCGTCCTCGGCTGTCATCTCCGGCTCTACCAGCAGCCCGATGGCTCCAGGGCGGGCAACGGAGAGGGCGTTCAGTGCTCCTGCGTCGATCTGATCCTCTCGCAACCCGGCGCGCAGTGCGATCCTGCGGATGATCTCGCCCGCAACGTTGGTGTACCCATCGGTCGCATCGCCGCCAGCCGAGACGGTCAGGGGACCCGTCGGTCCACTGCCCAGGCGGAAGAGTCCGCGCCCCTTGTCTGTCTTGAACTTGCCCGATGCAACGGAGGCACCGAAAAGATCGGAAGTGTCACCATTGTCAGTGAGGGCCACACCGCTGTCGTAGGCGATCATTGTTTCGATGGGACCATCGTGCACTTGGTAGATCAACCTTGCCGCGTCGATGAGAACCGGCTCGAAGTGCTTGACGGCCCCATAGATCAGCGGCTTCTGCACGCCGCAGAGATCCCTCTGCCCCTCGTTCGTGCCGACCCACGTTGCCCCCGAGATCGAAAGCGATGCCTTACCAGACACGGCATTCGCGGCGGTCGAGCCGGTCCCCTCGTCCAGCCTCCAGTACGATGCAAGCCCACTCTCCACTCCGGTGAGGGGCATCCGCATGTCCGTTCTGATATCGACCCGTTCTCGCGCGACGCTCCAGATGCGAATCTCGTCCAGTTCACCCTTCATGTAGTTTCGACCTTGCCCACCGATACGGAAGGCGCCAGATAGCGACCCGGACCAGTTTGCACCGTCCACCATGACCACTTGGGTGCCGTTGATGTAGATGGTGTGCGTCCCGCTCTTGATGGTCCAGGCGAAGTGAGTCCACTCGCCGATCACGAGCGGGTCATCGACCGTGGCGACCGTACTCCCGTCAATCGCAACTTGGACCTTGCCAGCGCTTGTAACTTTCACATAGAGCGTACCCGCAAGGTTACCGAGCGAAAGGGCAACCACGGGGTCCCTGGGGTTCTCTAGCAGCCTGATCCAGAACTCGATAGTGCCGTTCGGCCCTCCCTGGGGAGAGATCGTCGCCGAAGCGTAGTCGTCCACCCCGTCGAAGCGCAGACACGAGCCCCTCCCGCCGAACCTGTTCTTCTGCACTGGGACCGAAAGGCCAGCAGAGGGCGGACGTAGCACAAGCGTGATCGAGTCGTAGTCCCAGGACAGCGCTTCGGCGGCTCCGTGATAGATCGGCGCCCACTCCCGGAACGGAACATCCTTGACCCCGACTCGGATCTCGACCGGGCGCCCGTACCAGCTGAGCGATGTGATCCAGTCCAGGTCGCCATTCGGGTTGGCGATGGTGACGTTTCCGATGCCCGGAGCCGCGCCAGACACGGGGGCACCATTCTCGATGATGGAAACCTCGGCCGAGTACGGCTGTGTCAGGACGGCCGGGAACAGGGTGTTCGGCGGATCGTCGTCCGGTCCCGTCCTGTACTCTTCGGAAGCCAGTCGGATGCACACTTCGTCTCCGGGACCACCGTCCCCCCAGCGAAGGCCCCATCCCTCGCTGATTCGCCACGGGAACCCGACCTCGCCCCCCGAGTTTGCCCAGGGTCCTTCTCCCCTTGTGAAGTCAAGCTCTTGCACCAGGATGTCCTCGCCCACGGCGAGGCCGGACGCATCCAGCACGGCATCCATGTTGGTAAGCGGGCCATCCCACACGCGGAGCCGCGTGATGTCGCCAAACAGGGAGGTGCTGTAGGCCCCAGGGGTTGCCGGGAGAACATCGGGATACCCTTCGGTGCTGGCCCCGAGAACCATGCCTCCCGAGGTGGGGATCCACCCTCCGCTTTCTGGGCCTGGGTAAGCGGCGATGTACTCCTCACCTGAAAGGCGCCCGCCCATGTAGGCCTGCACGAGAAGCGATTCGGAGGGCAGGTAACGAGCGGTGACTAGGATGTGGAACCATTCGCCAAGCACAGGGGTTCCGAGAGGGATCGCGCAGGAGTACAGGGTGTCTTCTAGGTTTGGCGCTCCCCTGTGAATCCACCAGACGACCCCTTCCGCATCGACCGCGAAGTAGGCTGTGATCGTGTTTGACTCTGGCGGGTCAAACTTCGGGTTTTCCGAACCGGATTTGAAGCCTCCGATCCCGTGCCAAGTCCCCTTTTCCTTCGGGATGGAATGCAGTCTGACGCGCATCGAAACCGAGTAGTCATTCCCGGTCAATAAATGCTCTTCCGTCCTGTACGCCTGACACTCCACATTGTCCCATCCACCCCGGAAGCGAATGTAGTTACTCATCCCTGGCTCGGACGAGTACGGGCGAGCCACAAGCGCGTAGATCAGGCGCGAGCTTGCGTCCTCGAAGAATCGGGACATGGGGTCCGGCGTCGCATCCGAGATTGCCCCCGGAAGCTCCGCGATGGCCGCTTCGCCGACCGCTGTGACGCCCGGGATCACGCTGCACCGCTCATTCTGGGCGCCTGCCCCTCTCGACGAGTGAGCGTGAGGTTCAACTTCCGAATCTCCTCTAGCTGTTGGGCCTGCTGTTCTCGCAGAGCCTCCAGTTCACTTCGCACGCCCTCGGTGCCCTTCGCTTGCACCATCCCGCTCAGGCGCACCTCGTCCGCCAGCCTGCCCGTGCTCGGGTCGATGCCGATGCTGGGCGGTGGGCTCGGCGGTGGGGTCGGAGTGCCGATGCCGGGCGGCAGCGGAGACGGGTCGTACCACGGCCACGGGTTGCCTCCAGGGATCACGACGCTGCCCCTCGGCGGACTCCACGGGATCGCCGGATAGGAACCGCCCCCGCTGCCCCCACCACTTCCGCTGCCGAGCCCGCCCGACGGCGGCTGCATCCCGATCAGGACCTCCAACGCCCGGCGGATCTGCTCGAAGATCAGGGCGTAGCTCTCGGAGCTTGCGAAGAAGTCCCTCGCCGCGTCCAGGTAGTCACGCGCCACCTGCGCGAACTGCTCCCGGGCATCGAGGTCACCAGCGAGCGCGCGCTGGTAAACATCCTGATACCGGCGCTGCGCCTCCAGGAACCGCTCCTCAGGCGACAGCGCCGACTGCGGGCCGAGCAGCAGATCCTGCTGGAAGGCGATGAGCTGCTCGGTCGCCCGCCGGAATCGGTCCACGGCGTCGGAGAAGACCTTGTTCTCCGACGAACTGCCGCGCCCACCGCGCCCGGACCCGAATCCAGCCGGAGCCACGTCCGGCAACCGATCCCAGATCCGCACGAGGCGCTCGTACTGCTCCTCGCTCAGCGCCCCGGCCTCGAGCAGCAGGTCCATCTGCATGCGCAGGTTGGCCCGCTCGAGCTCCCAGCGAAGCTGTTCGAACTCCATCAGGAGGCCCTGGTCGTCCAGGTAGCCCGCCATCCGCTCGGCCAGCGAGAGGAAGTTCGAAAGCTGAAGCTCGCCCAGGATGGCGTCGAGATCCGCGGCCGAGAGCCCGAGAGCTTCCATGTTGGTCTGCAGGAAGTCGATCTGCTCTGCCAGCGCGTCGATCTGCATCTGCATCGCGTAGGTGGGCGAGAGCGACGAGAGGATCGAATCCCGCAGCGCCGCAAGCTGCACCGCCGCGGCCTGCATGACCTCGGTTCCATCGAGGCCGAGATCGAAGTAGTCCTGCAATCCCGCGATCATTGCCTGGATGATCCGGTCGAAATCGGCCTGCGGCCCGTTGTCCGCGAGGATCTCCTGCCACGGCTTCCGCGTTTCTTCCTGGAGCGCGGCGAGCATCTCGCCGTAGATCCGGTCGAGCTCTTCGGTCGAAACCCCCAGTTCGAGAGCCCGGGCAACGAGCTCCTCGAACTGCAGGTTCAGCTCTGCGAGCTGTCGCGCCGCGGGCGGCAGGAGCGAACGCGACAGCGTGGCCACCTCGCGCAGGAAGTCGCCAAGGGGATCGCCACCTCCGCCGGCGGACACGTCCACCCCGCCCAGGCTCGGGATGCGGATCTCGCCCAGATCGATCGACGTCGGCAATGCCGCAAGGAGCTGGTCGAGCGCTGCGAGCTGCGCCTCGAGCAGCTCGATCTGCGCCTCGACGGCCGTCTTCCCGACCTCGAGGGTTGCCTGCCGGATCTTGGCCTCGCCCTGGGCAAGCGCTCCGAGCGCTTGCAGGTAGTCCGAGCGCATCGACAGCTCGGCCCCGAGCACCTCGCCCTGTCGCACCAGCTCACCCCGGCGGATCCGTTCCTCGGAGAGCCCGAGCTCTCCGCGGCCGCGCGCGATCTCGACCCGGGCGCGGAGGAGATCGAGCTCCTGCGCGAGCTCCCAGCGCCGCAGCTCGAGCTCGGCCTTGCGCAATGCGAGCTCGGCGTTGAAGATCTGCGCCTGCTGTTCCCGGTAGGCACGCTCCTCTTCCGCCGTCCTCTCCCGCCCGGTGATCGCGTCCCGCGCCTCCTGCCAGGCTCGCGCCTCGGCCGCTGCGAGCCGTTCGAAGCCGGCGACCACCGCCGGAGTCGCCTCCCGCAGCTCTGCGAGGACGGCCCAGAGCTTCTCGAGGCCCCGCACCGACTCCAGGAGCGACGTCAAGCCGCTGCCGAAGTCGAGCTGGGCGATCTCGCGCAACGCTCCGAGCTTCGAGAGCGCCTCGTCGAGCGACGAGTACCGGAGCTGCGCGACCCCCTGCGCAACCAGATCGTCCACCCCGGAGAGCGCCGATGTCCGCAGGGCCCGGGTGAACGCCGCCTTGATCGCCTCGTCAACCGACTTGAACTTGCCGATCATCACCCCGTCAACGAACGCCTGCACGTCCTTCCCGTCGTTGCGGACCTTGATCGAGAGTTTCGCGAGCTGCTCGAAGGACCCTCCGAGCGTGTCCTCGATGCTCTTGATCAGGTCCTTCATCTGTTCGGCAAACTGCCCGCCGTACTTGGTCGAACCCCCGAACCAGTCGACGTGCCCGAGGGTCACACCCACCTGCCCGCCGTCCGAGTAGCGTCGGGCCTTCTGGTCCGCGACGATCTGCTTGCCGAGCTGGTAGATGGCCATGTAGACCCCGGCCATGGTTGCCACCGAGCCCATCGCGCCAGCCGTGCCAGCGGAGAGCTTCATGCCGGTTGCCGCCTGCGAGACGCTGGCTCCGAACTGCGTCGCGCCCTGCACCCCGCGCGCCAGGTTGGCAAGGTAGCCAGCGATCCGCCCGAATGTCCCGCCAGCCACCTGTTCGATGTAGTCGAAGGCGTCGGCGAGCGCAGACGCCATCCCGCCGACCGCGACGACCCACGCCTGTCGGATGTAGCCGGCGGCCTCGGATGCTTCGAGCGCCCCGTTGCGCTGCAGATAGGTGATCTGAGCGACGCGCTTCTCGTACCAGTCCCAGACGCCGCCCCATTCGCCGCGGAGGCGATCCGCAGCCCTCGCCGCATCCTGCTCGAGCTTCGCGAACGCAGCGCTCACCGCGTCGACATCGAAGAGGACCTGTGCCGTGATGTGCTCCTCGAACTCCCGGGGGTTGATGTCAGGCGTCCACTCGGGCGTGGGGATCGGCTGCGTCGCCTGGGCCAGCGCCTCGGCGTACGCCACCACCGCTTCGGCCGCGATACGCCAGACCTCCGTGCCCCGCAACCCGGCCGCTTCGATCCGCTCGAGCACCTGGAGGGCCTCGAGCCCTTCGCGCACGATCCGCCGCGGGTCCGAAGCCTCGAGCCGCGCGTAGAGCCCGGCGATCAGGCGCTCCAGCTCCTGCGCCGCAGTCCTGGCGCTGTCGCCGAGCCCCGTGGCAGCCTCCTCGACCTGCCCGAGCGCGGGAGCCGCCGCCAAGGCCTCCCCGGTCGTGCCGGAGAGCCAATCGCGCAGGTCGAGGATCGTGCCCCCGAGGTCCAACACGTTGTTGCGCAGCTTCTGCACCCCGGGGAGTGCATCGGGGAGCTTCTCGAGAGCCCGGTAAAGTCCCAGCGTGGCCTCGGCCTGATACTGGAGGTAGTCGACCAGGAGACCGCGGATCGCCTGTGCGGCCTTGCGCACCACTCCGACCAGCCACTCGAGCAGGAGCGCGGCGCCGCGGACCGTCGCCTCCATCGCCTTGTCGAGACCGCTCTCCAGCACCGCCACCTTCAGGTCGGTCCACGCGTTGCCGACACGCGTGAGCGAGCCGCCGAGCCCGTCGGCTGCCTGAGCCGCGGCAGCGCCGTACGTGCTCTCCAGCGTCTCCGCCAGCTTCGGGAGCAGGTCCGAGGCGAGCAGCTTCCCCTCCTTCGCCATCGCGCGGAGCTCTTCGGTGCTCACACCCATTGCCTGCGCGGCCAGCCCCAGGGCGCCCGGCAGCCGTTTGCCAAGCTGCCCGGCCAGCGATTCGGCGGAGACCGTCCCCCGCTGCGTCATCTGCTGGAGCTGGTCGAGGATGTTCGCCGTCTCGCCCGCCGAAAGCCCCAGCGCCGTCGCGGCCGTCTGCACCCCCGAGAAGACCTCGCGCGCGCTGTCGCCCTCCAGCGCCGTCCCCCGCAGTGACAACGCGAACTTCGCGTACGCCTCGCCAGCCGAGATCGTCTCCAGCCCCAGGCGCCGCGCTTCGCCGCGGATGTACTCGAGCTCGCGCCCGGCCGCCGCGGCGTTCCCCCCGAGGAGCGTCAGGGAGCGCGTCAGGGGCTCCATCTGCTGCGCCGTGTCGGCCAACGCCCGGACCGCCTTCGACGCCATCGCAACGCCGCCAGCGATCGCCGCCAGGGCCGCAACCCAGACCCCACCAGCGGCGCGCATCGCGCTCGCGCCCTCGCGAGCCTCGGCTTTGATGCCGGCGAGCGAAGCGCGAACGTCCTGCGCCCCCCGCTTCGCCTCCCTGGCGTCGATCCCGATGGAAACGTCGTAGGACTTGGCCATCTATCGCCTCGTCACGCGCGAGCCCGGCCTCGCAGGCCCGGCTGACTCCGTCGGTTCTGGGCGAGAGTGTTTCGCCGCCTCGCGCAGCAGCTCGGCGTCAAGCGCCTGCCAGAGCTCGACGTGCCAGCGGCGGAGGTCCGGGCCCGACACGCCGTGCTCGTCGAGCCAGGCGAGCATGGCGGTGTACGGGATGCGCCCGGGAGCCATGCCG
>Ga0255340_1003012_pt1 | contig 18465 bp, 16 predicted proteins | sample wastewater_treat_7_FD_192417 | JGI IMG/M metagenome (GOLD analysis project Ga0255340, IMG submission 192417) | Wastewater microbial communities from Lulu Island WWTP, Vancouver, Canada - plant10 | ecosystem: Engineered > WWTP > Wastewater > Unclassified | place: Canada: Vancouver, British... | reverse complement strand
GGGGTGGTCTCGGAATAATTTTTTATCATTGTATGAAGGAGTGAAGGTTGTCAATACCTTGAATTTACTGATATTTCAGCAATTTCAGGGAACTTTCTCTCCTTTATTTATGAATAATTCAGGCTAAAGATCATTTTTCAGATACAGGATTTTTCCCCAGAAAAAAATTTTCCTACAATTTTTGAGCGAAACTAATTTCACCAAGTATTTATATTTAAAAGACAATGGTTAATCCTGCGAATTACTTTTTGTAGTACCGACAGGCCTGGGGACGGGCCGGTGCAGTACGGGGGGATTCCTGGGGGATACCCTTATCTAATTATTTATGAAATTATTACAATACCGCATATTACTTATATATCATTCTTTAAAGTACCGGGTAAAGTCCTGGCTGCTAAGAGTTGGCTGTTGGTTCCATTCGTCATGGTTTTATATTGATAATGACAGCATCCTTACTACCGGGAAGGTGGTTAAATTAGACGGGATCTATACCTTCAAAGAGGATGGGGATGTTGATATTGTGAGACTTGTCGATGTTCATCTTGAAAGAGGTTATCTTTATTGCAGTTTATTCTTCTTTTCCAGAAACAAAATCATCACAGTACGCCAGACTATGTTGAAAGGTGTTCCTGTATTATGGACTCTTTCTGATAACAGGGAGTTTGATGAAGTAATGTCCATAAGGTTGTGGAATGAAGCTAATAAGGGGCAAGAACTTCTGGAGTTTGATTTCTGATAACTTCAGGGATTCATTACTTACATTTTTCGAATTTTCTCATTTGCTTGTTGAAGTCCCTCCAAACGTCTTTAAATTTTCGCAGATCCTTAATCTGATGGCTTAAATTCTCTGTCCATGCTTTCTCAAAAATTTTCTCCTTAGCAGTCACTTTTGGAACAAACTCTTTGGGATCATGACCCTTATGTTCTGCTTTCAATTGAAATTCAATAAATACATCCTGTAATTCAATTCCCTCTGTGTTTGTTAAGTACTCAAAATCATATAAATCACGTGGAATTGTCCTCCCCATCAAGGCAGCCATTTTTTCAATAACTATTTCTTCCAGGCTATAACTTAAAATAGTTATCTCCCCTTCTTCCTCAAGATCTGAGTAATCATTCAGCATAGATTTTTTTACAACTTCAAATTCGAGCTTTTCACCTTTCCCGATATCGGTTTTAATATGGTCGCTCTTACCTCCGAGAGGGCCAATATAATCAATGAAGAATTTGAGGGATCCTGATTCATGAACTTCCTTTGAATCTTCAGGGGTAGAAAGATCAATATTGGCTGCTTCTTTAATGCTTACAAATATTTCATTAAATGCTTTATAAATATCTTCATCTGATAGTGACTTCTCCAATGATGGGTCAAGTGTAAAATCAATATCTTCAGAGTAGCGGTAGTCCTCAATGAAAATCTTTTTAATACAAGTTCCGCCTTTAAAGATTAATGCATCCTTTAGAATACCATGATTATATATTCCCCATAATACCCAGGAAATGATATAATCCTTCTCAATTTGCTGAGGTCTGACACCTTCTCTGCTTGCTTTTTTTGAAATTTCCTGAGGTTTTATCATGTGAAGATTGAGTTTTTGATAGTACTTACATCGATGTTTATTTTCAAGCCAAATCTTGAGTCCTTTCGTCCTTGGTTTGGGCCTGTGGTATCCAAAACAGGAAAGCTTGGACCAATTCCTTTTAACATTTCTTCATAATGTGTTTTCCAGGTAAGACCAAGCAATTCTACAAGAAATAAGAATCTTTTCTTTGTGGCCTCGTTTTCATTACGGCTTAGATATTCAAGTAACTTTTGATAATCGATTTTGTCCTTTGATTCATACAACGCTTTGCCAATTTCAACCAGTCCCCCACTTAAATGTGGTCGAGTCAATGCATCAACAAATGTTTTCTCAAGATCACTTACCATTACCTTATTATACTTATCGATCCATGTGTTCTTAAAACCAAAGAATCTTGGTTCAATGTGGTAGACAAACTGGAATTCGATTCCCCGGATTTTTTTTATTGAAGGTTTTACCTGAAGATTGGTCACTATAATCTCTTTCAGGCTTGGTTGAGTTATAAGACCATGTACCTGCATTGCCGAATAATAACCGATGTAATATTTTCTATCTTTCATAAGACATTTGGCTACAAGGTGCCAATCCGGTATATAATTTTGGGGATCAGCACTTGAAGGGACAATATAATATAGATTCCGGTTAAGTTTTATCAACATTCCGTTATTAACCATTCCGGAAAGAACCCTTGATAAGTAAATCCTGTTTGCATCGGGATACTCCAATAACACATCCTGAAAAGTAAAACAATCAAGGTTGGCACCAGAAAACCTTTTAATAATGTCCCAACTTACTATATTTCTCATGTCACAGACATTTATTATCCTGTTATTATATATTATTTGGCAATACAAAGATAATAAATATCCATAAACAGACAATTATTATCTTGTTATTATATATATAATGATAATTAGAAGATAATGAATATCCGAGATATTCAGTTTTGAAATAATTATGAATATCACTTCCGGTCAAGAAAATGCGATAGTAAATATTTCACTAAATTATCATTAAGTGATAATTTGATGAAATATCTACTATACTAAAATCTCTTTAAACTGCTTGATTTTACGGACAGTATTAATAGAATGACCGGTAATTCCGGCAATCCGCCTTACCGACAAATCGCTCTTATCAATAAGATCTGAAACATTCTGATACTTGTTCATCAATACAGATGGATTGGACTTTGCTCCATTAACCCGGCCATTGTACACTCCTTTCATCCTGGCAAGCTGAATCCCCTCATATTGACGAATTTTTCTCTGACTGTTCTCCATTTCAGCACCAATACTCAGCATCTGCAGCAACATCTTGGCAACTGGATTTTCCTTGCCATTTTCCATGGTGAGCATATTGAATTGTTGGATATAGAGTGCAATTCCTTTTTCATGAAGCAGTTCCACAAAGTTCAAAACATCGACCACTCTCCTGCCCAGGCGGCTGATTTCCGATACCATGCAAACCTGAACAGGAGTTTTATCAATATAATCCATCAACGATTTAAACTCAGTCCTGGATCCGGATTTAATGGTTCCGGAGATTTTCTCCTGAAATGTCCTTCTGACATGCCATCCCTTTTCCTGGGCGACATTTTTGAGATTGATCAATTGCCGTTCATAATCCTGAGACAGGCTGCTTACCCTTGAATAAATTACTGCTTCCATGTGTATCATTTTTAGTGTGACCCTATTTTTAATACGTTCAGGCCTTTTTTAAGGCATTTTTAGTGTTTGAAGTGTATCAACCTGAAGTATACCCTATTTTTAATACAGAGACGATGATTCCCTGCCATGATTATTTTTAATTCCAATTGATTGGGTGGTACTTGTATTCTTTTGAACGGTACACCAGCCAAGGAGGAATATTAATAAGATGTATTCTTTGGGCTGCACCGTTAACTAATTCAACGATTATCATATATCGCTCCCTATAAGATTCATCAGAATGAAAGGATATCTGAATAAGCACTGGATATTTTTTCATACCGCAAATATAATAAAATGTCATAATTATATGGTAATAATTATATATTTATTCATTATTATGTGGTAATAATTATGACATTATCCATTAATTTACGAAATTAGGACCTGACTTTTAAAGGATATTATTATGGTTTACAATAGGAAAAATCCCATACCAGCAGAACACCAGGCTATTCTTAATGCTATTGGTAAAAAGGTTCACGACCTGCGAAAGGCCACCGACTTGTCAATTGAACGGTACTGTGTTAAATATGACATCCCAAGGATCTCCTACTCAAATCTGGAATCTGGCAATAATTTCCATATGAGCACCCTGCTAAAAGTCATAAGTTCACATCCTGAGGTCAAATCCTTGAGCCAATTTTTTGATGGAATTAAATTGCCGGGTTAATAATACTTGTAATACAAAATCTGGATTTTCACCCGGGAAAACATATAGCGTTACGAAATTATCCAGGGTGGAGCCACATTTTAAGGTTTCCCAGGTTGATCCGGCACTTTGTCTTCCTCAAATAATCAAATGGTTAAAAAATCCTGCCAAAAACCACAATTAATTGTCATCCAATTTATTCAATAATATAGGGAACGGAAAAAAGAGGTTATGGTACCATTAAAAGGGATTAGAGTACCATATTCTTTGTACAAGATGTATTACAAGCATATTATATACTCTGTCAAACCACACCAAATAAAAGAGCACGCATCTTGTTAGCAATATTTCTTATACCATCCTTAAATCTTATTAACCCTCTCCCATAAAACCACCTGTTTGCATATTGCATCCTTTCCAATACCACCTGAGTGCGGTTACCTTTATAACCATGATTAAACCGGGATATATAGTTTAGTATTTGGCTCAGGTTATAACCCGCTGCGAAACAGCTTGACCTGAAATTTTGAAAGTATTCCTTTTTGCCGGTTTCCAAAAATCGGTAATAATTCTGCCGGATAATATTTTCATCAATGCTTTCTGATATGTAATGATTATTCCGTATTTCTTTATTCAGGCAGCCTATATCTGCAGTTTCTAATGGAAGATCATCCAGTATGTTGATTCTTCTATAATGCGCATTTCTGTTTTCATCATAGACTTTATCCTTCAAATCGAGAAAAGAAGTTTTGCTGGCCGTTGAAAGCTGAAATATCTTCGCCAGTTGACGTGTATCTTTTAGCGTTTCTACGGTAATGTCCAGATTTTTGCGGTTACGAAGGTATCGGATATAATCCCATTTCAACCTGCTTTCAATGCGATTTACTCTCTGGTCACCCAAACCATTCTTTAAGAAATAATCCATAATATATTTCTCTGCATGAATTGATTTATCATAAATAGAAATTGCACAGTCTGTCCCGTCAATGACAAAGGACGAACCGTTATCGAGCACATGCACTCTTGTTTTACCCCGCAGTTTATATTGACTGCCATTCCCCAGCTTATTATCGATTGTGTTTTGAAAATAAAACGCATACTGTTCCACAAGGTCTTTATCAGTATCAATGGAGATTTCCATATACATTATATTATTATAGATGATTCCGAGTTCATTCTTTACAGCAGTGTAAACCTCATACCAGAAATCAGAATGAAAGGTGTAGAATACATCTTTGGCAAAATCAAATTGCAGTTCGTGTTTTTTCAGTTTTGTTGCGGCATGGAGTCGTCCCACATGTATACCATCATAAAGTACTTTGTAGCTGTGGTAAAATCCCCCTAATCCAGCCGAAATGTCATGTTGAAGTGTAATCTTTCCGTATACTTGCTCATTGACAATGAAATCAGGATTCCTGAGATCATTGAAAGAGGATCCGCTCCAATGCCGGAATGTAATGCTCAATCTGTCCAGGTGAATTAGACATCTGTAATTATTACCATCATACCTTATTTTAAATTCCTCTGCCAATTCATAACACTTTGACTTTTCAGTTATTTTTCGTGGCCAAATCGATTACCACATTTGCAACTGTCCTGATAACATCAGACACATTGGATTTCTTCCCTTTGCTGATTTTTAATAAGGTACCATAATCATCATCTGTCATTCTTACCGAAATAATCCTATCTAATTTTTCAAGTTTTAATTGATTTGCTTTTTTCATGTCATACATCTGTTTTTAAATAAATACTACATAAAAAGATTTTAGTGAGGTATTATTAAAAAAAATGTATTACAGGGGATATCCTCGTAAAGTAGTACTCACTTGTTAGATTATTCCGGGGGGATTTTAAAAAATGACATGAAAATTTTCAATTTATAACAATCTGTTTATATGCCACATACAGAGACAGAATGAATTTTTTTGATGAAAATGGTGGTTTTTTGTGACTTTTTTACTCTACTCAACTATTTATAGAAAAAAATAATTGTATAAAAATTTAAACGAGATGAAAAGTAAAGATTTTAAAAGAATCAACATCTGGGTGGATCCAGCCCTATATGATCAGATCAGGAAGAAAGCTGAAGAATCATATTTAAAGATCGCAACTTATACTCGCCAGCTTATTCAAAAGGCGATGAAAGATAAAAATGATATCTGCAAAAATAATTCTATTAAACCTTAAAATTATGCCTAATTACATTCTTAATAAGTTAACCATAGTATGCGAAAATGAAGAAGTAATGCATACGATTAAAAAGGTAATAATAAACGAAAATACCCAGGCGCAAGAACAAGTGACAATGAGCATATTATTACCTCTCCCAGACGAAAAGTATGATAGAGCATGGTGTATAGCAGCCTGGGGAACAAAGTGGGACATGTTTAATGCATCAATTAAAATGAACAGCAAAACAGAATTGTCCTTGAGGTATGATACTGCCTGGAGTCCCAATTGTTTATGGACTCTTACCTTATGTAGATATATCCAATCAACAATAGACAGTTTAGTGTTAAGTGAGATTCCGAAAATTAGCGTTGAACAACATTTTTATGATGATTCAAGTTGGGGATTTGCCGGGATTTTAACCTGGACCCCTAATTCTGAAGTTGTTATCCATGATTATGATATTATGGAATTCATGTATATCTATAATAAACCATACCATGATTGGCTTGTAGAAAATATGGGATTTAAACCGTTCTATGCTGCCTTAAATAGTTACGAAAAGCTACACGAGAGGCTGGAAAGAAAACAATTTTAATCTATTATGGAGAATAAGAAAATCACAAGAATTAATCTGTGGGTAGATGAAGAACTTCATACTCTGATTAAGAAAAAGCCGGATTGCGTTCTCAAAGGTCGCAACTTATACTCCTCTGTTGATTCAGCAGTCCTGAAAAAATAACAAGCATTAATACATCAAGAGTTATGAAAGAATATCCTTATACAATAGAAGAAATGGAGCAGATTATTTCTGAGTACATGGAGATTGAAGGTATTGAAACTATTACCGAAGAAGAAATGACAGACCTATTTGGTACAACATTCATCGATGTACACGTATATTGGTATCCACGGCATATGTATGGCAACCATGTCTATACCTTCTTAACAGACTATGAGCAATATGAATTAGATAACGGCTATGACCCGATCCTTGGTGAATATGTTGATGAGCTTACGAGACAAGAAACTGAACCATTGATAGAGAGGTTTGAATCGTTACAAATCCTTGAGGATATATCCGATCTCGACTAAACCAAACAAGACAAAATAATAATTATAGGATTACGACATTGTATGCAATCCTTTAAAAATAATTGCACAAATAAAATTTAATCAAAATGGGATACCGTATTGGCACCAAAATAAGATATATGAGTTCAGAAATGAAAGATGAACAATTAACTAAGAAGGATGATAAAAGTGTTAATAACATATCAATCCAAGTCGAATCAGCTTCTTGCACTAATGAAAGTCTTGAATCGCATATCCCGGATGAATCTGAATTAAAAATATGGGAGTATGATACACTCCCGGAGAATGGTGAACCACCTGATGGATATTATTATCCAGTAGAAGATTTGAGTTTTGAGTTACAACTTGAAGTGAAACAGCAGTTAAGAAAGCATACAAGATTTTTTAGCGATCCCGAAAACCCTGAATGCCATAGGTATTTGTTATGGGATTTAATTCTTAGATTGGTCGATGGGCATCTAAGTTCCAAAGAAATATTTGCCATTGACTATTGTATGGGCACCTATGCATCTGTATGCTGGCCAGAGGAAAGAAGAGAAGAAATTTGCAGGGATATCCACCGTTTGAAAGATTGGTTAAAAAAAACAGATTGAACGGTGATGTTTTAGAAAGGAAAGTCTTAGTGCTGGACCTACAAATCTTCTATGAATTAACTGAAATTCTTTTAAAATCTGATGTGATCAATTATTGCTTATGGGAATTAAAAGAACCAAAGTACTATCAGCTATTAAACAACGAATTTAAATTTACAGATTCATAAAATCAAACATCCAGTAGTACAAGATATTATAGAGAATTACTTGTTGGTCTAATTAGGATGCAATGATGAATAAGTCAATTCGGAAATCCAATTCTTCTAAAATTGTACTTTATTAATAAATATCTCATTCATTGAGATATTTTTTTTACCTTCATACGCAATTTAATGCATAAACCATGAACCGGATCAAAGAAGTACTCGATGAGAAAGGAATCAAGCAGGTATGGTTGGCCGAAAAACTGGGCAAAAGCTATAATATGGTAAATAGCTACGTGCAGAATCGCAGGCAACCATCCCTTGAGGTACTTTATCAAATAGCGAAACTCCTGAATGTGGATGTTAAAGACCTTATCATTAGTAAATAATTATCACTCCGTGAAACCAGACAAGACCGTACATACAGGCAGAACCATAATGTTTAAGGAACTCCAGAAAGTTATGAACCATGGCATTGAAAGTGATAACTATTATGACACTTTAAAGCAGAATGTTATTAGCAAAGCAACCCAATCCAGTTTAACAAAAACTTCCAGGTACCTGAAAAGCTTATATGATCTTGATGCTTCAAAACCTCAGTTTATGGCATTTAAACACTTCTGGAGCATCGCAAATGAAAGGGATAAGTCTATTCTTGCAATTATTTATGCTATTGGCAACGATTATCAATTAAGAAACAGTATTCCTGTCATAAACAATACAGAGATCGGGAAAAAAGTAACAGTTGAAAGCATTGAAAGTAATATCGAAAATCTTTATCCACAGAAATATACATCCAACACTCTGAGATCCATGGCTCAGAACATCGCCAGTTCATGGAAACAGGCAGGTTTTATAACAGGAAAAGTGAAAAACATACGGACTCAACCGGAAATAAATTATCTGGTTGTGACATTCGCTTTGTTTCTATCTTATCTGAATGGCTTGCGAGGAGATTTTATTTTAAAAAGCGATTGGATAAAGGCCCTTTCATTGGATGAAAAGACAATTCGTTCTCTTGCAATTGAAGCAGGGAAAAGGGATCTACTTCAATATCAGTTTGCCGGAAATGTGACTTCAATAACATTTAAAAACCTTTTAAACAAAATAGATATAAATGGCTTCGAAAATTGATCAGCTATTATCATCCTTTGAACTGGTTGTTAATGAACCATGGCCAACATCTTTATCAGGACAGGAAAGGATCTGGTTTCTGGTTTACGATCCGGCTGAACAAAGGAAAATTGACCTTCGTCTTGGCGACTTTGAAACAGCGACCATTAAGGCCGGTAAAAGATGGATCCTCATCTCAATGAAAAGGTGCTTCCCAACCTGGATGGCAAGTCATGAGTATAAGGAAGAATATTTTAACGATCCGGAAACTCTCGTAGATCAACTTGAGGTCGATTTTAAACAATATGCTATCCAGTACCTGACAACTGAGATTGAAAATCATAATGTTGACGATAATACACTTATTGTGATAAGAGATATTTCATCATTGTTCGGGTTCAATCGTATTTCGGACATATTGAACGGATGTTCCGGTAGCTTCAAAGGAAGAGTGCTTGTATTCTTCCCTGGTGAATTTGAAAAAAATCATTACCGCTTGCTCGATGCCAGAGACGGCTGGAGCTATCTGGCCAGACCCATAACCGCCTAATCATATTTTTGTCATGAAGAACAAAGAATTATTTACCCTCAATCCCGAAGAGAATAACCTCATAAATGATGGCGTGGTCGAAATAAACACCGCCATAGACGAAAAAGGACTACAGATTATTTATCACGAACTGAAAACATTTGTCTGTGAAGGGGAGTATCAGAGAGGCCTTCATCGCATTTTACAGACTTATTTAAAATATCTTGATGAACCGAAGCAACCCTCTGTATGGGTTAGTGGATTCTTCGGAAGCGGTAAATCACATCTTATAAAGATTCTGGGATATCTATGGGAAGATTTCAATTTCCCGAATGGTGAAACAGCAAGATCAATAAAACAACTTCCGGATGATGTAAACGATCTGATTGTCGAACTCGACAGAAGGCAAAAAGTCTTTGGAAGACTTTCCATATCTGGTACATTAAAAGATTTTCCATCGGCTGATATCCGGTACTCATTTCTACAATTGTTTCTTAACAAAATGGGGTTACCTGCCCAGTACCATCATTTCAAATTTGTTTACTGGGCGAAACAGGAGGGTATTTATGATGACCTGAAGGCGATCATTGAATCCCAGGGAAAAAGCTTTAAACATGAGTATGAAAACCTGTTTGTCTCATCCGCATTGGCAAAAGCGGTACTCGAACTGAAACCTGAGTTTGCTGAGAATGAGGCAAAGGTTAAAGAGAATTTTAAAGCCAATTTTCGAAGAATTGACAGTATTAACCGTGAGCAGTTTATTCAATGCATTAAGAACGAGATACTCCCAATGTTCTTTGGTGATAAGATACCTCTGACCATTATTGTTCTTGATGAAGTACAACAGTTTATCGGTAGCGACAGTGATAAAAGTATTGATGTACAAAATCTTGAACAGGATATCAGCAGCAATTTTGATGGCAAATTTCTGCTCGTGGGAACAGGACAAAATGCACTCTCAGAAACCAGCTTGCTGCAACGGTTGCAGGCCAGGTTTACTGTTAATGTTAATTTGTCTGACACAGATGTTGAAACTGTAACACGGAAAACTGTACTGGAAAAGAAACCTTCAGTTATTAAACCGCTGGATCAAACCCTCGAAAGTGCTTTAGGGGAGATATCCAGAAATCTTTCAGGTACTGATTTTGCTTACGTTACCAGCGACAGATCAACGCTTGTAGCTGATTATCCCATTTTACCCTCAACCCGTAAATTTTGGAAGAAGATTTTACAGGTTATAGATACCGCTGGAACTTCGGGGCAATTAAGAAGCCAGCTGAGAATTGTTGATGAAAGCATTAAGAAGGTCGCAAATAAAGATGCAGGTAACATTGTTCCGGCTGATTTGATATTCGAGCAAAAGCAGGCTCAGCTTCTTCAAAATGCTCTGCTTTTGAATGATACCAATAACCTGATAGTTGGAAAGAAATCCCATGGTGGGGATGCACTTCTTGAAGGAAGAATCCTTAGTGTTATTTTCCTTATCGAGCAATTGCCAAAAGACGGATCAGGCAGCCGGATCAAATCCAACGAAACAACAATTGCAGAATTACTTCTTGATAATATAGTTGAATCATCTGATGCATTTCGTTCCAGGATAAAGGGTTTGATAAAGAACCTGGTTGAAGAAAATGTGTTAATGGTTGTTGGTGATGAATTCAAACTCCAAACCAAAGTCGGTGCTGAGTGGGAGAAAGAATATACCACTCAGGCAGTTAAACTGAACAATTCTGGCGATGATCTTATTCAGGGACTGCGTAACGAGAAAATCATTTACTTCTTCCGGGATAAAACAAAAGCTGTTAAAATCCTTCAGGGGAATTCAAAACAGATAAGAGATTTCGAGATATGGGACAAAGCTGAACGACCCATTGCCACACATAAGCTTAATGTATGGATCCGTGATGGATGGAATGAAAATGAATCAACCGTTTTGAATGAGATACGAGAAGAAGGTGCTGATTCTCCACTCGCTTATGCTTATGTGAAAAAATTCAGGGATCAGGATCTGCGAAGTGCCATTATTCAGTACCTGGCTGCAGAAAAGACACTTGATGCAAAAGGTCAACCCTCTTCTCCCGAAGAGGAACAGGCGAAAAGAGGTATGGAAACCAGAAAAGGACTGGCAAAGATTGAGATAGAAGATTTAATAGGAAAGATTTGCCTCGAAAGCGTAGTGTATCTTGCAGGCGGTACCAAAATAGAGGCCGGCACAATCAAGGATAATATTGAAGAGGCGTTGTACAGCATCGCTGACAGGCAATTCCCGGATTTCAAAAGTAAAGCCGATTATAAAGACTGGGACAAAGCACTGAACAGAGCATTGCAGGGTGACCCTGATGCACTCAAAAGGATCAGCTGGGATAAAGAACCAAAAGACCATCCGGTTGCCATAGAGATCCTGAGATTCATTGGAAATAGCACCAGGCAGGGAAAGGAAATCAGAAATCATTTTGTCAGATCACCTTATGGTTGGAGCCAGGATGCCATTGATACAATTATTCTTCTACTGAGGATAACTGAACATATTTCCACATTGGAACCTGATCTGAATCAGGCAAGAATCGGTAATGCATCTTTTAAAAAGGAGATTCATACATTGACCGCTTCCGATAAGATAAAGATCAGGCGGATATACATGGATGCGGGAATTACATGCCAGCCAGGGCAGGAGTTTCTTCATTCAAATACATATCTGAATCTATTAAAACAACTGGCAGATTCAATTGGCGGAGACGCACCCTTACCGGAACCTGTTAATATTCAATTTTTAAAGGATATTGAGAACCTGGACGGAAATGAACGACTGTTACGGATACTGGAAGAGCAGGAAGATTTGAAGGCTAAATACAAGGACTGGAAACAAAAAGCAGCTTTAATAGAGAAGAGAGAACCCAACTGGTCACTATTGGTAGACCTGGCTAATTATGCCAATTCCGGTGAATCTATGGAGAGGCTCAAAAGAGAAATTGATGCAATTCGTGACAACAGGCTACTCCTCCAGGAACCCGATCCGATTTATAATAAACTGACTGACATCACGGACAAGCTTAAAGCCTCATTAAATGAATTAAAGCAGAAATATATTGACCTGTATGATAAATTGATGGTTGATTTGCAGGCGAATGAGTATTTCAGCAAACTAACCCCTGAGCAAAAGAATCCAATTTTAAGGACACACCAGCTTCTGGGTAAACCTGAAATTAAAGCCTTAGACTCCAAATCCTTACTTCTGAACCTGCAAAAGGCATCGCTTGAAAACTGGTATACGAAAATTGCAGCACTACCCGGACAATTCCAGGCTGCCAAAGATGATGCCGTGAAATTACTTGCCCCTCAGGCTAAGACCTATGAATTGCCGAAAAGGACTCTCTCAAATCAGACAGATATTGATACATATATCTCAGAAATAAAAAAAGAGTTGGAAAGCCTCTTGAAAGAATCAGCTTCAATTATTCTTAAATAATGGCAGTACTTACACAACAGCAACGCAATACGCTTGAATCCGCTGTAAAGCAGGCAAGAAGAGTTTCAGAAGCAGGTGCACGGAATGCACTCAGGGCATTTGCAGTTGACAACCCAGAGCTTTTCCCTCATATGAATCCGGAACAACGGGGTCTTCGTAATCGTTTACGCAGCAAAGCGAGGTTATTAGGTGATGAACTTCCATCAAGCGGACATCAGCAGATTGACCAACTTTCGTATGAACTGGCCTACGAATACTGGCATAAAATTCTCTTTGCGAAATTCCTTGAAGCAAACGGATTATTGATGCATCCCGATGGTGTATCTGTAACCATGGACGAGTGTGAGGAACTGGCAAAAGAAGAGGGTTACTCAGACAAATGGGATATAGCTGCCAATTTTGCTTCAAAAATGCTTCCGGCCATATTCCGCCCTGAAGATCCACTGATGCAAATTTCATTTTCCCCTGACGACAGGATAAAACTGGAAGAAATACTTGAAGGACTTGACAACTATATTTTTACTGCTGATGATGCTTTAGGTTGGGTGTACCAGTTCTGGCAAAGTGAAGCCAAGGATGCCATAAACAAAAGTGGTGATAAGATTGATGGCAAGAAACTCCCGGCAGTGACACAGCTTTTCACAGAACCATACATGGTCCATTTTCTTATTGATAATACCATTGGTGCCTGGTGGGTAAGCAGAAATCCTGGAATAAAACCACCTGTGAAATTTAAGTATTTAAGGTTTCTCGAAGATGGCACACCGGCAGCAGGTAAATATGAAGGTTGGCCTGAAAGAACAGCAGAGATAACTACAATGGATCCCTGTATGGGTTCCGGTCATTTTGTGGTTTCATTGTTTAATGTGCTGGTGAACCTTCGGGTGTATGAAGAAGGACTAACTAAAGAAGAAGCAACTGACAGAGTAATAGCGGAAAATCTTCATGGACTTGAAATCGACTCACGTTGTACGCAGATAGCAGCTTTTAATCTGGCTTTAACCTCATGGAAATTCTGCGGTAAATATAAAACGCTTCCTGAGATGAATTTGGCCTGTAGCGGCATAGCACCAAAAGGGAAAAAAGAAGACTGGATTAAATTAGTTGGAAAGGTTGAACGGGAAGATGATAAGGTAAGGATGGAAAATGGAATGGCGATGCTTTACGACCACTTTCAAATGGCACCGGAGTTAGGGAGTTTGCTTGATCCGTCTACCATAAAAGCAGATCTTCATACTGCAAGTTTTGAACAGCTTCAACCTGTTTTGAAAAAAGCATTGGTAAATGATTCAGATAAGGATATAGTTGAAAGGGGAGTAATAGCTGCCGGAATAGCAAAAGCAGGCCAGCTATTATCCCAAAAGTATACTCTGCATATTACAAATGTCCCTTATTTGTCAAGGGGGAAGCAGGACAAAATTATGTATGATTACTGCCAAAAACATTTCAATGAGGCAAAAGGAGATATGGCAACCGTATTTCTTGAGAAGATGTTGAAATCTAACAATGCAGGAGGATCTTCATGTTGCGTAATGCCTCAAAATATGTTAATGCTTCAATCTTACAAGAAATTTCGGGAGAAGCTATTAAGAAATGAGGTGTGGAATTTTGTGACAAGACTTGGCACAAAAAGTTTCCAGACACCGATGTGGGATTTCAATGTGATGCTATTATCCCTTTCAAAAGGAGGTCTAATTGATAACCAAGTTTTTTTTGGCCTTGATATATCTGATGCCCCCAATGCAGCTACCAAAGATGCTTCTATCAAATCAGCTAAGATTAGATTGATAATACAAAAGGAACAATTAAGGAATCCAGATTCAGTTGTTGCACTTGAAAACATATTTTCCAAATCACTTTTAAACAGTTATTCATATAGCCACCACGGTTTAACATCGGGGGATTTGCCAAGAATGAGCGTCTATTTATGGGAGCTTAAAGAAATCGATTCAAACTGGATCCCTTTCCAAACAACAACTACTAAAACTCAATTATACGGTGGTCTTGAGACACTTCTTCGTTGGCAAAATGGGCAAGGTGCAATTGATGAATTACCTGGCGCAAGAAAAGACGGAACCGCTGCTTGGGGGCGAAAGGGTGTTATCATCAGTCAAATGGGAGAAATGCCAGCTTGTCTATATCATGGATCTTCATTTGATAACAATACAGCAGTCATAACACCAGATAATGAAGCAGATCTTGCGGCTATATGGTGCTTCTGCTCATCAAATGATTATAACAATAGTGTTAGAAAGATTGATCAAAGTTTGGCTGTGACAAGTGCTACGATGGCAAAAGTCCCATTCGATATCGAATATTGGAAAAGAGTAGCAAATGATAAATATCCACAAGGACTTCCAAATCCTTTTAGCCATGACCTTACACAATTATTGTTCCACGGAAATCCGATTAAATCAAATAATCCATTACAAGTTAGTATTGTCCGATTGTTAGGATATCGGTGGCCAGCGGAGTCTGATACTGAAATGGAATTATCAGATGAAGCAAGAGAATTAATAAATGAGATAAAAAAGTCCGATCATTTATCAGACAATGATGGCATTATCTGTATTCCTTCAGTCAATAAAGAAGAAACAGCAGCCAACCGCTTGCGGGATTACTTGAAGGAAGTTTTCGGAGAGGCATGGAATGCAAATACTATCCAGCAACTTCTTGAAAAAGAAAATGCGAAATCTTCCAGCCTTGAAAGTTGGCTTCGTAATGAGTTTTTCATTCAGCACTGCAAGGTATTCCATAACCGTCCCTTTATCTGGCATATCTGGGATGGGCGAAGTGATGGTTTTTCCGCATTGGTGAATTACCACAAACTCAACAAGGAAAATCTCACCAAGCTGATCTATACCTATCTGGGCGACTGGATACGGATGTGTGAGACTAAGAAAAAGACCGGTGAAAGCGGTGCAGAAGGTTTATTGAGCGCAGCACAAAAACTGAAAGAGAAGCTGGAATTGATCCTTGAAGGAGAGAAACCCTACGATATATTCGTCAGATGGAAACCTTTGGAACAACAACCCATAGGCTGGGATCCGGATCTGAACGATGGTGTTCGTTTAACTATCAGGCCATTTATTGAAGCAGATGTCCTGCGCAAGAAACCTAATATTAAATGGGGAATTGACAGGGGGAAAAATCCAAAAGGAGCACCATGGGGTGAAATACGTGATAATGACAGGCATTTAACACTGGCTGAGAAAAGGGCAGCAAGAGAAAAATTACATTAATAATTTCTTTGTGGATCAGCTATAACATTCATAAAAACATAATGTTACGCACATAATACCAATAAAGTTAATATCATCCATACAATGAACAATCCGTTTAAAATTTCATCTGAAAAATTAAAGGAATTACTTTCTGGATATTCTGCATGGCTTAAATCAGATCCAGTGGAAGAAAAGTATCCTGCAACAATCCGGGAACAATCAAAGAAAATTAAGGACGAATTTCTGAACCAGGAAGTCCTGTCACGGATGAGTGATGATGATCTTTATGAGAAGATTTTCAAGTATTCCAGAAAATTAGAAGGGCCTGTTCACATGAGATTGGGCGAGCCACGATTAAGGGGAGACCTGAAGGAAATCAAGCGAAACTTAATTTATGTCATAACCTCAGAGGATTCACCCTTTATGGTGGCTCAGAAGATTCTTGACGGTGAATACAAGATTGAAGTTTTTGCCAAAGCATTCTGGACTCCTATTTTCCAAGCACAATTTCCGGGTGTACTCCCTAATTGGAATAATAAAACAGAAAAATTCTTTAAAAAATTCAATATTAATCTTTCAACATCAAAATTATCGATATCAGAGAAATATCGGATTATTTCAGAAGCCTTTACTTTCCTTTCAGAATTAATAGAGGGCCATGATTTTTATACTATTAATCATTTGATGCATTACGGAACCGTAATTCCTGAAGGTATCCAACTTATAAATGAAATAACTGGCACTAAAACTTCTGACCCTGTAAGCGAGATGGTCAGGAAGTATAAGGTTCAGATCCGAAACAAAGGATTAAAAGATGAATTGTATAAGTGGGAATTACTGAAAAAGTATAATGGACGACCAGATATTGAATCAAATGACTTTTCAGCCGAGATAAAAGGTATAGATTTTCAAAATCTAATTTATCCCATGGCAAGAGCAGTAAAGGATCATATTGCCAATGACCTTGCTGAAGAATTCCGAGCATGCTTTGTCAAATTATTCAATGAAGAAGAAGATCTCACCACGAGAGTTAAAAACTTTATGGCTGATACACTTACTGTCTACAGAAAGATTGGGGGACAGTTAAATCATCATCAGGACGAAAGAACCATTGCAGCATATCTAACATATCGCTTCCCTGATAGATATACTTTTTTTAAAGACACTTTTTATAAGAAGTATTGTAAAATGGCAGGGATCGAGCCTAAACCAAAGGGGGAGAAATATGCTCACTATATGGAACTGGTATATGATTTCAGAGATGGTTATGTTGTTATTGATAAAGATCTTATAAGTCTTGTGAAAGGGTTCATGAATCCAGACTGTTTTCCTGATGAGAATAACCTCGTATTGGTTCAGGACATCTTTTATCAAATGCTTGACAAAGGGAAAGAAGAACCATCAGAAGAAGGGGAAGAAGATGCTGACATTGATTATGACGTTGTTAAAATTCCACTGAATACGATTCTTTATGGCCCCCCTGGGACAGGAAAAACATATCATAGCATCAATTATGCAGTTTCTATTGTTGAAAACAAGCCTGTTGATGAAATCTGTAAAGAAGAAAGGTCATCTATAAAGAAACGTTTCGAAAAATATATTGAAGAAGGGCAAATAGCTTTCAGCACTTTTCATCAGAGTCTTGGTTATGAGGATTTTATTGAGGGTATTAAACCGGTTGAACCTGAATCGGAAGATGAACAGTTATCGTATGCTGTTGAAGATGGTATATTTAAACAGATGTGCGTAAATGCCTCTTTTTCATTTGTCCAGAAAGATATTACACAGGAGACTGAGAGTGCTCTTGATTTTTCAAGTGCATATGATGATTATATTGACTCCGTTAGTGAACAAATACTAAAGGGTGAGGAAGTAAAACTACAAACGATAAGTGGTGGTCTGGTGCTGGTAGATAGCATAACACAGAAGAATAATATCAAAATTAAGCATGTTAATGGTACCCGATATTATACCGTTTCAAAAAATCGTTTGGGAAAACTGGCAAAAGCGTTTCCCGATCTTAACCAGTTAACCAATATCAACGATCAATTCAGATCAGAAATCGGAGGAAGTAATTCTTCAGCTTATTGGGCAGTTCTAAATGCTGTAAACCAAAGATCTGCACAATACATAAATAAAACCCAGGCAAGAATTAAACCAGATAAAGAATACTCATACAATGATAA
>Ga0255340_1003001_pt1 | contig 18514 bp, 21 predicted proteins | sample wastewater_treat_7_FD_192417 | JGI IMG/M metagenome (GOLD analysis project Ga0255340, IMG submission 192417) | Wastewater microbial communities from Lulu Island WWTP, Vancouver, Canada - plant10 | ecosystem: Engineered > WWTP > Wastewater > Unclassified | place: Canada: Vancouver, British... | reverse complement strand
TCCAAATGCTAATACGATTGTTAAATATGCAATCCAATTAATTATTCTTTTCATAATTTATTTTAATACAAGTGCTACTAAAGCACCAATAACTGCTAATAAAATTGTAGAAACTAAACCATAGGCAATATTCTTAACAGGGGTGAATTGGTCTTGAGTAACATAGTCTTTTTCTAGTTTATCTTTAATATCTTTTACATCTTCTTTAACAGTTTTCATCTCACTTAAAATAACTGCTACATTAGTCGTCAAGTTGTTTATTTCCTTAGTGTTATTTTGAGTTATTTTAGCCATATTATTTTTTTAATAAATTAGGTCTATTTATAACAATATATTCTCTTTCTTGTTCTGCGTTTCCACCCATTAAACCTTTAATTACATCAGGCATATTTTCCCCCATTTTACCGAGTGTTCTTTGGGTATTGTGAGATAAAACTACATTTTCAATAGGGATTTCTTTTGTTACTACTGTTCCAGTTTTACCAAACTTGTTAGCTACATTAATATCATCTGTCCAACTTGTAAGTAATTTATCTTCAACAACTTTTTTAGTTCCACCTATTCCCCGATAAAGTGTTATTTTACCTGAGGGATAAAGTTTTCTTAATGTTTCTTGTTCTTTTTCAATAGCACTCTTAAACGCTGATATAATTTTCGGGTTAGTAGCATTATTAATTTGTTTATTATATTGTGAGTCAGCAAAAGCCTGATTTCCGAACATACTTTTTTCTTCACTAATTGGCAAATCTTCATTATAGATTTTAGCCAATAAAGTTGTTAATGACCTTTTTTCGGGATTAACTACTTGTCCTTTCCAACCAGAGCTAATCATTTCATCAACAATTTCTTGATTTTCTTTTGGTTTAATTTTTTGTATATCACCAAAAGATAATGTTTTTTTACCTATCTCTTGTGTATTATCAAAATATCCACTTGGTCTTCCATTAATTAATCTAACTTCTTTTCTATCAGAATTAACGTCTAACTTTAAAATCTTGTCAGAAATGTCTTTAAATAATTTAGTATCACTATCTCTTAAATATCTATCAACTACTTCTTTTTTGTCGTTCCCAAACTTTACTATATTATCAAGCATATTTCTTAAATTAGCTATTTCACCTTCTTGTTTAAACGTATCATCAAATCCTTTTAATGCTTCATTATCTTGACCGCCACTTTGTTTTGCTAATTGATAATATTTTTCTCTATTTTGTTTTAATAAGTTCATTTTTTCATCTAATTCTTTTTGTATATTAAAATAATCGTCAAGACTTTCAGGCTTAACCCTAGTCGCATAAGTTTCAATGTCTTCATTAGCTCCAATATAAACATTATATTGTGAAGAACTATCATATTTTTTAATATCTTCAAAAGTTATTTTATTACCATTAACTATTTCCGCCCTTATAGGTTTATTTTTTGCTAATAAGTTAGGTATTTCATCAGAAACAGTTTTAGCTGATTTTTTATAAACTACGTTTTCTAATGCTTCTCTGACTTGTGGCGGAACGTTAAGATTTTCACCGTTTTCTTTAAATATCCACGAAGTCCCGTCTTTAGCTAATCTTGGTATTGCTCCCGTTTTTTGTTTGAAATCATCAATTATTTTCCAACTATCAATTAATTCATCAGGTAAATCTGCTTTACTACTTAAACCATAAAACTTTCGTAATGCATTATAACTATCTTGGTTATAAGCTACTTTTTTAAGACTAGGAAGTTGTTTTGTATCGTCTATTAACCCTTTAGTATTAGGCATATCGTATTGCGACAAAGGTGAGTATCCAGTTGCAGCGTCTAGTAACATACCCCCGACCGTTGGTTTTTGACCTCTAACTAAATCCATAGCAATTCCTTGTCCAACATTTCCTAATGAGCCAACTACTTTTTCATTTAATTGAGTATTTTTTGGAAGATACTTCGCAAGTAACGGATTAGTTTGTGCCACAAACCCTAAAATCTGTGGTAGTGAACCGATTGCCTGTCCGGCACCAGTAGAAAAATCACCCCCACCAACCTTTGAAATTACGCCACCTAGTCCCCCAGATACAGCGAGTTTTGTAGGGGTAATATAGGATAGCCCTTTACCCGTTAAAGCAGTTTGTAAAGCACTCAACCCGCCTTGTACTAATGTCTTACCACCCGACTTAAACCCTTGGTCAAAACTACCTTCTGTACCAGCAAATTGTCTAGCAGCCAAAGCTTTATCAAAAGCATTTTGTGCTGACTCTGGTTTATTTCTAGCCATTTGAATAGCTCCCCAACCTGTTGCCCCTAAAGCTCCTATATTAGCTAAAGACTTTACTATGGGAGTACCAAAAGATTTCGCAGCACTAGAAATCATTTTCCAACCACTTTCTACTGGTGTACCTCTAAGTTCTTCCCAAGTTGCCATAGTTAATAATTTTCTTCAGTTATAACTGGTTCTGTATAAACATCACCCATATTTTCACTACTAGAGTACATATCTTCTTTGGTTTGTCTTTGTAGTTTAAGCATTTCGGTTACATTTTTAATTTTATTTCTTGCTACCTGTGGAGTATCAGTTATTTGCGGTAACATCTTTCGGTACTTAATTTCGTCTTCCTTTCTAAGCACACCGCCCTCCATAGCCTTACCGACTACTTGAGCAATAGCAGTCATTTTAGAATTAAATGATTGTGCGTCTACATCATAAGGATTTGCAGCCCTAGCTCTACCTTGAATAGGTCCCATTATGTCCTTAAATTGTTCTATTGATGTAGTTAGTGAACCCATTTGTTTAATAGAAACTTCAAAGTCAGATAATTCTTTCTTTTGTCCGGCAGTTAGAGTTGCACCCTTACGAGATTTTGCTTGTTTTTCTTGATATTTCGTTTCATCATTATACATATTCATTAATTGAGAATATGCAGATTTATCCCCAGCTTGATAAGCCTTGATAGCAGCACTATATAAAGTTTCCGGAGTATAACCAGTTAAACTACCACCCATTTGTCCAGTTTGTTCTGTTGCTTGATATGGAACCCAATCATTTTGGGTAGCGTCCCATTTCCATTGACCCCCTGGACTTAGAATAGGTTCTTCGCCAATTTCTTCTTGTGCTTGGACTTGTCCTTGAGGTGTTGGTAATTCCCCAGTTTCTAATCCTGTTGGTTGAATTGGTTCTTCTTGCATTGGTTCTTGACCTGTCGGTTGAGATAAACCACCTATAACTGCTTGTCTAGTTAGTGGACTACTTAACACGCTTCCAGTAGCACTTATAGCCGAAGGTATTCCTTTTTCAATACCAGTCTGTAATATAGGTCCTATAATCGGATAAGTTAATGGTCTAGTTAATTCAAAACCTTTAGGTATAAGACCTTGTCCTGCTTTTTGTACTAAAGACCCTCTTGCTTTTTCAATTATCGGTCTTAATGTTAAAATTTCTGATTGTGTAGTTAAGGCATCTTTCAGTTCCGGAAACATCTGTTTTAATGTATCTCTCATAGTTTCAGCTACTGTCATTTGAGCTATTTTTGCCGTTGACCCTCGTGGAGTTGTCGCCATCGCTTTTCCAAACTTAGAGTTAGCAGCCCTTAAGATATTTAGAGCTTGTTTTGCAGTTATACCGTTCTTATATTTTTGTTCAGCGTTTTTGATTATTTGTTTTAATCCTGCCACGACCTCATCATCTAAACCAGCTTGGTGTATCTTTAGTTGTTCTTTTAATGCTTTGGTTACGATCTTACCGTCAATTTTTAGATTACTTCCAGCTTCATCAATTGTTTGTTGGATTATTCCCTCTGCTTCTTTTAATTTAGCACCCAAGGTACCACCCCTGTTCTTTTCTGATATAGGTCCTAGTAATTCATCTGTGTTTTTACCATATTTACTTGCTAAATCATTTACAGTTTGACCGAATTTTTTAATGATTACGTTTTCGCTAGTACCACTTGCTTGAATTGCCTTTTCAGCTATTTTTTTACCAGTCCATTTAAGTCCTTGACCTAAAGCACTCATACCGCCACCTATCGCAGCACCTCCTAGTGTTCCACCTAATGCTTTACCATATCCACTAGAACCAAAACCCCTCATACCACCACCCAAAGTAGCTAATCCAGCTTTCCCAGCAACACTTGTAACCCCCAATGCTTTAGCACTTGGTAAAAGCCAACTTCCAACCTCTACTCCTGATTTAAGACCTCTACCTAAATAATCACCGACATTTCCAGTTTTACCGGCAGCTACTTGGTCTTGGGTATATTGACTAAACTCTGGCATTTCTGTTTCACTTGCTTGACCTAAAGCCTTACTCTCTTGTGCTAGACGTTGATAAGTTTCCATATCGCCTAATTCACGAGCCTTTTTCATTAATTTATTTAATTCTAAAAGTTTTTGAGTATTTGCTTCTTGACTAGCGACATAACCACCAGTTTTAGCTCCCGAAATAACATCTTTTATGTTAGCAGTGGTAGTTGGGGCTAAAAAGTTTCCTATCCTTTCAAAAATACTTTTCTTTGGTTGTGGTAAGTTAGTTTGAGCAATTAAGGCACTAGGTCCGGTTATTCCAGTAGATAAAGTAGACCTAGTCCCAGTAGGAGCAGTATAAGTCCCGCCTAATTCTTTTACCTTTTTAGCAATAATGTCTTCGGGGATTTTATTGCTTCTTAACATTTGTATTACTTCTTGTGATGTTGCCATATTATTATTTTAGCTTATGCTAAACTGCTTGATAAACGATTAAACTTAGTTGAGGTTGAAAGGTTTTTACTACTGGTTTGTGTTGAATTTAATTGTATTCCACCACCTAAAATAAGATTTCCGTATTTATCATATTGTAAATTACTTGGAGTAGTACTTTTGATTTGTACATATCCTTTATCGTCAATCGTAATTCCTTCAAGTAATTTATTCGCCTGTTGTTCTGGAGTTGTTGGAGTAGTTGTTGGTTTTGGTTCTTTTGTTGGTGTCAGATATGCACCTAAACCACTACCAGTAGACGCCTTAGCTTTTCTATTAGACTCTTCAATATCTACTAATGTTTTAAGATAATTAACTCTACCAGCATAATCTGATTGAGCATAACTCATTAATGTATTTACAAGGTCAGCTTTAGAACTGGCTTCGGCACTTAACCTTGACCGACTTCGTAGAATATCAGCATATTGAGTTCTTAACGGTTCTTGTTCGGCATTAACCATACGACCTCTTTGACCTTCGGTTATAAGATAGTCGCCAATTTCTTTATTGATATTAGGTTCTATTTTTGCAATCTTATCCTCTATATCCGCCACAGAAGTATCTATATCTGTAATTAGTTTTTTAACATCAGTTAATCCGGTTTCCCCTGCGTATTTTTTATAAAGACTAGCATAATCTGGTTGATTATAAACCGCTTCGGCATATTGGTTTTGAAGATTAGAAAACCCTTTTTGAGGTTTGTATTGATTAGATTGAACTGTTTGATTTAGTTGTGCAGGATTAGGTCGTTTCTGCATTACATTAATACCTTTTGAAGTAGCGTCAGCTACTGCACTAGGTTCGTCCCACGCAGTATAAGCCTCTGTTCCATATCTAGCTATACTTTCTTCTCTTGATAATTTCATATTTTATTATAACTTTTAATAATTTTTTGTAACTCATTAACCCCACCGATTAGTAATGGAATTAATTCATTGTAATTTATAGCCTTAACCCCATTGTCATCAGAAATAACAACTTCGGGTAATACTTTTTCAACATCTTGAGCTATAAGCCCTAAGTGTTTTTTATTATCTAGTTTTTTGTTTAAGTTTTTCCAATTAAATGTAACTGGTTTTAACTTTGATAATAAATCTAAATTATTACTACTTTCTTCTATATTCTTTTTTAGTTTCTCGTCTGAACGATTAGAGAAGTTATAAGCCCAAACAGTATCACAACCGTCTATGTTTTTTTCGTTCATATCTATATTACTTCCCATTGTCATTTTACCCGAACCAGTAGTTATGTATAAATTTCCGTTACTACGAGTATTGATATAAACGTGAGAATTAGTAGTGTGAAAATATGATGTATCAGAATTAGTACTTTTAACAAAAAATTCATTTGAACTTGGACAAGTTAACAAGAAGTTATTACTACTATCAACTCCTAAACTACCGTATCCACTAGTTCCTGTACATAAAAATGATTTATCATTATTTACAACAAAATCACCATAAGCTCTTATTCCGCCATCACCTATACTTGTTGGAGTCAATATTCCTTTTATCGTTCCTCCTTTAGAAAATGTGATATATGGATTACTATCTAATATAACCAAACTAATTCCTAAGGTTGAATCTCCTAAAACTATTCCACTAGTAGCTAATTCAATAGTTGAACTATAAAGTTTATTGCTTCCAATAGTCCAACCACCAATAGTTCCTGATGTAGATGTTATTGTTCCAGTTATATTTGCATTAGTAGCTGTTAATAATCCAGACATATTTACTCTAAAAGGAGCAGACGCAAAATTAGCATTTCCTAGATAAATTCCGTTACTATCAGCTTTAAATATACTATCACCACTTCCAATTGATATACTTCCTCCAACAAAACTAGAAGCGGATATTATCCCCTTAACAGTAAAAGTACCAGCAGAACTATCATACATAGCACCAGCACCACTAGAATAAGCACCCAATGTAACATCTCCAGCATTAGTGCCACTTATTTCAGCCTTAAATATAGAATTTGAACCATCGGTAACATTTAATCCAGTTGAAGCGTCTAATGTAATTTGTTCTATTCCAGATAATCCATAACCGTGAAAACCAGTATTATTAATTATAGTTGAATCTAAAGTTCCATTATTCACAAATATCCCTGTTTTATTTATTCTTAGAGGTCCATATCTTAGTCCTCTAGTAGAACCAAATTGGTTTTCTTGACCGATAGATAAATTATTTTCATAACTATCAGTATTCCAATTAGGAGTAGTAACGGTATTTTTAGCCATTAGAGATTGCCCTCCTGTTCGTACTCAAAAATAATCTTTGAAAGTGAAGGCATAGTTGATGTTCCGGATAAGATAATTTGTATTTCTAAATCATCACATCTAAAAGAAGCACCCATACCGAATAGTTTAGTCGTAACCGTCCCCCCGTCAGTAGCATAAGAAGCTGTCCCAATAGTAGTCCAAGAACTTGATTGGTCTTTCTTATATTTAACCGTAATAACTTCCCCACTAGCTAAAGGCTTAAAGAAAAGTTTAGCCCTTGAGATAGTATTAGGGTTATTAGTAGTAATAATTAAACTTTCGTAAGTTGCCGAAAGTTGATTTGTAGTTGTAGAGAGTTTATCTATTCCGTAAGTGGTATCATTTTTCCAAGAAACATATAAGTCATTTCCAATAGATTGAACGCACCCTATATCAACTGTCGTCCCTTGTGTTACCCCCGCTGAAATAGGATATTCAAAGTTAAGTCCTTCGGGATAACCTATTTCTGGTTGTCCATAAGAATAAACCCCTCTGTAAGCAGTAGTTGAAGTTCCTCCGGCTAATCCAAATAGACAAAGTCCCTTATAATTAGTTTCTGCCCCAGGGTAAATATAAACTGTACTAGCTTGTCCGATAAATGGTATTTTTTTGACCTTGTTAGTAGCTCCTGTATAACGATAAATGTTCCCAGCACCGCCAGCAAAAACATAAACTGCTTCTTGATTAGACTGTATACTTGAAATTCCCCCACCCTCTAAAACTTCGGTAAAGAAATTATAAGTTGAAGACGTACCGTCCCAAAAGAAAAGGAAACCTCTAGTGGCTTGAGTAATAGTTTCGTTATCATTGACCGCCATTACTAGATATTCCCCCATTACTCCTAAATCTCTTATATGATACCCTGTCGGAAATGTTAGTTTGTTATAAGTCCAAGTAGACTCGTCCCATTTTCCTAAATATCTACCATTAGCAATAGCGATAAAATTCATAAATGGAAGTATTGGCGAAAAATCTGATACTGTTTGGACATTAGAAGTTTGCCAATTATCAGTAAAAGAGTCATCAGATAATTTCATACGACCTATTTGTGAGTTTTGCCGATAATACAAATAATTTCCATAAACCGCCATACCTTGACCTTTAGAATTAGCTACTGTCCTTAATAGAGTATAAGTTCCGGCACTATTTTTGTAAATCTTTCCCGTATCTCCATAAGAATAAACTAAGGCGTTATAAGGAACAATCCATTTTACAAGGTCAGTAACGGTAGTTCCACTATCCTTGACTAAAGCTTTGTTTGCAGTAATAAAATCAGGGTCAGATTTATAATCTAGTCCAACAGAATATCTACACGAACCCATTTGTCCGCTTTTAGAACCTAGACTCCAACCACCATAAAATTTTGAAATTTCTAAATTTGACATTATGAAGAAGATAACCCAGTTGGATAATCGTTGGGATTTTTAACCTCTAATGAACCTTTAACAAATACCTGATTAGCACTTCTTGAAAGGAAACGTCTTTTCAAATCTACTATTCCAGCGTCATATAAGTTCTTATAGAACACACTTCTTTTTTCTTCACCTGTATGCATAAAATAATGCTCTAGTGGTTTGTAAATCAATATGTCTTGAAATCCGTCAGGAATAATCGGGCAATCACCAATAGTGTAAGAAGCTCCAGCAGTTGTTGCCCCCTCATAAGTTTTCTCTAAAGCAAGATTGGTCGCATCGGTAAAAGTTCTTATCTTATACCAAAGACCGTCCGGAAGTAAAATCTGTCTTCCAACCATAGCCGAAGTAAATGTTGTTCCGCTACCAACGATAGCTAAAGAGTTATAAGTTGCCGTTATTGTTCCAGTATCATAATCATCAGCCGACATTTCCTTTGCAACTTGTCTATATTTAGCGTAAATAACAGAAGTAGTATCAGCGAATAAAGGGTAAAATTTAATATAGTCATTATAAACACAATAGATTTCAGGTATTGTAGCAGTAGAGCTATCACTTGCTAATTTATCAAACTCTTCTTGTGAGTGTATTTCTTTTAATGGGTACTTATTTCCACCATTTAATATATAAACAGCTCCTAAACTACCTGGTTGATAGTTATGCGGTAAGCGATATTCACCTTGACTTGCTACCGAAGAAGAATACATTTCATCATCAAGGAAAGTAAAATCAGCCATATTACAGACAGATTTTTGGGTATCATTAATTTGTGCCTTACCAAAGGTTACATTAGACGCAGAATTGTCTTTTGTAATAGTTGTAAAGTCAGTATAAAGATTTTCAAATGTTTTCATTATAAATTAAACTAGTATTACCGACTGTTAAAGTAATCTCTTTTACCAAGGTAAGTCACAACTATTAATAAATTATACCATTTTTTTAGTCCAACTGGACTCAACTTCGGTTGGTTTAGTCCAATTATTATCTGTTTGAGGCTTAGCTGTCCAACTTGTGTCATAAGTAGGCTTCGGGTGCCAACTATGGACAAAAATTTCATATTTCAAACCCAAAGAAATAGCCGTAGGTGTTAATGTAATACAGTATTTAAGACTTTCGGTTACAGAATAAGGTGAGATTACTTTATAAGTTAGGTCTTTTTCTAAATTATCAGGAGTAGTTATTACGGTGTACTTTAGGTCTTTTTCAATTACTTGAATAAAAAGTATTCTATAAGTTAAAAACTTCTGACCTTTATTAAGACTTTCTAAAATTATCTTATCGCCATTTTCCTGTAATAAATAATCACCATTTTCCTGAAGTAAATAATAAGTATCAGCGGGATATATAGGAGTAAAGATATTACAATATCTTAAAGATTTATCTAAAGTATTTGCACCTAAAGGAATAGTGTATTTAAGGTCTTTTTCAACACTTGTCGCTGTTTTAACAGAATAGTTTAGGTCTTTTGATGTTTCGGTTGGGGTTGTCTTAATTGTGTATTTAAGACTTTTTTCAATAGGGGTAGCAGAAGAAATAATAGTATATTTAAGGCTTTTAGTTTCAGAGTCAGAAGTTAGTACAGTATAGGTTAAACCCCTTTCGTTTGCCGTAGGGGTTGTCAGGACGGTATATTTAAGGTTTTTTTCTACTTTTACTGATACACTGCCGTCAATAATTATTTTATCCCCATTTTCTTGAAGTAGAAAATTACCATTTTCTTGTAAGAGATAAAATGATGCCATATTGTATTATTTAGTTCTCATTGTATTGAGTTTTTAATTTTTATTTCTTTTTACCACCACATTTTTTATTCATAGTTATTTCTTTTTTCCACCTTTACATTTGTTCATTAGGTTTTAGAGTTCGCTCTCTGCTGTCCAATGAAATGAATATATTTTTTGGTCTATTGCAGTAAAATTAACATCTGCCTGACCAGAACCTATATTTGAAATAATGGCATTAACATCTGCACTATCACTAGCATTTCTAACTTTAGCAATAGTTCCTGTAATATCAGAATAAACATTAACTGTTGTAACACTTCTTTTTGTTGCCTTAAATATTATATTTGTTCTTCCATATGTACCAGAAGCAACCCATTTATTATATCCTGCCGTTTCTGCTGTTCCTGGTGCTGTCGTATATAAATAAGATTTTTCATAATACCTCTGACAAGCTCTTAATTCTTCTTCAAAACTCTTAGGCATAAATGGTAGAGCTACATCACCAGCACAGAGTTGGACTTGGGTAATTTCAAAGTAATTAGTAGTAGTTCCACTTCCAGCGTGAGTAAAAGCAAAAGACACACCTATTTGAGTAATATCAGAAGCTATTGCCGCAGTAGTAGTACAAGTAAATTTCTGCCAACTAGTAGTAAGGGTATTGTTTTGAGAAACTCCATCAGCCGAAGCGGTAAAGGCTAAGACTTTTTGGTCTGTTCCTTTACCAGTAACTATTTTAGAAACTAAAGTTGAATTATCAGCCACAAATTCAGCACCACCACGAGCATAAAACGAAAGTGTGAGTTTTTTACCTCTAAATTTAATACTATCTTGGCTTTCTAAGGCTTGGCTAAAGGTTAAAAGTTCATCTACATCAGAAACCATTTTTACTCTAGCACAGTAATAAGAACCATTTACCCCTGTTCCATCTTCTCTACTAACTGTTTTATCAGTTTCAGCAGTAGCAGTTTCACAATACCATCTATCTGCAGTATAAGCATTTGCAGTAGTCATAGCAATAGTAGTATTTCTCTGCCATACATCAAAGTTTCCATTTATTATGGCTTGACGAGCAAGAGAGTTAAAAGTGAAATTAGAGTCGGCATTAGCGTCTAGTTTTGAACCCGTAGATAATGTTTTATTAGTTAATGTTTGAGCGTGGTCTTTAAAAACAAACTCATCATTTCCTGTAAGTAATGGTAGAGTTACTGTTCTGTCGGCAGTTAATTCTGAAACTGCTAAAACGTATTGGTGATCTGCCGAAGTGTCTTGGATTTCTACTGCCGGAAGAGTAACCGTTCCGGTAAAAGTAGGCGAAGCAATAGGAGCTTTAGCTGCGGTAAGATTAGATACAGTTGCTTTTTTAGTAACAGGACTTCCACTAGGGTCGTCAACTACCGCTATTAAATCAGTACTCTCTACTGAAGTAAGTTCTGTAAGCTCTGTAATTTTTGCGTCTGCCATATTTAATTAAAATTTATAATATCAGGGTTATCTGTTAAAACGGTTTCCCCTGTTGGTGTAATAACTAATATATTTTTAACCGTTTTCCCTTTTACTTTAGTTTCGTAACCAAAGCAATAACAAGTAAAACGTAACTCATTTTTCTGCCCGAAATTAAGAGTATATCTTTTATAGTAATGAACTAATTTCATTTCAGGTTTAAATATAAGAGTTTTTGTAGGACCGTCTCCCACCATTTTGAAAATGTGCAACTTTGTTTGGTCTATTTCATTAAATTGATGAAAATAACCATTGTCGTCAAACTGTTTAAGAAAAGTGCCGTCAGTATAATATGCTTCCCAGCACCATTTTTCTTTTTCTGTTTCTATTATTTGTCCGTCTTTTAAGAACTTATACATTTTGTCAAAACTTTTAACTAAGCCACCTCGTCGTACTGATAGTTTAGTGTACTAGTAGAACCAATTACATCACCAGCGTCAGTAACAATTTGATGTATTAGATAATCAGAATAGCCAGTAGCGGTTAAAGTTCCAGTTAAATCCCCACCAATACCTAAATTAGCACTAGCAGGTTCTGAAGTTGGCATAGTTTGGTCTACTCCTGAAATAGCAGTAGCGACTGGAGTAGCATAAGTAGCTGCCCCACCATAAGATGTTGTTCTAGCATTAGTAACGTGAGTTGCACTTCCACCTAAAGCTCCTGTTCGCCAAACTTTTAAGTTTAGAATAGCTGAAGAAGTTCCTAAGTCGGTAAGATTAAACCTTTGATATTTAGCATAAGTCCTATTGCCTGGGGTAACAGGATAAGCGACTGGGTCTAAATTCACTGCATCGGTGCTACCCATATTTGTATTTGTAATTGAAGCGGTTATTGACTCACCAGCTCCGTTACTTTCTGCGATTGTTACTGTTGCTGCCATATTTTATTAAATTATTAATCAGTTGTCGCTACAACACTAGCATCATCTGATAGTGGCGACCATATTAAATAAAAATCTACTACACCAGCTTCTGTATCAGCCGTTTTAGTAGTTAAGATAATGTCATTTCCATTTAAAACATAGATAGGTAAATTATCCGCAGCAGCTTCTTGCTCACCGACTATAAAATAACTCGCAGGTGTAGCATTGTTTAACCAAATATGACCAGCGTCTAAACTAGTCATAGTAGTCGTAGGCATAAAAATAGCTGTCGCTCCGGTTATTCCAACTTCATCAGTAGAACCAGCACCTGTACACGAAGTTTTACAAACCGCAATTAATTTACACTTAATTAAACCTGTAACCGTGAAAAGAACCCCACCGTCTAAAGCCCCACCGTCATTTCCCCAAGCGTCAGTAGTAGCACCTGCAAAGGTAACACTTCTTTTTGTGATAAAGCCCTCGGTCATAAAAGGAACACTATTTACGTCCCTTGAAAAAGCAGTTTCTATAATTGGCATAGTATTTTAATTAATAAATAAACATATATCGCCTGTCTATGCGTAACATTATAGAGTAACACTTTGCTCTGCCTTATCTTAAAGGCTGTATGTCAACACCTTTATATTCTGAAGTGTGTTCCACTTCCGGAATATCTTCAATTTCTTTAGACTTACTTATAGGTGAGCTTTTTGCCTCACTATCACTTATCAATTCTTTCTTTTTCTTAGTTGGTTTCACCTTTAAGATTATTCTGTCGCTATTAGACATACCTAAAAGTTTTGAGGCTTCTTCTTGACTAATTAGAATTTTTTTAGCTAATGTTTCTCTTAGTTTAGTATCAAGCATACTAGTTTCATTGGTTCTAATTAACTCCCTATTTATAAGGTGCTTACAAAGATGATTAGCGAGAAAAATAGGATAGAATTTAATTTCTCCTGCTTTTACTAAATAAGGTCGGCTATTCCACATAGCACCTTGCTCTTCAGTAAAGTCCTCACTAGTAAAATTGTAAAAAGGTACAGTTTCAAAACTGTCTGGATTTGGGTCAATACGTTCTTCTGTTAGTGGCATTTTATTTTGTCTAAACTTTTAATTAATATAAGTTTATCATTTTTACCCCTCACAATAAAGTGAGGAGTAAAGTCATAAACTTATTCTAGGCATAGATTAACAGCAACGGTATCATCATCATTTACATCGTCAGCAACAGCCCAACCAACAACTCTGTTGGTAGGAGCAGTATCTTGAGCAGTAGAGTTACAAGTACCATCACCATCACCAATAATAGCATCGCCTGCAGCAATATCATCATCAGCGTTAGTTTTGACAGTAGCGTAATATCCCCAAGTTTGTATCCAACCATAATACTGGTCGGTTAAAACAGCTTGTAAGACACCAGCAACTAAATTTTTATCAGTATCAGATACATCAGAGGTAACTGTGATACCGTCAAAATCAGTTTTGTCAAAATAATAAGCGAGATTACCTGCCGCAGCAGCGACATTGCCTGAACCATTGTCAAACTTGATATATTTATATCTTTTTAAACCTGTACTATCTACTATTTCCACGCTTTCGCCTGGAGTGTGTAGAGCAGTAGCGGAATTAGAAGTAAATACTTCATGACCAATTCCAGATTGAGCCATAATTTTTTCCTTTAATTAAAAAATAAATTAGAACAATTAATAAGACTATTCTACGTTCTTATTAACTTCGCCCTTACTGTTTTACGTTAAGAGCTAAATGATTAACCTTACGGTTAAGCTAAATGATTAAGCACCAGCAACAACGTAGCAAGACCAAGTATTAGCAGCCGTGCATACGAATTTTAAGATTGCTGTTTTAAGAGTAGTAATAGCAGCGGTTCCATAGACAGTTACACCAGAAGCACCAGCAGTAATTGTAGAGGTTTGGTTGCCACGATTGTAATATAAACAATCAAAACTAAAACCAACAGCAACACCTGAAACACCAGCACTGATTTGAGCACCAGTTGGAGTAACGGCAGTAGAAGCACCAGTTTTTGAGTTTTGAGTAATAACTCCACCTAATAAACCAGCAATAGTTAAAGTAGCAGCTTGGGCATCATAATCAGTTACAGTAACTTTAACTCTTGGGTTTGGAATAGTAACTAAATCACTAGCAGATAAAGTTGTAGCAGCCACAGCACCAGCGACACCACCAGAAGCGGTCAATGCCCCAGTAACAGCTAGAGTTGAACCAAAAACAACCGCTTTCGCAGTATTAAGTCCTTCCCATTTAACTACTGGAATATAATCTTCAATATTAACAGATGACATAATTTTTCCTTTTTCTTTCTCCCTCTCTTGTCTAGCAAGGTAAAAGGCGAAAAACTAATAAATAGCAACAGCTTATAGTCAAAATGTTATTCTAGGGGAGTTTTTAAGCTCCCCATAGAATTAAACCTAAAACTAGGCTAAGTTAGACTCCAGTGATTCCGGTCAATACACCGTTTAATCGTGGGTTCTTACCAACCAATTGCCCCATTAACAATATTTGACCGATTTCGGCATATTGATTAATAGGTTCTTTAAGACCTGTCCAAGCAAAGCCATAAGACTTTGGAACACCTGGACCGTCATATTCATTACCTTCGTGGAATTTAGCACTCAAATCAATATTATTGTACTTGTGTGATTTCAAACCATACCATTGGATAGAGGGTTCATTTAAGAAGTACAAGTATTGTGCAGTACATTTTTCGTCTTTAACAATTGGCATACCTCTAAAATATAGAGCGTCGTAACCAACTTCACCCTTTAATGCACCTTGAGAAGCAACTACTCCGAAACGGGTAACTTGTGGGTATCCCATAGCGTCATAATTAGCTCTTACAGTTGGAGCATAAAGACTTTCAATTAAAGACCAAACTGTTTCGTTAGCAATACCTAAAGTTGGTTTATGTTGTCCAACTTGACAGCTATCGTAAAGAGTTCTCATTTTAGCTAAGCTAACAGTACCACCAGAAGCGGTCTTAGTAGCGTTTAAGCCAGGATAAGTAGCTCTTAATTGTCCACCGTAGGAAGTAATAACTGTACCGTCATCAACGATATCCGGAAGCCCTAAGAAAGCTTTACCAGTTTGTGCGGTATAAAAAAGAGTACCAACACTATCAAGCATATCTTCCATAGCACTTTCCATTTCTGTTTTTACCAGATCTAAAACTTGTGCTGGGGTTTGATTAACGTCAACGCTCATACCGTCCATAGTAACTGATTGATAATAACCAGTTGGGTTGAACGACATTTTTGAACGAGTATTGTATTTGGTCGTATTGAAGGTATCAAAACCGTCAAATGCACCACCAGAACTAGATTTTTGGTATTTGAAAGGAACTTTTAATGTTTCACCACTCCAAGGTTTTCCATTAGAGAGGAAACGTAAGGCAACCACATTACCTGCCAAAACAGTGTCAACAATCTTTGGCACTATTTGGTCTTGTGTAATTGTCTGAATATAATCATCAAATGTCATTTTATAAAGTTAATAAATAATTATTTGCCAAACTTAGAAGCTGCGTCAGAAATAATAGCGTCTAAACTTTCGTGCTTAAACTTATTATAACTAGATTTATCTACTGTTTTGTTTGAACTACTACTAAAGCCTGGTCTAACTTTATTATTAGCGTCTTTTCTATCTTCTATCTTTTTATCCCACACACCTTCTTTTTTCATCATACGAATAGCGACACTTAATGGAACATATTCACCACTTTCTTCCGACTCTTTAATAGCGTATTTGATTACCCTATTTTCTTGGTCTTTAGAAGTGATTAGTCCTTTATCCCAAAGATTATCAATCTCACGATTAACTTTTTCTTCAACTTGTTTTTCATCACTTTTTAGTTCGCTTTTAACAGCGGAAATAAATTGAGATTTCATCTCTGGATTTTCTAATAAAGTTTTAACGAACTCTTTAGGTAACTCATTAAAAACCTCGTCCCAAGTCTGAGCATTTTTGATACGATTATCCCACGTACCGGAGGGTTTTTGCTCTGTCTTGGTTAAAGAATTAAACTTACTTTTCAGCTCATTTAGTTCTTCCTCTAGTTTTTGTGCCTTTCGGCTTTGAGCTTCTAATCTACGGTATGGGACTTTTTGCGTGTCCTTCCAAGTCTCATCATTTTCTTCTTCCGTATCCTTGTCCTTTTCTATTTCTTCGTCATTAACTTTAACTTCAAGGTCGTTGTTATCTACATTTTGGTCTAACATATTCTCTACTCCTTTTACGCCGGAGCGGCGTGAGAATTAATAACTTAATTAATTATACACTATTTAAGAGCCACAATAGTAACTTGTGGAGTATTACCGTTTTTGCCGATAATCATAACTGCGTCTAAGGCACAATTATATTTTTTAAGAACCTCTAAAAGTTCTTTTTGGCAATCTTCGGTTCTCTTTTTTGCCTCTTCTTCATTTTTAACGTTTTCTAAATGGTCGGATAAATCCTTACCGTGTTTTAGTTGAGTTGGGTTCATAATGCATTATTAATTTATAATTTACTTCGTAATATATCAAGCCATTTAGATAGCTCACCTTGTATATCTTGAAGTTTATTTAGTAAGAAATTATTTTCAACCTCTTCACCTGTAATTGTACTTTCTTCACTAACTAGTAGTTTTTCTTTTTTAGGAGTATCGTCATTTGTAGGGCTTTTAGTGTCGTGATTTATGTATTTACTCTTGAGATAGTCTAAGATTTTAGTTTCATTTATTTGGTTTTCCATTATTGTCAATACTTTCTAATTTTGTCAATTCATTTAATAGATTTTGGACTTGCACATAAGTAAGCCCGACTGTACTAATTAAAGCATTTATAAGTCTATTTATTAAGTCATCACTAATTTTTTTCATAAGTTATTATATCATTTAGATTTCTCATTTACTTTTTTCTTTAATGCTTCTAATCTCATATCGCCTATAAAAGATTTTTTAAGTTTTTCTTTCATTTTTTTAAGTCTATCCATATTATTGTTGAATAGGTAATGATGTTTCCGGAGGTACTTCAGCAGGTACTTCAGCAGGGATTTCCGGAGGAACTTCGTTTGGTTGTTCCATAGGTTGCTCTGTTGGTTGTCCCTCTTGTATTGCTAATTGTTCTTTAATAAAAGCTACCTCTTCTTTAACGTGATTGAGATAAATCTGTTGTACTGGTGGTTCTAGTTTTTGAAACTCATCACTATCCATATAGACCGAGTGTCCTTGAATATGCTGTTGAGCAGTTTCAGGTTCTTGTAACTCACGATTAATAGGGGGTTGTTCTCCATTTTTAATCGCTTCGGTGTCTTTAATCATACCTTCGGTATATTGTTCTTGCGGAGTTGGTTGACCGCCACCACCCATAACCTTAGCTAACTCTGGGAATAAAATTTGTGGTGCTTGTTGCCATAAGAATAACCTTTTAGCTCTTAATTCGGGATTAGGGTCGTTAAGTTCTTCATATAACGATAGAGGGTCAATTCCACCAGCACCCCATAAATTAATTGCATCGTTTCGCTTACTAACATCATCTGTCGGTAAAGTAGAACCACGCTTAACCATTACAATAGGTTTAACGTATTGACTAGCTTCTTCGTATTTACCGCCCCTTAACTCACTATCTTTGTACTTATAAATCTTTGACAATTCCTCAATTAACATATCTCTATTAAGAGAAACATCATCATGTCCTTCAATCGGTAGTAAGTGTTCTTCGGTATAGTGAATTAACATCATCTGTAAAGTCATATTGAAATAATCTTCACAAAAGTCTTCAAATGCTTTTATAAGGTCATCAATTCTTCTATAGTCCTGTTGTTTTTCCATTACAGCTTCAGTAGCAGTATTGCTTTGAGAACCAGCACCTCTAGTTGTGGCGTGAGTACCCATTATGTTATCTATCTCTGATTTTGTCATTATAAAATCGTCTTGTACATATCCTTGTAATGGATTACCTGCCATACGAACTAAAGCACTTCTAGCGTCCCCTTTTTCTACCCAAATTCTTTCCCTAGCTACGCCTCTAATAGTCGC
>Ga0255340_1002996_pt1 | contig 18530 bp, 12 predicted proteins | sample wastewater_treat_7_FD_192417 | JGI IMG/M metagenome (GOLD analysis project Ga0255340, IMG submission 192417) | Wastewater microbial communities from Lulu Island WWTP, Vancouver, Canada - plant10 | ecosystem: Engineered > WWTP > Wastewater > Unclassified | place: Canada: Vancouver, British... | reverse complement strand
TTCTCACATATAAGCCTTTCTTATCATTCCTTACTCATTTTTGTTATTTAAATGTATTTAAATGTAAAATGACTTCTATGTCATTTCTTAAGGGCAGTATTATCGTACATGTCATAAAGAATCTTTTCAAATATATTTTGTCATTCAGAGCGATTGCGGGAATCCATAGTAACTTTCATTCTAAGCGTTAGCGAAGAATCTCAGCATTTGTTTTTATCAGTCATCCTCGAAATCTTTTATCGAGGATCCATAGTAACTGTCATCCTCGAAATCCACACAAACTGTCATCCTCGAAATCCACACAAACTGTCATCCTTGAAAGCACACCCCCTGTCATCCTTGAAAGCACACCCCCTGTCATCCTCGAAATCTTTTATCGAGGATCCATAGTAACTGTCATCCCCAACTCGATTGGGGATCCAGTCCAAATTTTATAAGTATAATTAAAATAGAAGATTCTCACGAAGCAAAATACATAAACGTACCCTCAGGATAACTTGAGGGTATTTGTCATCATCGAAATCAACTATTAAGGAATCCATTCTTTTATTTTTACTTTCTATTTGAAAAATAAATACTTTCTGGATTCCGCATCAAGTGCGAAGTGGCAAATGGAATATGCGAAATGACAAATGAGTAACTGTAATTCCTGAAGTGCGGTATTGTCGCACTTGTCTTGAAGAATCTTTGTTTGTGTCTGTCTTTTTTTGTCATTCTATATATTTTTACACAGGTCCTTAAGAATATCTCTATTATACATTTAAATATCTCATGTCTTTTCAGTCACAAAAAGGCATAAAAATAACATCTTTGATCTTTTCTTATGCCACTTATATAAACTAAACAATCTAGTTTCATTAACAAACATAATTTTATATTTGGAGTTATAATTTTCGGAGTAATTTAGAAGACATCACTATTAAATCTATTTTAAAAGGATCATAAAAAAATATATATTTATTTTTATACAACTATGATAATTTAGTCAACCTAGTTTGACAAAGTCAACCCCCTTTGACTAAGTCAACCAAGGTTTAATCTGCGAAAGTAAAAGTTTATGGAGGTATAAATGTATTTTTCTTTAGAGCCTAAAGTTAAAAGAGAAGACCTCTACGATAGAGAAGAAGAGCTTAAAGAATTAGAGGATGCATTAAGCAATAATAGAATAATACTCATTACAGGTATAAGAAGAATTGGAAAAACTTCTCTCTTGCGAGTATTTCTTGAAGAAAAAAAGAAAGAAAGTAATCCATTTGTATTTATTGACTGCAGAAGCTTTACTAAAGGCAATATCATCAATAAAAACGAATTAAATGATTACATTATTAATTCACTCCAGAAGATCATTAGGGAAAGTATATTTAAGAAAATTTTTGGGTTAGTGTCTATTATCAAAATACCATGGTTTGAAATTAATTTAAAAGAAAAAAGTAACGTAAGACCGACTCTTTCACAAGCATTTGATGATTTCGATAATATTCTTAATAAATCAAAAGGAAAACTCATCATTGCAGTTGACGAGGCACAAAATCTAAGGTTTTATGGAAGAGGTGGTATTGAGATGCTAAACTTGATGGCACATGCTTATGATTATCTTGAAAATATTCAGTTTATACTTACAGGTTCTGAAGTTGGTATTTTGCATGATTTTCTTAAGAAAGATGATCCAAAATCACCACTATTTGGTAGATATTTAAAAGAAATTAAGCTTGATAGGTTCCCTAAAAAAGATTCTGTTAACCTTTTAATTGAGGGTTTTAAGCAGATCAAAGTTGAACCGAGAGATGATGAAATAGAGAAAGCTGTAAATATTTTAGATGGGCTTGTCGGTTACCTTATCATATATGGGTATATTGTGAGTTCGAAGGGTGATTATAAAATGGCACTTGATGAAGCCCTTAACATGGCAGAGAGGCTTGTTAAACAAGAATTAGATAATATCTTTTCAAAATCCAGAAATTACAAATTAGTCTTAAAAGCAATTGCCTATAAAATGGAAACTTTCTCGCAAATAAAAGAATACATAACTTTACATTCTAACGAGATCAGCAATCAAACGCTAAGTAATGTTCTTAAATCATTAGTAAAATATTCTTACCTCGAGGAATGTTATAAGAATGGCTCTAAAACTTACATTATTCCTGACCCAATTGTTCAAATTGTAATGGAAAAAGTACGACCTTAAAAATTAATTAACGTAGTTTTTTATTAAGTTGACAAACTTAAATATTGGTAGTATAAATTTTTGACTTAAAGCTCATAAAAAAGGGGTAAAAAGATGAGAACCAAAAATTTTAAGTTTTTATCTATTTTCTTACTAATTCTTTTACTTTTAGTTTCTTCAACCTCTTGCAAAAAGTCAGAGAAAGACATAGTCATTATGACAAAATCAGAACTTAAAGATGTGAAATTAGATATAAAGAATTTTTCCATTCCAGGCCGTAAATTTGAATTTTTAGATATCATTGATAATAAACTATATTTTCTTTCCTATAAGGGAAGCGTAATGTCTGGTAAAATCCTTGAAGATGATGTAAATGTGGATGAGTTTGACTTTGACAACTCTCAAGTTATTTTTCACAGTAAAATTGGTGGATTTTTAAATAGTAGTTTTTCAGACAAGTTTTTAACTTTTAGGGATAACTTTTTATTTTATACAGAAAAGGACGCTGATAGTATTTACCTTATTAGATTTAATATCCTTACAAACGAAAAGAAAATCATCTACGATAGACCTATTACTCCACAGCAGAGAGATGGATTCTTTCAACCATTTTCTGTTTCATATACATCAAAACCTGACTACATCTATGAACGCGTTAAATTAAACCCTACAGATAATAAAGTAATGGTCTACTATATACCGGAAGATAAGATTTTCTATAAAGATTTACCACCTCTTCTTGGTATAACTACTTATGAGACAAAAAATTATTTTTATTACTTTGTTCCACAAAACAAAGAAATGCAGGTCTTTAAGAAGCCTGACCTCACAGAATCTAAAGTGATAAATATTGGTGAAGTTGATATATCAGCAACATCCTTTTCAATAGATTATAATAACGATTATTTGATATTTCACAATTCCTACAAATCCTCGTTTGAATATTTGGACCTAAATAAAGCTCAGGTAGTAATGAACTGCGAAATTACTGACCCTACTCTTAATGAGCTTTTACTTCCCGCAAAAAAATCATATATTAGAGGCATTTCAAATAATAATAAATTTAATGATATACTTATCATTCCAACTTCATACTGGAGTGAAACAAGTATCGACTTCTATAAGTTTTCTTATGATGCAGATAAAAACAAATTTAATCAAGAAAGACGATTTATAAATTTATCATCGTATGGAAATTTTGATATTGAAAGCTGGTTTTTGAATAAATCAGGCATTATGTTTCTTCTAAAAAACAAAAATAATGAAAACCTTTATCTGTGTACTTATAGCTTTAAAAATAACAAAGCTGAGCTCTATCCTTTAAATATTAAATTAGAAACAAACTTTACTGCTGTAAATTTTAGTGCAACTAATGATTATATTTACTTTGTGAAAAGATTCTTAGACTTTTATAATAATGAACCGGACGAACAGTTTGAGGACATACTTATTTATTTTAAAATTCCAGAATATTGATTTCGTAACTATAAACAGAGTATATAAACTTATAAACTCAATGTGAAAGATTTTGACCCATTATTGTTATATAGGTTTAGTATTTGTAATTCGATATTAAGATTTGGAAATTATAGATTAAAGATATTTTAAATCTTTTGTATTCTAAATAATCTGTACATATTTTAGCTATTGAATATAGTTCTGGTGCTAAATGAAATTTTTTTGAATTTACTTTATCTAATGATACTTTTATGTTCAATACACTAAATATTTATCATGGCTTATTCCTAATTAAACACACATTACTTCTGCAAAAAACATCTTCAAATCTAGAATGATTTGATAATTTTACATGAAATTTAACAAAACTTCCATATATTCAAAATAATTCATAAAGATGACTTAGAATTTAATTATGATATTAAGAATAAAACAAAATAAATTATAAAAAAGCACGGTATATTTTATTAAATGAAGTTATACCGTGCTTTTACGCTAAATTTTTACTTCTTTTGAAAAATAGGCATAATACCAACAATAAAGATAATAATACCAACAACAAGGATATTCCAATGATTCATAACTGCAATTGAAGAAATAATCAACCAAATACCAAGAATTAAATTTAACCAATTAGTTAACATAATTTAAACCTCCTTTCTTTTTTATTTTTTATAAATTAGCGATAACTTTCATTAGCTTTAACAACTTTCAATGAAACTAACAGTTGAGCTAAGAATTTCTTTTAAGCTTTTCTCACTCATTTTCTCAATATAACTTGTGTATTGATTGAGATTTATCTCAATTATTTTCTTTGCTTCAGGTGTTTTTAGGTTACCAATAACTATACCTACTAAAGAGTAGGCAATGCAAATTAAAGCATTTTTTGGATCATGTGATAATGTTACGATATAGTGTTGAATCAAGGGAATTATATCATGAAAACTTTCGAAACAGATAATGCCAATTGCAGTTAGAAAACTTATGCAATATATTTTTGGGGATATTTGGGATATATTTTTTAAATTAATAGTGAAACCCTTTTTTTCAAAGTCATCCTTTTTACTCTGTATCAAATCATCTTCCAAGCCATTAGTCGGATATTCAAATAATGGAACAAAAAAGACTGCCCTTCTCCCTTTCTTGGTTGGCCTTTTTGTATCTAATTCTTTATATACAGGCTTAACAAGTCCCTTTCTTTCAAGTGTTTTAAGTAAGTCATATGTTGACCATTTACTTATTTTTAAAATAGGAGCTAAATCTGAGTAGTGAATGGGTTCATTTTTTGTATTATAAATACTTATAAGGGCTTTCATGCACTCAATCTGCCTATTTGTTAATTTTTTTCTTTTTGCAAAAATATTTTTCATTTTAAATATAATTTTCCCAAAATTACCAAAATAATCAATCTTTTTTAAAAATTTTTTTTAAAATTTTTTAAGATATAATTAACTTAAAGAAAAATGACCTCTATAGAAATTTTTGATGGTGCAAATGTTATAGGTGGTTCAAAAATACTTTTAAATTCCTCTAATGGAAGTATCCTCCTTGACTTTGGAATGAATTTTAAAACTTTTTCCAATTATTTTGAAGAATATTTAAGACCAAGAAGTTCAAGGGGGCTCAAAGATTTGATTAAAATGAAGCTTCTTCCACCTATCTCAGGGTTATATAGAAATGATCTTTTTCCAGAAGACCTTGCAAGAGATAATTTTTTATTAAATAAAAATATTAGTGGAGTTTTTCTATCTCATGCCCATGTTGACCATTCAGGCTGTATCGGCTATTTAAGGGGTGATATTCCTATTTATGCTTCAGCTTTGACTATTAAGATTTTAGAAGTTATGCAAACTACTACAAAATCTGATTTTGTGCGTGACTGTTATTTCATAAAGGAAAAAGCTCTCTGCGATGATGGCTTATCAATGAAAGTAAAGGGAGAAAAAAAATTAAGACCCTTTATTACTCTAAAGGATGAGGATTGTAAAGTAGGACCTTATAATTGTAAATTTTTCTCAGTTGATCATTCAATTTATGGAGCTTCTTCTTTAGCAATTGAAACTGAGAATGGTTGGGTTGTATACTCAGGAGATTTACGTTTACATGGAACAAGAGGAGAATTAACAAAAAAGTTTATTGAGAGTGCTGCTAAGCTACATCCAAAAGTTTTGATTATTGAAGGAACAAGAATAACAAGTGACAAAAAAATTACTGAAGATGAAGTATTTGAAAATTCTTTATCAGCTGTTACGGCAAATAGAGGAAAATTAATTATTGCTGATTTTGGACCAAGAAATGTTGAAAGATTAGTAAGTTTCTATAATATTGCAGTTCAAACGGATAGAATATTAGTGATACTTCCTCAAGATTTATATTTGTTAGAACGTATCGAAGAGGCAGATAATAGTCTAATATACCCAATTTTAGCAAGTAATAATTTTCTAATATATTATGAACCTAAAGGAAGGAGAGAGCAGTGGGAGGAGGACTTAATAGCTAAAAACAACGAGAGATTAATCACTCCCTCTAAGATTAGAGTAAATCCAGGTAATTACATTCTTTCTTTTAGTTTCTGGGACATAAATAACCTTATTGATATAGATGTTACTGATGGTGTCTACATTTATTCATCAAGTGAAGCTTATACAGAGGAGCAAAAGATTGATTTTGAAAGATTAAGAAACTGGTTAAAATTTTTCAATTTTACATTTATAGGTGATCCCCTTTATGAATCAAATTTTCATGCTTCAGGACATATTTCTCGTAGCGAGCTTATTTCTTTAATTGAGGAAATCTCCCCTGAAATTATAATTCCTGTCCATACTGAGCACCCAGAGGAATTTGTAAACTTGTTTGGTGGAAAAGTAAAGGTTTTAAAAAACGGAGAAACTTTATTTTTTTAATAGTTTATTCCCTTTTCTTATATCTCCTATCTAACTAAACTATTATTTTCGGAGGAATTATCTTCAGAAAAACCATCGATATTAGAGAGAAAGGAGAGTTATATTTAGAAACATTCAACGAAAAAGTTCGAATATTCAAAATAAGAAACTCAATGACACTCTGGCCTTATCCCCATATTTGAGAACAAAATAAAGTTATAATATAAAAAATGGAGGTAAGGATTAAAATGAAAAGAAGTAGATTTTCAGTAGAAAAGATTTTTCAAATTTTTTAAGATCGGAGAAAGTAAAACTTTCTTAAGTTCACAGAAAGTATGTAGAAAATATAATATTTCTGTAAATACATACTTATATACTTCCGGAGAAGATACAAAGGTCTATCTATTCCAGAAGCTAAAAGACTAAAATATCTTGATGAGGAAAACAATCAACTAAAGAAATTACTTGGCTTTAAGAGACTTAGAGATAAACACATTAAGAGTTATACTGGAAGCGAAAATTTTTAACTTGGGGAGGAAGCAGCAATTAAAGGTTATTGAATTTATGAAAGCCTCTGGTATTAAGATAAGACGCATCTTTTATCTTGTTCCACTTCCTAAGGCAAATTATTATAGATGGCTGAAAGAAGAAAGAGAAGAAAAAGAAAATAAAGATAAAGATTTCCTTTTAAAGAAAAGAATGAGTGAGATTATTGCTTTCTTCCCCGTTTACGGATACTTAAGAGTTTTAAAACAACTAAAAAGAGAGGGTTACCCTGATAACCATAAAAGGGTTCATAGAATTTATCAAGAGATGGGTTTACAAAGATGGAAGAGAAATCAGAAAAAGGTGAACTCGACTTCAAGCACTATAGGTGAAAGAGATAAGAAAGCTATTTTACTAAAAGCATTAAATAAGAATCAAGTATGGGCTACTGATTTCTGTGAAGATCAACTGATAAACGGAAAGAGGTTCAGAATAATAGCTTTTTTAGATATATTTACAAAGGAAATTCTAAACCATGAAGTTGATTTTAGTATAACAGGTGAGGAAGTAATAATTGCTTTTGAATCTGCTACCTTAAAACATGGTAAACCTCTTATTCTAAGGTCTGATAATGGTCCAGAATTTATATCAAAATCTCTTAACAGGTATTTGAACTATGAAAGGATTAAACATGAGACTATTGATAAAGGTAAACCTTTCCAAAATGGGTTTATCGAATCCTTCTTTGATAAGCGCAAGATGTTAATGCTTAAACCGTCATGTTTTTACTACTTTGGTTGAAGCTAAAGAAATTATTAGCAGTTACATTAACCACTATAATAAAGAAAGGATACATAGCAGCTTAAACTATAGAACTCCAGAGGAATTTGCAAAAGAATGTTTATGTGTATAATTAATAGTAATTTAGAAATGTTCTCATTTAAGGGGACAGGTCAAGAATAAGAGAGACTGATAATATAAAATGGAAAAAACTTTCATTTGGTAAATAATTTCTTATTACCTTTTTTATACCACGATTTCTTTATAAACATAAATATTTAAATAAATCTATAGGATTGAAACACTTATTAATTGAAAAGTTTTAATTTATAAATTGGTTAAAACGTTTGAATTTAAGTTTAGTAACTTCCTAAAGAAATAAGGCATCTATAAGGAACTATCATTTCAAAGTGTCTTATTTCGAGGTTGACAATCACCTCCATATTAATGAGGGAGTTGTATTAAACAACCCGAGCGAACCTCTGCTGTTGTCGCACAAACTAAAAAAAGCCTAAAATCTTAAAAGAATTTCCTAAGAAAGAGAGAATAGTTTTTTGAAAATATTTAGAGCTTCTTCACAAGATTCAACGTCTGTTACAAGCTTTTCCATAGGGCAACTGTCAGTTTTGTCTCTATTTAATATTTTGGGAACCAGCTTACCATATTTTAGGTTTATTCCTCTATTTGTAATTAAGTCCTTTGCTTTAATACTTACAATACCACCATAAACGAATGAAGGCTCTAAATTTAATATAAGAAGAGCTCCTGCCTTTCCAATAATTTTATCACCAATTATTAAATCTTTATAATTTTTAGATTCTTTACTCTGTTTAACTACAAATTCAGCGAGGGGGAATAACCCAGCTTTTGAAGAGGCAAAGATTCTCTCTTGGTTAAGATATACAGAGACTGAAAAACCGTTCTTCTCAATATCTTTAATTACTTTTTCCCCAGTATCCATAAATCCTTATTTTAATTACTCAGTGGACCTTTCGGTTTTCACCCACTTGTTAAGTTTTTTTCCTGATAGTTTTAAAACAACTGCCCATGTGTACGGCAAAGGGAGTAGAAAAACAAAGAGAGAAGAAATCATTAACTTAAAAATTTCAAAACCAGGAAGTTCATTTAAGGGTTTAAAATTTTTGTCAAATGTAAACTCATATCTGTTATAACAATAAATTGAAAATAATAAGTATGGAATATTCAATAGAGTAAATGCTAAATTAAAGTAATTACTATGCATAACAGTAGTGGTAGAGATAATGTTAAGCTTTGAAAGAATGAAAATAACATTCATTGATGCAACAATAAATCCAGAGAATTGATATATGATCCATTCAAGAGGACCTTTAATAAAAAGTTCAAAATATAATCTACTCCACTTTTTAAGTTTACTCATAACATCGAGATGACCATATGCCCAACGAAGCCTCTGATTGAAATAACCTTTAAGAAGTGGAGGAGTCTGTTCTGTGGATATTACAGGCAAAAACTCTACTCCTTTCCCACAAATTAGATAGCTCCTAATTCCTAAATCTAAATCTTCAGTTAAAGAAGCAGGGTCAAATCCAGATATTTTATGTAAAGTTTCTTTTAAGACGAATAAATTTGTTCCACCTGCGAAAGGAATAGTTTTAAAGATTATTGGAAGATACCAATCATGTGATACAGCTTTAAATAAACCACCAAGTCTGGATATAAGTCCCATATTATAAAAATTCCTCACTTGGAATAAGGGACCCTGTAAAATTGGCATATTTTCTTCTTCTTCCAAGTATCTTTCTGCTACATATAAAAGAACTTCTTTTGATGGCCTACTCTCTGCGTCATAAAAGCCAATAATCCTCGACTCTCCGTTTATGAACTTAAGCCCGTAGTTTAGTGCTCTCCCCTTAGTAGATTTAACTTCACAATTTAGAAAACTACCTGGAAATTCTCCTGAAAAATTAATAGGCACATCGCAGACTTTGATATTATATCCAGAAGCTGAATATTTATTGGCAAATTTTATGGAGATTGACTTAGTGCTTGGAAGGAGAAAGTCAAGCAAATCAATTGATAATTCTTTAAATGAATCTAATTCCAAATTCTTAAGTATGTTTAGATATTCAGCATATATTTCTGATAAGTGAGATATTTCATTCCCTTTAAGGAAAGGGAAGGCGTTTCGTATTGCAAAAATTCCTTCAAGGTAAAAACTTCTTTTAGAGTAGAATGACCTTTTTAAGATATTTCGAGCAATTGTATCAATTTTATTAAGTGTCTCTTTAGTTTCATGATTTCCTGAATATCTATTAATCTCCTGATAAACTTTATAGTAAAATTCTCCATTTTGAGTATTATTCAGGTTTATAAGTGAGAGCAAAACTATAGCTTCATGGGAAAGTTTTTCTTTTATTCCTTTCTCGTAGAGGGCTAATTCCTCTAATAAGTTTTCGAAGGTTTCCCTTTGTTTTATCTCTTCTTTTTCATCTGTTATTACAATAACTTCAAATGAATCTCTTGGATAATCTAGCTTTAAGATATTCTGCAAAGTTGACTCAATGACCTGTGCTTCATCTTTAGCAGGGATGAGAATTGATATAAATGGAAGAGGAAGTTCTTTATGTTTTGCTACATAATTTAGATAATTAAGAGAAATACTCTCTTTTTTGCTCCAGTAATGCTTAAATGCATATCTTTTCCAGATAAAGAAGCGTATAAATAGTAAGAATAATAAAGCATAGAAGAAAACCGCAATGTAAAAAAAACACTCATCAATCCCCATTGTAAATCATTATAACAGTATTGTCTTCTTTTACATAATTTACCTGAAAACTAAATTCTTCTGCAATAAAACGTAAGGGGACAAAAGTTCTTCCATTTTTAATTTCGGGGGATGCTGGTAAAGAAGTTTTATCTTCATTTATGGTTACAGTTCTGTTTCCAACTTGCATAACTATTTTTTTACCATATGGATCAGTTATAGTAATAATCTGAAAGATTGGTTCAAAGCTAATTTCACAGGTCAATAATTCAGCAAAAAATCTCAAAGGCACAAATGTATAGCCACCCTTAATATAAATTGGGGCATCCAGTACAAATTTACCGAATGATGTTTCTGCAATATTCGTACCAATGAACAGTTTTAAAGTGAAATTGGGATAATAAGTTACAGGAAGATAATAAATCTTATTATTACCAGCAAGGTCTATTGCCTCAAATGTTAAACTGTTAAGCCCAGGACTTAAACTATAATTAAAACCAAAACTACCATTCTCATTTGGCATGGGTTTTCCATTAAAATAAATTATAGCATCAGGGGAAGTTTTCCCTTCAATTGTTATATTTCTTCTTATATGTCTACTCCAAGGAAGAGGTTTAGTTACTTCAATGAATGGAGGAACAGTATCAAGCACAACTATTATTTCTTTATAAGAGATATTGCCTGCAATATCTTTAGCAATTATAGAAATTATGTTTTCTCCTTCATTTAGTTCTAAAATGGTATTAACATTTCCTGAAAATGCTTGAAAGACTTTGTTCTGAACCTTAACCTCTAAAAGATTTGATTCAATTACAGTGAAAGAAAGTGCAAACTGAGCTTTGTTTGTGTAAATCTTTGTTTTTTCATCCAATTGTATTATTGGGAAGATTGTATCTACTTTAAATATGTATTTTTTAACTTCTTCTTTTGCGTATTTTCCATGAGAGCTATAAAAATATAATTCATGAACGCCCGAAGAGAGAGTAAAGGAATTTGTGTATTCTATAAAGTCTTTACCATCGAAGGAATAAAAAGTCTTTACTCTAAGCCTATTCTCGGAAGATACTTGAAATAATATTGTAGGCTCACTTTTGTACCAATCGTTTTCTCCATCTGGAATGGTCGGATTTATAATTATTGTGGTAGTTGGTAATGGAATAATTTTAAAGTCATCGGTTGCAACTATTTTAGTCTCTTTGCTCGTAGAAACACCTATATTATAAAATCCTGAAGAGCGTGGGTTCTCAATTTGTGCATCTTCTGTAAATTGTAAAACTACTAACTCATCAGGGAAGAAATCTCTATTAACTTCTATTTGAACTTTTAAGAGGTCTGGGTTGTAAAGTACCTCAAATATATTTAGTTCATCATTATTTAAGAATATTCCTTTTTCGTAGTTTGATGGAATTTCAAAACCTTTGCTAAAATAAATATTTATTTTGTCACCCTTTGTTAATGCTCCAGCTTCGCCAATGTTAAAGCTCAACTCAAAGTTTGATCTTTCAAGAACAGTATCAGAAGAAAGTTTTATTTTAACATTTTTTAAAGATGATTCTGTAATCTGAATATTTGGAGATCTTACATAAGAGACCTCTCTTGATGTCGCCACACTAAAAGAGTATTCTCCAGGAGTTTTAGGATTTAAAATATTAGCATTTTTACTGAAATGAACATTAACTTTTGTATTAGCAGGTATATCTTCGGGTACATTTAATATTATTTCATTACTTTCTTTCTTTATGAATGGATTAATTTCTAAAGGTTTACTCTGAATTGTAACATTATTTTTATCTATATAGTTTGGAATGTATGAACCTTTCGGAAAAGTTATAAAGATTCTATCTTTTTCCTTAGTAAGTCTGCCACCACCACCAGTTTTAAAGGATAAATTTATATCGGAAGAGGTTCCTACATAAGGAAGAGATAGGCTTACTGTTAATTCACCTATAACGCTCGGTCCAATCATATATTCGTTTGATGGAACGTTTGTTCCTTCTTTAGCAGTATGGGCTTCCAATTTATATCTACGAGGATCAGGGGGATTTATAATTCCAAATTCCTCAGGAATAAAAATTGTTACCTCGCTTTTAGGTAAAATTTCTACTGGAGTAAAAATAATTAATGTAAAAGCACCTTCTATTAAGGGTGGTTTAATAGTTGGTACATTATTTACAATTATATCTCCAGCTCTTCCGCTTTTTGGTAAAGTTGTGGTTTGCGGAAAATATATTGTAATTTGAGCTCCAATATTCAGTTTGCCAACAAGCCCTGTTTTAAATTTAATAATGTAGGCAGAGGGGGTATTAATGTATGGTTTATCGACTGTAACAATTACATCCTCTATTTTAGAAGACATTATTTTATATGGTCTTGATTCTACATGAATTGTATCAGAGGAAGTATATACCGTTAAAGTGTAATCATCTGGTTTTTCAGGGTTTCTAATACCTGCTTCCAAGGTGAATTTAACAGTAACATCACTATCTTCTAAAACAACCATTCCCGGATAAATTTTTACAACTCTTCCTTCCACTGATGGTTTAGAAGAAGTGCATACTACACCATTTACAGTTACAGCATCAACTGAAATATCCTGAGGAACATAAGTTCCATAAGGGAATTCAATAACGACAAAACCACCATAGCAACTTGAAAGTCTTCCTGAAGAAGATGTTTTAAATTTGATAGTATATTCTGCAATTTCTCCTACAATGTTAGGGATTACTGTAACATCGGGAGGAGTAATTATTGAGCCTCTTATGCCGTAAGGGTTTGAAATTGACCAGTGAGGCTGTTTGCTTGTTGCAACAGCAATCAAGTAGCAAGCACCTCCTCTTGGATTAATTACTTTACATATTCTTATATATATGTAAGTAACTGAAGGCATACCATTTGGAACTGTTATTATTAAAACAGGAGTATCATCACTATCTTCTGAAACTTCAAAAGAAGCGGGTATCCCATTTACTGTTAAAACATTACACTGGTAATATCTTGGAAATATCGTTCCTAATGGAAAAGCAATATAAATTTTATCACCAGGCTCAAGTATTCCACATTCATCTGTTTCAAATGTAATAAAGTAATCTGCAACTTCACCAGCTATATCAGGGTCAACTCTAATTTTAACATTGCTAACCTTTGGAGATCCAACAGTAAAGTTAATTGATCCACTTTTACCACCTGCTACTGCTGTAATTGTCGCTTTTCCAGGGGATTGAGCTTTGTAAGTGGCAGTAGTTGCATTACTTGAAATGATAATTCCTACTCCAGATAAAATCCAGTCAAATCCAACACCTGAAATAATACTACCATTTTCATCGTATGCTGCAGCATTAAATGTAATAGTTTCTCCTAATTTGATACAGCTTACTAAAGGAGTAACTTTTATAGTGGCGATATCCGCAGCTAATAAAAAGGAAGGAAATGCTTCCAAACAAAGAAGAATAGTAATTAAAATGGCAAATAATTTCTTCATAGTTTAATCACTTCCTTTACAAGCAAAACTTAGATATAATTTTCCCTTCAATGCTATCATAAACTACATCTCCATTTAATACTTTATCCAGAAATTCTGCTGGAATTACAATGTTACCATCAAAAATTGTAGGTGGATTTTTAAGTGTAATTTCTACCTCAGAAGAAGGAGATTTAATCATTATTATGTTATCATATGGTTTAATATAAATTTCTCTTTGCATATATGAAAGAACAGCGTAAGATCCTTTATCATTCCACGTAAGCTTAAAACCAAGATTAGTAGCAGTAAATCGCAAAGACACATACACTTCTCCACTTTTACTGTCTATAAAAGGGGTAGGATTTATTTCTTTTTCCACACCGTCAACAATTGCTGTATTTTTCCCGATGAAATATTCAATAATTTTAGCTTTAGTTACAAAAAATTCTAAATCAAATATTGTTTCATTTTTAGCTTTATCAATTGCTTTAATTGTGACTTTGTTTTTACCCACCTTTGGCTGGTATCTAAAAGTAAAATTTCCGTAAGTATCAAGTTTTACTTTTAAATTATCCAAGAAAACCTCACTTCCGATTTCTGCTTTACCAATTATATCAACAGTATCACCACAAATTCTACTACCCTTTTTAGGTGAGATAATCAGTAGAGTAGGAGGGGTTAAATCAACAAAAACTGTAAAAGATAGTTCAGTTTTATAATTTGCAGAGTCAATTGCAACGACCTCCAACTTGTTCTCGCCAGGTTTAAATGTTTGTTTAATCTTTGCAATACCTGTGCTATCTACATAAGTTTTATTCTCACCAAGAAAAATCGTAACTGGAGAAAAATCTTCGATAGCAAAAACTAATTCCTTATTAACTTCATTAATAAAAGAGCCATCTAATGGGTCAATAAGCTTTATAGAGGGTGCAACGGAATCCACGTAAAATGTGGTGGAATTAATATTTTCTTTAGCTCCACTATTTCTAACACCATAGTATTTTAAGTTGTGAATACCATTTTTGATCATAATTTGATCTTCATATAATGAGAATGAATCTTCGTCTAAAGAATAATATATTTCAGTTGCTAACTTTGAAGATAGTCTAAGATTAAATTCTTTAGGAATCCAACCTGAAGTGGCTGTTATATTTACATCTCTTTCTAACATAATGGAATTTTCAGGGTTCTTAAAAGTTAATGGGTTTGATTCAATAAAAAAGTTTTTATCTGCGAAGAATACTAAAATTGTTGATTCTTCTTCGGGAGAATTAGGATTTCTTATTGAAGCAGATTTTAAAAAAGTGATTGCTAATAAATTTTTTAAATTAGCCCCAATTTTTAGGTGAATACTGTTTGAAGCAACATTTATCGATATTGGGTTCTGGTCAATATCAATAATTACTGATTCTGGTTTGATCGAATGTGGTATAGTAAAACCAATTGGAAAATTGATTACAATAGTAGTTTCTGAGTCAATAATGAATGGAAGGTTATTAAATAAAAGTTGGATATTTGAAACCTCTCCACAAATATTAGGTTCAATTGAACAAATTAATTCATGATTTTCTTGGGCGTTTGTTTTACATGTTGGGAGAAAGATCAATATAGCAATAATTAATGATAAAATCCTTTTCATATTATCCAACCCTCTCAGTGTATTCTTTCATTAATTTTATCTCACTAGCGAGGTATTCTCCATCTACAAGTTTAACTTTGCAGATAACCTGATCGCCAATCTCTAAATTTTTTAAATTGTTTGAATGCACTATTTCGGTAGTAAGCTTTATAATTATGCCAGAATCTATTTTTATATAATTTAATGAAAGGTTTATTTCAGTTATTGTTCCACTAATAAAACCGTAATCTTCACTTACTTCGACAATATAACCAATTATAACTCCTTTATTAAGTACTCCTTTTATGTCAACTGTTCTACCAATACATAATGAATTACCTGTAATAGAGGATAATTCATCAATATTTAAAATATAGCCATTATCAAGAAGATAAGAAGTTCCTTCTTCTATTACTTTTATTATACTTCCTCTCATATTAACTAACTCATCATAAGAAAAAATTCTAAATTTTTCTGCTATTCCAAAATCTCCATAATCTATATATTTTGCCTGGATAAAACTCTGAGAATTATGAGTCTTTAAATCTTCAGAATATAGGAATAGGTCTATCTGATCAGTATGTAAGGATATAATATTATTACCCAATGATTTTACCGAGACTAATTCCGAACTAATTTTCTTAATTTTTCCATAATCGGAAACATTACAACTTTTTAATGTATTATCATTTTTGTCGAATATAATTTTTACTTTTGCACCCAAAGGAATATTATTTGCAGGATCAGTTTTAATAATCACACCAGACTTTAAAACAATCTCTCCAGTTTTCTTAAAACCTAAAACATAATCATAAATGGTTTTTAGCTCATTCTCTTTTATTGCTGCTGATGTAACTCCTGTAAGGCTTGCCTTAAAAAGACTTTTAGGTTTAGAGACTGATACTGAAGTAGAGGTTGATGCAAAATGTATTGGTATGATTTCACTAACATAGAATTTATTTCCATAATTTAGCCCTTTTACAGTAACTAAATTGCCTATTCTTAGGTGAGATATACTTTCCAAATTATTTTGGAGGATAGCATCGTTTAGATAACAAAAACTTAAGTTTAAGTTCTTTAGAGTAAAACCAAAATTATAAATTTTCGAAATTTCACCTGAGATAATTCTTTCCTCTCCTTTGCTAAAGGCATAAATACTTAAAGCATGAAATTCGCTACTATTAATGATAGCCCTAATTACTATATCTTTTCCGAGAAGAGTATCTAAATCTACCTCTTCATCCGTATCTTTAACTATTGTTCCATTTTTAATTTTAATAGGTTTATCTATGTTTGAGAGGGTTATGGCACCATCTTTAATTTCTTTTAGAGTGCCTTTTAAAATAGTAGATAATAATTCACCTTCATTCATTGACTGGGCGATTAAGGTATTATTTTCTCTTATAGTTTTTATTGAAACATATTCTCCCACATAAACTTTATTTATTGTATCTATGTTAATGGAAATTGGCTCATAAATTGAATCAAGATAAATTTTCCCACCAATATAATCTATAAAGGTTATTATCCCCTCAATTGATAAAATTTCACCATTTATTGCTGGGGATTTATTGATAAAATCATTCAGTTTTGAAATTGTATCTTTGTAGGATAATCCCAAAAAGCGAATAGCTCCAGCATAGCCACCTTCTTTAATTGCTTTATAAACTATTTCTGGATTTTTACCTGATAATTCAGAAAAAAACCTAATAGCTAACAAATCTTTCTCTGGTAGGTCTCTATATATATAGTAGAAACTTTTATAAGGCTCAGAGCCAAAAAAAGCATTCATAAACTTAAGCCCTGAAATATCAGTAGCTTCTTTAGTTGATTGCATTTCATTTAAAGTTAAAGAAGAATAATTTAATCCCGATAATAAATTATTAAATTCTTTTTCGAACCTAAAAGCAAAATAATTTTCTCCATTAAAAAGTGGAAGATAAAGGAATGAAATAAATATTGCAAAAGCAGCAATCAAGGCACCAACTTTTGGAAAGAGCCTTGCATTGGCTGATGTTTTTCTTCTTTTATTGGCAAGTTCATTGGAAACATCAATAATTGCCTTTTTTACTCTAAAATCTACGTCTGGAGAAACATTAATTTCTTCCTTTCCATTAAGCTCGGAAAGCTCAAAAATTGATTTTTCCACTCTTGCAAATTCTTTGCAGCTTTGACATATTTCAAGATGCTTTTTAACCCATAAAGGCATATTTTTGTCTTTATTTAGTATTAACCAACTTTTTACTTTTTCACAAGTTTTGTTTCTCTTGTTCATTTTTCTCTTTTTTCCATCAAATTTTTTATTTTTTCAGATAAAGAAATTCTTGCACTGTATAAACGACTTTTTACAGTGCCATCAGGTATGGAAAGTATCAAAGAAATTTCTTTGATACTTAAACCGTTAAAATAATAATATTCTAAAATTTCTCTCTCCTCTCTTTTTAGTTTTGTTAAAGCCTTTCTAACATAATTTATCTCTTCCGAATTAAATACTTCTTCTTCACCACTTGGTTCGGAAAATTCTAAATTTGTAAAATCATCATCTGAGGATGTGGTCTTATTACGTTTCAAAAGCTGAGAAGTTGCTTCATTTTTTAAAATTTTGTGAAGCCACGGCCTTATTGGATATTTAGGATTGAATTTATTTATTGATTTAAAAAAATTAATGAAAGCTTCTGAAACGACATCTTCTGCTTCGGAAGAATTATTTAATAGCCTAATAGCAGATTTTAATAACTCTTCTTTATATGTCTCATATATTAGAGACATAGCGGATGAGTCGCCTTTTTTACACTTTAAGACAATTTCCTTTTCTTCTTTGCGTGATAGCATAGTTATAAACTATAAAGTATAACATAATATCGATAAATAGAAGTAGATAATAAGTTTTTAAATCAGAAATTTAATTAAACTCTAAGGTAGAATTGTCCCCAACC
>Ga0255340_1002988_pt1 | contig 18566 bp, 27 predicted proteins | sample wastewater_treat_7_FD_192417 | JGI IMG/M metagenome (GOLD analysis project Ga0255340, IMG submission 192417) | Wastewater microbial communities from Lulu Island WWTP, Vancouver, Canada - plant10 | ecosystem: Engineered > WWTP > Wastewater > Unclassified | place: Canada: Vancouver, British... | reverse complement strand
ATAGAAGTTCTTACAGAGATATTCCAAACTTGTTACCAAGAGGATAGTAAAACAAGGGAATTAGTAGAAGAGAAGTTATCTAAATTAAAGGATAAAAAATAAGATGAAGGAAATAACTGTTAAAAAAGAATCAAGCAGGATATGGGGGAAAGTTAGAAAAGGTAATTTGTTTTTGGAGAGGGCATTAAAAGAGTTAGGGAAGACTACTAAAAGGGTTCAGACATTATTATCTAAATTAAGTAGTAAAGAGTAGCTATGAAGAACAAGGCGACAAAAGGAAAGGAGATGGTTCAGTTTACAATAGGTATGTTGCCTGTATCGGAGAATAATGCCATAGCAAGCTCTAGGAGGGGTGGTTACAAGACCAAGCAGTACAAAGAGTGGGAGGAGTTTGTTCTTTTAACAGTAAAGGAGAAGTGTATTAAGTGTAGTGAGTGGTATGAGTGCGAGGTGGTATTTTACTTTCCCTTATACTTTAAGAATGGGAAGGTAAGGAAGAAGGATGCTCACAACATGATTAAGTATGCCATAGACACAGTACTCAATAACAAGGTGATAGACAGTAAGGGGGAGAGGATAGATGACAGCAGAATACTTGGGGGAGGTTGGACAAGTGTAGATAGTGAAGAAGAGAGGGTAGAGATAACTTTTTATACAGTAGGAGAATGTTCTTAGAAGAAAAGAGATGTGCAAGGTGTGGAAAGAGTGAGGAGTATGTAAACCTTGAACGACACCATGTGGTTAAAAGAAGCACAGGGGGAACAGATGAAGATACAATTTACCTGTGCCGAGAATGCCATAACTGGGCTGAGCACAATATAGATGAAGCAGAGAAATTGGGAATACATAAAAGAGTATATAAATTAAATAAGCAAAACAATGGAAAATTTTGAGACAACAGAACCAACGAGTGAGGGTATGGGGGAGAATGAACTCACCTTAGAGGAATTAAGTTTTGTCCACAGGGCAATACAGCACGAGTTTTTAGAAATCTGTATACCACCCATGAACAAGGAAACCTTCTCCCTAGCCTCTTCGGCGAGCAGGAAAGTACTTAATTTGATGAAAGAACAATATGATAAACAACGAAATACTAATGAGTGATATAGACCAGATTAAAGAGTCTATAGACAAAATGGATGTGGTGTCTAAAATCCTTAAGATTAAAAAGTATGTGGAAGACACCCCAGTTGGGGATTGGCAAATGGACAGAATTACAGACTATATGTTGCTTCTCTGTTCCCTTATGTACAACCTAAGCGACCTCAAGGACTACGCCTATATAAAAGCAGAGGCACTGAGTGAGGAATACAAAGACTCGGTACGAAAGGAATATATTTCTCTTAAGGAGAAAGGAGAGAAAGTAACAGACACTATGGCTAGGGCATTGGCAGAGGACAGGGCAGAGTATATAAGGGAAAAGGAATTAAAGGCAGAGTACCAAGCAAGGCAACTTAAAAGTTTGTACGACGATTCAAATCGCCTTATATCCTACACACAGACTAAGGTGAAATCAGTAGCAGACAATGAAATAAGGTCTAAAATAGAGAGGAGATAGTCTCTCTATGCGATTGTCTTGGCTACACAATAGCGAGGGCTTTCGCACAGGGAAATTATTAGATTAGATAAATTAAGCAATCAAAAAACGATGGAGGGACTAGAACCAATGGTGAGGATGTATCTTAATCAGGTACCAGTAATAAAGATAGCAGAGCATTTCGGGGTTAGTAGGGAGACTGTATATTCTCGCCTAAGGACAATACCAAACTACGAGGAGGTTTACCTTTCACTGAGGAATGCAAAAAAGGGGAACAAGATTAAAAAGCACAGTCAGAGGTTGCCCGAAATAAACAAACTGGCAGAACAAGGGGTGGGCATGGTAGGTATATCAAAAAAATTAAACATTCCCTACTACACTGTAAAGGCTCTTTTAAGAGGGACTAAGTACGATTCTACTCACAAGGCGAAAGAGTTCAGGGATAGGAATATCTACTCTCTATACAGGAGGGGCATGACGCAGACTCAACTTGCTAAAAAGTACAACCTTGCACAGAGTTCTATTTCAGACAGGATTAAAAAATGGGAAACTTCTCACAAGACCTCAAAACAGGTGAAAAGGCAGAAAACTTCCTCATAAAAGAACTGGAGGCAGAATTACCTGGGCTAAAATCCACACAGGGCAATTTCCCCGATTATGACCTAATCTCAGATAGTGGCTACACAATAGAAGTAAAGTTTGATGCCATAAGTAAGACTACTGGAAATGTGGGGTTTGAATACGAATGTGGTAACCACCCCTCGGGGTTAGCCTCAACCAAGGCTATTGAATGGATACATATATATTACCTAACAGACAAATGGGTTTATGTGCGAATAAGAACAAATAACCTCAAATCATTCATAAAGGATAATTGGAATGAACTTAAAAAGGTAAAAGGTGGAGACAGGAATAGTTCTAAACTCATACTAATAGATTCCGAAGACTTCGCTAACAACTTTCCATATAAAGAAATATCATAGCCCGAGCAATGCGTGTCCAGTGTGGCTGAGTTAAACCTTTCTGGACCAGAATTAAATACGCACAGAATGCGATTTCTAGGAACTCACTTCACTTGCATTGCGAAAGAGCTATCAAATTGGGACTATAAAAATAACAATTTATATAGTTCCTACTATAAAATACCAAAACAACATAGAGCAGTCAAGCATTCTAGATTTGTTCCCCCTTTCTCTGTAAAAATAATATGTACGACAAACCTTTTACCCCTCCTGTGATAGCGTTTGGGCTTAGTGGAATATATATTGGCTCTTGTATACCACTTATGTTCTAGGATAGATTTACCAGAGGCTATTAGTTGTAGACTTCTTGTCTAATTTTACCCTCAACAATAGCGTAGTCAAAAGTTAGTTAAAACTTTCTGTAATATCTTTCATGCTCTTGGGAGTACCCAGTTGTCAAGGTTAAGACATTGCTGGGAATTGTCTAAAAGCACGAAAGGTTTGTGACCAAAGTTTGTATTTATACAAGGTGTCAAACTCATCAAAGAAACCACCCCTATCCTAGTTGTTAATGTTCCTATAAATGCGAAAAGCACCCATTTCTGAGTGCTTCTCTTGTATTATTGTATGATGAATAACACAACAACGAATCCTGTAAAAGAATCCTTTGACTATTCAATTGTAGTATTGTTTCATCATACATACTTTAATATACACAACCTCCTGTCTAATGTCAAGTACTTATAAGATTTGAAAGGGGGACATCTATATCATTTAAGAATATCTGTGATATCCCCCTCTCTTGTCCAACTAAACTGGAATGTAAAGAAACCTTTACAATGGATTTCCATATCTGTCGGATATCTTTACACCATGCTTTTTGTGATAATTACGATGGCACTCGACACACCAACCGACTGTATTTTCCTTACTATTACTACCCTTTTTGCATTTAGGTCGCATATGGTGAATATTCATCGTTCGGTCATTACACCTCTTGCCACATACAGGACAGATATAGTCTTGGGATATCTTAATCTCTCGCTTCCAGTCATGCTTGTGAGAATCTTTCTCAATTCCTGAAAGTTTCTCCTTGATTACCAGACACTCATGCTTACGAGCCTGTTTCCTAGCCTTTCGCTTCTTTCTTCTCCATCGCTTTGCCACAACACACCTCTTTTCGGTCTAATTCTCTTCCATTCGGATAACTGGTGTTCCTTTGCCACAAAACTCGCAAAAGTAAAAAGAATATATCACACCATTCAATTCAAACATGATTCTAATCAATCTACTGCTACACTTCATGCAAATCATTTCACACTTCCTTTCGTTGGATTATTAAAGAACATAGAGGCATAAAGCACTCTCACGGAAAGGAAAGAGTTACCAGAATCCTATAAAACTGGCTTCCTCCCTATCCGTGGCAATGCTCTATTGCTCTATAAACTCTCGCAACCTCTCTAATGCTTTTTCCTCTACTATTTCTCCGAACTCCATTACTTCTTCTATCTCATCTCTTACTGTCCTTATCCTTAATTGAAACTTATTCTCCCTCAAAAACTTCTTCCACCCTGTCTTTAATTACATACTCGATTTTAGTAAGTTCCTTTTTAGTAACTTTAGAATTCTTTTTACGATATTCTATTTGTGAGAAGGTAAGGTTTGAAGGAGTGAAGAAATAGTCAATCTTAACATCTAAAGCTTTTGCTAAAGCATTAAGAATGCTACTACTAGGCACCATAACCCCTTTCTCGTACTTAGAGATTGCATTTTTAGAGACAAGGTTATCTATTTTTGCAACAAGATTATCCATGGAAAGTCCAGACATTTTTCTTGCTGCTTTTATCTTTTCACCAATGAAAACTTTGTTCATACCTGCATGGTTGACAAATTATACCTAATTATATTTAAGCAAACTACTTTTGTCAACCGCTAGAAACATACCTCCAATGCCAAGGTTCATACATAAATCCAAACTCGTTATCTTTAGGATATGATTCTTTAAAACCAAATTTCTCTGCATTTTCCAGAAGCCATTTGTATTCCTTTGTATCCTCAAAACATCTCTCATTAGCATGTCATGGTCTATTCTACTTCCCAAGTGCCAATCTCCTGTAAATCCAATTACAACTGGCTTGTCAGATTCAAACTCTATCTTGGCATAGTTGTAGTTATCTTCTGTTTCGTCTCTTTCACTCTGCCTTTTAGCAACAACTTAAAACCAATCTTCTGCCTGTCTTCCTCTTGGCATATCAAAAGATATTTTTGCCTTTGTTCCTACTGGCTCTACCTCTCGGTAGCTATCCTCTCTTCCAGAGGTATATAATCCTAGCTTTTCCATTATATTGGCAGTTTAGCGAAGACAGGACTGTCAGGATATAAATCTCGCAAATATGAGCCAATGCCTTTTAAACCTGCTGCAAAACTAGCAATTGCCACAGATACAATAAACTTCACCAGCACTTCCCTGTCTGTAAAGGTTTCTACTGTTACACTTGTTAGCATCACCCCAAAGACTGGGATAAATGAGTCTACAAATGAACGAAGCATTCCCCACAGCACCTTTTTATATTCAGGATAGTCTTCCTGATAGAGTGGATTTGTCTTTTCCATAAATATATATAAATAAAAAGTTAAATATTACTCCTCTAAAATAGATTTCAATTCTTCGTACTTTGCCAACCTTTCTTCCTTTGTCCATTTCTTAATGTCCCTGTTCTTTGGCTTTGGTATGGGCTTGGGTATCATCTTTTATCCTTTAACATTTTACCTAAAACTAAACCTAGTAGCATAATAACAAACACAAACATCAATATCTCTCTAAATATGTCCATCTTTATTCTTCCTTGTAAAGTTATTGTGTGGATTCTCACTAGCCCCCTCTGTTGTTTTCCAACCTGTATTGTCGGTAGCCATCTTATACCCCTCTCTAAAACTTTTCTCCTTTTCTGCCCAAATAAAACCAAACACTTCCTCTTTCATCTCCTCCCAGTTCTTGGTAGGAATACAATCCAGTATCCCATCTGCTACAAACTTTTCTTCAAACATCTCTTTCCAGTTATCCATTATTTTCTTGGGAATACTGAATTAAGTACATTTACTAACCAACTCCATCTGCGATAATCCTTTAACTCCCCATCTTGCTTTTCCTGAAGTAAGAGTCTTTCTTCTTCCAACATCTTGTTCTTCTCCTCTAAACTATCACACTCCTCTCTCAATTCTCGGTATTCAACTTCTTTCTGTTCTATTTCTAACTCTAATCTTTTCACTTCCTTTTCCAAAGCCCTCACATCCTCTACAAGCCCCTTGTTTTTTTCTAACTCCTCGTTATACCTTTCCTCCCAATTTGTAGGCTCTGGGGTTGGTGTGGGAATGGGAACTGGTGGTTCTGGTGTAGGTGTCGGGTTGATTTCCTCTGGTGTTGCAATTCTGAACTTACCCATATCTGCAACCCATGAACTCGCACCACCCTTAACTGGTGTTGTATCGTACCATGTATACTTATCGTTAGTTTTATTGCTTGAACCTTTACCATAGAATTGTGCATTTTGTGAGGTTCTCGGATTATCTTTGATTATCGCCATATCACCTTTTTCGTATGCACCAATATCTGCAAACCCTGTACCTGCCCCACCTCGTTTGTTTTGCTTCGCTGTGAAGATAATCACATCTCCTTTTTTGAATCCCATATTCTGATTATTATCATAACTTAAATCTCTAAATAAACTCCAATTTATGCCCCCATTCTTATTCTTACCATTAAACCATATATCTGCAATGGATTGGTATTCTGTTTTGAATATTATACTTCTATCAAAGTAATCCATAGGGTTTGGGTGTGGTGCTAATCCATTCTTATTCTTACAACCAAAATGTAGGTGAGTATCTTTTACTAATGCTATTCTTCCTAGATAATCTCCTGCTTTAACTTTCTGCCCTGCTTTAACTTGATAGTCTTTTAGGTGAACACTTAATGTTCTCCATTCTGCACCTGTTGGAATTATTGAAACATAACCACCTAATTCTGTTGTAACTAATTCTACTGAACCATCGCATACAGAATATACTGGGTCGTTTGCATACATCTTGATATCTATTGCTTGTTGTTTGGACAAATCGTTGGGTTTGTTGGCATTTTCGCCATGTGTGGTCTGGGTGATAAATATCGTATTTGAACCTGTCGGACTTGTGAACTTCTTCATCTAGTATCAACTAAAATTAGTTAGACTTCTTTTCCCAGAGTCTCCTTTCTAATTCACCCAGTAAAACTTTGTCAGACATTGCTCGGAGGATTTCTTGATTAGTCTTTTTATTCTTGCCCTCCACCATGTCTCGGAGCATATCGTTTTGGCAGACCACAGAATGAAGATTGGCTTTCAGTAGCTTGTTCCTCAGTTTTAAGGTCTCCATGCTTTCTTCCATACGAATATTGTTGCACATTTGGAAACTTATTTCAATGCCCTATAATGGGCGAAACTATGAACCAAACCCCACCCCCAACTCAACACCTCGGTAAGGGTAGTTCCACTTCTCTTTTTCCCAGTTTTCCCTTAACATTCTCTCGACTTCTTCCTTTTTCATTTCTTCTTCTCTTTTCTGTCTGGCAATGGATACCATATAGTCCAAGGTCTCCCTGTCTGGGGCTATTCCATACCTTGTTCGTACAGGCTGTTCAAAGGGTATACCCCCAAATGGGGAGTCTGCCACAGAGTTCTGTCTTTCCCTTTCCCTCCTGATTACTTCAAGTGCATTACTGAACTCATCCCACGATGGAATACCTGCCATATATCCTGATATTTTATTTGCAAAGTTTTGAAACGGATTCATACTGCTCTTAATAAAATTACTTCAAAACTAAAGATATGACACTACCCAGTACAGCTAGTAGAATAGTCCCAATCAGTCCATAAACTATTTTTTCCAGGAGTTTAAGCCTACCGCCTATTAGCTTGCTGTCTTTGTTGTAATCGTCTTTCCTGACATAACAATCTAGCTTCTTTTCAATCTTCCCAAAGCCCTCGTTTACATCATCTCTTACCTGTCTTATCTCTTGCCTGCTTTGGGCAATATCCTCTTTTATGGCTTTCATTTGCTCTTGTAGTCGTGTTATTTTAATTTGGTCTTTCATTGCCTTGATTTTTTAATTAGTATCCTGAACTGATATTCTCTATATCATTAGAATATCCACTTGAACTTCTAGTTCCCATACTCCCTGAGTATAAAGAATTGAGAAGCATTTGTAGTTTTATCTTCGCAACAGCAGGGGCATCTGTAACCTGTGGGAGGCTCTCCCTGAGGTTCTTCATTTCTGCCTCTGTCTGAGTTGCACCAATCATTTGTCTAAGTACACTTGACCTTATTCTTGAAATTAATGCTCTGTATGCAGTCCCCTCACTTGCACTTCCAAAGAACTCCCCTATCTTCCCTGTTGCTGTTGGTACTTTGCCTGCAATCCCGCTATACTGGTCCAACATACCCAGTGCCTGTTGTACATTGTTAATATTCTCCATATCTAAGTCTTTTCCACCTCCACTTGTTTGTCTTTCATCTAAGAGCATTTTTGCTAGTGTGGTTAATTGACTTGCATTTGCACCTGGCATCATTTGTTGTGCTTCTGCAAAGGCATCATACACTGAGTATTGTGGTTGCTGTGCTCCTACTGCACCATACAAACTACTCATTCCTGTTCCTGTGTCTCCTGCTGTTTCTTCCCTTTGGAATCCTTTACCTAATTGACTTCCTATATTTACCATTGCTGCGATTGGTGCACCACCCTGTATAAAGCCTGTGTTCCCTAGGCTACCCAGTGCACTCATAGCACCACTTGGAATGTTTCCAGCCCCAGCCCTGAGTACATTCGCACCCCTTGTAACTGCATCCATTATTGGTCGTACAGTCTCACCTGTAAGTGGTACTTCCATACCCGCAACCCTCATACCTCTTCCAGATTGGCTTGCAAGCCTTTCCATTGGTTTTGTGGCATCTGAGAGTAGGTTGTAAATCTCTTTGGGGTAGTCCAAGGCTGGTGCTATTGTACTGAGGTCTCCTCTTATAGAGTTTCTTATCTTCCTAAGATAGTTTATTTGTTGTGTTCCACCTGTTTCGAGTTTTGAAAAACCTTGTGCTAAGTCGTCTAATTGCTGTACTGCCTTGTTCAATTGTGATACTGACATTGTTCCGTTTGTGGAATTGTTTTGAAGTACATACTGCACCCTTTCGTTAATAGGTTGTATCCATTCATAACCACCTTTCCCCTGCATGAGCATTTCATTCATTCTCTTAATCCCAGTGTCTTTTGTAAGTCCCTCCATTAAATTGTTCACTGATATCTCCCCTGGGAGTGCCTGTGCTACACCATCGGAATAATCTGCCACCAATGACTTTAACTGTTCTGTGGTGTCCAATCTCTGATTTGGGGTTGTTGTCTTAAACTTAATCTGTTCTCCCTCTGGTGATAACCATGAGTTATCCCCCCTTGTCAAATCTTCAAATACTTCGTTTATTCTGTCTGCATTTTCCTTTCCACCGACTGAACTAATGGTCCCTGGTTCCTGACCAAGTAATTCTTTTGTAGTATAACTTGGCTTGGTTTTACCTTTCTTGATTTTACCTGCCTGTTTCATTTTTCCTAATTCTCCAAGTCCCTGGAATGCTGCACCTAATGCTGCACCTGTTGCTGCACCTTTAAGTGTAGACTCCAATTCTTTCCCCTCTTCACTATAACCAAAACTACCTACTCCTGATGCCAGTGCACCCTTTCCTGCTGCTGATAACATTCTTGCACCAGCTGTTTCCCCTACTCCTGCACCACCACCTAAACCATAAGACAGTATTCCTGCCCCTGATTTAAGCCCTGCCTGTACAGGGTCTTCTTTTATATACTTTCTTTCATCCTCTGATAATAGCAATCCCCCCAAGTCTCTGAAAACATCATCACCCAATTCACCTGAATCTCCCTTTGCCATCTTTACAAGGTCGCTGATTGTACCACCAAATTCACCTGCAATACCTAGTCCATGCCTAAAAGGTTTGGATATTCCCATAATTAAGCTCATAAAAGGTGAAAGGTTACTTACCTGCCCAGACTGTTGAGTAGGGGCATTGTACACCTGCCCTGAATTAAGGTCTGTGAACATTTTATTGGGATTTTGTGCCAACCATTGTCTTGCTTCTTCTCCCCTTAGTATTGCCATGTTGTCTTAATAATAAATTATCTTATGTTGTACAGTTTCTCTATAAAGCTCATGTTGGGATTCCTCCAGTTCCCAGCCAAATTGCCTGCGGCACCACCCAATGTTTTAGTAATTGTTGCTAATGGGCTTAAGTACATAGAAGCTGCTACATTACCCAGGGTTGGAGTGGTTGTTGAATAATCATAACCTGTGAGTGGGCTGTCCTTACTAAGTGTATTCATTACCTTTTGAGCCCAACTTGTTTTTGCTGGCTCTGCACTCCCACCACCTGTAGGTCCTGTTGGACCCTCTGCTCCTGTATCAATGACAAGCTCATTCCCTGCTCCTGTTCCTGCCCCTCCACCATAACCATAGATACCACCACTACCACTTGCCTTTTGTCTTTGTAGTGCCATTTCTGCTTCCCATCTTCTTCGTTCTTCTTCTGCTTGCTTCTCTTGCCATGCCCTCTGCCATGCATTCTGTTGTGCACTATACCCTGCCTGCCATTGTCCATAGGTCTGTGCTATCAAATCTTCCACCCTGGCTTTTCTTGCATCTAACACATCCCTTGCAGTCATTCCCATTGTTGCTTGCCTTGAAACATCTCCCATTGCACTTGCTAATCTTGTCGTGGGGCTTAAATCACTTGCACCAGTACCCATACCATACCCACTAAACGAATTAAAGAATGCTGGTAATTGACTCTGCTCATAATTCCTCACTGATTCCAATTCAGGTCTATAAGAATCCACTGCACCAAGAATAGAGTCTCTAATAAACTTCTCTACCCCAGGAGCATCGGCTTCGTATGCTCTTAGTGTCTGTGTTATTTGGTCATAATTATCCATATTCTTAAATTCTTAATTAAATGTTTAAGTTATTGTACCATATAATTTATTCCAGTCCACTGGGGCACTATACCCTGAACTAAAATACTGAGATAAATTATGTGGATTATATACTGATTGGTCTAATCCTTTCTGAACTTGGAAGTTCATTCCAGGATAATTTGGGTCTACATACTTTTGTAGTTGATACGACGGGTCGGTTTCATAGGATTTCTTCTGAGACGCTAACCAATCTGTGTATCGGTCCATTGCTGTCTGGTAGTATGGTTCTGCCATCTCCTTTTGCATTCTATCTATATCTTTCAATAACTGACTTCTCATATACTCCTCATACCCACTTGCCCTCGCTGTAGAACCTGTGCCTATTCTCCCTAAGTCATAGTTCCTCATCATATCGCTGGCACTCCTGAGAGCCTCTGGGGCTGTCTGTTCTGCTGCGAACTGCCTAAATGCTGAGTAAGGTACCAACCCTGTAAAATTGGCATCTGTTCCATAATCCTTTTCAAAACTTCTCCCTGGGGAAAGCCCCTTTGTAGCACCTTGTGTTAATCCTGTCGCTGTAGAATAGCTTCCACTCGAACCACCAGCACTCCCCGATGTTCCTGGAGCCTGATAACCTGACATTAAATGAGTTACTGGGGACAAGTCTAACTGTTCGCCTGGGCGAATTAAACTGGGACTCCCTGACTTGGTCTTAATCAACGCCCAAGTAGATGGACTGGCATAACTAGATACTCCATAATTCTTTAATATTTGGCTTAAACTTTCTCCACCTTTAACAGTGTGTATCATCTGTCGTATCTATAAAAATTAACTACATCTCGCTTTGGCATTTTAACCCTTTTAGTTCTTTCCGAACTGAGGCTCTGTTCCTGTGCCATAAATCCTAACATAGCCCTGTCAAACCATGCTGTCAAGTCTTCTGCCTTTGCAAACTCTCCCATTTTCATAAACCCCTTAACCGCTGCACCCATGGAAATATATTTATGCAATTCCTCTGGGAGCTTTTCTGGTATATCTGTATCCTCCTCCATTCTTGCTGGTCTCTCTATATACATGACCTTAAGTCCTTTTGTAATGCTTTCTTCTGGTATACAAGCCTCTGGAAACTCTACTCCTAACTCGTAATGTCCTGAAGAAGTGTTGTATATCTGTTTCTCAAAATATATAGGAGAGGTTTTAGTCGCTTTTTCATACCCTGTATCATAGTAATCAGCCTTATTCATCTTCTCCACTCTCCTGTAGTCAGTGTCGTTGTTAGAATATTTAAGACCCACCCATGCTATTGCAAGTAGGTCAATGGCATCACCACCAAAGGTATAAATAGACTGGTCCGTAACTGTGTTGGCATAAGCAGTTGTGGTAAACCTGTCCCTATTGGCTGTTGCATACCATTTGTATACTTCCTGGTAGTAGTCATTTAGCCACTTCTCTGCCTCAGTGTCAGTTACAAAAGAGGTTACAAACTCACCAGAATTGTCAACCTGGTTTATGAGTGAGCCAAAGTCGTTTTTTAATTCCTCCCGTGTCATACTTGATTTTTCTAGCTTATATTATATAGCATATAGCCCATAGGCTAGTTTGTCAACAGGTCAAAATCACTACCAATCTCGTTGTAAAAAAGTGTGTAGTGCAAACTAAGGGTCAATGCTGGGTGTGTCCTAGGGCCTGTTTCCGAACCAAATGCGTCTGGCCCATTGGACGCACGAATACTCCTTATATAGAGGTTGTTGCTATCCACATAGACATCTACTGTTGAGAAGTCATAACCAAATCCTGGCACTGCCAAGGTGATATTCCCATGGGTGTTTCCCCAAGTGCTAAGGTTCATGTTCACAGTGGCAGGGGGAAAATACATAGGAGGGTACCCCAGTCCATGGTTAAAGGTGGCAGTCCTCACAACACAGTCTCCCATGTAGGGTATGGTCTCCTCTGGTAGCGAAAGAGTCAATTCTCCTGTTTTGAATATTTTAAGTGTATCGAATCTACCATCCAGGTTTTGCCTGTAAGCCTCCAAAGCCTTTACATCCCTACCCTCTGGGGCTACTTTCAACACTGGGTTGCCCCCTACGGTAATGTCCTTGTCTGTTTCCCCCAGTGGCTCAGCAAACAAAGCCGTGGAAATGGAAGTGTCTTTCCCGTATATAGGAGTACCACCATCATAGCCAATGATATGCTCTAGGTTTCTAATCTCAATCTCGTTATCCCTCACTGTCGCCCCAGCATAAAGGGAACCTGACGATGTGGAACTTAGGCAGGTATATTCATTCCCTGTGAACAGCGAGCTCAATATAGGACCAGATACATGAACATAAGGCTCCCAGAAACTTGCTGGCTCGGCACCCCCCAGTGAGTAGTAGCTGTCCTTGTTAAGCCTCCTAAAACACCATGCCCCATGAGGATAGCCCAAGGGGTTGGGAATAATAGTGTCATCCTCAACCGTAACCTGTTTGTATATTTTTGGCAGTGCATACTTTGTGTTCAGTGCAAAGTCCTTGGGGCTTAATCCTATGACTGACCTTCCTGGTTTTGCTATTTTTATTACTGGTCTACTCATACCATGCGTTATACTGAGGGTCTATAAATATATCTGCTACAATCTTGGTGTTCTTAGGGGCTACAAAGACAATAGTGTTCTCATCCTTACTGTACCACTGTACTGTCCCCACATCCCATGCCCAGGTTCCCCAGTCTGGGTCAAAATACATTTCTCCTGAGTAAGTAAAAGGTATTTGCTTCCAGCCAGTCATTCCTGATTCTTGCAATGTTGATAAGTCTACATAGGCAAGCACAATAGGCTCTGAGCCTAAGTTGTGGGTGTACTCTTTCTTGTAAAGGGTCATAGGGTTGGATTGATACCATGCCATTATTCTATTGGGTCGTCTGTTATTACAGTAACCCTTTTAAGTAATTTTAATTGGTTCCCAGCAGTATAGACTGTCAGGCTTTTAGGGTGTACATACCTCACATCAAAACCCTTTTTAGCCACTTTTATTACACCCCTTTTCATTCTTCCATTCCGATAAATATAGATACATTACCTACACTGTCTCTGATTAGAATATTGCCTGTATAATTTCCTGTGAGCAGGGTAGGACTCGCCAAATAAGAGAGTGTACTTAATCCCCCCTCGTTTTTTGTCAATTCAAAACTCTTGGGCACTTGTGGTTCTTCTATTCTTTCCACTGTTGTTTCTATCAGTTTTCCTCTTGCATCATAAATTCCACTTTGCATTATGTTGTGTAATTCATATTAGGTAATTTGTACATAAACTCTTGGCTAAAACCAAGCAGGGTTACATTCACCCCCTCATCATTATTCTTAAACTCATACGAAGCAGTCCTTGCTCTAAGCCCATTCAATGACACTCTCTCAAACTGGTATTCCTTTGTAGTCTCCCCTGTTAAAGGTAGTCTTCTACTACTGGCATTGTCTAAATAGGTCTCGTAATCATTACTCCCATTTATTGCCACTGACACTGTTAAATACTTGTCTGTTTCTGCTTCTGGTCTATAACTTACAAACATATCATTGAGTGCTTTTTCTGCCTCAGGGTTTTCAAAATCAAAGTATTTAGTCCTTATAATAGACTCAATAGCACTTCCTGAGTGTGTATAACTGTAATCCCTAATAAGTGTTTGCCCACTACTGTTATTCGCCATAATAAGTCTCTTATTCCCATTACTGTCCACAACGGTCGCCCATTGTCGTACAGGGTGGTTGTCGTAAAAGCTCCAAGAGTCTCTATAAGTGTCGTACACTACCACTACATCTTTTAACACTTTACTGTCCCCTGGTAGGGTCGAGGTTAAGTCTCCTACCCATAAATAATACTTTCCGTCCAGTACACCTGCACTCATGTTAGTCCAATTACTTCCACTAATAAGCCTCCATACAGAATTAACAGCCCAGTTGGTTATTGGTAGTGAAATCAATACTGGCATACTATTCCCTGTAAACCTGTACACTCCGTCCCTGCCTGTCCAGTACAGGGTTCCATCTATTTCCTTTATTGTGTCATGGGCAATACAGCCTGTTTCAGCAACTACTTTCGGTGAAGCCTGTACCTCTGGATTGTAAGTCCACATAGCCTCTTGCGTGAATATAAGCAACACCCCTTGATAGCCTACCATACCTGTTATCTCTCCATTGACTGTAAACCTCTGTGAGGTTGTTGCATAAGTGTCATAATTCTCAAAAGTAGGATTGTAAAACCTGTGTGTACCCTGTCCCGAAGACACTACTGTACTTGCATCATGAACAGTGGTTATGTTTCCCACATACAACTGAGGTCCTAATACTGCCAAATACTTCCCCCTCACATCTGCATCCCCATTATCAGTAGAAATATTTTTTATGTCTGTACCATCATAATACTGCACATTATCAGACTCGGTAGTAAAGTACATTCTGTCTAAGTAATTAACAGCACTTACCCTCTTTCCACTGCTGGTTGCACTAGCCTGTATTTGAGTCCATTCACTGCCTCCTACTTCTGCTTTATAAATGTTTCCTCCTGCAATTTTAATCGGAGTGTGTACACCTGACCAGTTCATATAATCAAACACCAAATCATCACTATCCACCCCAATAGTAGGTGTTCTGAGGTTTGAATACCCTCCGTCTTTACTTAGTGAACCCTGTTCGTCATGATTAACATTCTTTAAGTAGGTGAATTGAGCATCACTCATAAGAAATGGGTTTGTACTTGTTTCCATCCCCCCACTTAAATCGTATCTTCTCATTGTATACCAGTTTTCTTCTTTTCTTGTTTCCTTACTCATTAGTTGTGTCATCACTAAAATTAGTTGCACTCTCTACCTCTAGTTTACTAAAGTTGTCAGAATTTGCAACACTCTCAAGGCTTGTTAGCATCCCCCTGTAATAACCGAGGTTACTTTCTTTGGTCTGAGAAAGAATTAAGGTGTTGTCCTGTGCCAAGATTGGCTCACTAAAAGAAGTCAACCTATCCTTAAATAGCACTGCTGTTGTTGCAAGTTTGTCGACAAAAGACCCTAAACCCTCATAATCAAAGACATCATTAAAAGGCAACGAAGCAAGGGTAAATACATTTATATTAGTGTCCCCGTACCCCTCTTTTATACTTATTCTCTTGTCTTTGTATTTAGCCATTTGTATTCTACTAAATTAGTGTAGGCTGAAACTCTAACTCTGTTAATGTCTTTTCTTCTCGTGCCATCAGTTTTCTCTTTTCCAAAAATAAACTACGATGTAAGGTTGTAGGTTGTTGTGAGAACCATCTCCCCCTGTTGAAGTAGTTTCCGAGTAAGCATTTGATGGGTCGTGTCCAATCGCCTTTCCAACTGAGTAAGGTGAACCAGTTGCGTCTGTATTTCCTCCTCTATATCCAAATTTGTGTTTATGTGCTGGCATTTCTCCTATTGTTAGAGTATGTGCCTTCTCTCCACCTGTTTCTCCCAAAGTGTCAAAAGAAGTATCTCCTGCATCCAGTCCTACCAGCACCCTACCTTGTCCATACTCACTCCAAGTTCCAAACCCAAACAATGTATTAGGATTGGTTGATACTGTTGAAGTGTAAATGCACCCTACTGGATACACCTTTTTAAGTACCTCTACAACATTAGTTGTTGCACTTACACTCCCTCCTGTAATATCTACATCGGTTACACTCCCTCCTGTAATATCTACATCGGTTACCACTGGGGAGGTCAATGTCTTGTTGGTTAGGGTTTCTTCTCCCACAAGGGTAACATATTCTTTTAACAAGTTTCCTTTCGTGAAATGTTTGTTGGTGCCCCCTGCACTTGCACTTGTGTCACTTATGTCCACACCAAGAAGTTTGTCCCCACTTTCTACTGTAGTTATTTCGTTAAACTCTACAATTGTTTTTCCGTCCATAAATAAATTGCTTACAAGTTATATTTCTATTGTATCATATTTCTGTACGACTCTTTTACTTCTAGCCATGTTATTGATACTAAACTAAAGTCCTCTTAATATATAATTATACCATCTCAACTTCTTCTAAAGGGAGGCAGGGGATACTTAGCACCTATTACTGGAGTAGTGGACAGAAGCACATGGTTCTCTGCTCTAATATAGTTTGTGTATAGTGTTTTTCCAGAAACAGTTAATGCTCTCCACGCAGTTTGTGAGGTAGAATTGGGTGTGTATCCATACAAGTAACCTAATCGCCCTGATGGTACATTCCAATCTACATTATGACTACCAAACCACCCTGTGCTATCGGGAAGTATTAGGGAGGTTAAACTACTACAACCATAAGCGTAGAAATACATAAAATTAACTCCTACACTTGGTAACCCTGAAGTGTCTGGTACTGACAAACTTGTCAACTTACTACAACCTTGAGCGTAGGAACGCATAAAAGAAGTACCTACACTTGTAATACCTGAAGTGTCTGGTACTGACAAACTAGTTAAACTACTACAACTATCAGCATAGAAACCCATAAAAAAATCCCCTACACTAGCTAATCCTGAAGTGTCTGGTGCCGACAAACTTGTTAAACTACTACAACCACCAGCATAGTAACCCATAAAATCATCCCCTACGCTAGTTAATTCTGAAGTGTCTGGTACTGACAGACTTGTTAAATTACTACAATCATAAGCGTAGGAATACATAAAATAATCTCCTACGCTAGTTAATTCTGAAGTGTCTGGTACTGATAAACTAGTTAAATTAGTACAACCGTAAGCGTAGTAATTCATAAAATAATCTCCTACGCTAGTTAATCCTGAAGTGTCAGGCACTCCTAAGGAGGTTAGGTTGGTACAACTCATAGCGTAGCAACTCATAAAATCATCCCCTACACTTGTTAACCCTGAAGTGTCTGGTACTGACAAACTTGTTAAACCACTACAACCATAAGCATAGGAAGACATAAAATAAGTACCTACACTTGTAAGCCCTGAAGTGTCTGGTACTGACAAACTTGTCAAATTAGTGCAACTATCAGCGTAGGAATACATAAAAAAATCCCCCACCGTTGATATAGGGGTTGCAGTAGTGTCCCACGCAACGGTAACACTTGCTTTTATGTTAGGAAGTATAGCAGTACTACCAGAAGACATCCCCGACAAGGGAGTTCTAAATTGATAGGTGTTCCCAGCAGTTAGAGTGCAGTTGGTAGATAGCCAAGTACCTGAAGTACCCTCTCTCCAAGTTGTTGATTTAACCATTGTCTTTACGACTTGGGAAGCATCACTTGCTACTGTAATTGTTGCTATTACTGCATTATATGCTTGTGCCATTTTATTTAAAAAACCAATAAATTAAAATAACCATTATTTCCCATCTCAACATATACTCTATCAAAAGAGTTGTTATTACTCCTCCTAAAAATACAAGTATCAATTTTAGTTTAGTGTTCATAATGTTAAAGGTAGGCACAGGTTGCTCGGATGATACATTTTGCAGAATTCCCCAAAATACCAATAGAAGTTCCACTAGATTTGCCAATAAGATTATATGTTGTCTTGGAACTCAAGTTCAAACTTGCACTTTTTGTATGCCAACCTCCACTAATAGACGTCATTCCAATAGAAGCACAAGTAAAGTCCGTATTTGTTTCCGAATTAGTTGTTGTAGAAAGAGTTGAGTATATATTTATATCCCCAGAAGCTTTTTCTGCATATATTAATGCCCAGTAAGACACATTCCAAACCCCAATAGGAATAGTAAGAGAAATAACCTTTCCTATAGACTGCCAACTAGTCGGATTGGTAAGAGAATAATTTTGTGTAGTATGTGTTTTTGTCAGACTCCACTTATCAGGACTCATAGGAAACCCTTGTGGGGCTTTTTGAGTTGAATAATAGTTACTACTTATTGCTGCATTTGCTAAGTCATAATCTGTACCACCATATACTGTTATTGTTGTATTAGGACTTGAGTATGCTACCTTAGTAATAATAAAGTATTTAACAGTAGTCTGGGTTAGTTTAATCTTCATACCAGCACTATACTTCCCTGTTTTATCTCCTGATATTGTAAAGGTATAAGTAGGGTCGTCTGCACTGGCATAAGTCCAAGTTTC
>Ga0255340_1002987_pt1 | contig 18567 bp, 11 predicted proteins | sample wastewater_treat_7_FD_192417 | JGI IMG/M metagenome (GOLD analysis project Ga0255340, IMG submission 192417) | Wastewater microbial communities from Lulu Island WWTP, Vancouver, Canada - plant10 | ecosystem: Engineered > WWTP > Wastewater > Unclassified | place: Canada: Vancouver, British... | reverse complement strand
TATTTTCTGTGCTTCTGCGTGATCGAGCCTGAGCTTTGCAAGGTTATCCTGCGCTCTCTCAATTCTACCGTCAATGTTGTAGAGGGCAGCTTCAAGACGGTTCAGGTTATGAGCAAAACTCTCGATAAGCTTCGTAGTATGTGAAGCGGCACCTTGCAGGCAAGCCGACATACCGCCGCCCATCATGTTGCTGTTTACTGTAACGCTCAGGTCAAAGCCCTGGAACGAGCCGACTTTCACGGGAGTATCTGCATACTTGATAGCCAGTACCGAATCTTCAAGAGCCTTAGCTGCTTCCTTTCTGTCTGTGTATTCAGCCTCACCAATGGTGATCTTGAATACGGGCAGTTTGCGTTCGGGATCAATCGGGAGCTTGCGGAGTGCTTCACGGTCTGTATGGAGGTCAGCAAGAATCGCAGTAAGTTTCTGTTCCTGTTCAGGGAAACGAGCGATCTTGTTCTCCATTTCAAATACCGTGTTGCGGTGTTCCGCAGCGAGTACCCTCAGTTCCTTCACTTCATTTTCAAGCATGAGCTTTTCCTTGATACGCTCATCGCCTGTGCAGAGAGCCTTGATTTCGGAATAAGTGAGTGCCTGCTGGTCCACATCTTCGCATTTTCTCGCAGGAGTCTTACTTGTCATGATCTGAGAGATAAATTTCTGCTTGTTCTCCAAAGTCTGATAGGAATAAGCGTCGAATGTGCCTTTGGTGACATAACGGAAGATCTGCACCTGCTTGTTTTCATTGCCTTGACGGATAATTCTTCCGGCGCGTTGTAGGCTAAGTACCCAGCGCCTTTCCATATTGCTATGGTAGGTTTCCAAATACTCGCCCCCGAACCGTGCTTGCACCTCTCAATGCACACGGCTCTCCATTTATAAACTCAATCTAACATTCCACAATGTAATTTTTTATGGCATTTTTCGCATAATGCTAATGTTTTACGTTTTCTTGCAATCATAAGTGTCTCCTAGAAAGATTTTCCTTGTAGGTCTTTAAGTCTGTGTATGTGGTGTATTTCTATAGGTTCATTTTCCTTTCCACACACTTCACACCTTTTTGCTTTTATTCTGTCAATTAAACTTGTACCGCCAAAGTATTTCATATAGTTTGGAACAATGTCCTCGTTGGGGGAAAATGCTTTTTCTTGTCTTTTGAAACCTTTATTATAGAATATTCTTATTATTTCATTCCCTTTGGCACTTTTAAATTTTACTGCAAAATCTTTGCCTATTCTGAATTTACCAATAATTTTCTTTATAGATGTTCTGTATTTAGTGCCGTAGGTTTTGTACATACTGTATTCCATGATATATTTGTAGTTATTTATTATTGAGCTATTATTTGCAATGCAGTAATAATTATAAAAACCTCGTATCATACTATTGTAATAATCAAGTATTTCTAAGTCATCACAGTCTTTCAGTCTGTACATTGCTTTTGGTTTCCATATTTCTTTGCCATTATGATAGGTTAGTTTCATAGCACCTATATTGAGTAAATGTTTCTTTATTGTGTCATTTGATACTTCCAAAACAACTCTACCTGTGTAGTTCCTTACAAGTCTACCTGTTTTGTCTCTTTTGGTAAGGTTGCTATTTCGCACTCTGATTTCATAACTGAGAAATTTTGCACTTTTTTGGGCATTTGTAATTAATGTTTTTTCTTCTGATAGTTCCAGATGTAACTTATTATAAAGATAAGTTTTAAAATCTTCTTTTATAGTTTTACAGTCCTCTTTTGAGCCTATAACACCGCAAAGCCAATCATCTGCATATCTTACATATAATAGTCTTGCATAGTTTTTATCCATAGGGTCGCCTTGAGGAATATTAACACGTTCTTTTTCAAGTTGCCTTATTCGTGCAATTGCATTTTCTTTTTCCAAATCATCGTTAGCAGCTTTTAATGCTGCTCTTGCATTTCTGAGTTCAACTTCGTTTCTGCGGTATTCTTTTGTACGCATACGATGTTCACCTTTTCTGAAACGCTGAGCATATTCATTAACATACTTATCAAACTTATCCAAGTATATATTAGCAAGTATTGGACTGATTATCCCTCCCTGCGGTGTACCTGAATAAGTATTGTAAAAAGTCCAGTTCTCAACATATCCTGCATTAAGAAATTTTCTTATTAGTCGTAAAAATCTTTCGTCTTTTATGCGTTCACTTAGAATATTGATAAGTGTATTATGGTTGATGTTGTCAAAAAATCCTTTAATGTCACCCTCTATAAACCATTTTACACCTGTAAATGTCTTTTGAATTCTGCTAAGTGCTGTATGACAGCTTCTGTTAGGTCTGAAGCCATGAGAAGTATATTCAAAATATCCCTCATATATTGCCTCTAATATCATTCTTATAACTTCTTGAAGTAATTTGTCATCAAAAGACGGAATGCCAAGTGGACGCAGTTTTCCATTTTTCTTCGGAATATAAGTTCTTCTTGCAGGTTTGGGCTGATAGCTTTCGTCTTTTAATGAGAGAATAATTTTTTGTATTCTTTCAATACTCATGCCATCAACTGTTTGATTGTCAGTACCTTTTGTCATATTTCCGTCATTAGCATAAATGTTTTGATAAGCAATTAAATACATTTCCTCATTGTAGAGTAATCGGTATAAGCGCTCGTATTTGTAATCTTTCTGATTGCTGTGTTTTGTTAGACTGATTAACACATTTTCGGGATTTCTCATAATGTATCTCACATTTTCCTTTCTATGATGTTAATGTTATAAACTGCCTTCCTTCGCCATGTAAGTGTCGTTAACACTCTCGGACTACTATGAAGGCTCCGTTACCATATCGAATATTCATAAGCCTATGCTTAATAGCTTGTATTCGAGCATTTCGACTTAGGTAATCCCCGTTTAGCAACATAATAACTATTTGGCTTGTTAAGTTGTCGGATATGACTTCCGTCCTTTTATGCTTATTGCATATACGTCACAACCTATCCTTGCTTATGCTCCTGAGCAGCGGAACATAAGTGTTGTGATATGGCGATTTATAACTACCTTACGCCATAGTCCCGACACAGACCATTCAGACTATCATTTAACCAGTATGGGCTTTATCCTCATACTTAACATTTCATCTCCCCATTCAGTCGCAGCTTGGTAATTAGCTGACTTATGGCTTTACCGACGTGCTATTTTCCCTGATATTTGGTTTCCCTCACAGGTTAATCGGTTGATGATAGGACTTTAAGATACTATCCTAATACCTTGCCAAAGGTATATTTATTATGCCGCCTTTACGGGCGCACGCTCAAAGTCGCTTGGCTTCCAGGGGATATCGAGGTGATGGAGAGCATACAGATTATTCTGTATATTTGCGCCCGTTCCGAGCGTTCCTGTGCTTGCTATGACTACTCTGTACTTGCCCTCATTGATCTTCTTGAATACGTCCTGTCTGTCCTTAGCATCTGACTTCGGAGCAAAAATTATCTCATTCTCAGGTATCTGACCACTCTGTATGAGCTGATCCCTGATGTATTCGTATGCCGAGAAGTTTCCGTTTGTTGAATTTACTGCTATATCTGAGAAAATGATCTGTACCGCCTTTGTATCGCCTTCGGCTTTCTTGTTGTTATAAATATCAATGACCTTATCAATACAAGCATCAACTTTGCCCTTTTCATCTTCCATGAAGCCAACGGGGATCTTGAAGTTATTTTTTTCATACAGTGACTTAACAGCTCTGTTGCCGAATCCTATCATTCGTGCTTCACTTGTGATCTTCAGGAGATTGTCTACTCTCGGATCGACAGCACCGTTAGCGATACGCTCTGCTCTCTCAGCAAGGTCTTTTACGTACTGCTTCTGCTCTGGACTTGCATCCACAACTACTATCTGCGGTTTATTGCCCTTGAGCTTTGGACGGGGGAGATCGAGCTTTTCAGCACTCTGAATGTCAGCAAATTCCTTGTACATTGCCATAAGCTCAGGCAGATTTGCGAACTGCGAGAAGCTTGTTTTAAGCTTGAGCTGACCGTCTGCGCCCTGTTTATAACCTGTAACTACGTTACCGAATGTAGCTGCCCAATTATCGAATAATTCAACGTCAGCAGCCTTCAGGAGATCGGGACGAAGGAAACGTGTCATAACATACAGTTCTGTCATAGAATTGCTTACAGGCGTTCCTGTGCAATATAACAGGTGTCCGTCACCGAAAGTCTCATTGAAGTAATCGGATTTCAGGAACATATCAGCTGAACGTCCAGAAGATTTTGTGTTAACACCTGCGATGTTCGTCATTTTTGTCATGATCTTGCCATTCTTATAGGCATGAGCTTCATCGACAACAAGATAATCGAAGCCGAGCTGCTCAAAATTAAGAATAGAATCCTTTGCTTTGTTCTTGGATTTTGGTGTAAGCAGTCTTTCAAGCTCTGTCTTATACTTCTTGATAGCTCTCTCCATTTCCTTAACGGACGGAGTTTTGACTCCCATAGACTGTACAAGCTCTCTGTTTTTAGCATCTTCAAGCTGATCTATCTGCTTTCCGATATGTTCTTCAACGAAAGCTTTTGTCATTGGGATCTTCTCAAACTGTTCCTGAGACATGATGATTCCATCATAAGAGCCTGTAGCTACTCTCGACATAAATAACTCTCTGCTCTTTTCGTCAGATAAGTCTTTATTTGTCACTGTAAGCAGCTTTGCATCAGGATATACCTTCATCCATTCTGCTGCTGTCTGCTCTACAAGCGGTTTAGGAACGACCACACAAGCCTTATTAATAAGACCGAGCTGCTTTTTCTTCATGACTGTTGCAAACATTACAGCGGACTTTCCTGCGCCCACAACATGAGCCGCAAGCGTGTTTCCGCCGTATATAGCTCTTGCAACACAGTTCCTCTGATGTTCACGCAGATTGAATTCCTTGTTCATTGCCGGGAACGTAAGCTTTGATCCGTCGTAATCTCTGCCGACAATGGAATTGAAGATATCGTTGTATCTGCGCTCATATTTAGCTTTGCGCTTATCATCGGCAAATATCCACTTCTTGAACTCGTCCTTGATCTGTCTTGCCTTGTCGTTTGCGACTCTTGTAGCCTTCGGATCAATAACTCTCTTATCGTCAACTGTCATGTATACAGATACCTTTTTCTGATTCAGAACACACTCTGCTATCTTATACATATTGACTGTTGCGTTATAGCCGTATGCGGAAGTTTCTTTAATGTTGTGTCCGAATTTAGTACCTGAGCTTGTAATCTCGTATGATCCCGTAGCAGGGAAGTAGTGTACTTCATGACTGCTTCTGTCATAGTCTGAACGTCCGCTGAGATGGTGAAGAAATTCTGTATAATCCTCTGGATCTATCCATGTGCAGCCCATACGAACAGAAATTTCTTCCGCATGAATATCCGCAGGGATAACATCTTTAAGTGCGTCAATGTTTCTTGTGTATTTCTCAGGCTCCCTTTCAGCTGCGTCCTTTGCAAATGCAAGCTTTGTCCTTACATTGCCTGATAGATATTCAGCCTTTTCACAGATTCCTGAGAACGGCTTATCAGCAATAGCCTTAGACGGATCATCGAACAGATATCCTTTTTCTATAAGCTCAGTGCATATTATATCTGATATCTCAGCAAGATTGTTGTCGGGATATTTGTTTATAAGCAGTGAAGCCATATACTGTATATCAGGTCTGCCCTTACGGTCCAGAGATACTTCCAGTGCTTCTTCTGCATTATCTACCTCTGTTATGATGATCTCAGCGTTTACAGTTATTTCACTGAATATCGCAGCTTTTTCAACTGCTTTCTTTGTCTGCGTTTCACCGTTCTTGTCGGTATATTCTGTTTCGTTTACATCTTCCAGTGAGTGCAGCAGCTGATAATCTGAATCATCACCGAATTTTCTTTTAACTATGTTGCTTGTAAGGTTATCGAACTCTGAAACGAATTTGTCGTATTTTTCGTTCAATTCATTTCTGATCGGTACAAGTTCTTCATCGGTAATCTCAGTTTTCTGCAAATCTATGAGCTTTCTTGCTACATCACGGATATCGCAGAGAGCAATGACCATCTTCTTGTCCTTTGCTGACAAAGATATCTCATCCATTGCACCGTTTCTTCTGTAGTATACCTTATCGTCCTTGACCTGATATGTGAAGTTCTTTCCCCACGGCTCAATCTCGTTACGCATGGTTTTAAGCAGCTTCTCACGTCTGTTTATGCTTACCTTTGCGTTTATATTCTTGATAGCTTCTGAAAGCTGTTCCTTCAGGTCAGCTCCCTCTATCGGTCTGCAAGTCAGCATATCGAAGTGAGTAGTCTTTTCCATGTTGCCGAGAACCATGTTAGGATTCTGCACAAAGTACGAGTTGATCATAAGCCCGTTCTTATCAGGTGCAGTATAACACCAGTCAGGCTTACGGTCAAACGGCTGTAACGGTATCTCACGCTTCTGTAAGAAGATGATATCTGTAGTAACCTTTGTGCCAGCTGAAGCAAAAGCATTGTCAGGCAGACGGATAGCTCCGACCAGATCGCCGTAGGTAGCAAGATGTTCACGTACCTGGGGATTCTTCTTGTCAAGCGTACCCGATGATGTGATAAAAGCCACAATTCCGCCCGGGGCGATTTTGTTCAAAGCTCTGCGGAAGAATGCGTCATGAATGTTATAGTCCTTAGTAAAATCGGGATCTATCATTTTGTAATCACCGAACGGAACATTGCCGATAGCCAGGTCAAAACTGTCGTTGTCAAGGTCAGCGTGTTCAAATCCGCAGTTGAATATCTTGACATTATCATTATCACTGTTAAGGCTCTCTGCTATCTGCGATGTTATCGGATCAATTTCAATTCCCGTTACCTTGCAGTCCCGGAATCTGTTAGGAAGTCTGCTTATAAAGTTACCTGTGCCGCAGGAAGGTTCAAGTATACGTGCGTTCCTGGGCAGATCCATTGCTGATATTGCATCATACATTGCATCTATTATCTCCTGTGGAGTATAGTGTGCATTAAGAGTAGTAGAACGGGCTTCTGCGTATTCCTCTGGAGTAAGCAGTTCCTTCAATGCTTCTCTCTGTCTGCTGTATGCTGTATATCTTTCATCGAATACCTGTGGTAAACCGCCCCATCCGCTGTAACGTCTGAGAGCAGTATCAGAGTATTCCTTTGATACTCTTGCACTTTGTGAAGCTATGTAATTCTGATCGTCAGGATCATCGAGCCTGTATAAAGGCTGTCCGTTTTCCTTACGTTCCATTATTCGCTTGACTTCACGGATAGCTGCTATATTCTGATTGATCTTTTCAGACGGTTTATCAGCATATATGATATCGGGAAGTGTACGTGTATCAGGCAGATCGGAAAGACCGTGTTCCTTGACGATATCACTTCTGTTGCCAATACTTTCAAGACGATCATTCAGATCATAGCGTGAATCGTAATTATCAAGTGCTTCTCGGAGACTGTCGTTGTCGTAAGGTGCGCTGCCATAGGTCTGAACGAGAGAAAGAACGTCTATTTCGTAGCCATCCTTCATTTTCTCTCTTACTTGCCATTGCTGTGATCCGTATTCTGCAAACGGGGGATAGATATTCAACTCACCGAGTCCATGCTTTCTTGAATATTCATTAAGTGCATCTCGCCATTCAGCTGATTTATCGTTAGCGACTGCTGCTTCAAGTAAAGGTGTTGTCTCTCCTGAAAAGACGATCATCAACATAGTACATTATAGCAGGATCTTCAAGATCAACACTTACAGATACAGGAATGTTTCTGTCTGTTATAACGTCATTTACGATATCTATCTTCTTCATGTTGCTGAGATCGGCTTCTCTGCCGTTTTCATTCATACAGAAATCATTGACAGTATTCACAGCCAGTTCGGAATAGTCCATGTTGACCTTTTCTTTTCTCAGCACAGGCTCAAAGTGCTTTTCACCGTTAACTACCGAGTAAGCTGTAAATCCGTTTGAAGCATTGTCTATGAATTCAGTGATATTGAATCTGAGATCATCCATACGGCTGTTGTCATAGGCATAGACTTCATAAGGAAAATAATCGTTTGCTTCATCGTATTTCTCGGTATACAGCCTTCCGTATTCATCAACACCCAGGGTAAGGCTCTCATGTATCTCTCTGAAATTATCCTTTCTTTCATGACCGTTCTCATCAATGCCGCCTACATAATCATCATACACGTTTTCCATTACGAACTTTTCTGACTTTGTAAGGTCAATGGTAAAGTTATATTCAGGGAAATCAAGTATAAGGTTTTCTGCTGATGCAGGAGTCATTTGAAGCTGAATAGCAGAATAGAGCGAATTTTCGATATCATTGAACTTTGCATCGAAGAAATGCTCACTGAGATAAGCTTTGTCCTTGTAGTTTGTTCGGAAAACAGGAGCTTTTCCGAAAGCAGAATCAAAGATATTCTCTGTAAGTCTGTATTTTGTTGCAAATCTGCCGAAACGATGTAAGATATTCTGCTGCTCGGCACTCAGATCATATTCATGGGCAACATCGGCAATGGCAGCTGTTATTCTTTCTGCAAAAGCTTCATCTGTCATTTCGCTTGCCGGGAAGTTGATACTTGTAGCAACTTTGTCTCTCAGCTCGGACTCAGCGTTATTCTCTGTAAGCTCATGAGCTTCTGCATACGCTGCTATCTGTTTTTCAGTTTCGGTATGAACTTCCTCGCCCTGATCCAGAGTAGCCTGTGCATCGTTAAGCTCTGCTGCCTTGAATATCTCAGCTTCACGCTCTGCTCTGCCGACTGCTGTCGGATTCTCAAAGAACTTCTTATCGTAAGCCTTGACAAGTGCTGTCAAATCTGCTATACTGATATCAGAACCATTAAGGACTGATGGAGCTACCTGATTTTCAGCGAACTCTACGTGCCTTGATGGTTCTATTTTTATGCTATGTATATTATGGAGTCGGAGAGCTGTTCCATGATCACCGTTCAGGAATTCCTCCGCAGCCATCTTTGTGAGATATACATCACCATTAAGTCTGTATATGCCATACAGTGAGTGCATAAACGCTTTCTTTTCGCTGCTGCTGTCAGCTATCTCGCTATCGAGGATAACGGAGTTTTCAACAATATCTGAGAGCGAATACAGCATATTCAGAGTTGCGGTATCCTTGAATTTCTCGGAATTATGAACTGTACTTTCAAGTCCGTTACGGCTTATCTGGATATTCCATCCTGTATCTTTAGTGGTGATATCACCACGGAAGATAGTTCTGTTCTTAATATCCTCTCTGACAGAATCAAGAGTGCTGTTCCTGTCAGCTATCTCGATAACGGGTATTCTTGTGTCACCCGTAGAACTTTCAGAAGATGGTAAACGTCTGAATGGAGACTTGTCTCCAAGTTCTGAATTGAGCTTATTCTCAAATTTCGGAGCTTTAGCCATATCCGCATCAAGAAGATTCTTAACAGATTTACGCTTTGGAGAGATATCCTGTAAAGCAGCAACGTCTTTCTCAGAAAGTGGTTTGTTTATGATACGCTCCTTGATCTCGTTAGCCTGTCTTGTAAGCTCCGCAAGTTCCGATGAAGCCGATACAGCCTTATCATACTCTCCGTTGGTTGTATATCTGATGATCTCAGCACTTTTCTCAGATATACTTCCAGTTATCTCGATGAGAAGCTCATTATCAGGCATAACAAAACCGTCAGCCTTTGCGGTTGACGGTTCGTCTGAAAATACACTATTCAGTTTATCATTCAGTCTGTTTCCGTCAGACAGATCAGCACTTTCTCCCTCATCACTTCTCCGTTCACGTAGAACTGCTTCATCTCGCCCCATTTCAGAGTTTCGTTGAAGCCCTGTGCTGTATTCGGATGAGGACGGGGATTCTCCCTGTCGTACTGTTCCTCCAGAAGATCTCTGTAATCCTCTGCCGATTTCTGTACCTGTCTTGCCAGAGTCAGGAACTTGTGCTTCATTCGCAGATATTCCGTTTCCATCGGATAATTCTTCTCCATGAAGTCCATCCATTCCCGTCCGTACATTCCTATCGGCTCTTCCGTCATTGACTTCTCCAGATTCGGATCGGGACGCATCGTGTATGTCCCGTTGTACGGATTGAACTGGTATTGAAAGATTATCGTCGGAACTGCTCCTTGTTTCTCCTTGTACATCGGAAACCATTCCTGTTTCTTGTTCCCCTGAAACTCCTGTACGATCTCCCAACCGAGGATTCCGTCTCGCTTCACCATTCTCGATGATGTCAGAAAGTTTCTCAGCTGCTCTTTCGGAATCATTGGCAGCTCTTCCTCCGGTACGCTCTTCTGTTCGTTCTCCGTCAGGCTCATAAATGTTTCGTAATTCATCAATATTCCTCCTCTTCTCTTCATAAGTCGTTACAGCGTTCTCAATAACTCTGAGAGCTGATCTCGCTGTTCGTCCTGCATATGATAAAAACGTCATTTTCTCAATATCGCTGCCAAAACGCTTAAAGAATGACATATCAGGTGTGATATTGAAAGGCTGTGCGTTTATTTCCAATCTTCCTGCAACGATCAGGCTAAAAGCATTTACATAGGCTGAAAAAAAGGCTTTTCTTTCTTCCTGTGAGATATGCAGCTTATTCATGCAGTCAGTTACATCTGCATAAATATCGGTACAATAAAGGCTCATTGCTATGATCGAAGTATTACTGTCTGGAATTGTATTAGTCTCCGTAAGTATATGTTTGATACTATCCGCATTTTCGACAGTTATCATCCATCTTGCAGGCTGATGCACATTATTATCGACCTGGGAAAAATCGTAGTAGTCAATAATATTACCACTACTGTCAATAAAGTGTACCGCATCTGCCCCTGTTTTAAGCTGATATCCTTGTCTGTTCCACTGTGATTCTGTTCCGATGCAATCAGTATCAGGCTTCTGAGAATAGAATTCAAGAGCTACTGTTGCAGGAAACTTATACAAGCGGCCCTGAAATTTCAGGAACTGCTTGTAAAGATCATCATGCTCTGTCATGCTTTTCAGCATTGCAGCTCCCGATGCGCTGATACCATACAGTGGAACAATGTTTGAATTATCCATTTTTTTCATCCCTTCATATATGATTTTATCACTTTAAATCAAAGAAGTCAAGAGTCTGAGCGCAAAGTTTTCATTTTTTTCATATTCTTTCAAAAATATCCAACTCTGCCCGAATTATAGCCAGATTCAGGCATTTACTTTCTACCCGAGTTTACTTTACTGAAAAAAGAAAAAATGTTTTCAACATATTTTTCAACATCATTCAACGCTTTCCACACAGGCGAGATCTTAAAAAATTTCATTGCGCCATTTATATATTCTACTCTTACATAATACTTAGAGTAGATCATATTTTTTATTTCAGTATAGTAAATACTTTGGGTCTAAAATATTGACTGTAAATTTGCGGACTACCCCTTTTTGAATATATATCAATATTTTTTCGGATATATCAATATTTTTTCGGGATTCCTCTTGACAAAGCTGATCTTTTGTGATATTATAATTACGACGAACCAGTTCTCTTTGAACTGTCAATGAGCGATTGACCTGCCAGATTAATCGCTCTTTTTTTATGTACCGTCCTTCTCTTCTGACATACAGGATCAGAACATAATGATTATCCACGTACATTCTGCGGTTCTGCTTGGCTTTGCGCTTGTTCCTTCGGATCAGCTTTAGACTCTCCAGTTCCGCTATTGTTATAATAACCGTTTCACGCTTCATTCCAGTCTGCTGTGATATGTCATTGAAGCTGTTCCAGCTGTCGCTCAGCTCTGAACTGTACGCTTTACAGATGAAAAGATATATCATCATCTGTCTCGGAACGATTCTTCCGAATATACGTCTTTCTACGAAAAAGAAGCTGTCATTTGTTGGCAGCTTCTTTACTGTATATATGTATGTACCCTTGTAGCCATTACGCTTTGTATTGCGCTGTATTGGCTCTACAAGCCCTTTCTCTGTCAGGGATGTAATTACTTTGCTTACAGTCTGAACCGCCTTTATACCGCAATTCTTAGCGATCGTAGACTGTTTTACAGTTATCGTTGACTTTTCGTCAAGTGTATCCTGTAAGGACGGTAAGCTGCTCATGTATGCGTACACCGCAAGCTCACTCGGATTAAGACCGAGACTGAATATCTCGTTTGACAGCTTGAATCTGCTGCTCATGTGTTCACCTCTTTTCTTATTGATATAATAAAAGCACTATCAGATTGACAGTACTTTCTAAAAATGTGTTGACATTGTACTTCAAATGTGATACAATATACTAAAGTAATAATGAAAGGAACGGTGATCATTATGGCTAAAAATGATACCATTCATGTACGTGTAGACGAAAATGTTAAGCTTAACGCTGAGAAAACACTCGCTATGCTTGGACTGACTATCTCCGAAGCTGTCAATATGATGCTCTGTCAGGTCAATCTTACAGGCGGACTTCCATTTCAGGTGAAACTTCCTGCGTCTGAAAGTGTAATTGTAAGAAGCAAAGCTGATATTGAAATGAAACTTGATGAAGCAGAGCAAGATATTTCAAAAGGTCAGCTTTTAGCAAGCGATGAAGTATTCAGCGATTTGGAGAATAAGTATGCATTATAAAATTCTCCTTACTAAAAGTTTTGAAAGAGAACCCTCCTGAACACCTTACGAACAATCAAATAGTGCAATAAACAGACGATTTTGCTATAATGAAAGTAAGAGCTATTCTTCAATCTGGAGAGTAGCTCTATTTCTATAATTGGGCTTGAAAAAGCGGAGTTTAAGCCTTATAATAAGAATGTATAAAAGATTTCCGAGAAAAATTTTTCAGAAGTGAAATAATTGCGAAGCGAAAGTTGACTATATGGGTAGAGGACCTCTAAGCCTCACGGAAGGAGGCATATCCAATGGATGATGCATCAATTATTGAGTTGTTCCGTGAAAGAAATGAACAGGCGATCGCTGAAATGAAGCGAAAGTATGACAAGCTGTGCTGCTATGTAGCAGGCAATATCCTTTCTCATCGTGAAGATATAGACGAATGTGTAAATTCTGCTTATTACGAGATTTGGAATAACATACCGCCTGACGATCCGAACGACCTCAGATCATACCTGTGCCGTATTGTGCGTAATATCGCAATCAACAGGCTGAAATATAACTCTGCTGAAAAGAGAAATCCGCAATTCACCGTTCCGATAGATGAGATCGCTGAAACAGTTCCCTCGGACGATGATAAGAGCGTATCCGATGATGTACTTGCCGATGCGTTCAGCCGTTTTCTGAGAAGTCAGGACGAAAAGCACCGGAATGTGTTTATCAGGCGCTATTGGTTTGGCGATTCATTATCTCAGATCGCAGAGCTTTACGGTATGAAGGAGAAAACCGTTGCCACTTATCTTTTTCGGACAAGAAAAAACTAAAAGCCTTTTTACAGAAAGAAGGGTACGATTATGAATGAGCTAAGATTTCTCGAAATAATGGGGAAAATCGATGATGACCTTATCAGAGGTGCTATGTCTGATACAAAGCAAAAGGATAGCCGTATCGTCACCAGGAGAAATATCTTTGCATTCGGTTCTGTCGCTGCCGCTGCTGTGATCACGGTTGGCTCTGTTGCTTTCTATAATGCTCATAAGCCCTCGGACTTGCTTGCAGATCATTCAGTCATCGAGCAGGATAATTCTCATAAAAATGATGGAAATCCCGAATATCAGGGCATTCCTTCCACTACAAGCAGTGACAATGAATCTATATTAGCAACAACGACACATAATCAAAAAGCTACAGCTTCAACCAAACAGGCAGATATCGGAAGTGAAGATATTTCTGATACTCACATTGCAGATGAAATCAGTGAACAGCAGACGGTATCACCGAAAAATACAGATACTTCGGATGTAATCGAGCCACCATCAACAAAAGCCCCATCCAAACCTGATGCAAACCATACAACACAAACTGCCGCTCAGACAGAATTACCTGTTCAAGGCTCACAAAAAGTTCAGACTTCACAGCCTGCCGAAACTGTGACCACTACTTTACCTCCTGTTCAGCCTCCGACAGAAGAACCCACAGATTTTGACGATCTCCCATACGCTGTTCATACTGATCTTGATGTCAGCTATGAAGAAGCTAAAGAGAGATTCGGTCACGCTGTCTCGGAATGTACAAGAAGTGATTTTCTTGGCTACACGATAGGAATAGTAAGTCAGAGAGGTGATATTTATTCCGACAGAGCGTTCTGCTTAGACGTTGCCTATAAATTCATAAATGGTACTATTGCTGTTATTGATCAGGATAAAATGTCTGGTTCAAGAGCGACTTATGGTCCGTTACAGTATGATTACCGTGACAGAATATTTCAAGATGAAACGTTCATTAATGACGAGCAGATAACGATAGGCTATTACCCTGACGGCAACAGCGGATTAGCCTATGTTGCAGTTTTTGACAGATCAGCAGATATATACGAAATAATGGATCTGATAATATCCCTTGAAATATGAGAACAGGAGAAGATAGATGATAAAGAGAAAAATAATATCCGCACTGCTCGCTGTGTCGGTCGGTTCTGCGATGCTCTCTGCATTGACTGTAAACGCTGAGGAATTCAGCATCAAGGGCGATGTGAATGCCGACGGAGAATTTGATGTAGCTGATGTGGTACTGTTGCAGAAATGGCTTCTTGCCGTTCCTGATACGCACCTTGATAACTGGCAGGCTGCCGATCTTTGCAAGGACAACAGGCTCGATGTGTTTGACCTGTGTCTGATGAAACGGGAGCTGATATATGCAAGTGAAGCCGTACATATCACTTCTCCTGCTTGCAAAGCTGCTGCTTTTGCTTGTGCGGATGACGACGAATTGCTATATTACAATAACATCAATGAGCATATCGCTCCTGCAAGCCTGACAAAGCTGCTGACCGCCTCGGTCGCTCTGCATTATCTGAGTTCCGATACGGTAGTTACCGTAGGCTCGGAACAGAATCTTGTGAGATCGGGTTCCAGTTTATGCCTTATCAGACCTGGACACAAGCTGAAATTATACGATCTGCTCACGGGTATGCTCATGGCTTCGGGCAACGATGCCGCTTATACCGTAGCGGTAACAACAGCAAGAGCTGTGAAAACTGATACCGCAATGACAGATGCTCAGGCGGTCGCATATTTCTCAGAGCTGATGAACAGCTACGCAATCTCTATCGGTATGAAAGACAGTCGCTTCACGACTCCCGAAGGCTGGGACGATGAAAGCCAGTATACAACGGTTTCCGATCTGCTCATATTGGCGAATCACGCATTTTCGATACCTGAGATAAAGACGATAACAGGCACTTATCAGAAAAAGGTATACTTTGTGTCAGGCGAAAATATCACATGGACGAACACCAACGCTCTGCTGAATCCAAACAGCGCCTATTACTGTGCTGATGCTGTCGGCATTAAGACAGGCACTACCGCAAGTGCAGGAAACTGTCTCATTGCCGCCTTTGAGAGAAATGGAAAGACCTATCTTTCTGCGGTTGTAGGTTGTGGCACAGGCAATGAAAGATATGAGCTGACACTGAAAATGCTGTCGCAATTCGGCGTGGCTAATGAGATAAAGCTGTCCGCCGCACCGAATGTTACAGAAAGCGTCCCGTCTACATCTGCGGAAGAAGCAACGCCTGTAACAACAGAGACAACAACAGTCGCACAAATTGTTTCTGACAGAACAGAGATATTCAACAGACTGGATTCACTGGAATACATACCGATCACCTGTGACGGACTGCCCGAATATAAGCTCACGGATGATAACGGTGCAGTCTACTGGCTGAATTTCAGCAGTAAATGGATATGGAAAGACGGTATAGATGCAGAAGCGGTATTGCCCGATGATATTATATCTTGGCTTACAGCCAATAAAGATAGTATAGACATGAACACAACGGAATATTACGAATTACAGGAGGGATCATTATGAAAAGAAGAATATTAGCAATAACGGCTTTTATGGCTGTTGCACTGGCAGGCTGTGGTCAGATCAACGAACCGTTGACAACTGTTGAGGGCGATAATCAGCCTGCTGCTCAGATTGAGGTGCAGACTGCATCAAAGAGCGATGCTCCTGCTGAAAGCACTTCTGAAGCAGAAAACACCTCAACTACACAGAAGACAACAGAGAAAACGAGTACGGAAACAACAAGTGATGTTTCGCTTTCTGAAACGCAGGCAGAAGATAGCACTATGAATGTAATATCGGAGAATAACGATACACCTCAGCCGCAGGCAGAGGAAAAACAATCCCCGGCAAAAACGGAAAAGTCTGCTGCTACTGAAAGTACCACTCAGGCAACCACTACACAGGCTGAGACAACTGATGCTCCTGCTGTTGCTGATAGCGGAAAGGCTGACGATGTTTTCAAAATGCTTGATAGCCTGAATTATCAGGCAATTAGCTGTGACGGACTGCCTACACATAAGCTGACTGCACCTGACGGAACAGTTTACTATCTTCACCTTGACGAGAACGCATCCTATTCTTATGTATGGCGCAGACCGAGCCTGATTGCTGATGCGGATAATGAAGCTCCTCTTACACAGGAAGTCATTGATGCGATATACGCAAATTGGGATCAGCTCAATATTGTGAAAACTGAATGGTAACATCTATTAGACGGCACAGAGAATGCTCTCTGTGCCGTCTTTCTTTTTCAGCGGGTGTTCTCCACTATAATCATCACGCACAGCACTGAGTGGCTTTTCCGTTCGTTTGAGAACCATTTCTCCATGACAGTATTATTCAAAAGTGATAAAATCACAATAGCAATTACAGCACATTGCACAAACTTCATGCTTTTTCAAATAATCGCGCGTAGTTTTCCCTGTTTTTGTTGTTTAATAAGTGAAAACACAAGAAAGTGCTTTCAGAAAGGAGTTTGTCGATGGACAACGGTGCAAGTAGCTACCGCCGTTTCCGTGACAATGGTGACATATCCGGCTTCGATGAGATTGTTATGAATTACAGCGACGGTCTGATGCTGTACCTGACAAGTATTGTCGGAAACATCTGGTCAGCGGAGGAGCTTACTGAGGAAACTTTCTTTTTGCTCGGCACTAAGAAGCCAAAGTTCAAGGAAAAGTGTTCCTTTAAGACATGGCTTTACACGATCGGCAGAAATATTGCATTCAATTACCTGAAAAAGACCGCCAGGCAGTCAACTGTTCCGATAGAGAATGCTCCTGAGCTTATCAGTGATGAGGCAGCAGTTGAGGACGCATATATCAAAAAGGAACAGCAAATTGCGGTTCACAGGGCTATGCGAAAGCTGAAACCTGAATATCAGCAAGTGTTATGGCTTATATACTTTGAGGGATTGAGCAATAAAGAAGCTGCTAAAGTCATGAAGAAAAGTGTCCGCAGTACAGAATCCATTTTATATCGGGCTAAGAAGTCACTGAGATCACAACTTGAAATGGAGGGCATTGATTATGAAAAAGCATGAAGAAATGATCATGGATTTACACCGTCGGATGGACGAATATGAATCCGAAAGAAGAATGAAGCGTGCCAAGATGACGAAGGTCGCTGCCTCGGTTACACCTGTTTGTGCGGCAGCAGTTGTCGGCGTTGGATTGTGGAAGGGCGGTGTATTGACTCCCCACAACGACCAGCTTATCAGCAGTACCGTAGAATCAACGGCATCTGATGTGATTGTGTCTGCTGACAATGATTCATCGGCTGACAAGCATTCAGCTAACACCAAGAATACCACTAATACAAATGGTGAACCTACAACATCGGAATCTGCAGCAGATCGCCAGGTTGCAACCTCAGACGCTGCTATTCCTCGTACTACTGAGAACGGCGAGAATGCGATTGAGGACAACGGTGCAGATAATGCTTCTGTTGAAGAAAATACTCCTGTGGCTGATGATAGAGTTGCGCCTGTCTCAGATAACTCCACAATCACTAATACTGAGCCACAGAGAGCAACAGATTCCCCTGCGGTGCAGACCGAAGCTCCGGTTCAGCAGACTACTCCGCCTGTTCAGCAAACAGAACCTGCGTCACAGAGTAATCCGGCTGAGCAGACTGTCCCGAATAATGGCGGTCACTTTATGTGGTGTATTGTTGGCAGCACCATTGAATTGAATGGCTTTACTTATTATGACAATGATATGGCAAATGTATCGGCATATACACGGGACAGATATCTTGGCAAAGTCGGAGATTTTGAGGGAGTTTACGGCGGAGCAGATGTTCATCCAAGTTATCGTATCGCTCCGGAGGACAGTGTATATGCCGTCAAAGGAACCAATGATGTACTGCTTGTTGTAAAGGCTGACAGTAATTCTCCATATGGTGCTATTGTTGTGATGAGTAATTCAAACTGGTCACTCGAAAAATATGAACCTGAGCGGCTTGATCCGAATTATGTTGATCCCAATGCATCTTCTCAGGTTATCTTCTGACAACTGAATATACAGGCAAAAGGCACGGAGAACGCTCTCCGTGCCTTGTTTGTTTCAGGTGATAAGGGTTATCCGCAATCATCACGGACGGCTCTGAGGGGTATTTCCGTTTGTCTGAGGGCAAAGCAAAAGGCTCTGCAATTCTGCA
>Ga0255340_1002981_pt1 | contig 18587 bp, 15 predicted proteins | sample wastewater_treat_7_FD_192417 | JGI IMG/M metagenome (GOLD analysis project Ga0255340, IMG submission 192417) | Wastewater microbial communities from Lulu Island WWTP, Vancouver, Canada - plant10 | ecosystem: Engineered > WWTP > Wastewater > Unclassified | place: Canada: Vancouver, British... | reverse complement strand
TCAAGAAGATACTTCATAAAACTATAGTTCTTAAATTCGAGAGCGTAATCTATTACTGTTTTACGATATTCGTCGCAGTTTAAGAACAACTTGTCCTCACGCTTCATATACTCGTCCCAGACTTTTCTGTCGTGTGACTGAGCAATTTCATAATTTGTGACGTGATTTCTTGTAGAAGCATATTGCTTACCAGCCGAAAGTATCTCCTCACAGGAAACGCAGAGAAGTTCTGAGAGTATCGGAAGGTCATGGGTCTGTATTTTCTTATCGCCTTTGAGAATTGCACCAAAACGATTTCTTTCATTTTGCAGAATAGTATCTGTTATTTCCTGATGTGAATATTTCAGTTTAAGGTAATCTCTGCAAAAATCAGCGGTTGTCTTATAGCCCCTTTCATCTATCAGTTCTTTAAGATGTGCACCGATTTTCTTGTCGTTCAGCTCATACATAGCTGTAACCCCCTTCTGAATTTCTAACATCATTATACAACACCGAATCTGTAATTGCAATCACAAAAATGTGTACACTAAAAATGTACAATAACAAACTTGTACACTTTCAGTGTACAAGGTATGATAATTCTTGAATATTAGATAATAAGCAAGCCGCAGGGTAATCCCTGCGGCTTTTTTGCATATTGCGTAATTTGAACAGCTTGTTTATTTCAGCAATTCCTTTGCCCGTTTGTGTATCTGATCTTCGATGAGCTTCAGTCGCTTACTATCGAGATTATACCTTGAATGGCGCTTGAAGCGGAAGTCGAGCAGCCTGCGAAGTCCGTCTCTGTGCCTGTTGGTAAGCACCTGTTTAGCAGTGCCGATGAAGTCGTCATAAACGCACGGTACAAGCGTATCCGCATAATCGCAGAGTGCTTTACCTGAGGCAAGGTCGTCCCTGCCTGCAAGATTGAAAAGTGAGTTACCGTGATCGAACAGCGGTGCAGGAGCAGCTATCTTGTTTGTACGGTTATCCACCAGAAATCCGAAGTTTCCGAAATGTCTGTCTACGTTGCATATTATTGCGTCAAGCACAAGCATATCGTCAAGCGCATTTATGAACTCCTCACCCAGTGATTCGTAATACTCACGGACAGCTTTCATACCGCCCTTGCTGACAAGTCTGCCTATCGGCATAAAGGAGTAGTCCTTGCTTGTGAACAGTTCGCAGGTGGAGCACAGTTCACCCTGCCATTTTGACAGCCCATAGGAGATGGCGTTGATACCAAGAGCATCTGCTATCTGAGCAGCGTAAAATTCCGAGTATGGCTCATTGCCTGTATTTGAAGCTCCGCTTGTTCCGCCTTTGTAAAGTCTGATAACTCCGTTCTCTCTGCGCCAGCACTTAGGCAGCATACCGTTAGTTGTGAACTCTGGGCACGAAGCAAGAGATGTTCTCACAGAGCTGCCGTAGCCTGTGAAAGCGATAAGTCCCAGCACTCTGCTGAACCTGTTTTCGTACAGATTGTACTGTGAGAAGTGTCCCTCAAAGCCTTCCTCGACCACCCAGTAGCAGTCGTTCAGCGACAGTCCCTTTGATACGCTTAGTATACTCATAGGACGGTTGAGATTGAGTCCGCACTTGCTTAGAAAGCTGTGGACGTATGCTCGATTCTTCGGAATAGTCCTGTGCCTCAGCCAACGCGAAACGCTGTCGCCGTCAATATCCATGTCAAGAGGCAGTAACGCCTTCTTTTCTTCGTTCACCCAGAGTATTTCTATCTCGGGCGTGCTTGTATCCTCAGTCGCTGTGAACCTCATTAGCGTAGTATCAAAGTGCCGCAGTTCATATGTCATGTTACCGCCTCCTTTCGTTTAGTGTAGTTATTATACCACAACAGAGCGATTTAATCAAGAGCTTTGTTAAAACAAAATGCGTACTAAATCCGTATTAGCTTCTGATACTCCTCAATCTCCAGCTCACCATCGGCAGCTTTAGTTCGCAGCTCAATGGCATACTCTCCCCACTCAGCAAACTCTGACTTGCTCATCTTCTTTTTCATAAAACGAGCGTAGTGCTGCTTGTAGGCGCGGTTGTATATCTCCCACACAGGATCATTCTTGAGCTTGTCCTTGAAGGTGTGCCGCATGGATATGTCACGGCAGGACTTGGGAGGATTGCTGCTTATAAGTCGCTTGCAGTAGTGTGAGAAGGTGGTGTGCTTCATGATGAACCACCGACCGCAGTTGCGGCACTTGACAGGCATGAACTTCTCCTCGATGCACTTGAACAATTCAAAATACAGAAAGGCTCCCAGCGATGTGAAACGATAGGTCTCACAGAGTATGGGACCTTTTTTCGTTTCAATTACTGTATGTCCCATGCACATACTTCCGCTAGACTCCAAATTCATATACGAATTGCTGAGATTATGTGTTGTGGTAAACTTCTGAAATACTTCGATGACCTTTTCGCTTGAAGGATAGTTGTTGTGGTCGCAGAGTTCGTCTGCGAATGGCATAAAAACTTTTTTTACTCGCAGCAGGTCTGCAACAAATGTTTCAAATTCATCAGCTATCCTTCTGATATGTGCAATGAATTCTATCGCGTACTGTTTTTTCTCAGAATCATTCAACGCTTTCTCATCATCAAGATGATAGTCGGGAAGCCGTTTGAGCTCGTTGAGATTTTCACTGATATATCCGTCATCTATTCCTTCTGACCTGTCTATGAAATAATAATCGTCATCGTCTTCATTGTGTTTTTGTCCTCTATAATAATTCACAAACAGGTCATCATAATAAGCAAACAGGTTTTGCAGAACACATCTGCGGAAGTGCTGCTTATCATACGGTGGAAGCTTCTTTGCAATATCAAAGATACGTTCATAAACGTCTTCGATCTTTTGTGCTCGCTCACCGATCGCATACGGTTGATACTCAGAACTGATGTTCAGATGTGATTTTGCACGTTTGCAAACGTCATAAATATCTTCCAGATTCTTTATATTTGCTGAAAAATAGCGCAGAAGTATTTCTCCGAGCGGGTATTCTCTTCCGTCTGACAAATAAATTTTTCGGTCGTGGTAGTGCGCTTTAATCTCAAACATAGCTTCTCCTTTCAGAATTTGTGTTCGCAGTAGTTGTTGCAGCTGTCAGAATACTTGTTATCAATAATCATCAGCATAACACTTTGAATTTTGAATATTCACAAAAAGTTTACAATTAATAGATAATAAATTGAAACTGATAGAGTTATTATACAACATCTATTGACTTCTGTCAAGGTCTGGTGTATACTGAACACAGTTAAGACGTCCGGACAACTCTTGACATCATTCGTTCAAAAGCTATTGTCAATTTGAAAGGAAGATGTAAATGAAAAACAATATCAACTGCACAGCGTACTCTAACGGTATCAACTCTCCGCTTGAGTACCTCAACATCACTACGCCTGCCGAGTTCAAGGTGGTGATGGACTTACTCTGTTATTACGACAGCGAAAAGAAAACCTCGACCATAAGCCGCACAGGTATTGCAAGAGACACTGCGATGTCAGTGAGCAATGTTGAGCGCGCACTGAAAACTCTTGCACAGAAGGACATCATTCGTATCCACAACAACTATGCTGACAACGGTCGTCAGGTCGTGAACTCTTACGAGGTAGCGTTCCTGAATTATGATATGGACGAGGACAAGCTCCGCGACGAAGAGTTGGCATTGAAGTTTAAAAGCCGATTGTCATAGGGGCTGTGTCATGATGTCATACGCTTATATATTAAGTATACAAGATAATATATACTTAATACAGAGAAGAAGGATACTATATGACTTGATAGTTATAATAAAACAAGCGCCTCCTTTTCTTTGCAATGATAATCATGGCAGTAACCGTATAAGGATTGATTATCAGAAACACGCGCAGAAAGCCCCGAGTTTGCCGCCTTCAAAACCAAAATGGTATAGTTACCCCACCGCTCCCGTTGAACGCGGTTATCGCGCAACGTGGAGCGAGTTGGGGGATATATCAGAGGGAGAAAAAACGGACAAACCTGCGGTGCGGAAGTCGGTCCACAAGACCGGCAAGCATAGCAAACGGCATTCCGCCTGCCGCTGAAAACGGGAGAACCCATGCCCCTTTCGATTCGCAGGTTAAAATTCGGTCGCATGAGCGCCCGAATATTCACATCGGACAGGCAGTGCCCGCCGAGAATTCGGGAAACCAAATCAGTGACAGATAGTCGCATAAAAGCAGGAACACAGAAAAACAGGTCTCATATCTTCATAGCGAAAGCCGTAAAAAGGCTGTTCTATGGTAAAAAATGCAGTCTCCTGAGTGACTGCAACAGATGTCAATACTGCACACAGACGTGAGAAAAAATCTGGTGGTATTGGTGATTACATTTTGAATTGAATAGTGGTACAATGTTGCGTATGGAGGGCAGAGTATGACAAAAATCGATACGGACTTTGCAGTAAAATGTCTCATCGAAGCGCTGTTCGAGAAAGGAGTTATTAACAGCGCCACATACTTCAACATCATCAAAAACGAATTCAAGAACAAGGCTGAAAATGATACGAAAGGAATGGTGGCTTGATGTACAATAACATAATGCTCGATAGAAATCGTCCGAGAAAGGTGGTTTTCTATGGCAGAGTATCAACAGATCACGAGGCGCAGTTATCTGCGCTCGAAAATCAGATCCAGTGGTATGAGGATCAGAAAAAGTATCATCCGAACTGGAATGTAGTTGACCGCTACATAGATGTGTATAACCAAAGATTGATACCATTTGATACAAAAACGGCGGTGCAAACGCTAAAAATCACGGCTTTCGAGGGAAAAGTACCCGTCGAAAGCCGTGATTTTTATTTTTAGAAATTGTGTTGTTTGTTTGCTGGGTTCATCAATGCACCCAGCAGATATAGGGTGGGTGCAAATGCACCCAAGTAAAACAAATGCTCAAAAGGTTTATTAGCTCATGAAATCATCGAAATCTTCAATGCGGTCAATCCATTCCAGTTCTTTTTTTGCCTTGCTTTCAAGAATGATATGGCTATATGCATATACCTCTTTGGGGTAAAATTACACGATTTCGGTATGCCTCAATCCAGCTACCTTTGCAATTTCTTGAACTGTTTCATTTAACCCCATTCCAGAGTTGTCTATGAGAACATAGTTTGCTTCATAGGTTTCAACAAATTCTATCATTTTCTTGTATCGGCTGTTGGGAAACACTTTCTCTGCAAGATCTGGGTCGTTAGTATCACGTCCGAAAATCCGTTGTCGTCGCACTTCAGCATCAGCATAAAGAATAATAGTTAAATCTGGAAGCCCTGCTACACGTACCAAAAAATCAAACAGTTCATGATTGTTTGCAGTATGATTCCAAAAATATGTGGAGCAAAGATAGCGGTCAGTTACAACATTTATTCCTTTTGATAGTTGGCGCAGATATAGGTTGCCAAGTCCGTAGTACAAAGCTTTAAAATCATCGTCCATTGCTTCGTTGATATGCTTCATCATACGAAGGTAGTTTTCCATTCCATCAATGTCTGTGAGATAATGCAGAGGTTTTTCAATAAAAGTAAAGCTATACTGTTCTGCCAACATTTTAGCTGTTTGTGTTTTCCCAACACCATCCAATCCTTCAATTGAAATGTGCATTTCTATCCCTCCTCAGTTGTCCTGTTGACTAAACCATATTTTTTGAAATCAGAGTATCCGTTATGGGCTGTACGACAACAGAGTTCGGACTGTTTGCCAACGGTAAAAGAATCCTGTTCGGACAGGTATCCAGACACGCGACGTAGGTGCTTGATATGAACGCCACTACAAACAGGGCAAGATTGATCGAATGTCCCCCTGACACCACAGGAAAGACAAATATCCAGTGGATAATTCACGCCAAAATAACCAATATCCCGAGATATGGCATAGTCAACCAAATCTTGAATAGCAGATCCGTTCCCAAGTGGCATCTCCTTAAGTTCGATATATGTAATGTGACCGCCATTACAGAATTTGTGAAACGGAGATTCTAAGTCGATTTTCTGAAAACAGTTTACTGCGATATCTACAGGAATGTGGAACGAATTGGTGTAGAAACCTTTTCTTGCTACATATGCAATATGACTATCGGTTGCGATATCATGCTGTGGGAAACGTCCCGAGATTCCTTCTCCAGAAGAAGCCAGCAGAGAGATATTTAACTGGTGTTCTTCAGCGAACTGATCTGTCAGCTTGCGCATCCAGCAAACAATTTCCAACCCCAAATCCCGCCATTTTTCAAGATTATCGATGGGGAACTCCCTCAAGTCGAATAATGTCATAACAGCGTCCCACAAGCCGATAAATCCGATAGAGAGCGTACCATTTTTTAACATATCTGCATTGTTTTTTTCATCAAAGCCCAGATAGAGACATCCTGTTTTAAGGTGAGTAAGTGTTGCCTTCTCTGCGTGACAGAGAGCGTTGAAACGGTGCAACAATAACTCCATTGCATTTAGCATCACATAGGATAGTTCTTCGTAGAAAGCAGGCAAATTACCTATATTTCTCAAAGCGATTTGAACAAGATTGATTGATGTAGCAGCAATGTTGCCGCGATGAAGTGCACCACTGCTGCCAAAACGATTTTCTCCCACTCGAGTGCGACAACCCATGATTCCAAAACGATCTGACTCAAAATTTCGATTAAATGTTGCATCCATATTTAGGTATGTAGGATTCATACATTCAGATGTAACTTCGCAGGCCAATCGAAACAGATCCGAATTTGGAGATTCTACATTCTGATTGACATTTCCTTTCACTTTGAACACTAAGTTCGGAAAAGCTTGTCCACTTTCTCGATATGCGTTTAATAGGCATCGAGTAAGGAGTCTTCCTTTTTCTGTTGTGCATAGACCAAAATTCAAAGTAACATATGCTTTCTCACAACCCTTACGTAATGGAAAGTTCAAAAGTGAAAGTAATGTGGCAAGTTCATTTTGAACTTCATACTCAGATTCGGCACCTATATATTGAGATAAATCACCATCAAAGTTTATAAGTCCAATTCCACCAGACTGCTGATTAGTTAGGGATGTGATTCCATACGCCAGTTTGAGAATGGCATCATGAAAATTTGATGCAGATACAATTAAATCAGAGGGATTTACCCCGATGCAGTTATAAGTAATATCGTAAAATTCCATATCGTGGATGTGAAATTGACACTTTTCATGTTTTTCATACAACCATGACGGAATTACAGAAGCCAGGTGGCGTTTTTTCTCTTGTTCACCTAACTGAACAATTCTTGACGAAGCATTTGCCTCGCAGTTTGCTAATTCACGTTCATGTTTGCGCATGGCAATCCCCTCTTTCTTTGTTAATTTCTATCATGACTTGGTTGGATGATCCTACAAAAGGCTTTGTTAAAGTTCGGTAATCGACACGAAAATCGCCAACTTTCAGCCAATGAAGATTTTTTCTCAGCCGTAGTGGTACATCTTCCAAATTATTACCGGTATATACACACAGGTCAAAGCCCATTTTCACCAGTAGATCAGTCAGCTCGATTAATGCTTGTAGTTGTTCAAGCGGTTCACCGCCAGATATTGTTAGTTTCTTATTTTTACAGTGTTTTTCGATATACCCCAATGTATCCGCAATACTAAGCAGAACTCCACCATTGGGATTTTGTAATTTTTTGTTGTGACATCCCTCACAATTTCGGTGACATCCTTGCAAAAATAAGACACTTCGAATGCCAGGTCCATCCGTTGCACTTGTTTCGATAAAACCTCCAATTCGTAAATTCATAGTAGCAGTCATTCATCCTTCCTTTATAAAATGGTACTCCAAAGGGCTGACTTTTGACTACAAGGTCTTGAATATTAAAACGGCCAGCCATTAACGAAAATACTGTCATCAGACACAAGAACCTCCATTGTTCTTTGGTTGTGCGTAAATTCGATGCCTGGCTCATATCGGTCGCTCAACAGTAGTACCTTTTGATTTTTTGAACCAACCCAATCTCGTACATCATCATATTCATCTTGAATAAACGGGCCATCGACCAATATATCAATATTGTTCAGTAGTCGTTTGACATCTATATCGCCAGACGAAATCAAATCTTCATATAAGTATCCTGTAAAAACAAGCACTGATAGTCCTACTGATTGGCACCATTTCGCAATTTCGGACAGCCCAGAAGATTGTAGCATTGGCTCACCGCCAATGAATGAAACACCCTCGATATCAAACTGTTCTTTTGCATTTTTAATCAAGCCAATCACATCTACAGAATCAACTATAATGTTTGTTTTCATCTCTTGCATTTCTGGATTGCAACATCCTGGACAACGATGTTTGCACCCTTGTACCCATAGGGCAAAGCGTTTGCCTGGACCTTCTGCCTCCGTGCATAGTCGCACGGAGGCTACATTGAGATATCCCATACTTTTTTACCTTAATTCAAAGTCAAATCTACACAGTTCAGGTTTATCCGGAACAAGTGGCTTAATAATTATCTGTCTATTCCGAAGCATATCAGAACGTTCAAAGATATACTCGGACAGGGGGTTGATGATGACGCTCTCCATCACATTAAGAAGACCGCGTCCGCCATTTTGTTTTCCGGCTTTCTTTCCGATAGCCATAAAAATCGCATCTTCATTTTCAAATACAATCTTGGCTCCATAACGCTCTGCGACAAATTCTTCAATGGTTTTGAATTTGAGCTTCGCAATCTTAGTAAAGACTTCTGGATTATCAATGAAGTTAAAGGCTACGATATTGTCACCGATTCTGTTTAATAATTCAGGTCTTCCGAGTTTTGTGATGAAATGGTCTTGCACTTTTTCCACAAACCGTTTCTTTACCTCTTTAGGGTCTAAGTCAGCACTAACTTCAGCAGCGCCGATATTGGATGTAAAGATGATGATTGTTTCGGAAAAATAGACTGTCTCGCCTTTGCCATCAGTCAATCGACCATCCTCCAAAATCTGTAAGAACTTATCAAGGATTCTTCCGTGTGCTTTTTCGATTTCATCAAATAGAAGAACGCAGAAAGGTTTTTCTTTGACAGCATTGGTAAGCTGACCACCGGCTTCATATCCTACATATCCGGGAGGGGCACCGACCAATCTTTGGTCGCTATGTTCATGGTTATACTCAGACATATCAAAACGGATACAAGCATTTTCATCTCCAAATACAAACGCTGCAAGGGACTTGGCGAGTTCTGTTTTACCAACGCCAGTAGGTCCAACGAAAAACAGTGTTCCTTTAGGCTTTTTCTGCTTAGATGAATGCTGCAAACCGGAAAAACCTGTATAGGCTCTGATAATAACATCCTTTACTTTAGAGATAGCGGCATCTTGTCCTTTTACTCGCTTGCTGAGTTCATCCTCAATTCTTTCGATCTTATCCTTTGACAGTTCCTCCCAAGGACTCACTTTTTCGCCGTACTTAAAGAGGTTAATTAACTTCTCGAAAGAAAGTTTTTCAGGCATTTGGCGAGACAGTTTCATCATTTGGGCAATATCCTTAAGGGTGAATCCATCCAAAGCATCAATCAAATCGTCTTTGTCGTTTTTATCAGCCATAATGTTTTGGCTAATGTTCAAACAAGCCATATTCGTTTCGATAAAGTGTTCTCTTTCCTTGTGTCCAGGTAATGGAACGTTCACAGAACTCACCATGGAGTTATTGAGATAAAACGCAGGGGGAATCATAGCATTGTTTTTAGCAACGATAATAACGATATTCCCAACCGATGCAAACTCGCTGTCAAGCAAATTATAGGACTGACTTGCGTCCAGCGTCTTACCAAGAGTAGCCAAATAATCTCTCTCTTTTTCAGAAAGTGAATTTGCGTTACCAAAAAGGTAATCTGAATAGTCCAAAATAAACGCTGTCTTATTGGAACTATTCTTTATCACACTCAGCATATAAGGGAAGAATTCGTCTGGATTTTTGTAGCAATTCCCTTGCTGTGAGGCAGGATTCATATCAAAATCTTCACCGAGGTCGTAATCAGAGTCATTTGACTGCTGTGGTGTGTTATCGTTGCCATTAACGCTCATGATTTCATCGGATACAGAATGGTCAATGCCATCAACTCTGTCCCATTTAACAATCTGCCTGTAGCCTTTATCACGGACATATGCAATAAGGGTGTTAATGACTTTATCATACTTACCGGAGTTTTTAGGATTGAGCATAATATCAGATGTGTTCCCAAAAACGATAACTGAGGATTTATATCCTATGTCTCGGCTAAAACGTTCAAGCCATATATTCATTTCTGCCATTATTTACCCCTCCTATCTGTTCTTGGTGTGCTGGTTGCATCCTTATCCAATTTATCGGGATTGCTCCACAACACCCTCTCATCAGAAAGTTTTACGGAGTACACTTGCTGCAAGTCAATATTAAATTTTTCAATGTCCTTCAAGCAAGTCATTCCTTCATAGTTGTCAAATTTATAAGCAATCTTACCGTGTAAATCAATGTTGCAAATGGCTCTTTTACCAGAAGGCTGCTTGGCAACAATTTTTACATAATTTTTTCCATCCGTTTGAACCACTTGAGGTTTTTCTACCGTAAACTCTTGGGTTCTAAGCTGTTTGATGATTGCTTTGACGGTTTCACGCCTTGTTTCTTCCGAAATTAACGTATCATCCACTTCGGTTTCTAAGGCGGTAATTTGCTTTTCAACAGTTTCGGCATCAACTTTTCCTTCAGCCAACCCAGAACGCAGCTGATTTATTCTATCTAAGAATTGCTGCGTCTTTTCCTTGTTTTCAATGCTTTTACTTCTTAATCTTGTTTCCGCATCGTTGATTACCTCAATAGCGTTTGCCTGTCGGTTGCGACTGATAGTTTGAGACTTCCATTCATTCGCCTTTTTTTCAGCGTTTGCAGTAATGGCCTTTGCTCTTGTTACAAGTTCGGATTTGTCAGTTAAAGTACCAGCATCAATTTCCTTTTTTAACGCTTGTAAATCTGACGCTGAATAATTAACAACAATGGGATTGTTTATACTTTTCAGTATTTCAAAGTACGCTTGAACCAGTTCGTTTTGATGCTGTTCACGTTCAAGTCTCAAATTCTCGGCTCTGAGCCGTTCGGCTCGGTCAAACTGTTCTCTGGCAGCAGATGCCAAAGACGACATACTTCTGATATATGGCCCTACAGTATAACTCAGTTCTCGGGCTTCTTCCGGGTCAGATATGAGCATGGCTCTAAGGCGAGACAGATCTGATTCCAGTCGATTCATTTCGGATGGAATATAGGTAGCAAATCCGTCTCTTTTCATTCGGGTGTATTGTTCCATATAGCGAGAATAAAACTGCTCCGTTGTTGAACTTATTCTGTTTAAATAGATTTGCCTTCTTCTCGCCGCTTCCAAAGCGTATGAGTATTCATAGGACCTACTCAATGTGATTCACCTCATTTCTTCTTTTTCTTGTTTTTCTTTCCATTGCCCTTTTGGGTAAGTTTTTCATGTTCTTTCATCGCTCTATATGAACTAAGGGTCATATTGTCGATTTTATGAGCATCAGCAATGTTTCCAAAGTTAATATCATCTGTCAAGATAATTGGATTCTTGACACTATAACGCAACGCAATAGAGAGGATTTTGTTGTCATTACGTTCCTTGTCCAAGTCATCGGATAACAGTTCTGGATAACTTTTCTCACCTGTATTAAACCATTCATATGCATGATAATTATTGATGTTTCGGATTGCCTCTCTCGCACTAAATGCCTCACCTTCATCTTCAGATGATTTTTTACCATCCAATTCATCAAGAACAACCATCGGAACAACAAGCAATGCGTTTTCTCCGTCAAACCAAGAAATCAGGGCAGGCTCGTGCATCAGCGTACAGGTATCAACAATGTAAACCTTATTGTACTTCATGAAAGAATCGTCAAAGAAACGGGCCAATGCACTACGCAAACCATCAATATTGGTAATAACATTTGAGAAAGAAGTGCCGTGGCGGATTACTCCGTCAATATCAATGACCTTGCTACTGAACTTTTCTTCTTCGTCTTTCCACTGTCGAATTTGGTCATACAAGTCGCTGAGGATATCCATGTGATTAATTACAATCTCATTATACTTTTCGTCGCTGACAGGAAAACACATATCAAATTTCGGGAGTAGTTCTTGCAGTCGAATATAAATGCGTTTCATGTTAAGGAGGATTTGTTCGACTGATGTATACTCTTTGATCTCAAAAAAATCATCTTGAGAGAATTTTCCAAGCAAATCAGAAATGCTGGTGTTTGAATACATTCCTCTATACAAACCCGCCTTGTTGATCCAGTTAATGTGTGATTTCTTGATTTTTTCAACAGTATCCCAAAGTCTCCAAATATCGTTCAAATCATTCAAATATCCGATAGCTTCAACAATAATTTTAATGACTCTCTGAATAAGACCTTCGTCTTGGCGTAAGGAGGCAACGGAAGAGAATTCTTCAAGAATAGACACAGCATCGTCAATGTTCTTGCAGCGTTCTCTAATGTATCCTGTGTTGACGATAAGTCGTTCCTTATCCAAAGAAGATATCAGCTTTTGGTTGTAGTAACCAGCACTCTTTGCATTAAGCAAATCAATTATTTCGGCTTTCCTGCCAATGTTTTCTTCTTTCTTTGCAAGACGCTCAACATATTCAAGAAACAACCCTTTTAACCCTAATTCGATAAGGACAAAAAGAATGCTACTTTCTTGCTCATAATACTTTTCGACATAGGGCAGTAATTCCTCAGCTAAGTTGAGTTGCTTTTCCTTGGGAACATAAGCAATAGCCATATCTTTAGTTGTACTACCGGCGCATACCGTGATGATTCCAGCTTGAACAACAGCTTTAGCATTTCTGTAAAGCACATTATTTCCAATACTATCGGGGATGCGAACGATTAATTGTTTTCCTTTGCTCGTTACCTCAAGCGAGTCTGCTCCGAAAACAACCCCCACTCTCATTTTTTTTCGTTTACTTAGTTGGTTCGAGCGTAATTCCGCATAATATTTTTCATCAACGCAAAACAGGTCATCTTTGAGTTGATAGTTTCCAACAAAAGCGTTGAATTCCGACACAGGAACAAGTTGCTCAATCTCGTCATCCGGATTTACGATGTTAAGTTTTGGCAGATTTCTTATGTCTTCGGGACAAGGAAGGTCGGTGCCAATCAAAGAGACCTCGTGGAATTCCTCATTTTCTTCGCCCACAATTCGCCACTGCATTCCGTAGGTTAAGTCAATTTTTTTTGCTACGTTTTTCCATAAAACATCTGTTTCAAGCAAAGTTATATCCTGGATTTTTGTGGTAGGAGATAGCCAGTTCATCTGTATTCTTCGCTTGTTCTCTTGAATGGAACTAAGCCATTCGCGGATGGCAGAGGTTGGGAACTCAGCACTCTCAATTTCATCCACATCCATTACCGTGATGCCAGTTGCGTTCTCTTTATACTGCAGAGCATCTTCTTTAAGGGTTCTACTTATCAAATCATAATAAATCGTAAAAGTGTCTTCTGCGGTGGTGCCAGGGAGAAGCCCTTGCATTTGCATCTCTTTTCCGGTTTTAGTTAACTTTAGATTGCCCATAGGAACTGTGGATAACTCTGTTTCGTCATCAATACCCGGAATACTAATTGCTCCCATATCGTGGAGGTCGAGCAAGCAGGGGCGAATGAGCAAATCAGCATCAGAAATGGTGAAAATTTGCTCAAAGAACACAGAAATTGGAATGCCAGAATACTGTGTTAATGCATCGCATCTGTTGATTGCTTCAAGAATGACCCACTCAATCGCAGTTGATTTTCTCGCAGTAAAATGAGATACCTCAACCTTATGCCTGATGCAAGGATAGGACATTATAACTTCGGAAATGATCATAACCTACCTCCATTCTCTGTGTATTCAGCGATGATTTCTGCCTCAAGTTCCGGTGTAATAAGTTTGTTACAGGACTTAAAGCATCCCTTACGGTTCAAACTTTCCATTATATTCTTGTACACGGGTGCGGTTTTAAATCCAGGCATATCCATATTGGGAAGTTGAACTTGCTGATTTTCGTACATATGTTTTGCTCCTACAATAAACAGAAGCTCCTGTGCTCTGGAGAAAGCGACATTGATTCGTTCAAAGGCAACCACGTGTTCACTTGCTTTTCCACGCTTATTATTTCTAACCAAGCAGGTGATAATGATGTTTTTTTCCTTGCCCTGGAATCTATCAACGGTGTTGATGTCAACATCAATCGCAGAGAAATCGTAAGTTCTTCTTGCTTCTCTAAACGCTTCACGAAGTTCATTCACTTGCATTTGATAAAAACTAATAACACCAATGGTTTTTCTGTTTTTTCCACCATAGCCTTGTTCCTTATAAGTATCGGCAATCTGCTTGAGCAATTCCATAACAATGAATTTTTCCAAAACATTGTAATTCGAGGTGCTGTTATGAGGTCGAACTTCATAAATAGGCTTACCACTTGGTGTACAAGAAGAGTCGATCCAATATGCGTGTCTATCAGGTACGATAAAAGTGCTGCCATCAACACCCTTAATTGTCAGTCCGTGGCTTTTTTCCATCCTTTCAACATCTTCCGAAAGTCCACAAGAAAGACGTTGTTCATAGAATCTGTTGATAATGTCCATGATGTCTGTGTGCATACGGTACTGCACCAACAAAGAGTGCTTAATGCTGTCATCAGCTTGTTCAAAATATTCCTTGAACAGGGAAGAAGTAACCATCTTTCGGAATCTGCGGAAGTTTTCCTCGGTCAGCAGATCGCGCACTTCTTCAGGTGCATCTTCTTGGTTCTCGGCAAGTTCCTTGTATGACCCTTCATGCTCTTTGAACATAGGAGGGAGCTGTCTATGGTCTCCTACCAGAATAGCCTTCCTTGCTTTCATCAATGGGATCAACAGTTCAGGTGGCGTAGCCTTACTTACTTCGTCGATGATAACAACATCAAAGTCATCATATCCGTTATCGGTCAGGTTACGCATATTGTCGGTACAGGAAATGCCAACAACATTGCAAGCATTGATATAGATTTTCTGGTAATACTCTTGGTCATACTTAAACGCATCTTCATCAACGAGGCGTTCTTTGAAAGACCGCAATGTTTTTTCCCAATCATCCCTGATACCTTTTTGCTTCTGTAACTGCTGAATATTATCTTCCTTGAGTTGCTGTATGTGGTCAACAATTTCATTTGCGTTTGTTGAATCAATTGAGTATTTTTCACGCAACTTAAGTAAAGTCTGTCGTTTGCTGACAATCTGACCTTTGACATTCTTGATATTCTCATTCACAGCAGCAAGTTCGCTTTCGGCAATCATTTGTTTCTTTGTGATAGCAGAAATATCCACGGGGTGTCTATTTGAAAGTTCGCCATCAATCAGTTCAAGTAGCTTTTGAACAGTAGCAGTCCATTCCGAAATGATTTTATCCAACAATTCAAGAGTGCGGTCTGTTTTGTCGGCAGAAATAGATGCAATCATTTCTTTAGACAAAATTGCTTCTTCGACACCAGAGATTTCAACGATTGATGAAGAAAACTTGAGTTCATCAATTCTTTTCTTCAGTGTCTTTATTTTCTTTTTGCATTCAGCCTCGCCATCTTCATCATCATTAGTGATGTATTCCATCAGTTTCTGTTTTTCTTCCTGCCATTGGCTGGTGAGAAGCATCATTTCACCATCATCAGAGCTATCCGAGCCTGATTTCTCTCTGATTTTCTTTACAAGACCTTCAAGTACCATGAGATTCTTTGCGATTAAAACAATACACGCTTGTTCTTTGCCGAGTCCCATGACATCAAGTTCGAGCGTACCAGGAGTTAGATATACACCGCTTTGCATGGTGCTTTCAATCAAACTATTCAGCACCGTTTCACAAATGCGAATCATAGGTTCGGAGAAATAAAACTGAATCTCAGTTTTACCGCTAAAGCACTCCTCGGCAAGTCTAAACTGATGCTTATCATTCTCCAAAGAAGCGTTAAACTCATTGGCATCAGAGAATTCTTTGGAAAGGACATCCAATTTACGGCGTATGTTTCCATAGTTCTCGTTGAGGGAAGCGAGTTCATTGTTCAGTTCAGCTATATCATGGTTAAACAACTTGGCATCTCGTATATCCTCATCGTATACACCGCCATTGTTTTCAAGAGCATCCCACTTATCAAGCCAGGTTTTAGATACTTGAATAGCCAGTGCATTATAGTAGAACTTCAAGGCTTCATCCTCGGAAAATTTTCTGGTACTGAGGTCTTCAATCTTTCGTTTTCGCTTTCCTTTTTGCCCTAACCTTATAGCACGAATTTCCGGAGTATCTGCAAGTCGTTCTAACGCATTGTCAACGGCATCATTCGATTGAGAAGCTACTAATACTCGGCACCCATTTCTTGCAAATTGATAAATCGCTTCTGCAATGACCGTTGTTTTTCCAGTGCCGGGAGGACCTTGTACCAAGCAAAGATCCGGCGCAGCCAACATTTTATAAACGGCTTGTTTTTGATTCTCATTTTTGGCGATATGTGGGTTGAGCCATCGGTCAACGGAAACAGCATCTTCACTGCCGGGAATACGGGCTCTTGCAACATTAAACAGCCACATTGCAATGTTAGGAGAGTAGCATTCATCTCTTTCAAGCTGTTGAATAGCTTGTTGGAATCTATTGATCAGAACAAATTCACCAATAGCGGATAACGCAAGAAATCCATTCGAATAGTAATTTCCCAAAACATACTCATGAACATATTGAGAAAGACTTTCATCATCCATGTTACGGCGGTTTATTTCATCGGCATCTTTTCTGTTGAGTTCATATGCAACTTGAACGATGTAAGGATTGTCAAACACATCATAAATGTCCTGCTCAGAAGTCGTGTCCTCATCTTCATCAATATCATCAAAGTAATAATCGTTTTCGTTAAATGAGTTATTTGTAAGGAACACATCTTCCTCGGTCAAGTCCTCACTTTCCTCAGAGGATGTAGTATTGTCCTTTAGGTAATATTCGCTCACAACACCCCTATATCGTCCAAGTTCTACACTGTTAAATCTTTGGCGTTTGTTGTTGCTATCACCTGCGAAGACGAAGCGCCACTTGTCTTTGGAATAATCGTTATCAAAAACTTGGATATCTCTGCCAAGATACTTTCGGAAGGCGGTAAATGTGTCTTTGTCCTCAAAAACCAACCAAAAATTCAAGCGTTTCTTGATGTCATCAAAAGCAACTTTATAGTACTTGCAGCCGTAAATCTGGCGTTTAGCCAATTCCATTTTCCACTGTAAATATTCTTTCCATTCCTCAAGCTTTTCTCCGGTATGTTCCGTCAAAGAGCCAGCATCATCCAGAACATCATACAGAAAATTACTGTGAATCATCTCCATATTTTCGTATGGAGTTGCAACTACATCGACTTCAAAATCCAACTGTACCGTATTTGCAACTTCATGGATTGAATTGACATAAAAAACCTTTCCCGAAATATAGCCCTTGAATAATAAGGATACATCATCAGGAATATAGCCATCCAAAAAATCTCCAGGGGTTCTTTCGGGTCTAATGCCAAGCCTTGTTGCATCCGAATTCTTGAAAGAATAATTACGGATATACATATGCTTCGAGAAACCTTCTGGAAACAGTCCGGATAAAATCTGTTCCATCCGATTCCCAGATGGTATCTCCTTCAGCTTAGGAAATTTGTTGCAAAGCACCTTTTCACTTTTACTGATTCTATCGGTGTTTTTATTGTTTAATTTAATACAAATATTCTTGCCTATATAACTCAAATCGGAATTATCAATTTCATCTTCGGAAGTATCAAAGGTGCGATCATCATAATCACTTTCATAATCACCGAGGAAGTCATCGTCCTCATCTTCATCAACGACATCCTCTGAAATGCAAGAGGTATGTTGCGTGTTGGACGAATTATTAGTGTTTCTTGTTAGACCAAAGAGCACCTTCAAGAGATCATCGTAATTTCCAGCCATATCATTTCTCCAATCTAAACATTATGTTTATTTTATAATTGTGCCAAGTCACTTGGACATATACTGTCACTATAAATAATGAAACACATTATTTTGATTCTTTGATGGTTTCCAAAATATCTTCGATGGTACAATCCAAGGCTTCGCAGATACGCAGCAGAACATCAGTCTGAATATTGTCGCCTCTGCCTAACTTGGCAACGGAGGCGGAACTGATTCCTGCGACTTCCATTAAGTCTTTTCGTTTCATATTTTTATCAATCAACATTTTCCAAAGTTTGTTATAGCTGATTTTCATGTCAATCCTCCTTAAAAAGCGTCAAACCAATCATCGGAAGAAGGTTTGCTGTTAATGGACTTGTCCATCCTTTCTGTAAATTTACGCATTTCGTTGTATTCCTTTTTGAGAGGGAAATCATCCGACTCCATGAATTCAATCAGTTCACGGAAATGCTCATGTCTTCTCAAAATTTCGGAGACTTCAATTTCCCAGGAGACACCTTCTAAAGTGTACCCCAAACCGTGGACAAAATTTTGCAACCATGGACAGATAAAATGAACCCTGCCTGATGCGATTGCTCATGATAGATATGCTGTTCTTAGATTCCGAACCAGAGGCAAAACCAGCCA
>Ga0255340_1002978_pt1 | contig 18615 bp, 16 predicted proteins | sample wastewater_treat_7_FD_192417 | JGI IMG/M metagenome (GOLD analysis project Ga0255340, IMG submission 192417) | Wastewater microbial communities from Lulu Island WWTP, Vancouver, Canada - plant10 | ecosystem: Engineered > WWTP > Wastewater > Unclassified | place: Canada: Vancouver, British... | reverse complement strand
TGTATGACTCAGGGAAACCTGGGGTGTCCATGAGCCGCGTAGTATGTTGGGGATCTACGTACAAGCTTCCTGCGCCGCCTACTACGATCAGGCGGTTGGGTTTGTCTGACAGCATGTCTGCCAAGTGTTCTATTGAGGCTTTGTGAAGGTGCAACGCATCTTCTGTCCATGTGCCGAAAGCGTCCACAACCACATCGTTATCTTTGACATCATCGTAAGTCAAATCGAATAAATCCTTTTCAAGCACTTTGGCCCTGGGCTCTCGGACCTTGTTACGATCTCGCACGATGGTGGTTACTTCATGCCCTCTGTCGAGAGCCTCTTTCATAATTAGCCTTCCGGCCCTTCCGGAAGCTCCAATTACTGCAATTTTCATTCCGGATCCCTCCTTTTCGTACGTCAGTCGAACTTGTTCAATCAATTTCCATGCTAACTTCGTAAGTGCTTTCTGTAAACTAGGCACCAAAAAGTAATATAGTATGCTAGAAGAAACTATTAAGCACTGGGCTTGCAGGGAGTGATATCTTGCCATGTCAAAAGAACTTGAATTGCCAGATTGTCCTGTGGAAGCAACTCTTCAGCTTGCAGGTAACAAGTGGAGGCTTCTAATAGTACGGGAACTACTCACCGGTACAAAACGTTTCAACGAACTTAGGAGGGCCCTTGGCGGAGTCTCGCAGAAAGTACTCACGCAACACTTGCGTAGCATGGAGGAAAGCGGACTTGTTCACCGTCAGGTATACGCTGAAGTTCCGCCCAGAGTGGAGTATTCCCTTACCGAAATAGGGCAGAGACTTGGATTGATCATTGACGCCATGTGGAAATGGGGCGAGGAGTACAAAGCGAAAATGAGGAACGAAGAACAAGCCGGCGAGAACACGGGTGTATAGGAACACCGAGCCAAGGTAACCGAATCTATCTTGGTCTAATCGCTCACAAGGCGCCAGGTTATTGTCTTTGTGTCGTTTTCAGACTCTCCTTGAAAAAGCTAGTGTCCAAGTTACTATGTAGTCAACCGATAAGCTACGTTAATCAGATGGTTAACTGAGGTGGCGGTGCAGGGTGTGAGATTTGAATATTGAGACAGGGTAGTGCAAGAATGCTACGGGATCGCATGTGAGCAGTGTAATCAATAGTCGAAAAGGCATTTCAGTTAGCTGTGCCAAGAAACTAGAATATGCTCTAGGTATTGAGGCTAGTCATTCAAATAGGGAAGTTTCTGACTTGCATTCTTATTGGCATGCTCCAAAAAATGGACGCATTAAGCACAGTCAATACTCAGATGATAAACTCAACTACGATCTGATAGATGGCCTCACATAATTGTGCAAGATCTGCCTCTGATTGATTTCTGTATATTTCTTTTATTTGCAATATACAGACTACAGTAGTATACCGAAGGTGAGACTACGCACCAAGGCAGGGGGTGACTTCGTGCTTTACATGACCGTGAAGGAAGCTGCGGCAAAGTGGGGGTTGGGCACTAGGGTTGTAACCTTGTACTGCGAAGAAAAGAAGATTCAAGGGGCCCTAAAGAGAGGCAATCTATGGTTGATACCCGAGTATGCGGAGCGGCCCACCGATAAAAGGCGCCGAGAACAGTTACCTTCCCGGCCTTCTCTTTCAGACGACCTTGCCCGCCTTATTACATCTATGGGCGATGCCATAGTATTTCATGATACAGAGGTAGTCTCGGATAGCGCGGATGACGAGAGAATCCAGATCGAGTACGAAGCCGAAACATCCTATCTCCGGGGAGATTTCCAAAAGGCCGTGGACTGCTTCGAGAAAACCCGTGGAGACGATGCAGCGAGGCTTTGCATCTGTCTAACCGCGATTGCAGCAACCATCAGTCTTGGTGATTACCGAATGTATACAGAGATAGAGGATTACCTCAAAAAGTGCATAAACGCCAACAAAGGCAGCGGTGCGGCCGCGATGGCAGAGCTGGCTCTTGCAACGGCCGCAGTAAGCGTAATCGCGCCTACTATGGCACCTGACTGGCTGAAAGATGGGGATTTTGGCGTCCTTGTTCCAGAAGCATGGCCCCAGGCGCTGTATCTGCGGGCGAAGTATTTTGTCTGTTTACGTAGGTATGATGCAGGGTTAGCAGTGGCTGAGACCGCTTTGACCCTAACTGCGCAGCCCCGGGGTTTTACCACAATGGACATTTACCAGAGGCTTACATGTGCCACCGCGTGCCATTGCCTAGGCCGCGATGACGAGGCCCGGCGCTGGCTTTTGGAAGCCATGCGTCTCGCCCTGCCACACGGGTTTGTAACGCCTTTTGCGGAACTCATTACCGCACTCGGGGGTCTTGTGGAGCAGTGCCTACAAAGAGAGTTTCCCGCCTACTATGGCCCGGTTCTTGAACAATGGAAGCACACATGGAAAAACTGGATCGAGTTTCATAATCAATTCACAAGCGATAACATTACAGTCATATTAACCCCTCGAGAATATCACTTGGCTCTGCTTGTGGCTCAACACGTTCCTTACGATAAGATCGCTAAGCAGTACTGCATTTCTGTGGGTAGACTGAAAAACATTATGTCCGAGATCTACCAGAAACTGCAAATATCTAGCCGGGAGGAGCTCACAAAATACATTATCTAGGCGGAAAATAGTGACTTTTTGAAGCCGAAAAGTCACTACCGGAAATGTCTAGATGCCCCTATGGTAGTAGTAGAAGCTGCCATAGGGGTTTTTGTATGTCTCTTCTCAGAAAGAAGTGTGAGCATATGCACCCTCATCAAAAGGAACCTTGCTGCGTATTCAAAGTAGGAGGCCGGAGTTTCCATGTCTATGCTGAATACGACGAACTTGGCGAGACCTACCTTGCCTACCCAGACTTTGAAGAGAATCCGGAGTACACCGACGACGGACGTCCCTTTGCTACAGCTAGTCAGGAGAGCTGTCTCTATTGCAAGCCTGATGATGCAGGGAAGCCGGCTCCCGGGGACTGTGGGGGCTGTGGCTGGTTTTTCAGGGAGGTAACGCCTTTTGACCCCATTGGAATATGTATGTGCGATGCGCTTAAGCGCAGGGATGGCGGCAGACCTACCGAAAGTCTTTGAATTGCGACTCGAGATAAGGAGGGCACCCGATTATGCAAACGGCAAGGAAGTCGATTGTGAGCCTGTTTTTGTGCGTTGTGCTGATACTTGCCATGTTGCCGCTAGATGTTTTGGCAGAGAACAGCCTAGCTGCGCCTTCAGGACCGCTTACTGCAACCGCCGGCGATGTTGCTGGAGATGGGCCTGGGCAATCCTCGACTGAGCTGACCAGCGGCAAACTAGAGTTCACAAATCTGTTTCGCGACGTGAACCCCGGTGATTGGTTCTTTGAGGATGTGGGCTTCGTCTGTGCTAGCAGCCTGATGATTGGCACCGGAGCGGAGCCGCCTCTGTTCAGCCCAAATATGCCCATGTCCCGGGCCATGCTGGTCACTGTCTTGTACCGTCTTGCGGGAAGCCCGGATGCCTCCGGTCTCCCCAACGTCTTTACTGATGTGCCGCAAGGTTCGTGGTACGCAGATGCGGTGGCGTGGGCGGCGGCTAATCGAATAACCACCGGGATAGGGGGCAACCTATTTGCGCCTGACGGAAACATTACTCGTGAACAGGCAGCGACGGTTTTTCTGAGGTATGCCCGCTTTAAAGGGAAAGGACCTTCTGAAGAGGTAACAGGAGACCTAGACTTTGAAGACGAGGATAAAATTTCGGATTGGGCTTTGGAAGGTTCTATCTGGTGCGCTATCTCGGGGATTATAAAGGGTAAACCATGCGGTAACGGCCTGTTTTTCGATCCGCAGGGAAACGCCACACGGGCGGAGATAGCATCTATGCTGCACAGGTTCTCGGACAATGTGCTAAACAAATCCGGTGCCGAACAGCCTGCCACTGCGTCTTATCCCGATACCGAATCCAGCGATTTTGTGCGAGTATCCTTTGAAACCAATGGCGGGAGCGCAATGGATCCTGTTTCTCTACTCCGTGGTGAAAAGCTTCCAGACGTGTCTTACCCGCTTAAGGACGATTACATCTTTACGGGCTGGTATACTGATGCCAATCTAACCCAACCTTTCTTCTCTGATGCGCCCATCACAGATAACATGCTTCTTTACGCATCTTACGCTGCCAAAGACTATAACTACAAGGAATACGTCGATCCAGTCAAGTTTCTGCCCGACTGCGAAGACGACATAGCTTTTGAGGTTTTGTCTCCCGAGATCCTGGACGAGGGCAATCTAGGTGATTACTTGACTATTACAGACAAAGCTAACGGAGACGAGATCCCTAATGTTACGGTAAAAAGCTTAGGCGAAAATGTCTACCTTGTTTCTCCCAAAGCGCCATACAGATACACTCCTGGCGATACCTATGAGCTTTCGCTCACGCAAGATATCTTAAGTTTTAGTGGCGAAAAGGAAGAAGTTCGTACCATCGCCTTTGGTATCAAGAAGTCTGAGACTTATGATGTTCAGTTCCAATATGGCGTTTCATACCTTTTGTGGAGCCAGGTGAATTTGATCGATACAGGCGTATACAGTATGCCCAAATCCTTGGCTCAAGAAAAAGGGATCACCGTTGGAACTACTATATGTTTGACCGATGAGATTGACTCGAGCGGGCAAGGGATACTCAACGAGAATTCTAAGATTCGCAATGTTCTTAGCATTGTAGATACAGACTCAACAATTCCTCCTCGGGTGATGATCTTCACTGAACCTAGCGCTATAGAGGACATCTATGATCAGCTCGACGTCTATCTGAAGCAAACGGTGAACCCGGATAGTTTGGCCAGTTCCCTCGACGTAGCCAAGATTGTAGAAGATCTACAATCAAGCGAAGGTACCGTGCAATTTACCAAGCTTTTGGCCATGGCAATTAACGAAAGCCAGACAATAGATGCTATGAATCTGTCTGCGAGTGCGTCTCTTCAAGCGCCATCCATATCCAGTTCTTCTTCGCCTTTTGCAGAGCCTAGAGAGAACAACGATAAGATTAGCATTACCGCGAACGCTTTGGCTTCAGGGCTTACTATAAGCGCGTCAGTTGGTACAGCTAGAAACACGAATTTCCCTGGAGCAGTCGACAGCAATTGGGTTGTGCTTACCATAAATTTTGACTACAATACGACGATTAAGAAAGTCCAGATAAACGCCGATTTTACCTTCAAGGAGTTCATTAGCCTTTCGACTGGAACCAAGACGGGTCTAAGTTTGAGCAAGGGACTCTATTTTGACGCCTGGATCGATGCCTACTCGCAGACGGATATGGAATTCAACGTTCTTGTGAAAACAGTGGATGTAGATGAGGAGTTTCTAAACATAACCGATGAAATCCAAAATCTCATCGATGGCTTTACAAAGGACAACTCCGACGTCCCCGAAGTAATTAGAAACGTCCTCGGAGCTAAGGGAGACTATATAGATCTTGTGGAAGTCAATCTCTTTGAGCAAACACAAGACGTAAAAATGCCTATCCCGGTCCTTCAGTTGAAGGTAAGCGGGGACTTTGTCGTCAGGCTCAATCTTGCAGTAGGGCTGTCTGCCCAAAGCACTTTCATGTCTGCCAGCCGAGTAGGGCTAAGGGGAAGCACAAGCCAGGGCCTCGAAACGTACAGATACGGGCTTGAAGGTGACGGTAGGCAGAGCCTCGACTTGTATTGTGCAGGGTACTTAGGGCTCAAATCCGGCATGAGACTCACCTTGAGCGTCAATTTCTACGGCCTTGAGTCTTTGGGCAAAGTTGGCTTTATGGGAGAAGTAGGCGCGTATATGGACGTATACGGCTTTTTGCAGCTGCATCTTGTAAAGGTCGGCGGTGGTACAGATATAAACAGTAATGGCGGAGTTTACATGGAAGTCGGGATCTATCTAGAGCTTGAGATCTTCGCCGAGTCTGAGTTGCTACACGCAAAGGCTGAGCTTTCGCTCCTAGATCTGAAGTTTCCCATCTATAGCCTGGGCAACCGGTATGTGCTGTACAGGTTCAAAAATGCAGGTCGAACGGTAGTGATCAACCAAAATGACTACTACGTAAATAGCAGCGGACTTTTGGACTGCGAGATGCTTGACCTTACTACCGGTGAGCTGGTCAAAGGCGACTACTGCAAGTTGAAGAATTTTCATTTTACCATATCCAACCCATGGATGATCGATTGGATGGATGAGAATCACATCCATGTCCAGCCCCAGTATTTTGGTAGAACCTACAATGGCGTACGCGTGCCAAAAGGTGCCCAACGGCTCGATGGCAAAGTGCAGGTCTATTACGGCGGCGACAACTTGTGCTTCAGCAGCCGCGAAAAAGGTTACACGTACAATGAGATAAACATAGTGTGGATAGACCCAAGGATTGACCCAAAGACAGTCAACTTAGACGCGGTAACAGCCACGTACGTGGTAAACCTGGATGGGCAAAGGACTACCGTCGCGACCAAGTCGGTGCTGGCTGGAAATGTTCCCGGCTCCGTAGACCTGTCTTCGTGGCTAAGGGATGCGGTAGTAACCGGATATGAGAATGACTATGATGCCGCCATTTGGAAAGATACGACTTACACAATCAATATCACCAAGCTTCAGGTTCTCGTATCCTATATGTACCTCCAAGGCGGAAGTTGGCACTACGAGATATATGCAGTAGAAAGTGGGGATGTGCTGCCACTTCCCCAGGGTTCTCAGTCCCCTGATCCCGGGCTCATTTTCCAAAACTGGATGAGAAGAAACTTTAAGTATATCGACTACGAGTGCCCCACTAACAGCCGCACGGCGCTAACCGTAGATCAAATGCATGAACTATGGGAGTGGTGGGATTTTACGTGCACGGGTTACCAAAAGACCGGTCCCATATACACGTTTACCGGCACGCTCGACGAGTGCTATCAGAAGCTCAGCGAGAATCAGAAGGTCATGCCTGTTTTGTACAATAATGTAGCCCAGTATCAGACGAAGTTCGTGGGCATTACTTTTGACTACCCACGGATGCAATACACGGCCTATGGCCAGAATTTTGATGTGTACTATACCAGCGATACATTTTGGTTTACTTACGGCAACAGACCTTTGCCGCCTGTCCAAAAGACCTACCCTGGTTGCAAGATTGACGGATGGAGTCACAGGTATATCGCACAGGCGGATTATGCTTACGGCGAACTCCCACCGGCTACAGAGGGTACCTATTACAACCTCATCGTCGAATTTACACAGCGTCGAGTTGTCTTCAAAACGGACATGGGGACGTTTGTTGATGGAAATACCGTCGCCGACTCTGGAATGATCCCTTACCCTGCTTACGTAAAATATGTAGAGGATTTTCAAAATGCGAACAATGCCCTAACGATGGAGCCAGTATTCGAAAATGGCGTGCTGTATAGATTTCATCGCTGGGATGTTGACTATTCCCAGGATAAAGAGCAAATACAGACTTGGAACGCGGTATGGGTTGTGGCGCCTGGTCAGGAGTTTACTGCAACTTTTAACGCTGGAGAAGGAGCTGCGTTTCCCGATGGAAGCACAACCATTTCCCTCCAGGTTACGTACGGTACTACTTTGAGCCTAGGCGTGTTTGAACCCGTTAAGGCTCCAGATGAGCGGTACTCGTACGTGCTAGCGGGGTGGATGGATCAGAACGGAGACGTATACAGCCAAGAGGATGAGATCTTGATACAGAAGGATATGAGGTACACTGCGCTCTACACGCAGTCTGATAGGATGTACACGGTGACAGTGAGCTCGGGAAACGGGAAGTTTTCCGACGGGACGGATCTAAAGACTTTCATCGGCAGATACGATGAAGAAACGAATATCTCAGAAGGTGTCTATGATCCTACACCGCCTGCGGGTTACGCTGATTACCATTACGAGTTTGACGGCTGGTCAGAAGACCTTCCCCAGACGTTTACAAGGGATATCTCCATTGTTGCGAAATACAGGCAGGTATATAACGAGTATACGATCACCTTTGATGCTGGAAGCGGTTTCTTTGATGGGGAACACAATATCGTTAACCAGACGTATCATTACGGCGAAGTAATAGTCCAGCCCGATCACCCTGTCAAAGCTCAGGATGAGTATTTCACGTATGAATTCGCAGGGTGGACACCAGCCTTGACAGAGGGAGATGTGGTTACAGGTAACTCTACGTATACAGCAAGTTACCGTTCCATACCAAAAGGTACGCCTCTTCCACAGACTGGGATTATGGTAACAGATGGCGAAGTGACTGAGGATATCAGTGTGGGCAGTATCTTTGGTTACACCTATGAAATGGTCGAGACGGTTGACGGAACCTATGTTCCGGTGCTTAAGATTGAAGGAGATGGCCTCACTTTCAGCGGACTAGGCAGCGATGTCTACGTGGATATCAAAAATAGCGTAAGTCATGTCGCCTTCAACAATCTGAATATCGTGTTTGCTCAGGAATATTTCGACGGAGTGAATATTGGGGAAAGCGACAGCGTCTTGATTGTCGACATTGAGGGAGATTGCAGTTTCGAAGTTGCGTTATCATCAGAAGAAGCTCAAAATGTCATGTATATTGAGCGCCCTGTTAGATTTGTTGGCATGGACAAAACCTCGGATTTCTTGAACATTGCTACTTCGAGCGGCAAGGCGATTTATGCCTCCAGCAGTCTGACATTTGACGGGTTGGGTTTGTCAATTAGTGCAGGGGGAGGCGACGGAGTCGCGGATCCGGGCTTGATATATGCGCTGAGCGCAGATGTTGGCGACTCTGAGCAGTCCGTGTGTCGCTTCGTATATTCAAGCGTTTACATTGCGTCTGACGGTGGTGGGTTGATGTTAGGTTCCATTGACATAGAAATCGAAAGCAGCATCTTCGTTATGAATTGCGAAGGGGCGAGTGGCGTTGTTGGCTCATTTGAAATCAACGATTCCAATGTTACTGTTTCAGGGCAGCAAGGGCTCTGGGTCACAGGAGCGGCTCTATTTGGCGGTGCCTCCATAGTAGAGCTCACGGGAGAAGACAACGCGGCTATATGTGCCCAAAACGGCATTACTGTACCTGAAGGCTACGATGTGGGCGGTGCGTCGGTCAGACTTTTTGAAGACCCGGATATGGGCAATTACTATACCTTTGCCAGTGAAGTAGAAGGGGTCTGGATCCCGTTGAAAAACGTCCGCATAGACTACGACTGATGCGCTGTGTGTGCTCTGGTCGCGAAAAGGAGTTTGAGCTTAGCGAATATAAGCGATTGATTTTGCAAAGGCAGTCAAATCGACTCTCTTACTGAGTCTTAGCGTCGCTAGGGGCTGCTTTTCTGGTCTGGAGCGTACTTCTACAGAAACAGTGCAGGCCTTGAAGGGTCCGAAAGGCTATGGAGCGCGTTTCCAAGTATAGCGCCGTCGGCAGAAACAGACGGCGCTATACAAAGTTGGCTGCAATTGCAGCGGTTTTGGCACCTTATAAGACAAGCGGTCAACTCTTGCAAATGCATTGTGTGAAGGACTGAAACAAAATCTCAGTCTTTACTGCACGCTTGTCACCGATCCTAAGCCTCTTTCTACCTTCTGTAGAAAAGTTTCGCAAAAGCATTATCTTCAAGCATTTCCGCTTTATATGCTCCCTTGCTTTCTTTTCAGTTGGGCCACGGCAAAAAGAGGAGACCATAAATGTCCTTAGGAACCCGAGGGCATAAGAACAAAACTTGGGGAAGCATCTTTGGAGAACAGTAGATCCCAGGGAGCACCAGCTCGGAGGCTTTAGTTCCCGTGTGGTGCTCCCTATGTTCTTTATTCATCCAATAGGTAGTGGCAGAACCAAGCGAGATTCTGTTTCATTATGGCCCTATGGAAACCAGGTTTCTTTGGGTTGTGCCCCATACCTTTGAAAGTAACCAGTTCTACAGGCACGCCTTTGTCTTTAAGTCCCCTGTAAAGCTCTTTGGCGTTTGGATAAGGAACCCGCGGGTCTTGGTCGCCGTGTTGGATTAAGGTGGGCGTATTGGCTCTATGTACATAAGTGATGGGTGAAGTCTTGGAGTAGATCTCAGGGTCGTTCCAAGGGGTGTCGCCCAAATAGTGCCTGGTGAAAGGGGTAATATCGGTATTTACGTAGTATGTGTACCAGTTGCTTATGCCTGCTCCTACCGATACTGCCCTAAATCTGTTGCTATACGTGGCGCACATTGCCGAAATGTAGCCGCCTTGGCTCCATCCCATGATGCCAACGCGTTCTTTATCCGCCAGGCCTTTCCTTACGAGCATGTCTACGCCTGAAATCACGTCTTCGTAGTCGCCGATCCCCAGGTTTCTAAAGTTCAGTTTTCGGAAGCTGTCACCGTAACCTGAGCTACCTCGGTAGTTTACGTCTAAGAGGATGAATCCTCTTTCTACGAACTGCTCGTACGGATAGTAAAGGTTGCTGGTAGGGGTGGCAAAAGCTGCCCACGAAGGTCCCCCGTGAACAACCACAAGGAGGGGATGGGGTTTGCTCTCGTCCATATCAGGCGCGGTGATTAGGATCCCTTCTATTTGGGTGCCATCTTCACTCTGCCAAGTCACAATTTCTTTGCGGCTCAGCGTCTTGGATTCGTAGTATCGGCTCTGGTTAGTGACTGCTGCCCCGTTTAGATATATTTCAAAAGGCCTATCCCGGGTCGCCGTGAGGGTGGCCAGGGCATCTCCCTTTTGGTTCACTGCGGCTGAAAATGTAACGGTGCCTGGATCATCCAGAAGGGGAACTACATTTCCTTCGTTATCCAGCATGTATAAGTAGCTGTCAGTTTTTCTCTGCAGAGTGAAAACCAGACCTTTTTCAGTCCAGCGAACAGGGAAGGGGCTCTCATCTAGGTGAAGAAGGGGCCTGGATGTATCTCCCCTCTCGAGATCCAAAAACTCCAAAGTTGTAACGTTGAACCACTTTCCTTCTGCAACTGGTCTGCCGTAACATATCTGGTCGCCTGTGGGTGAAAAAAGAACTGTGCCTGATGTGTCTATGGGCTTGGGCACAGGCAATTCTTTCAGCTCTTTGGTGACCGTGTCGAAAAGGTAAAGCCCTGCATTTTCCAAAGCTTCTGGGTCTGAACCAGGAGATGCAACAACTGCAAGGGTTTTCCTATCTGGCGATACGGAAAACCCTAGGATGTGATGGCTTTCGTCGCCAAGGAGTTTTTTCTCAGTTTCTTGTTCTTCTTGTCTCAGGTCTTTTGGCATGGATTCTTGTTCCAACAGGTCTTTATCTGGTCCTACTGCTTTGAAGTAGACGGAATTCCAAGTCCTGTCTTTTTCTGCGTAACTAAAGTCGCCGTATGTTTCCTTGCGTTTTTCCAGAACATCCTGACATAAAGGATCAGGAGTTAAGAAATAGATCCCGTTACCATCTGGCGCCCATTGGAATGAGATGACGCCAGTTTTCAAGCTAGTGATTTGTATAGGCTTTCCTTCAACTAAGACAAATACCTGAGATACTTCTTCGTGTGGGCTTAGCCATGCTAGCCTGTTTGTAATGGACCAGGCTGGGGAATTTGAAGTACCTTTTTCGCCTTCAAGGCTTAGTTTGGTCTTTGTTCTCGCATCAAAAATCTGCGCGGTTTCACGATATTCATTCTTGTCCCAGTCGGTGGTCGTTTCGACCCAAGCCAGTCCATGTCCATCTTCGCTCACGGCTGGTTGGGATAATCGGGGCATGGAGATTATTTCTTCGATGGTAAGATATGGTTTCACGTTCTAGCCTCCAGTATAATCAGTAGTTGACCATTTGAACCATGTTTTTTAGACCTTGTGTTGGCATCGTGAGTTCGGCTTGAACTCTTATTTTCTCAATTTTTAAAATCTTCAGGGAATAGTTCCATATATACCATGTCGAAAAACTCGCCGCCTTGGAGCTGATGAGATTTCAGTCTTCCGACTTCTTTGAAGCCTAATCCCAAGTAACATCTTTTTGCTCGCTCGTTGTTGCCCAAGTATTTTAAGAACACCTTTCTCAGCCTCAATTGGGAAAAGGCAAATTGTATCAAGGTTCTTAAAGCGTCGGTGCCGTATCCTTTACCCCAGTAGTCTTTTCGACCTATTACTATTCCCAATTCTGCTACGCCCGATATGTAGTCGATGCCGTGTAATCCTACTTGACCGATGTAGGTTCCATCTTTTGTTTCTACAGCGAGAACTTGGTTGGAAGGGTCGTTGGCTCTAGATGCTCTAGCGAGCCATTCTTCTTCGTATTCTCTGGATGCGGGCCATACAAATGATGAGAGCCATTTGGTGACTTCCGGATCGTTTACCCACTGCATTATGTCGTCTATGTCTTTTGGTTCAAGACGCCTTAGGCGGACTTTTTCTCCCTGGAGCATGGTCCTTCCTCCTCGAATGAACTTTTCAAACTCACATCTCGGTGAAGCGCTCGATATGTATTCCATAGAAACTGTTAGTGTACCTGGGTGCAGCTGCGTCTTCGGCAGATACGTTGCTTCATTGTATATAGAAAAGGAGGGCCGAAGCAAATGGAATTGTGCTCGCTTGGTGAAAATGATTATTTTGGGCAAGGAGAAAGAATATTGAATAAGTGGCTCACTGTGTGAGCCACTTCCGCCGGAAAAGAGGTTTCCGGATGCGAAAATGGCTCACTGGATGAACCACTTTTGTAAGTGAGGATGCTCTTGAATGAGGAAGTGGCATACCAGATGAGCCACTTCGGCCGCGAAAGAGGTTTCTTGATCGGGAAATGGCTCATTGGATGAACCACTTTTGTAAGTGAGGATGCTCTTTAATGAAGAAGTGGCATACCAGATGAGCCACTTTTGGTTGTAAGGGATGTTATTGAGTGTGATGTGGCCTACCAGATGAGCCACTTCTGGCTTTAAGGGAGGTTGTCGGGTATGGATGTGGCTCACACAGTGAGCCACTTACAGCTGCGCCTATTTCCACGAGCATCTCACTTCCGGCTAGAGATGTCTTAGAAACCGGTCGGGATCTTGCATGAAATCTCTGAAAAGTCTTACGTGGTCTAGGTCGTCATAATCTTTTTTGCATATAGGTATACTATCGAAACTCAATATGGATGCGCCTGGAACAGCCATTATAATCGGGGAATGGGTGGCGATTACAAACTGACAGTTCTTAGTTACCATTTCTTTCACCATAGAAAGAAGCGCCAGTTGGCTAATGGGAGACAGGGCCGACTCAGGCTCGTCTAAGAGGTACAGTCCGCCGGGGACGAACCGAGCCTGAAACAGCGTGAGGAGGCTCTCGCCGTGGGACCTTTCTTCCAAATCCCCGCGGTACGTCTGCTCAATTGCGTTTATCGATTTGCGGTAACTCCCCTTGGCGAGGGCTTTAGCATAGTCAGAGCGTCCTTCGTACTGTGCATCTACACTTTCTATGTTATCTTCCATATCATCTTTTAACTCGGCGAGTCTCCTTGAGAAGTTGAAAAAATCTTCAGTCCGCATGAAAAATCCTCTACGCGTCCTTAAGTTCCAAACTAGTTTCATTTTCTCTGCAAGCCTGCGAGCTCCGTACAAGGTAGGGTCGCTATGGACGTCATAGCCTCCTACTGCAATCGATTCGCACGCTACTGCCAATCCTTCTAGAAGCGTAGATTTACCGGTGCCGTTTTCGCCTACAAATATGGTTACTGGCGAGTCGAATTCTAGTTCTTTATGGTGCAATGATTGGATTACAGGCAGGCTAAAGGGATATTCTTCAAGGTCGTCTTCATCCCTGGTTAGAATTAATTGTGCTGAACGGAGATACATCAGTTTAGTGTTCCCTCCAGGTTATCGAGAGGCATTAAATGACCCAACGACTAATTGCTAAACACTTTCCTCAGTGATTATATCAAACCTTTAGCGAAATAATGATTTTGAAAGTTCGAAAAACATTGACATGGCACTACGAAGCAAGTAATAATTGATTAAGGAATTACTTAATTAATTGAGCGGTGATGATGGGAAATGGATGTAGTCGAAATACTGAAAGCCCTTGGTAATGAAACGCGATATAGCATGGTGCAGCTGCTTTTATCTGATAACTGCTGCGTACGGGCCTTGGCCAAAGAGCTTGATATTTCTGAGTCCGCTGTATCTCAGCATCTAAAAGTATTGAGAGAGGCTGGGATTGTGAAAGCCCGAAGGAAAGGTCACCACATTCATTACCGCGTTAATCGAGATGTTTTAAGGTATGCCGCTGATGAACTCATCAAATTGGCAAATGTGGATGATTGCAGCTATCACTGTACAGATAACTGCAGTCGAAAATCGGGTAAAAGGTCAGGTAATAAGAAGGAGGTGAAGAAAAAGTGACGAGAAGATACGGAAGTAAACATCAGCATCCAATGCATAAGCCACATTACAAAGACAGAGGGCACTATGGTTATGTGAAGAAAGGGATGCATGCCCATGGTGGGTATGGCCATGCCAGGCCTGTAGAGGGGCGGTGTTGCCACCACTGGGTTAGGATGGCTCCTTGTGGAAGACCAATGCATCCTGGTTGCTGCTATAGGGGATTCCACCCTGCAGAAATGCAGTGCTGCCATGAATGGGCTTGGGAGATCCCTGGTGAGTACGAAATGTGCTATCCCTATTATGAGGGAGGTCACGCTAAGTCCAAGAGAGGCGAATATGGCAGGGAGTATGAAGAAGAGTGCTGGCACGAGTATGAGAAGAAGCACGAACACAAGCACAGGAAGCCCAGGTACGAAGATGTAGAGTGCTGGGAGGAGCGCGAGGAAGAGCCTGAAGAAGAGCGTTGCCGGGAACATGAAAAGAGACACGAATATGAGCACAGGAAGCCTAGGTACGAAGAAGCAGAGTGCAGGGAGAAGCATGAGGAAGAACCTGAGAAAGAATATCCCAAGAAGCACGAAAAGGAGTACGAGGAAAAGCGCAGAAAGCACAGGTACAACGATGTAGAGTGCTACGGAGAGCACGAGGAAGAGCCTGAAGAAGAGTGTCTGGAAGAGGGCGAGGAGGAATGCCGCAAAGAAAGTGAGTGTGAACATCCAGAACGCAGACCTGATAAGGGCGAGTGCAGTCAGGAGCAAAAAGAAGAATGCCACGGCGAAGAAGAACCCGAAAGGGAATAGGGTTTAGAGCAGATGCGGTTTGAAGGTAATAGGTAAAATGAGAGAAAAGGCATAAAAGACACGTCGGTCGCTTCACGATCGACGTGTTATGTTTTTCGCACTTATATAATCTTTTGATCTGGAGGTATCACCATGGGACTGGTCTCAATACCATATTCTAGTTCAAAAGGTCATACGCCCATCTGGCAATTTCCCCGATCACATGGTCGCCTTTTTCCACATCGTCTAGGTTTTGAGATAGGCAAACTATTACGAATTTGCCTTTAGGTCCTGTTATTATTCCAGCGTCATGGATTACACCTGTAACTTCCCCAGTTTTGTGAGCGCAGACCGCTTCCCTAGGTAAAGACCTGGGCAATTTTTGGTTGTACTGCTTGGAGGATCGCTGTTTGCCGTGGAAGAACAGGCTTGTTCCCGATGTACCAGCCACTTTGGGTTGAAGAGAAGCCCGATGAGTGGCACGTCCTTTCGCGAATAGTAGACGCAAGAGATCCAAATCCATAGGCCTCAACGTTTCCGAGGTCTTCGCATTTGGAGATGGACTGAGCTACTCTAAGCACTTAAAGGTCACGGAAGTTCTTGGGCCTGTATGTGGGAACCGAGTAAGGGGCGCTTATAGGTGATCGGCAAACTCTTGGCATAAACCTCTTTCTACGAGCATGTCTGTGCCTCAAGTCACGCTGGTTTTTGCGTAAGTGACTTGGACAGGTTTCCCTTAAGCTATTAAGAATATCTGACCCAGTCCTTCGCGTAGACCTAGCCACGCTAGTGAACTAAAGGATGCACTTCCAGCCTCCAGAGTAATCTCAGTTTCAGTCCTGGTATCGTAGACTTGCACATGTTCACGGTATTCGTTCTTGTCCCGGTAGGTTGTGGTTTCTAACTGAGCCACCTTACAGTCGTCTTCGCTTACGGCAAACTGAGATAATCGGGGATGGATACTATTTCTTCCTTAGATTGGCTTAATCGTGCGTGTATTTGCTCGTTATATCTATGACCGCTTTTAAGAATTTCAAATCGCCTGATGCCTTGAACCTGGCTCTTTTGAGGTTTACATCGTAGGCGTACTCCCACGAAGCATCTTTGAACTGGTTTTTATTTATGAATTCGGTCGTTTCGGAAACCAAAGGCGTGGGATTATCCGTATAGTAATCTATGATCAGCTGAGCTTTTACAGTGCCAGGTTCAACAGGGAGAGAATCTGAATCTAGTTCATTTGTAGCCACGTTGGCTCGTGACGCGATGAATTCCATAAGGTCTTCTTCGCTGATCTTCCATGTTCCTATTTTCGATGCTTTGAGTTGCCCTGACAGAATGTAGTCCCTTACAGACTTGGGGGTAACTCTGAGTATCTGGGCAGCTTCCGAAACGGTAAAGAACCTCATTTTGCGATCACTCCATTGCACGTGCCTTCTTAGTCATTATCTCACACCTATAGACGCTCTTGTCTATAGGGTTATCCGCTATGGGAGTTTTAACGCTTGGTGTCTCTGCTATGTTAGACCAAATCTAGCGTTTCGGCAGGTCTCTTTCGATTCGTCGGCGTACTGAATCTATTGTCTGTTTGCGTAGAGGTATCGCATCATAACCATTTGGGGTTTATAAAGACCACGAAGCCAAATGGAGAAGTTCTCATTCTCCTAGCTAGATCCCGTATCTTCAGAGTAGCTTTTCCGCAACGCCCATATTATTTCTTACTTTTGGATTTCAGATTGACATTCCAAAATAGACTAATATAATAAGTAATGAGAAGTAATAATAAGCTATAGTAAGTCAATTGTCCGATTTATTCCGACTCGCACACATATATCGATTGGGGGTTGCAAAATGCTTGAAATCAAGGATCTGGCGAAAACCTATCCAAACGGTACTGAAGCTTTGAAGGGTGTGAGCTTTTCGGTAAAGCCAGGAGAAGTCTTGGGAATCCTAGGGCCGAACGGCGCTGGCAAGACTACCCTTCTAAAACTTCTACTTGGCGTGTTAACGCCTACACAAGGCGCCATATCTCTCGATGGCGTTAGCCCGCAAAAGAGTCCTTTTACGTTTAGAAAATCCATAGGAGTGGTCCATCAGTTCGGTTCCTTCGACATGTCGCTTTCACTTTGGGATAACCTTTGCATTTACGGGGCATTCCACGGAATTTCCAAACGCGAAAGAGAGACTCGCGTCAATTATCTGCTAGATGAATTCGACCTTACCTCTAAGAAGAAAGAGCCAGTAAACAGTCTTTCCGGAGGGCAGAGGCGGAAGGCGCAAATTGCCAGAGCACTGCTTCACCGTCCCAGTTTTTTGTTTCTCGATGAGCCTACGACAGGCTTGGACGTCCATAGCCGAAAGCAGGCATGGGAAGTCATCCGGAAGGAAATAGGTCCGTCAGCATATGTGATTTTTGCAAGTCACAATGTCGATGAAGTTGAAAAGCAGTGCGATAGAGTACTAATAATCAATCAAGGTGAGCTGGTGGCATTGGATAGTCCTCAAAGCCTGATCGACTCAGTTCTGGGACATCGCATTGAGATCGCTCTTTGCGACCCGCCTGGGGAGGAACTAGTGCATCTGCTTCTAACTGAAGAATGGGTATACGATGTCGAAAGTGAAAATTCTCGCCTGCGTCTTCGAGTTAACCAACCGTCCCAATGTCTTCCGAGGATCCTTGAGTGTTGTATTAACAATGGCGCTAGCGTAGAGTCTGTCATCACCAAATCTCCATCTTTAGAAGATGTGTTCTTAAAAGCCACAGGAAGGGAGTTGGGCTAGATGTCTTTGTCTGGTATAGACATAGCCGGGAAAGGTATAGGAGGTATAGGCGCTATAATTTACCGCGAAATGAGGTTGTTCTTTGGTGATATGGGGACAGTTATACTATCTCTAATATCTCCCCTAATCTACATGTTCTTTTTTTCTGCTTCTCTAGGCCAAATGATGCCGTTGCTTTCTTACAATGGAGTCCAGGCAACTTACATTGAATTTGTATTGCCTGGAATCTTGGCCATGACCAGTCTCAATTCAGCGCTCATGACGTCTCAATCGGTTTTCAACGAAAAGCTTTCTAATATGCTTCTCGAAATCCTATCAACCCCAGTGCAGCACAAAGCATATATGATCGGCAAGATTACTGCTAGTACGGTTTTAGGGGTATTTCAGTCGATCTTGATGTTTGCGTGTGGGATACTTGTCTTTGGAGTGCCCATCTCGTTATACACATTTTTAGGAATACTCCTTATAGACATTGTAGTATGCCTAACGATGTCGGGATTCTACATGACCGTAATGGGGTTAGTGAATGATTTCAGAACGTTCATTTTGACTTGTAACATCTTGTCCAGCGTTATAATGTTCGGCAGCCCGATATTCTACCCTGTAGAACAGATACCTGCCGGGCTCCAAGTTATCGCCAAAGCGAACCCCGTAACTTACTGTTGCGATGCAGTCCGCAGTTTCTTCCTTCTTGGAAAAGTACCAAGTGAGATCATGCTGTTAACGTGTTGTTTGGCTGTAGTTTTTACTGGCACGGCCGTTATGGTGTTCGCAAAGAGATTTCGAGAAGTCTAATCTGGAGTAGGAGGCA
>Ga0255340_1002961_pt1 | contig 18667 bp, 23 predicted proteins | sample wastewater_treat_7_FD_192417 | JGI IMG/M metagenome (GOLD analysis project Ga0255340, IMG submission 192417) | Wastewater microbial communities from Lulu Island WWTP, Vancouver, Canada - plant10 | ecosystem: Engineered > WWTP > Wastewater > Unclassified | place: Canada: Vancouver, British... | reverse complement strand
ATCAGGATTTTGGATTATTATCGGCAGCCAATATGCCGGCGGCGATTACCGAAGGCTCCTGGATACCTATGGCATGATCTGCAGCATGAGTCGAAAAGGCAATTGCTGGGACAACGCTGTCGCAGAGAGTTTCTTTCACAGTTTGAAAACCGAATGGACTTCCGGGATGCTTTATCGTAACCGGAGTGAAGCCAGAAGTGATGTGATACATTATTCGTAGTTGGCAAAAACAGCTTAACCGGGTGTCCGTTTTTACTTGACCAGATCATTACTTCTGGCACAACTTCCAGGGGGTAGTCCCCCAGACCTATAAATACTTCAACAATTATGTCATTAAGGCAGGCGACCAGATTTTCGGCTATGTAGCCGTCCCCATAGATTACAGAATGAATATTTGGGAAAATTTAAAAGACGAAAAATGCCGATATAAAGTTCAGATTATCGAACCGGAAAAGATAAAAGGAAATAACGGCATAGGTACAGGCTTCGGTCCCGGACCCGGGGGCTTTTGAATTATCCTGCGAGAAACGGACGTTCACAACGGAACCATTTATTCGGCTTTCATTTCACCGGCGGGCGCAGCCGCAGCGCCGCAAAGACGCAGACAAAAAGCAGCGCGGCGGAAATGCCAAAAGGCATCAGATATGTTCCCGTGGCATCATAGAAAAATCCGGCCATAACGGGACTTACCGCGCCAGCGAGCGTCACCACTGGTATTGTCCAGCCGGAAATCCGAGAATAATGCGTGCGGCCAAAATAGGCGCCAATCATGTTCGGCAAAAGCACAATAATTCCCCCGAAGCCGATACCGGTCAAGATGGAATAAAGATAAACAAATACGATTCCCCGAGCATTCATCAGTGAAAGCACACCGAGACACATGCACGCAAGGAAAATAGCCGCCAGGTAACGCCCCTCAAATCTCATTCCCAAAATGCCGCAGACAATCCTGCCGATAATACTCACCCCAAGCATCAGCCCCAAAGCAGAAGCGGCGGTTATCGGTGAATAATTCAAATCCTGGAGGTAGGCCACCTGATGCGTTGTGAGCAGCATCAACACAAAAAGAATTACGGAAAACAAAACAATCAGCATCCATAAAACCGGCGCGTGCAGGGCTTCCCCCAGCGTCCAGTCTACCGGTGTTGAATAAACCTGTTTCGTTGACAAAAAAGTGAGCCTGTCCAGCCAGATGTTTTCCGCGGATCCGTCCGGAATCTGTCCCAGTTCCTCCGGCGTGTTTCTGATGAACGCACCGGCCAGAATGACCGCCAAAAGCACGTGCACGAAGGCAAGAAGAATCCAACTTGCGCGCCAGCCGACACAGGAAATGAGCCAGCCGATAAGCGGGGGAAAAACAAATCCGGCGATACCGCCAGAAGTAAAAAGCAGTCCCATGGCAAATGAACGCCTGCGGATAAACCAGTTATTAATAATGGTGGTGAGAGGCAAGTATTCGGCAAAAGCAATACCCAAGCCGCCCATGAAACCGAAAAAAAGGTAAACATGCCACAGTTCGTCCACCCGGGACATGCCCAGAAGACCCAGCGCCGCGAAAATATTGCAGAAGATAATATTTTTACGCGCGCCGAATCTGACGATGGTGAAACCCGCGAGCGGACTCAGTATGCCGCCGATAACAACAAAAAGAGTATAGGGCACTGAAAGAGACGAGCGACTCCAGCCGAAAGTCTCGCTCATTGAAGGCAGAAAAACGCCATAGGCGTACGTTACGCTGCCGCAGATGCCGCCGTAGGCAAGCATCACGCCAACAAGAGTCAGCCAGCCGTGGAATTTATCATGTTGTTGTCCGGATGTAAATGCTTTCAATTATGAATCGCGCGTGTTCTTTTTATATCGACCACAGTGTCAGTCCGGTTTCTTTATCCGGGCAACGGTTAAATGCCGGGCCGTCAAAAACCTCCAGAATAAACTCGCACGCGAACACGATGGTTCCTTCCGCAAGATGTCCGCCATAGGATTTCCCTGACTCATCGGCCAGCGTTATATGCGCGTGGACGAACGGTTTACCGTCTTTCAGAGATATATTCCCGGCTAATTTGACTATCTCCAGGGCCTGGTCGAACACAAGAAAACGGTATTCGCGCGTTTCCTGATTGTAGAAACCGACGCGCGCTTTCTGCACCGCGCCTATCGCTTCAATTCGCCCGAGCACAACACCGCGGCTGGCGGCTACCTTGGTCAGCTCTTCCAGAAGGTCGCCGTTATAACTGAGCTTTCCCATTATAACTTCCCTGGGGGTTACCGACTTAAATTCCGTCATTTTACTCCCGCTTTTTTTGTCGCGTCATCCTAATATAAAAAGAGCACAGTGTCAATTCCGCGTGTGGCAAAACGTTGACGAATTGGTGACGCCCTGATCAAAAAAAGAAAAAGGGCCTTGCCGAAACAAAAATATGTTCAATGATAAAATTGATGCCGTTTAATTTACCAGAGTGCTTACAATTTCCCCTTGGGCAAGACATCCTCTTGACAAAGCGTGACTTACGCTTATACCTTATTAGAAAATTATTTATATAGAAGGTGAAACTATGCTGTTTATCAGACCGGAAATCATCAGGCCCCCCAGCGAACACGCCAGCTACTATCTGCCACTGACGTCGGGGTGTTCAAATAATTCTTGCACCTTTTGCGCGTTTTCTCTGACAAATCTCGGACTCCGCGACATGGAGGATGTAAAAAGGGAAATCGATGCCATGTCCTTATACGTCAATACAGGCATGTGGATGCCCGGACAACCCGAAATTGTGTACGCGATTCTGCAGGAATGGGACGGCAAAAAAGTTTTCCTTCAGGACGGCGACGCCCTGATTTATCCCTACCCCAAACTGCGGGAAGCTTTGCGGTACCTTAATCAAAAATTTCCGCGTATCCAGCGCATCGCCAGCTACGCAACACCTGAAGATATTCTCCGGCGCTCGGTAGAAGAATTAAAAGCGCTCAAAGAGCAAAAGCTGGGAATCCTTTATGTGGGCGTGGAAAGCGGTGATGACGAAACGCTCAAAAGAATTCGGAAAAACGCCACTCACGACCAGATGGTGGAAGCCGCAAAAAAAGTAAAGGAATCCGGCATCCTGCTGTCCGTAACGGTTATCCTGGGGCTGGGCGGAACCCGTCGCAGCAAAGAGCACGTCGCGGAAACGGCAAGAATTTTAACGGAAATGGACCCGGACTACGCGGGAGCTCTGACATTAACATTAATCCCCGGAACGGAACTTTATAATGAATGGAAGAAAGGCGAGTTTGAACTGATTACACCGTTCGAATCTCTGCAAGAGTTGAAAGGAATTGTCGAAAATACAACTTTCACCAACTGTTTTTTCAGTTCCATGCACGCGTCAAATTATTACGCGATTCGCGGCACAATGCCCAGAGACAAAGAAAAGATGCTGAACCAGTTAAACGCCATATTGTCACGCAAGGATCCACGCCTGCTCCGGCCGGAGTTTATGCGAGGGTTGTAAACAACAGGGGCGACTCCATTTCGTTCTATTCCATCATGCAAGGTACCGGAACAAATAACGGCCGTGCAAAAGCTTTTCCTTTTGCTTGCAAAATTCTTTTAAATGCATAAAAATACATCAACAAAAAAATGGACGCGCTTAGAGCTTTGATTCATGTTGCTTTTTTCACAAGACAAGAAGGAGTTTTATCATGAACGATGAAATTGATGATGAAATCTTAGAAGCCGAGCTGGGAGACGATGCCCTGGAAAAAAAAATGAAAAAGATAGAAAGCGAAGCCGCACGAATATTAAAACAATCCTCGGAATTACTGAAGGCGCTCACCAGAGACTCTTCACAACAGGAGGAAACAAATCAGGTTGGAACAAAACAAGAAGAAAGCAAGGCGACAGCCGCAGGAGAAAGCATAAAATCATCGTAGAGGAAATAACCGTGGCAAGCGGAAATTCGCAGGATAATTAAAACAGACAAAGCCACCGGCAACTTTGGAGAATGTCTCGGAGGATAATCATGTCGAAATATTACACCCCGGGCCGGACAAAAAATCTTTATGACCCGAAAGCTCAGAAACCTTTTCGCCTGAGCAGATCGAAGCTGGATTTGTTCATTAACTGCCCGCGCTGTTTTTATCTGGACAGAAGGCTCGGCATCGCGCAACCTCCGGGTTATCCTTTCACGCTGAATGCCGCTGTAGACATCCTTTTAAAAAAGGAATTCGATATCTACCGGGCCAAAAGCCAAACACATCCGCTGATGAAGGAGTATGGAATTGAGGCGATTCCTCTGGCGCACGCCAAAATCGACGAATGGCGCGACTCCATGCGTAATGGCATCACCTGGCAAGTGCCCGACACCAATGTTATCATCACCGGCGGCGTTGATGATGTCTGGGTCAACCCGGCCGGTGAATACATAATTGTGGATTATAAAGCCACTTCCAAAACCGAAGAGGTGAACCTGGATGCCGAATGGCAAATCGGCTATAAGCGCCAGATGGAAATTTATCAATGGCTTTTTCGTCAAAACGGCTTTGCCGTGTCTCCCACAAGCTATTTTGTTTACTGCAACGCCGACGCAAGCAGGATGTTGTTCGGTGGCCGGTTGGAGTTTGATATTAAAATAATTCCCTATAGGGGCGATGATTCCTGGGTGTACAAAACTGTAAACGACGCTATTGGTTGCCTCAACACCGATATTGTGCCGGAGTCGGGCGATGATTGCGATTATTGCAAATACACAAACGCCATCCGACCATTTGTGAAATAAAAAGATATTGAGGTTTTTATGAAAACAGCCAAACGCAACATCATATTGACGGCAATCACGGTGATTATAGTATGCGCCACTTATTTCCTGCTGCGTCTCTGGGATGATACCGCGGTGCGGAATGATTTAATCGATTACGTCAACAACAAAATCCTGAGAGCCCATCAGCTGGAGCGCCAGGCAATGGATTATTACGATAGTCTTACCGGCGGGAATTACATCGACGATGAAACGCTCTTCAATAAATTAAAGGCTGACATCATCCCCGTCTATAAAAGTTTTATCGATGAACTGGAGAGCATTAAACCGAAAACAAAAAAAGTGGAAAATATTAACCGGCTTTATATCGAAGCCGCAAGCGCGCAATACGACGCCTTTGTGGCGATGCGCGATGCTCTGAAAAAGAAGGACGGCGAAGGTCTGAAAGCGGCAAAAAACAAATTTGTCGAAAACCGCCTGCTTTTCGACAAAATGAGAACAAAACTGGCGAAGCTGGCCAAAAAAGAAAACGTGCGGATTAAAAAAGCAGAGACAAAGAACTGAGTTTTATGTTCCTTCAATAATCAATCATCCGACGCAGCACTAACCGCCATGGGAAACACCATCTACAAAGGCATATTAACCGCAGAGGGTGGAAAAACTTGCCTTCTGGGGGAAAGCGGCGAAAGATTTCTGGAAAACGAAAAAATCTGGAACGGATACCTGAAGCATTTCCACGGCTTCAAAGTCTGCGCGCGCAAACTTGCCCAGCGTGACTATGAAACAGGAAAAGAAATCATTATCATGTGGCCGGATACGCCCGCAGCGGAAGAACCATTTGTCGAGCTTTACTTTAATGAACGCCTGGCTAAATACCCGACATCGTTTCTGGGGCATTTGGCGATAAATGTCAGCGGCGAAATATTTAATTTCTCGCACCTTCTAATCGAAAACGAAATCATGAAACATGAGGAATATTTTTTCCGTCCCGCCCTGGGTGAATTCGCCCCGCATCCCGTTTTCGGAAGATACAACGTTGGCGACCCCCAAAAACCCTACTACGACAAATTCGGCAGGATCTTCATGCGGACAATTCACGTTTTGAAAATAATCGGTCTGAACACCGAAACGCTCTCGCAAATTTTCTGCGATCATCTGGAAAAAATAAAAAGCACGCCGCCCGATCCGAAAGCGCCGGAAAAATACGCGGACTTTAACGTTATCACCAACAGCTGCGCCACAATAATCAGAAACGGATTGAAAAAATACGGTTTGAAAAAAATTAAAGGGGTTTTTCCGCGAGATCTCTTCGTGAATGTTTCCTATTATTTTTTTTGCGTATCAAGCAACCCGAAGATAAAAGCAACGCGTCGCGTTTTAAAACAACTTAAAGTTGACGAAGCGGCTCCAAGTGTTATGCCGCCGCTGATAAATCCCGTGAATTGCTGGAAATACAAGCGTTTGAAAGATTTTTAAAGACGGACACAGACCATAAAAATTAATCTTACCGCTAAAATATTTTTTATCATCCGCACAGCGATTCCGCACGCAATCAACATGATTCAGGCACGACAACAAACATTGATTTGCTTCGCCGCGTTCTTGATTTTTTTTTCGTCGCGAGAAAAAAATTTATATTCTGCTTGAATTTTATAAAATATTTTTGTTATACTGCAAACGGATGTTGAAGCGACAACTCGGAAAAAATAATTTCGCCCCAAAAATCAGGAACGAAAAGTAAGCATCGTTCTGCTGGGCGGGAAGGCAGAAACAGGATGGATAATATCCGGCATAACCTCCCCGTACTGCTGCTCCACAACACGAACCCTGCATGGACACCAGAGGAAATTTTAGAAAACGAAGAAGATGCCGCGACACTGAGCAATGCTCTCTGTGAGTTAGGTCATCCTGTTGAAGTTGTAACAGTGGAAAACGCTCGCCTTGCTGAACGTCTGAGCACTTATAATCCCCAAGAGCATATTGTTTTCAACTGGTGCGAGGAAATTCCCGGTATTCCGCGCAGTGAGCCGGAAGTCGCGGCGGTGATGGAGAGAATGGGATTTGTCTTCACCGGCTCATCATATGATGTGCTTGCCTTATCCTACGACAAACCTCAAATCAAACGTCTCCTTGATGAAGCGAACATTCCCACGCCGCCATGGAATGTTTTTCATACTCCTGATACCACAGGATGGAATATTTTCCCCTCCATAGTCAAAGCCGCTCACGAACATTGCAGTATCGGCATTTCTTCCGAATCCATCGTTACCTCTCCCGCGGAGCTGGAAAACCGTGTGGCCTTCATTCTGGAAGAGCACAATCAGCCAGCTCTGGTTGAGGAATTCATCGACGGAAGGGAATTTCTCAACGCGGTTTGGGGCAACGGAAAAATTTCCATGCTCCCCGCGATAGAAATGGATTACAGCGGTCTCACTAATATCCGCGATCGTCTCTTTACCTACGAGGCAAAGTACGTCTCCGGTTCCCCTCTCTATGAAAGTATCGATATGGTTGTGCCGGCGGAGCTGGAACCTAATGCGCTGGCACGGCTGGAGCAGATTGTTCTGGCCACTTATCGCACCACCGGTTGCAGAGACTACGGGCGCATCGACGTTCGTTACCTCAACGGCGTCTTTTATGTCATCGACGTTAATCCCAACCCGGACATCAATCCCATGACTTCGATGACCCATGCCGCGGCGAAAGCCGGTTATTCCTACGGACAAATGGGCAGCCGCATCGTCAATCTGGCCGCCGCGCGACACCCGCTTTTCGGAAAAGAAAACACGCTCGCTTCTGCCCCGTAATCAGTAACACCGTCACGAAACAATCAACGTCATCATAACTTTTCAGGGAATCTTCAACTTTGTTGCTGTTATAAGAAAATATTCAAACATTCCTGCGCGGCATCCACGCTCAAGCGGCGGCTTAGGTGACGGGGGAGCTACAAGATCACAGGCAACAAGTTCGACTTTTTCTTCCTTGAGCGCATTCTTCGGAATATAAATCGCTGAAGGAAGTGTTCCGCCAATTTCAAAGACAGTCACTCTCCGCAGCTGTCCCGTTCGGTCGCGAAAAAAACGGCCACCATTGCCGCGGAAGACGATTTATTTCCTTCAATAACAAATCCCAAATTTTCTATGCAAATTCTTTCCGCTTCTTTTGTGACGCGGACACGGGAAGTATCGAAATAAAACCGCGCTCCGCGGTTATTGTATTTAAGTTTGGAAGGGATCTTCGCCTGATAATGGATTTCTCCGGCGGGGTCTATCCAGCGGTTCACGCCGGAACCGGCAATCCAGCTGCCGGTTCCGGAAAACTTCGGGTAAAAAGTGTAGGGAAACATGTAGGGACTGCGGTTAAATTTGTTCACCGCCCCCTCGATGTAAGAACCGCCAAAGCGACCCGTGAAAAGCAAAAAATCGTACTCATCCACGAATTTTATTTCACTTAAGCGCGGCATCATCCTTACCTTGCCCAAGGTCTCTTCACCGTACCAGAATCCGCCTCCCCCGTGCATTTCGGCGTCGATGCCGCTTCCGCACGTCGCTTCGTCGACATCGGGAGAAAAGAAAGAAGCGTGCGAACCGTTAGCCACGTAAATTACTGGATGCGAGGTGGGGATGCCGTCCAGCGCGTGTTTCCTTACATTCGCCCACGGCTCGGCCGTTCCTTTGAAATGTTTGGCAAAGGCCGCGCACAGCGGCTCAAGTCCATCTTTACCCGGAATCAGAACAACAGAAATGTTTTCGGCTTCTCCTTCATGGCAATTGCCCGCATTCCATAACCAGCTTTTGCCCTGAAGATCCGTTTTTAAAATGGACAGATGATTGACACAATAAGGCATCCAATACTGAAGGACGAGAGCATCCCTGCGCTCAACACCTTCCCAAACCAATCTGGTTCTGACGACTCGTCCATAAATAGCGTTAGGATAACGGCTAATGATTTCACGCCACGGGTGAGCGATGCTTTCAAATGGCTGAGGAAGATCGATGAAGTAGTCATCCTTGCGGCCGTTAAACTCCTTCCAATTTTCATATATCGGCAATTTCGCCTGCTGCTGGTCATTCCAAAGATCACATTTAATCATTGCCTGTTCCTTGCCGCCATCCTCCGGCGGCCAGGAAAGAACAGCGGCAACGTTTTTGGGGGTAAATCAAAAAATACAACGCGCGTTTTTGAATTGGTGACAATATCTGTTTTCAATAAAGAAGCGTATTTGTCCAGAAGCGCCTGCGCCGTAAGGCCACCGGTGTCAAATCCACTGAGTGCCGCATCGTTGACAAAATCTGTGTCCAGAAGAAAATAAGTGTCCGCTTCGTCGACAAGGACTGCCTTGCCGCGAGCGTCTTCCTTCAAAAGGAGCAGAGACACTTCGGCAAAACTCGGCCGGGAAAATTCATAGGGAAGAGGACCGATGCGGATATTTTCTTTGCCGCCTGCAGCCAGAAATCCCAAAGAAGAATGAAAGAGAAAATCCGCGAAGGGTTCATGAAAATCCAACGCGATATCATAATCACCTTCGGCAGCAATCCTGGTTTGCAGTTCCAGAAAAACTCGTCCATTGTTATCAAACTCCCAGTTGCAGCCTTCAATGACGCTTTGCTGCGCGTGATGGGCGATTTTGGCCACCTCCACATCCTTGATACCGCGGCTCCTCTTGCAAATACGTTCTTTTGCGTCCGTTATCAATGCGGGACGGATTACCGAGCAACTCATTAAGCTGAAACAAAGCACAACAAGCAAAAAAAATTGATTCAGGCGGCGGGCGGCGGCCACGTTTATTTTCTCCCTTCCTTCTTTCCCGGCAGCGGCAGCGATTGAAGGAAAGAGATGAATTCGGATGTATCCAGCGCTTCAGCAATGGACTCAGCGGCCAAATCCGCGGGCAGCATCATCGCCTGCATTTCCGCAAAAATGTTCTGACTGTCTTTCACATTTCCCTGAACAAGAATCCACTGACCTAAAACGCCGTAGGGCTCCGAACATGCCAGCGCCGGATATTTTCCCCAACCGCCGGTGAGTTTGAATTTGTGCCATTGAATTTCCCGCCCTTCGCTCATCTGCCCCACAAATCCGGAGTAGGCATACTGCGCGCCGCCGATTACTCTTGAACCATCAGCGGACAGGAAGGTGAAATGCCCTCTCTCAATCCGGACTCGTTCTATATCCGAACCGAAGCGTTTCAAGAACGCTTTTCTGGTATCGTCAGCCGCAGAACCATTTATCGCCGCTTTGGCGAATATTCCCCAGCTTATCCAGCATATTCACACACGAAGAAACGGACAACCACTCCCCCTCCCATTCGGCCGTGACTGATGCTTCGATACGGCCGCCATTTTGCGTGGCCACAACGTCCGGCGGCGGATCTGGGATTGGTCCAAATCCTCACCAATAAGCTCGGCGTAACGGAAAAACAGGCCACAGGAGGAGCAGATTGCATCTTCAACACCGCCCAGCAGAAAATGAGCAAAAGCGATTTCACCAGTCTCGCCAAGGCCGTTCCCGGCATCGACAGTATGATGGCCGCCGCCCCCAAAAAAGAAGAGAAAAAAGGAGCGCTCAGAAGCGCCGCATCTTTACTCGGAAAAGGCAACTCGTCATTATCCACAGCAGCGTCTTTGGCCGAAAGCTTTTCCCAACTGGGCATGAGCTCGGGAATGGTCAATGCCTTCATCCCCATCATTCTGGACTATGTCCAAGAAAAGGGAGGAGAAGCGGTGATGAACGCACTGCAGGCTGTTTTGAAATGATACCGGACATATAATTAAAAATCCGGTCTGCCGATAAATATCTCGCCCTTTCAAGACAGAAATTCTTCCAGTTTCGACATCAGTTGCTTGAGCTCTTCGCGCTCCAGCTCCAAGGAAACCTTGCCACCGCCGGGATGCGCGAAGGTCAGCCTCACTCCACCCGGGGTCTTTTCCACCTGCCATTTTGTCCCTTGCCACCGCCGGAGGCGGCAATCCGCTCTTTTCCACGTTCGAGCTGGGCGTCTCCGTCTTCATCGCGTTGCTGGCCATTTTCATCCCTGTTCTGTGCCTTGTGCTTATCGCTTTGTTTTTCCTTTGGGTCTTGCGGAAAGCAGGCGGGCTATTGTCTGGAAGGTTTAAAAACAAGCAAAACAATTAATTATTCCGGCAAATAAAATATTCCGGCTACAAACCGACTGCGATCATGAGCAGGGCGAAAGCGTCGATGAAATATACTATGGTGTGAATTTCCCGCGCTTTGCCGAGAACAAGTTTGATAACCGTATACACCCAAAAGCCCCGGATAACACCCTGCGTGATGCTGGAAGTCAGAGGAATGAGCACAAAAACCAAAAAGGGAGCTGAGCACGCACACCAATATTGTGGCGAAAAGAACCCCGGAAAAAGGCATGCCGGCATTTTGCAGAGTGGCGGGATTGACCACGATGATGTGGCCCATGGTCAGAAAAGTGGTGATTCCGGCTAGAATTTCCGCCTTAACATTTGTCCCGTTTTGCTTAAGGTCAAATGTTTTGTCGAGAAAACTTTCCATCAATCACCCTTCATAAAAACGGTATTTCCGCGGGGAACAAACACGCAGGATTTATTATAATAACACGACAATCTCCAATGTTATTTGCATTTTAACCTCACGGGGACAACCTCTTCGGAGGCTCAATCTTTTATTGACAGGCGGCAGAACCTGTCTTAAACTCAATCACTCAAAAAAACTTTTCCTTCTCAAAAACAGAGACCATTATGGACAGTCCATGCGGCGAAATCAAAGGAGTAGAATACCGTGAAGAATTTGTAGCCGTTGACAAGTTGGTGCGGCTCAAAGTCATGGTCTTTAGGCAGACCGCGGCGCAAGACAAGTCCCCTGTTCTTTTTGTTGCCGGATGGATTTCTTCCTTCTCCGGTTGGGTGCCGTTCATCAGGGCTTTGGCCAGTGAGCGCGATGTTTATTACTTGGAAACAAGGGAGAAGGAATCCGCGATAATTGAAAACGAGAATCTCCTGGAAGATGACGACTTTAGCATTTATCAAAACGCGGAGGATATCATCAAAGTCGCCGAGCACTTCGGATTGAACTCCCCGCAAGCGATTGCCTGCGGAAGCTCACTGGGCGCGACGTCGCTCCTGGAGGCGATGAAAAAAGGAAGGCTCAATGTCGGCGGTGCTTTTTTGGTGGGGCCAAACAGCGAATTTGCCGCGCCGCGTCCTCTTTGGTGGATTTTATCCTTGCATGTCTGTTTTTACAAACCTTTCACCTATTTTCTGAAATGGTATCTGCGGAATTTCCGCGTGGACGCCGAAAAAGAGCCAGAACAAATGCAGCGTTACAAAAAGATGCTGAAAACGGTTAATCCCTCGCGGCTGAAACATTCCGCGCGTTCGGTTATTCTGGGGGGATATCAGATATGGGAAAACATTGAAACGATACGCGTTCCCGTCGCCGTTGCCTATGCCCTTTCCGACAAGCTGCACGACCTGAATAATCTTCTGTTGATTGCCAAACGGCTGCCCTGCTCCAAATTAAACGAGTGTCCGTCAAATCTCTACATGCACTCAGAACACCTGCTTGCCGATATCAACGCCTTTGAGCAGGATATCCGCACAACCACAAAAAATAAACACGATAGGGAAAATCACAAAATAACAACATGACGACTTCATTCACGCAGAAACGCTGAAAGAAGTAGCGCGGCTGCGGCAGGTGCGCCTGAAGAAATTGCGCCACGATATTCCCGTGCAGGGAAGCCCGGAACGCTCCGTCTTCCGCGTTGTCCCGGAAGATGACCGGGACAATTATTTCGTTCTGGAGCAAATTCCCTCAAAATCACTTGAACTCAAAAAAACCATCGCCGCAACACTTGACTTTTTATCCGGAAAAAAACTCGCCCGTATCAGCCGTACCTGGCGGATAAAAAAGGCGCCTTTGTTGTCCGCCACAAAAATGATTATTGGCAAATGGCCCCTTTCGTACGGGGCATCGAACTTGATCGCGGAAAATACATGTATGAGAAATGGCGCGGGCCGGCGCTGGCCGTTTTCTCATTGAACTGAAGCGCAAAACGCAAAATCTGCCCTGCGGAGATGCACATGGAGTTTTTTCGCTGAAAGATTACATCTACAAACTAATCCGCGCAGTCAATTTCTACAATAAAGACATCAGCGTCTGGGTGAATAATGTCGTCTTTTTCTTGGGAAAAGACTTTATGTCCGTCTACGATAAGATGCCTGTGTTTTTCTCCCACGGCGATTATCATCCGCTGAACGTCATCTGGTCCGATGAGGGCATCAAATGTGTCATTGACTGGGAATTTTCCGGCTACAAAAGCGAACTCTATGACGCGGCAAACTTAATCGGCTGTGTCGGCGTGGAAGACCAGCGAAGTCTCACGGCAGACCTGGTTGTAAGCTTCATTGCCGAAATGAAAAAATCAGGGATTATTTCCAAAGAAAGCTGGAAATATCTGACGAAATTTATCACCGCGCTGCGTTTCGCGTGGCTGGCCGAGTGGCTGCGCCGCAACGATACGGAAATGATATCGCTGGAGATAGATTACCTGCGCCTGCTCATTGATAACAGAACCGCTCTGGAAAAATCGTGGCCGTGAAGCACGGTTTTTCCGCGCGTCTATTCGCGTAATACAAATCTCCGTCAATTATTTAAAAATCAACTTTCCCGTAAAGTCGCACCATGTCATGCGGAGGCCTCGCGCTCCTTTTCCAGAATATATTTCAGCGCTATTTTCAGCGATGCCTCCACCGCTGCGGGTTCAATATGTTCAACTGTGTCATCGAGCGTATGATACACCATTTTATCCCGAATTAACGCTGTCGGCATGCCGATCAGTGTTGTGGCCTGAACACCGACGCGGGCAAATTCCGCCGCGTCGGTTCCCCCCCCGCCGGGTGTTATTGCAAAAAGCCTCGTCGTATAGCCCAGACCGTCGGCAATTTCCCTGCACTGAGTTGCCATTTTTTTGGAAAGACGGATGGTGCTGTTTATGTCCGTCGTCAGAAACTGCAGCTCCTTAAGATTGTAAATGCTGTCGATGTTGAAATTGAAGGAGGCCGGCGTCAGCAGCTCTTTTTTGTGCCGCTGGGCAAAGGCGCGCGCACCGCGCAGCCCCGCTTCTTCCGCGTCCGTGCTGAGAATTATAAGTCTTGTGTGCCGCAAAAAGTCGGCGTTGGCCTGACGAGCTTTTTGGAAAAGCTGAGCCAGCTTTATAATCATCGCGGTGGCAATCATGTTGTCTCCCGCCCCTGGCGTCGCATTATCGGACATAAAAAAATACATCGGTGCGACGAAAACAAGACTTATCAAAACACCATACTGAAAGAAAACGCCAAACGCCGGAACACTATCCAGCACATAGCGGTAATAAACCCATATCCAGGCGAAAAGGGGCGCGGCCAGCACCGCCAGCATGGCCGGAATGATCCGTAAAGCGTAGAGTTTCTGAAACCGTTTGAGAAATCGGAATTCATGGGAGCTGTCATGGTGGCCGCTGAGGAGTATCTGCTGCTTTGTTTGTTCCGCCGGCTCAATCGTGCCGAAAACATTATAACCTTTCATTCTTTTGCAGAAAGGTTCGAAAATCTGCCAGTAAAAAAATATCTGGCTGACAACCGCCAAGGTAACCAAAAGAAAGCCCACAGCGGAAAGAAGCAGATAGTCAAAATAAAGCAAAAAAACAGACAGAGTATAAACAACGGCTGCAGTCTTGAGGAGAGCGCGGAAAGCTTCCGGCCTTACGTCAAATTCCTCGATTTCCACGCGGTCGCAATATTTCTTCAGTTCATCCCTGATAAGAAAAGCTGCTTTTTTGCAGGCGGGCGAGCCGGTCAGGCGCGCTCCGCATTCGTCGACAATCCGCCGCGTAAAAGCAATCGTTTCGCGAACATCAATGGATGTAATTTCCATTTTGAACATCAAACACCTCCTTCCCCTCCGGGCGGGAAAAAGTAAACCGCGCAAAAGACGGCATCTCTTAAACGATGATTTATACCAACTTATTATTCAACATTTTTTTCACACAAAGTTTAACCCCGGTTTTTCACTTCTCATGCCTCAATAAACATAATTATTCAACCAATCCAATCCTTGCAATAATCAATGATTTAAAGTAATTAATACCAAAAGGCGGAAAATATGCAGCAGATTGAAACGCCATCCCGCTATGAAATCAACCAAAATGCCCGGATGATTTTCACCCGCCATGACACAGATTTATCTAAAATCGACTATTCCTTTATGGGCGCAACCGTTTACCTTTCCGGAGAACTGGCCCAGCCGAACAGAGATTATTCCCACAAAGAAATTGAGAGCATCGTCAGGGAAATTTCCGCTATTCCCCAGGTGCGCGACATTCAATTCGACCTCAGCAACTGGATGGTGCTTTCCGCCGAAGGCTCCTAGCAAATAAGCCAAACAAGAAAATCCGTCGTCACTTCTGCCATTCAGCAGGGTGCGCTGGCGGATTCCACCGTTGTTATCGACAAGTCGAAAAGTCTGACGGATATCCTTGATGATCTTGAACTTAATTTAAACAAAGAAAACAAAGGGGAAACAGACCAAGACTAAAAGATATCCTCCCAGCTTATTTCCCCGGCTAAGTCCGCCCGTGCTTTTCCCATTCTTTTTTGTACCACGAAACGAGCCCTATTTCATTCTTTCCAAACCAAAGATTACCGCATTGTCATTGTCGGGGCACTGCAGTTCTTTCTTGTCATTAATCCAGTCGTCATCGGGCGTCTGACGGCAATAAGCCGTCAAATAGGGCAAAAGCGCGGGCAGCGCGTAGATGCACAAACCTTTTATATTGCCATGTTCAATCATCAGGCCATCTTTGATAAAAAAATAATCGCCCGGCTTACAGCCCGCCGCGCAAAAACCTCTGACCGATTTAACGGTGCATTTGATATCAAACATAGCGACCTCCTTTGTGTTTTTTTACCAAGGATCAATATAAGAGTGTCCGGCTTCATCCGCCTTTCGCACGGATGCGGAGTTTAACCCGCGGATAATCCATTTGCGTGTATCAGCCGGATCAATCACGGCGTCGATTTCCAGATGTTGAGCCATATTGACGGCTTTGCCCATCTCATAAAGCTGGGCAACGAGTTTTTCATAAAGCGCTTCACGTTCGGCCGGATCTTTTACCGCTTCCAGCTCTTTTCTGAAACCCGCTTTGACTGCCCCTTCCAGTCCCATGCCGCCGAATTCACCGGAGGGCCAGGAAGCGATAAAGAACGAATCATGGAAACCGCCTCTGGCCATCGCCATCGCGCCCAGGCCGTAACCACGGCGCAGGACAATTGTAAAATAAGGCACGGTCAAATGAGAACCGATGACAAACATGCGGCACACATGACGCACCTGCGCGCGCTTTTCTATTTCCGGTCCCACCATGAAACCGGGCGTATCACACAGGGAAATAATCGGAATCTTATGCGCCTGGCAAATCTGCATCAGCCGCGCCGCTTTGTCCGCGCCTTCCGCCTCGATGGCGCCGGCCATGTGCATACAGTTGTTGGCGATAACTCCCAAAGGCCTGCCTTCAATTCTGATAAAACCCGTGACCATGCATTGGCCGAATTTGGGACGCAACTCGAGAAAGGAGTCAGTGTCGGCCAGCGCCTTAATAACGACGCGTACATCGTAAGCACGCCGTCTGCTTTCCGGGATTAATTTACGCAGGCGCAACTGATCACCAGCCTCCCATTTGGGAATATCTCCCTGAAAATAAGAAAGGTATTTTTTTGTAACGGCGATCATTTCCACATCGTCGGCCACTTCGATATCCACGACGCCGTTTTGCGTCTGCACATCCATGGGGCCTATTTCTTCCGGCTTGAACACGCCCAGTCCCCCGCCTTCGATCATCACCGGACCGCCCATGCCGATATTGGAATTTTTGGCGGCGATAATAACATCGCAGCAGCCTAAAAGCGCGGCATTGCCCGCAAAGCACATACCCGACACAACACCCACTACCGGCACCTTACCACTGAGACCGCCAAACAAACTGAATGTCTTCAAATCCAGACCGGCCACCGAGATACCTGCGGCATCGACATCGCCGGGACGGCCGCCGCCGCCTTCGGCAAGCAAGACTAATGGGATGCGCTGCTCATGCGCCAGGGCAAGCATGCGGTCCTTTTTTTTATGATTGAAAAAACCCTGCGTGCCGGCCAGAACGCTGTAGTCATAAGCCAAAACCATGCAACGTGATTTCGTGGGGGAAAACAAGTTCCCGTTTATTGTGCCGATACCTGCAATCAAACCGTCACCGGGAGTTTTGCTGATTAAATCATCCAATGAACGGCGGCCGCGCTGCGCCGCAACGGTCAGCGCTCCGTATTCGCTAAAACTGCCCGTGTCAAAAAGGTCTTCCACATTGGCGCGTGCCGTGCGCTGGTTTTTCCGCGCTCTTTTGGCCACAACGTCAGGGCGATTTTTATCCAGGCCATACGAATGTCTTTTGATTACTTCCGCCAAATCCGCGCGTAAGATTTCCTTTCCGGCCTCCTTTTCAGCCAGCGTGTTATTTTTTTCTTTTTCCTTTATTTTCATTTATCATTCACTCCATATATTTTTTTAGGAAACCATTTCCCGGATAATTTCCTTAATCGGTTTGATATCTTTTATCAAGGCGCTTACCTGCCCTCCGCCAAAAGCGGCGCGTTCATAATTGCCGGTTTTATCCGGATTAATCTCCAGTTCATCAGCAATATTTTTTACTGCCGGATCGGACATCTTTTGTTTAATCCAGGGCGTGACAATAATTCTCTGCGCCACCCTCATATTAAGAGCGGGAATTAAATCAGTGCCGCCGTCGCCGCATTCGACAATTGCTTTTTTCCACTGTTCTGATGCGGGGCTTTCTGCGGAGGCCAAAAATCTTGTGCCCACCTGCACTCCCTGCGCGCCCAATGCCAGCGCCGCTCTATAGCCGCGGGAATCCGCAATACCCCCGGCGGCGACAATGGGAACTTTAACATTGTCAGCCACCAGCGGTACCAGTACCATTGTGGAAGACTCTGGGTTACGAGAACGGAGGCCACCTGCTTCGGAGCCGACAACAACCAAAGCATCTGCGCCGGCCTTTACCGCCGCTAACGCGTGTGGCAGAGCCAAAACCACATGAATTCCCTTCATCCCCAGACCGTGAATTACCGGATACACCTCTTTGGGAGAACCTACTGATGTGGTAACCGTGCTGACGCCCGCTTCGGCCAATACTTTAAGAATTTCCGCATTATTCGGATTAATCAACATGATATTGGCGCCAAATGGCTTATCCGTGAGCGCTCTTATCTCATCGACAAGTTTTTGTACCTCGTCCAGATTATTTATAAAACCAAGCGCCAGCATTCCGTAAGCGCCCGCCTCCGACACAGAGGCAATCATTTTGGGACTATTGAACATACCGATTGGCCCCTGAATGATTGGGTAACGACAACCTAGCATTTTGAGTAATTCTGACATAAAAACCTCCTTAGTTCCCGCATACGATAAATTTATATACTATTAAACCATATAATGCGGTGACGCAAATTTTTTTATTAATAAAAATCCCGCAAGTGACAATTCAAAATTTGTAATTTTGCTTTTTTATGATAAATTACCTGGCAAGTAAACAACGGACGAAAAATGGATTTAAAAATCAAAGACAAAATTGCCGTGATCACGGGCGGAGGAAACGGTATCGGTCGGGCAATTTCCTTATGTCTGGCCGCCGAGGGGGCAAAAGTTGTCGTCGCCGATTTGAATAAAGATGATGCTGCGCAAGTTATCCGGGAAATCAAAAAAACGGGCGGCGGCGGTATGGCCATTGGGTTTAACGCGATAAATCCCGATGATGTAGGCGCGATGGTGCAGCGCTCGCTGGAAACCTACGGTACAATTGATATTCTCGTAAATAATGTCGGCGGCGGTTTCGGCACCGG
>Ga0255340_1002959_pt1 | contig 18671 bp, 11 predicted proteins | sample wastewater_treat_7_FD_192417 | JGI IMG/M metagenome (GOLD analysis project Ga0255340, IMG submission 192417) | Wastewater microbial communities from Lulu Island WWTP, Vancouver, Canada - plant10 | ecosystem: Engineered > WWTP > Wastewater > Unclassified | place: Canada: Vancouver, British... | reverse complement strand
TTTATTTCCAGTGTTATTTTCCGTGCATAACCAAGCAAACCCTCAAATCTCTCTTCAGGAACCTTAAGAAACATTCCGCTTCCACTTGCCCTGAAATCATTTTCCCGGTTCCTCCTGTACATACTGAAATACTTGCCGCCGAAATACAAAACTTTAAAATCTCCTTCCAGACCTTCAACAAACGGCTGGACTATCAAGGGCAAACTTAAAGGAGTGGTATTATATTTCCAGTAATATTTCTCTTTCGCGGGATCAAAGACCTTGATCAGTCGTTTCACCTGAGTTTTAAGCCTCCCTTTCAAATAATCACAGAGATTGTCCGAAATAATAACCCTACCTGCCTTTCGGATCGCCTTGTCAAATTCGGACTTATTACGGGCCAAAAAAACGCCTGCAGAAGCTGAACTTGATGCAGACTTAACTACAACCGGAAAGCCCAGGTTATATCCCAATGCATCCACCCATGAACCATAGGGCTTGCTTTCCAGAGTTTTGAGAGCATCATCTGAAAACCGTGATCTCATGAGCTCCATAAACACCTTGTCATGATGAGCTTTGAGATATTCGGTATTTGGCAATACTGTTGCTCCCTTTCTTTCGAGGTAGTACACAATACTTTCAATGTATCTTTTATAAAATCCTCCGGGAGTTTCAGACGACTGGTAAACGACATATACCCCCCGGTAATCCTCCCTGAGATCCAATTCACTGAATTTTAATATTCTGACGGAATAATCCCGCTCTCTGAAATAATTAGCTATTTTATCGGTATCCATAGAAGTATAGCCTCGGGGGTCGGCTTTGGAAACCAGAAATTCTGATTGTTCATCAGTAAGTATCAACAACGATTTCATTTTCTTTTAATAGAATGGAAGCAACATAGTTTATTTTTTCTTAATGTCTTCACTCAAGAAGACCCGCTATCCTCCTTATTGATTTCCTGAATTCCAAAAGTTCTATTGCTCGTTTATGACCACGTTCAGCAATATTATTCAATTCTAGCGGATTAAGCAACATCCATTTTATTTTATGGGCAATGGAAGCTGGGTTACTACATTCCGCCATTATTATGTCGGTGCCATCGGTGAAATATTTCTTCATATCACCGAAATCAGTAGCCAATACAGGTTTACCAGTGGCAAGATATTCGCCCAATTTTGTAGGAAATCCAGCCATCGTCTGAATGGTTGATGGTCGTGTTATAGTTAATATGCGACATTCAGAAATGAATTGTTTAACCTGGGGTAATTCCACCAATCCGGTAAAAACAACATTCTCGGTGATTCCAAGTCTGGCACACTCATCCCTTAAGGAAGGAATCAGACTCCCTCCAAACACTGCGTCGCCAATTATCAAAAGGCTCAAGGGCTTAGAAGACATTTCCTGCTTTAGCAAGCTTACTGCCCTGAAAAGATCAGACAATCCGTCTTTCAAATAAGGAGCACCGCTGTATCCTAATGTATATTTCGGTTCTGTCAATGGGCTTTTCCAAAAATCAAAGTCGGTAAGGTTTGGTTGAACAATAATATCGGATACACGATACCCCATATCAACATATAAATCCCTGAGATAGTAGCTGAAAACTATCAGTTTGTCGGATTGTTTATTGAGATACCTGAAATTCAAGTAATATGATGCTCTTTTAATATCGCCTAACAAATTAGTTCCAAATTCAGATTTATCAATATACTCAGCAACAAATTTTATCAATTTTACTCCGAAAATTCGGGACATAACATGGATTGGTATGTTGAATAACACATCGCTGTTATAGACCAGTAGTTTCACTGATTTATTTTTGCCTATCAGAGAAAGCAGAAAGGCTTTTAACCTGAAAAGGCTAACCAACTCATCGCATATTTTAAGTAATTTATTTTTAGGTCTTTGAGTAAATCCAAGGTAAGTGAATAGGATTCCACCCTCAGAAACATTCTTTCTTGGGCCCTTGTAGGTGTAGTTCCCGAAAGCATGTCCCTTAAGAAGCAGAACCCTAACATTGAAACCATTATCTTTCAAGCCGCGACAGAAAAGGTTTAAATAGTTAGCACCTGCGCCTCCACTGGGAAAATTCATTGAAGTGATCAAGACATAATCACATTGTTCCTTTTGTCTGTTCAAATCATTAAGTTTTTCATTTCATAATGCAACTTGCCGCAAAAAAACAAATATCCGGAAATCCTGTATCTGGTTATTCTATAGTATTTAAATTTGCTTGGTTTTTTTATGAGAAAAATGACAATAGAGTACACATTATCTTTAATCTGAATGATTTACACAAACAAGCCACCCTGCTCATTCAATCTCATTTCAGTTCGAAAGCTTCGTGGAAGAGTCAGGGCTTTCCACAAACTGCATCATAGAAGGAACTGTTTTTTTATAATTCAATAATTCATCAGCTCGTAGGAGTCCATTATTGGCAATTCCTCTGCTTTCTTCAAAGTTGTTGAGAATCCATTGCAGATTATCAGCAATGGAGACAGGATTGCCTGCTTCCGCAAAAACAACATCCCTTCTATCCTTAAAATAAGATCCCACATCACCAATTTTTGTAGAAAGCACTGTTTTTCCGCATGCAAAGTATTCCCCAATCTTGGTTGGAAATCCTGCCACTGTTTGTACAATATTTGGACGTGTAATGGCAAGGATCATGCATTTATGAAGCCACACTTTCACGTCTGCTAACGGGACAAGGCCTGTGAAGGTAACATCCTTTTCAATTCCGAGATTCTCACAGTAGCTTTTAAGTGATGGTAAAACTGATTCCTCATTAACCACATCGCCCAGTATCAAAGTCTTTATTCTCAGGTTTCTATTTCTCAAAATACTAACAGCCATTAACAGGTCTTCAATTCCATCCTTTTTATAGAGTGTCCCGCTGTATCCTACAGTGTAAGCTGTTTCAGTTTCAGGTAACATCCAGAAATCAAAATCCGTAAGGTTTGGTTGAACAAGAATCCTGTTTTCAGGATAGTTCTTTTCGATATACTTCTCCTTAATAAAATTACTGAACACTATCAATCGCGAGGATAGCCTGTTCAAATAATGAAAGTTGACTAAGAAGCCATACCATCGGAGTTTTTTGGTAATGCTTCCCGAGAACTCCGAAATATCATAATATTCAGGAACAAAAGTTACCACTTTTATTCCTGCCATCTTACAAAAGCAATTTAATAATATACTATGATACAATTCATTATTGTATGCAAATATAGTAACTTTTCTTCTCTGTCCCAGCAATGAAAACAATAATAGTGTCAAGCCGACGAACGCGTAAATGTCACCTGATAATTTCAGTAGTTTATTCGACGGTCTGTTAACAATATTCAGATAGGTATATTTTGCACCGTAACTTGTTATGTTTCTTTTGGTGTCATTTGTTTTTCTCCCTCCAAGAAAAAAACCTTTCAGCAGATACACTTCAATTTGTCTGCCTGACAAAAAAACGCCCCTGCAAAACAAATCAAGGTAATTTGCAGATGCTGAACCCTTTGGAAAATTACTGGAAGTAATTAGAATATTTCTTTTGCTAACGCCTGACATAATGTTTCCATTAATCAAGAAAAGTCATATGAAATCACTAAAGCTTTTCGACATCCTCCCTTATTGATTCTAGCTTGAGAAGCAATTTAATGGTTTCTTCAACATTCATCCTGTATGTATTATGCGATGTATAGTCGTCAGTCTGAGCAATTTGCTCAGTCCCTTCAACAAAAAACCGGTTATAATTCAGATCGCGAGTATCGGCAGGTATCCTGTAATATTCGCCAAGATCTTCGGCCTTTGCCATTTCTTCGCGATTAACCAATGTCTCATAAAGCTTTTCTCCATGCCTGGTGCCAATAACCTTTATTGGGTTATCAGCCTTGTATAGTTCCAGTAACGCTTTTGCAAGAGTTTCGATTGTTACAGCTGGAGCCTTCTGGACAAAAATATCACCAGAGCGGCCATGCTGAAATGCAAATATCACAAGATCAACGGCTCCGTCAAGAGTCATCATAAACCGTGTCATGTTTGGATCGGTTATTGTTAAAGGTTTACCCAACTTAATCTGTTCAACGAAAAGGGGTATAACTGAGCCCCTGGAAGCCATCACGTTACCATACCGTGTACCACAAAAAACCATACCGGATGAATTTAGATTACGCGATTTTGCAATCATTACCTTTTCGCTCAAGGCTTTCGACATACCCATGGCGTTAATTGGATAAACCGCTTTGTCGGTACTCAGTACAATCACCCTGCTAACCTTGTTCTCAATGGAAGAATTAAGGACATTTTCGCAACCCAATACATTTGTCCTTACAGCCTCTGTTGGAAAAAACTCGCAGGAAGGAACCTGTTTTAGGGCTGCTGCCTGGAACACAAAGTCAACTCCTTTCATTGCACTGTTAATACTTTCATAGTTTCTCACATCGCCGATATAATATTTGATTTTCGGATTCTGGTAAAACTGACGCATATCATCCTGTTTCTTCTCATCTCGGCTGAAAATTCTGATTTCCTTTATGTCTGAGTCAAGGAATCTTTTCAGTACTGCATTCCCGAAGGAACCTGTTCCTCCAGTAATTAAAAGTGTTTTATTAGCGAACATAACCTTATGTGTTTTTTAAACTACTAATCATCTCCTGAAATCTGAGTCTGACTTTGGATGCATCAAATCTTTCGGTTGCCAATTCCACTGCCTTGTAACTTATTTTCATCCTGTATTTCTCATCACCAATTAGTGAGATGAATGCATCCTTAAGCTCTAATATACTATGGCTCGAAACACAACAACCACATTCATTCTTAATAAAAAACTGAGAAACAGCTGTTTCTTCTGGAGAATAAACGAGAATGGGGGTTCCTGAAATCATATATTCAGATGCCTTGGTGGGCATCGAAAACATTAGATAATCAAGACCCTTTTTATTAAAATCATTTGCAAGAACAAGTATATCGGCATCAGAAAATATTTTGGGAATATCCTCCCGTTTTGCCAATGGATTTATTACCACAGATTTAAAACTTTGTAACTTCTCAATAACTGATGTTTCCTTGGTAGTTGTCTGAATATGAAATTTTACATTATATCCCTCCCTGTTCAAAGAGTCCAAAACTTCAGCAACTTCAAACAAACATTCGGAAATACCTATTCCGATTCTGCCCGAATAGAGAATTTTTACAAAATCATTACCAAATCCAAATTCCTTCTTTGTCCATGATTTCCATTCAGACAAATCTATTGGGTTGTGAAATGGGAAAAATGTATTGTTGTATCTTTTCAGATATTCAGCCGACATAGCATCACTTATGCTAAAATTCAGGTCTGCTTTGTCTAGCAGGTTTTTAAACTCACTATTAATCTTATTGGTCCAATATCTACTGAACGGGCCTTTATTGCTGACAGTTGAAATCCAATCATCCATAACATGGATAACACCGGGTTTTTTTAGAAACCCCATCAAATCATGTGCAAACAGTACTTCTTCACGCGTTGAAACCTGAAAATAAAGAACATCTGGTTTAAACTCCTGCAGCCAGTTGGCAAATTTTTCCGAGACGGATATTTTTGAAACAAAGTGTAAAACACCCAACCAGCGCAGTAAAGGATAAAAAACATGATTTACCATTCTGTACCGGAGTTTCCGAGGCAAATGTTCCGAGGGTTTTACCGCAGCCGATTTGACTGTTTTTATCCCTGATTCAAACTTACGCTGAATCAGATTAAATGGAAACAACCATCGATGCTCTTCACACCCAAGCTGATAATATACTTCACAAATGTCAGTTGTAACATTTGACAAACCATGGCCCAGGAAAGCAACAGCAATTCTATCTTTAGGCCATCCCTTGAAAAGGTTTGTCAGGGTAATGCCACCTCCCGAAAAATCATTGAACGGCTGCCCGAAGATCAAAACTTTCTTATAATCTCCCTCAGTCATTTTTCACCAGTATTTCCTTATACACTTCAACCAGTCTGTTGCCTATTGATATGGGATCATGCCTTCTGATTGAACGGTTTCGCGCATTCAGCCCTAAATGCCTGGCATAATCAAAATTTTTAACCAGTTCCATAATAGCTCCGGCCAAAGAGTATGGATCACCCTCCTGCACCAGAATACCTTCTTTTTTATCGGTAATCAGTGACGATACTCCTCCAACATTTGTAGAAATTACAGGCATTCCGAGTATCATGGCTTCACAGACACTGTTGGGACTATTTTCCACGTAGGAAGGATGCAGATAAAAATCTGAATCACACATTAATGCGATCAGATCTTTTGTTACTTTCCTGCCGAGAAAATTTATAGCCTTAAGGCTCTTTCTTCCATACTTCCGTCTGATTATCCTTACCAGTTCCTCATCATCAGCAATACCGCATATATTGAACTCAAAAGAACAGGATGAATACTCCTGAAGTATGTGCATGGTACTAACCAAAAGATCAACACCTTTATAGCTTGCTCCTTTTAGAATAGAGATACATTTGACAACCTTACCTAAACTTCGATCCCACCGGGCTTTAAAAAATTCTTCTCTGATGAACTCTTCACAATGGAAGTATTTTGATCCGGGGGATAGTAAAGAGATGATGCGATTGTCAAAATCTGTTCTGCCAATGAAATAATTACATTTCTTAAGTATTTCTCTTTCTCTTTCCGCTCTTTTGCTGTCGGTGTTGTACTCGCTGAAAATCGAATATCTGAGCAAAAGATCCTTAAACTTGGCATATCTGAATTGATCCCATCTGGAAATTCCGGAATGCCATTTTTCAACAACAATACTTAAGAAGCCCTGAATATACAGAATGACTGGTCTGTGCTGCATCCCGGAAATGAGTCCAAAGTGATTTTCCGAGCCAAAGACCTGAATAATATCGGGATTAAAATCTTCAATAGCCTTCAGTGCCTCCAGGTTAATTTTTACAGTAACATCTCTTCCTCCAAGGTGTGCCAGAGTCCTCCGGATAACACTCTTGCTTCTAAAATCAGGCAACCCATATAACGCAATCCCATTTACGATTCTTTTTTTCAGGGAGGAGTTTTCAGACATTAATGCAACAGCCAGTGAAAAGTCCGCTCTATTACTCAGTTCCTCTATCATGGCATCAATCCATGGCAAGCTTATTTTAAAGCTTTCCGAAATATCGTCCAGACAACCCAGACGGCTGCTTGCGAGAAAAAGAATCTTAATCGGCATTAATTATTAAACAGTTACAGTGGGTATTTATCTTAACATTCCTCGTCTATTACCAGGATCCAACATTTTTGGCAGGTTTGACTTGTTTAAACCATGCCAAAATCTCATTGTCTGACAGATCCCGGAGAGGTTGAGAATAGCATGCTCCTATGGATATCCAAACCATAATGTAATTTAGGGAGAAAATCGTAGGGGTACCAGGGTATGCATAAATATAGAAAAGTAAAATCCAAATGCCAGCAGCTTTGGATAACAAGTTATTTGAATGGAATATTCCCTTAACTAATGCAGGAATCGAAATAAGCATGAATAGCAGAAGACTTATCATACCACCGTTTAGAATAATCTGAAGAAAACCGGTCTCAATAACACTCCGGTAGATTGAAATCCCGCCTTCTGCATCCTCAACTCCCGGACAAAAATACTGTCCATTTATACCCCTTCCTATAATCCAATCCTTAATCTTAAAATCCCTGTAGAAATATGTTTCCACTTCCGACCTTGTATCATCATCTATCCTTTCAGTTATAAGACTAAAAGTATCCTTTCTATTATTCTCATACAATTTCATTGCCGAATAAGCAGCTATTATGATGACAAATCCTAGCAGTACAATTCTAACAACCCTGGTTTTATTTATCCATTGATATACGATAAAAGACAAGAAGAGGATGTTAAATGACAAAAAGATCATTCCTCTTCTTGCCCTGAGAACAGCTAACAAAAAAGTCATCATCATCAGGAACAGTGCAAACAAATTCCTTGAGTTCGTGTGATAAATGTATGTCAAAAGAATAAATCCCAGTGGGAGGCTCAAATGCTGAGAATAGGTTTCAAAAATGCCCTGACTAAGATAATAGTTCACAGGAAACAACAATTGCCTGGATGAAACAACAGAAAATATAAGAAAACAAAATCCCAGGATCAGAATCGTCCCAACTAGTTTCCTGAAAAACACTGCATTCAAAGGAATGAGAACTACCAGAGGGATAAAATAAACTAATACACCCCTCATTGGACTAAATAACATTTGTTTCAGAAAATCGTAATCAAAACTGAATCCTCTGATCACCACTGTAAGTAACCAGAAAATGTACAATACAAAAAGTGTTCTTAGGTACTTGTTTTCAATCCGGAATTGCATTATAACTACCGCGGAAGGTAACAACAAGGCAAGGCCTATAATCTGCAGGACATTTACAAAAACGAAATTTACTTGGTTTGTAGATGAAATGGCATAACTAGTTATGTAAATCATGAAACCAAGCCAGAAAAGGTTAAGCAGCAGAGAGTCTTTTCTGTTTGTCATATTTTCCAGGCCTACTTCAGACATTATACTGATTCATAAAGGTTTCAACTTTGATTCCTCAACAATTCGTTGACAATCCTAATATATTCACAGATATTTTCTTCTTTGCGGAACTCCGGTAATAATCTGCCTTTTATTCCCGAATCCAAACAATACCTCAGACCTTTCGAAAGATCGGTTGCATTCTTATAGTCAGCAATATAGCCGTTGTCCTTATGTAGTATCATCTCCGGAATTCCGCCAATATTGAATCCGACGACAGGAGTTCCGCATGCAAGGCTTTCCAGAACCGTTGTCGGCAGGTTATCTGCAAGAGAGGGTGTAACAAATACATCAGCAGCATTATAGACAAGTGCCAGAGAAGTTTCATCCCTTAGAAACCCCATATACCTTTTCTTAAAAGGAATACTTTGAGCCATTTCGTCAGTTACATGCTTGCCAAAGACTAAAATCAATATGTTCTCCGATGATATTTCACTGCTCAGTATATCCAGCGCCTTCTTCAGATAATCCCACCCTTTATACGGGCTGTCGATTGAAACAGCTCCGAATGCGATTACCTTTGCATTAACGTCAATGTCAATTATCTGCCGGGCTAATGACTTGGCGACGGGTTTGAATACTTTGTCGTCGAGAATATTTGGAATATGATGTACAGGTTTGGCATTGAGAATGGATGATTGGTTTGCGCAGGATTCCAGCCATCTGCTGGGTGAAACAAAAATAAAATTGTCATAATGCTGGAAAAGTTTCTTCTTGGACAAAAAACCTCTCTTCGACATGTCAAACATTCTATTGTCAGCAAAAACCTGACAATCAGCACACTCTGACTTGTATTTTTCACAGGAAAAGCTATAGTGACACCCCCCCGTGAATGTCCACATATCATGCATTACTATTACAACCGGTTTTCCCAATTTTGCCAGTTTCCGGTACGCTGAAATGCTTAGAAACTCCCCCTGAACCCAGTGAATAATAATAACATCAGCTTCCTTTACATGTCTGAGGTGAGTGATATCAATCCCCCAAATGGTATATGAGAACAATCCATATTCCTTTTTTGTTTTTCCTGATAAAAACAGATTGATCTTATCATTGATAATTGTAATCAGCTTTGAAAACCGTCCAGGATAGAATATTCGTTCGTTATCATTTTCATCAGGGAACAACGAAAGGATGTAAGTATCCAAACCCTTCTCCAGAAAGGCCTTATGAAGCCTCAAGGCTGAACCACCAGCCGATCGGGCTGATTTCTGAATATGAACAACCTTAGTCATTTGTTAATTTGTCTCCATTCTGACCCAGCTATCGGGATACATACCTTCACAAGTTTTGCCAACAATCCATCTTTCGGGAATTACTACTATCCTTTCACTGTTTTTGTTGAGCCAAGCCGCCCACCAGCTGAATGTGCTGTTTGCAATTATGTTATGCCTGCAAATACTCATCAAATACATATCAAGATAGCTATTTGAACCTTTGTTCTGATCAACAAAAACACAATTTTCAAGTTTTAGGTTATCCCTGGCCCATTTAATATCATCAGAAAATACAAAGTAACAAGGATTTTTGACTTTCTTACTGATATAGCATATTGCATTTTTATAGTAAGTAAGATCCTGTATCACTCCAAGGATTGGTCTCCATCTATCCTTGAGATAATCTCCCCTCCTTATATGAATGCTTACCGATTGAGTGTTCTTGATACATTCAATAAGATTCCGGATATTTTTATCGACAGGTACCCTGAATTCAAACTCACGTGAAATAAGATCCTTTATATCGGCAAAATATGATAGTGACTGCCATGTTCCGACAAACACCTTATCATGCTGATCAAACACATCCTGATCAAAAACGAATTCCTTCTTTTCAACATATCGATCTTTTCTTCTTTCGTATTGTGGCAATACTTTTTTCAGGAAAAAATTCACAAACCTGTTTTTGTATAAAGGTTTTCCCTGTATGAGGAGGAAGTTCAGAAAGTTCAATGGAAATGCCAGCTTAATTTTAAATGCATTACACAAGCCAAACCCATCATGATGATATCTGAAAAAGAAATTTGAGAAACAGATCCGGGTTTTATTGCCCCTGTTGTTAAGAGCAATACAAAGAGCATATTGAAACATCTGATTGCCTAAGCCCCCGTAAATAGCAACCTTATTCATAATAGTTTATCAGGCATACCATATTTTTGAACTGGATTTTTTTATGAATACATTATAATATTGCATAGGCGCCAGCAAATATCCATATACATTTGTAACGATTGAACCTATCAGTACAGCTTCAATACCGAAGTTGTACCTTTTTATAAGCACTAAAACCAGTAAAAGATATAATACTGATGCAATAATGGAGGTGTAGAATTGTATTTTCAGTGCACCGATACCGTTGAGCACTGCGACGAAAATACTGGCAAACATACCTGTTGAAAAAAACACATAACACAAAATCGAAATGGAGAACCTGATATTAACAACGTCCTTCCCCAGCCAGAAATCATAGACCATATCGGCAAAAACCAGCATAATAGCACCTCCAATAATAAATGGGACAAGAAACATAAGATATTTCCTGACCACTTTCTTTATCCATCCTATATCTCCTGAGTTGTATGCATCAGTAGTTCCGCTCCATAATGGAGAAATTGCTATCATGAAAACCATCTGAAGCACTGAAAAATACTTATATGCAATATTGTAATTCGTAACCTGAGTGGTATCAAAATAATGAGCAATTATAAATGATGCAGTCTGATACTGGATTACATTGGCTATCTGAAGAACGAAGAATTTAATGCCCAATGTCATAATATCCTTTGCATACTCTCTCTTAGCAAGCCTGAAGGAGGGAGCATAATCCCTATATTTTGTCTTAAAGAATAACAGGTTGGCAAATATCAGCACCATTACCGGAGCAACACTATATGCCAGACCCAGATATATCAGGGAACCTTTGGTAAACCTTGACAGCAGAAAAATCAAGACCAAAGCTATCAATTGTCCAAGCATGTCAATGAACGAAGCCTTGGCAGGTTTTTGATCAGCCGTTAAAATTGTATTTATTATCCTGAAAACAAACTGAAAACTGAAATATGTAAGTATGATTACGGCCAGCATGCTTACCTGGACCTCCTGTTCTGCTGGAATGTTAAGCAACTTTGTCCAGCTTATAAAACTGTTTGCAATCAGCAGAAAAATCCAGATAATCAGAAAGATTGCACCTAAATAAAAGTAAGTCGTGCTTACATATACACGTGCCAAATAAAGGTCCCCCCTGGCTTTTGCTTCTGCAAATTTATTTCGCAGACCCTGAGTAAATCCTATATCAAAAAAAGACATCCAGGCTACCATAGAGCTCAAGGTCAGCCATATGCCGTACTGAGACGGATTAACATAATTCAATGCCAAAGGGACGACAATCAAACTAATGGCAATACTGCAACCCTTGATTAGAAAAGAAGCAATTATGTTTTTCTTTGCCAGAACGCTTCTCTCCTCACCTTTCAGGAAAAAATCCCTAACCATGTTGACTAACCTGGCTGTCATTGATGCCATTTATATACAAAAATTTATTTGGAAGAATAATGGAAATCGGTGCAATCTTATTACAGCTTCGCCACGTCAGTCCCATAATGGCTGACTCCCTGATCAAGCTGAACAGAACTGCAAATTATATGTTTGAAACGGCAGTACGCATGCTATATTGCTGTTTCCGGATAATTTTACGCTATCAAAGTAACCCAAAAGAAATCTGCAACTTTGCAGATTTGATTAACAAAAAATAACAATAATCAACAAAAGTTAGATTAAATTGTAAAACTTTTATCTTGCAATGATAACATTGAGAATAAACACATGTTATCAGGCACAACATTTGCGAAAAATTTCACACAGATCCTTATGAAAATATTCAGGAACAAATTCTTATACATCACTTTTTTGTTATTGCTCTCTCTCACCGGGTTTGTCATATTTTATATATACTTAATGCAGGATGAGATTGCTAAAAATCTGTCCCGGACAAACAAGGTTAAGGCTGAAATAATGGTTTTCGAAGGGTGGCTTCCACAATCACTCATTGATAATGCAATTGAAGAGTTCAGATCCGGCTCTTACAGAATGATTGTTACCACGGGAATTAAATCCAACGAGCTTGATTTTTGTAAAATCCCTATGAACGGGTACCTTATTTTTTATCCTGAAGCCGGCCTGCTGAACAATGAAAAAGCAAACACCCATAAGATTGACATTACTGCTCATAGTGAGATGGGCGGGAGATACAGTTCACACTTTAACTTTTTCATCAACGACTCTCTATCGGCAGAATTTATTGCTGATGACAAGGAGAGGGAATTTTCACTGCTATGGACAGGAACTTTAAGTTCTATTGATTCTCTCATGATACACTTTGATGATGATTATCTTGATGATGGGGGAGATAAGAACCTCTATGTAAAGGAAATTACTATCAATAATGAAATAGTAATCCCATACAAGTACAACTCTGTCTATGATATTGGAAGACCCGGAGGAACAGACAGAATCAGAAACAACTTTGATTATGAGAGCGAATTAACCAGGATCCATTTTATATTCTCAGGCATTGACAGCCCAGAAATAGTTGCGGTTACAGGAAATAAATCCCGGATAAACAGAACAATACAAAGTGCACTGGCTTTTAAAAGCTGGCTCGAAACTTATGAGGGGAAGGTGACAGGTATCAATATAATATCAGGAGGAATCCATTCAAAAAGAACACTCATAACATACAAAAGCATCATTGATGCATCGTATGAAATTGGTGTGATTTCCTTGACCGAACCAACAAAAACCATGAATAAAAAGGACAAATTCAAGGAAATTCTTGGTGAATTAGTAAAACTGCTATACTACCGGATAATTCTTCTTCCTATTTCGATTACTAATTGAAAACAAGTCAGTTCTTTACAAATAAACGTGTTTCCGCATGATTTTCTGTTATTTAACTTACTACTTTAATGCAACCAAAGAGAAATCAAATGGTTGACTGCTGATTTGTTAATAAAAAACATCAGAAAAAAATAAATAACGTACCAAAATCAAAAATTTATCGTTTATTTTGCAGCATTAGTCAACATTAAGTTCGTGTTAGTCAAATTAGCAGAATACCCGGAATAGCCTATGAGAGGAATATTGACTCTATTGTTATGCCTGTTTAGCTTAATTGCTTCCGCTACAGATTATTTCGTAAGTTCAGCAGGCAATGATTCAGCCAATGGACTTTCAACCTCATCTCCATGGAAAACAATTTCAAAAGTAAATTCTGTTTTTTCAACCCTAAAGCCAGGTGACAGGATTCTTTTCAGAAGAGGGGATTCTTTTTACGGATCTTTAAAGATTGCAAAGTCGGGTACATCAGGAAGCCCTATTGTAATTGGAGCATATGGCTCTGGTGCAAATCCGATTATAAGTGGATTCAATACTATCTCTGACTGGAGTTCTTATGGAAACGGGATTTATTCAAAAGCACTTTCTTGCGAATCCAATCCAAACATGGTCACTGTAAACGGAGTCAATACTCCGATAGGAAGATGGCCGAATACCGGTTTCCTTTCCATTGATTCACACGTTTCAAACACATCAATAACCGACTCTGAATTGCCTTCGTCTCCTGACTGGACAGGAGCTGAAGTAGTTATAAGAAAAAGATCCTACATTTGGGACAGAAATAAGATCACTGATCATTCAGGAAACACTATCAGATATACCAGCGGTTCGTATTATGATGCAATAGACGGCTTCGGTTATTTTATCCAAAATGATATTAAGACTCTTGATCAGACAGGTGAATGGTATTACAATGGTTCTACTTTCTATATGTACTTTGGTTCCGGTGGTCCCGGTAGTTTTTCGGTTAATGTAAGTACTACTGATTGTTTAGTAAATATCCTTAATTACAGCTACATAACCATTGAAAATTTGCAATTAGACGGGGGCAATAACTACGGCATACAGATTAGCAACTCAAGTTATATAACCATTCAGAATTGTAACATTAATTTCACTGGGGCTACTGCTATCTATGGTCCATGGAATGGGACTTCATCCTACTGTAAAATTGCGAATAACACAATATCAAATTCAAATAATATTGCCATCAAACTGATGGGCGACCACAATAATGCATCGGTTACAAGCAACAGAATCTCCAAAACCGGCTTGATTATTGGGATGGGAAATTCCGGGGACGAGTCTTACGTTGGAATGACATTATATGGAAATAGCTGCCTTGCGCAATACAATACCATTGAAAATACAGGTTACATGGGAATTATTTTTAGTGGTAACAATACTGTAATTTCCAATAACCTCATAAATCAGTTTAACCTCCTTAAAAACGACGGAGGAGGTATATATACACATATTGGAACGGATACACCCAAGACCGGACAAAAAATCACAGGGAACATCATACTTAACGGAAAAGGCTATGATCAGGGATGTTCCAAGAAAGAAGCTTTTGCACATGGGATTTACCTTGACGAACGTGTTTCTAATGTTAATGTGTCAAATAATTCCGTTGCATTTTGCAGTGTATCTGGAATTTACATCCATAACTCACATGAACTTGTAATTGAAAACAATACTTCCTATGATAATGGCAGCAATGATGCCGACATCGGAGGCCAGATGCTGTTCGTCCATGATTCCTACAGCCCAAATGATCCTATTAGGAATGTGTCATTGAACGGTAATATCTTCTTCGCAAGGACACTTCCTGAGAAAGTACTTGTTTTCTCCACCAGAAGCAGCGATATTTCGAGTTTTGGAACTGCGTCCAACAACTGTTATGCAAAGCCGTTGGATAACAGTGTGATTGCCAAGACATGGGAAGGTGGATGGAATGTACAGTCTGTGAACCGTTCGTTGTCGAACTGGCAATCTTTTACCGGTCAGGACAGAAATTCCTATATTTCTCCACTCACTTTCTCCGATCCCAACAAAATCCGCTTCGAATATAACGCTTCCACCTCCAGCAAGGTAGTATCCCTCGACGGCAGCTATATCGATGTCAAAGGAGCAAAATACAACGGTTCAATCACACTGCCGCCCTATACCTCTGCTGTGCTTATGGTTGACCCCAATCCATCGGCTCCTCCGGCAGTACCGGCATATGTGAGCTCTGAAATAAAGGACGGCGCTCCTGCCATCCTTGAAATGACTTACAATCTGTCGCTCGCAAACATAGTTCCCGCAGCTTCATCATTTTCAGTTCAGGTCAACTCTGCAGCAAGAAGTGTCAGCTCGGTCTCTGTTTCTGGAACAAAGGTGCTTCTTACTCTCTCAAGCCCGGTTGCCTACGGGAACACAGTCACAGTGGCCTATAACAAACCTTCATCAAACCCCCTGCAGACATCTGCCGGTGGTCAGGCTGTGTCGCTTAGCGCGCAAAGTGTGACGAACAGGGTAGCTGCTCCTCCGGCCCCGGCCGTACCGGCTTATGTCAGTTCTGAAATAAAGGACGCAGCACGTTCCGTTGTGGAAATGACCTACAGCCTTTCGCTGGCCAATATAGTCCCGGCCGCATCTGCCTTTACCGTTCAGGTCAACTCCACGGCAAGAAGCGTCAGTTCGGTGTCAGTATCGGGAACAAAAGTCCTTCTTACACTTTCGAGCCCGGCAGCATATGGAAATACCGTGACTGTAGCATATACAAAACCTTCTTCCAATCCACTGCAGACTTCCGCAGGAGGACAGGCTGCAACCATCGGCGCACAGAGCGTCACTAACAGGATAGCCGCACCTGCAGCCCCTGCTGTACCGGTCTATGCAAGTGCAGCTGTGGAAAATGCGGCCCCCTCGGTCGTCGAAATAACCTACAGCCTTGCGCTGGCCAGCATTGTTCCTGCAGTTTCAGCTTTTACTGTACAGGTAAATGGAGCTGCCAGGAGCGTAAGCTCAGTGTCGGTGTCCGGAACCAGGGTCCTCCTTACCCTTTCAAGCCCGGTAGTCTATGGAAACACAGTTACAGTAGCATATACAAAGCCTTCATCCAATCCTCTGCAGACATCTGCCGGCGGCCAGGCTGCCACAATCGGAGCCCAGGCTGTAACAAACAGGGTTAACCAGGTCACTCCTCCTCCTGTGGTGAATCCTCCGCCAGTTGTTACCAACACTCCTCCGGTACCGGTAGTTAAGTTTCCGCAAAGAACTTATACCGGCTTTGTAGGTGAAATAAATGCAAGCGAAAGCTACGATGCCGACAAGGATAACCTCAGCTTCTCATGGAAAATACCGGATAACATACCTGTATCCTCCGAAACAGGCGGGATAATTCAGTTCCTTGCCCCTGTAATTGAATCAGACCAGACTTACGAGTTTATACTGACCGTCAGCGACGGTAAAACCACTCAGACGAAGATTGTCCCGATCGTTATTGTCCCTTTTGAACCTGAACTTGAGACTGCAGAGGTCATATCGGCCACAGCCTCCAATTATTATTCGACCAATCATCCATCGAATGCAATAGACGGCAATATCGGAACCATGTGGTCATCCAAGGGAGAAGAACAAAGTCTGATCCTTGAACTGAAATCTCCCTATATTATTAACCACGTCAAGATCGCATTCCAGCCCGGTCAGAAAAGCGAATCATATTTTGACATTTTCGGTTCCAATGACGGTGAAACATGGGAACCCATACTTACCAAGGCAAGCTCCTGTTCTTTTTCGGGTGGAATACATGTTTTCGTGTTTCCTCTGTCCAAGTCAATCAGTGAGTTCAGATTCCTGAAATTTGTGGGGCTGGGCAACTCAGTCGATACATGGAACTATATATCCGAATTCAGGGTATTTGGTTACAGGTATAAGAAGAGTGCAGACTTCGAAGACCTTATCGTGAAATTATATCCCAATCCCGCCAGAGAGCTTGTCAATGTAAGAATAGATGACGACGGATTCAATCCCGATTTTGTAAGGATTCTGGCCATGGACGGAAAGGTAATGTACAGTGATATAGTAGATCCGCTGGTAAGAAACTTCCAGATCCCTGTCAACTTCAACCATGGAGTCTACATAGTACAGATGGGAACCGGGAACATCACCATGTTTACACAGAAACTTGTGGTGTTCAAATAAGATCTGAAAGCTAAAGAATTCTACAGTATTGTAAAATCTATTCTCCTGTTGTTTCTTCTGTCACTCTCCTGGTAATTCGGAGCAATAGGTCTTGTACCTCCCAGACCGAGCGGCACCAGCCTGTTACGGTTGACTCCATTCATAACCAGATAGTTAACCATAGCCTCAGCTCTTCTGGCAGAAAGTGTAAGATTGGCTGTTGCCGATCCTGTATTGTCGGTATGGCAGGCTATCAGAAGCTTGATGGAAGGATTCTTGGCCAGAAATCCCATAACCAGATCCAGCAACTGAGTGCCGGTAGAAGAAAGAGCTTGTGCATTCCGTACAAAAAGCGCATCAGCCGAGACACCGAATATCTTTTCAAGGTTATTCAGTTCCCTCTCGGCAGCATCTTCAACTTCAACCTGATATACTTTTGCATTATCGAATCCGAGACTGGCTATTTCGTTGTATGCAGGGTATGTTGCCATGAGGGTATGTTCCTCTGCGACACAATAACTGTAAACATTCTCTCTGCTAAGGTAGTGCTCCCTGAGAAGGTATTTTCCGGGCAGTTTTCTGAAAACTTCATCATTTTTTTGAAGCTGTGTTCCGGATCTCAGAACTTCAAGTCTGTACACCATAAATCCGTTAAGATCGTTTTCGGCTGAATAAAAGTTAGTTTTGACAGCATGATCGTATTTAAAAACATCCACTACCGGAGCCGGCACAGAATTCTGTCTTTCAAAAGCTTCCTTCTCTGCGACACTGGTGCTTACCCTGATGGGCTTAACTGAGCAGACTTCACGGATAACACCTGTCCTGTCATTTCTTACCTTTAAACCCAGCCTGATCTCGTAATCACCATTCCCGGAGTAGGCATGCTGCACTTTGCCTTCTTTTGAATACTGACCGTCGCCAAAGTGCCAGGTATAACTCAGAACGGTGGAACCGTCATAACTTGAAGTCAGACCGTCAAGCGTCACCTGCTCCCCGGCCATGGCCGAAAGCGGCGAAAGGATAACTGACTGTTCTATATCCCTCAGGTCGAGATCGAAAGCAAGCTTTGTAAAGACAAC
>Ga0255340_1002950_pt1 | contig 18727 bp, 15 predicted proteins | sample wastewater_treat_7_FD_192417 | JGI IMG/M metagenome (GOLD analysis project Ga0255340, IMG submission 192417) | Wastewater microbial communities from Lulu Island WWTP, Vancouver, Canada - plant10 | ecosystem: Engineered > WWTP > Wastewater > Unclassified | place: Canada: Vancouver, British... | reverse complement strand
AAAATGCTACTTGCAAAAGTATTAGGAAGAGGCGGAAAAATAGATTTCCCATCATTTCCCCTATTAAAAGGCTTTGCATCACCAAAAAACAAAACATCCTCTGGAGTAATTGTAAACTTAATCATGACTTGCCTCCGGATTTGTTGTTAGAAATATCCTTTTTATCTTTATCGTTTATGCTATTCAACGTATCCCAAAACTCATTAACAAGCCTATCGTCAATTAAATGATCCCTGGAATTGAAATTTACTTTCATATCTTGACTCTTAAACTCTCCAGAAAATCTCAATGCAAGCCAGTAAAAGCTATTATTAAACTTCATCACCTTAAAAATTAAAGGAGAGGCTCTGCGTAACTTTTCATTTCCTCTCATAAGATTTACAGTTCCACCATTTGAGTGGACTATTGGCAACCCAAAGGCAGCCGATTCAACCTCGCTTCTATGTTTTTCTCTATAAGTTAAATACTCTACTCCCACTTCATTTAGAAGATCTTTTGATTTTTTACCTTTGTTATTATCACACTCTTTTGATATAATTATTCTGCAGTTACTTAAATTGGAATATTTATTGGTCTTCTTTGAACCAACAAGCTCCTGACATTTTTTTAAATTATTCTTAATCCAATCTTCTAAACTACAATCTTTGCGTTCCACAGTAAAATCTATTCCATAGGTATCCCCTGAAACTTTAGATACATAGAAATTGCCCCCACCTCTTCTGGAGCGTGCACCAAAACCCCCAAGATATACTGCGCACCAAAATGCTGCCACTGTATTTTTTAAAACTTCATCACTTGATGAATAAAATTTGACTGTAAATGAAGTCCCTGGCTTATAATTACGCCTACTTACAACAGAATACAAGAGATAGCCAATTCCCTTGTCATTGCCCTTTAGAGTGTGGTTATTTCTATCATATTCCCAGTGAAAATTATAGGCCTCATTAAGTTTTTTCCCCTCATCTGTTAAAGTTCCATTTATATTTTCAATCACCACCTTTACCTTTGATTGATACGCCACCTTTTCGATCTTTTCCTTGCCGTTTTTTTTCTTCTTCTCCTCTATTTGCCCGCCAAAAAGTTTAGTCTCCTCTTCATGGAGCTTTTTTATATCATCCTCTGCCTTAAGAGCTCTCCACCAGAATCTAAGCATCCCCTTTATTGTCTGACTTCTTATCTCTGGATTTTGTGTTGCTCCGCCTATAAACACTGGACTTATTGCAGTTAATGTAAACTCAACACTTTTCATCTTACACCTCTCTTCCCTGACGTCCAATAAATCTTGCTATTATAAACATATTGGCAAATTCATCATAGCCATATTGCCAATTCCCAAAAAGAGATAGCATCGTGTTTTCAAAATTCACATCTCTCTTATCCTTCGGAAACTTCTGGTGATAAATCCTCTTAAGCTCCTTTAAAAGTATTTTCTTCAAAAAATCATTTTTGCTTTCTTGCTTCTTACTAAAAGTTTCCTCCTCTCCAACAAGCTCTCTTACTATATCCATAAAATCATAACCAAACTTTGATGGAAGCTGCTGGCTCTCTTTGTTGTTTGAGTTTTCTGAATTGCTATATATGGAAACTAAATTTTCAAAAAACTTCATCCCTTCACTTTCCCACTTAATTCCTACTCTCCTGCTTTCACCGGAATTTTTTATTAATTTTAGACAGCAAGCCTCTCTTCCATAACATTTCTTTGCTTTTCTCTCTGCATCCCTTACCTCGTTCAAAGCCATTTGCAGTGGATATTTGTGATGAACAAAAACAATCCCTGCACTCATTGAACCTTTTTCACCAAAAAGATTTTTAAACTCCTTCTGTAACTCAGCAGCACAGGAAAATGCATCCTCTACAGGCAAAAATGCAAGGACATCATCCCCTCCTGCATATATGAGTTTACCAGAAAAATCCGTTTCAACAATACTACGCACCTTGTTCAAAGCAAAGTCCGAAAGCCTTCTTGAAAAAGCACTATGAAAGGATGGAGTCATCGGATGATTAAAGTCTAAAAATCGACCTATTGTAAGTTTAGACTCATCTTTTGGGGACCAGTATTTTTTCAGTGGCTCAATTGCTTTATCGTGTAAAAGCTTTCCTATTGGTGGATTTTTACCACCGCTTATCCATTCACCCATCTTATCTCCATCCATGGCAAGGATTGCATAATACACTGGAGGCTCGATCTCATTTTTAATTAAAAAGTTTTTTATCTCATCAAGCGCCTGTTGCTCCCCTGCAAAACCATATTCCTTTGCAAGATACTCCTTTCTGTATGTAGATGGCATTAAAAACTGTCCATCAATATGGTATAGTTTATTACCTTTAAGCTTTGGAACGCTTATTGCTCCATAAACTCCCTCATTAAGCTTAAATGCTTTAATTTTTGATACAAGCTCAGCAGCAATATTTTTTAGTGATTCTTCTTCTTTATACTTTACAGTTGGCATCTCTGATGTTGATGGGAAACGAATATTACTTTGCAAAGATAGCTTTTCTTTCATTATAGAAGGGAGCTTTCTCTTTAGAGCACAAATGCTACATAGGGATTCATCTTCCTTAAATGGTATAGCACTATACTCTCCACATATACTGCATTTTTTACCAGTCTGGCGAGGAATGTTTACAAAATCCCTGATATTTTTTCTTGAGGCAAGAATTAGCTCTGACATCTCCACAAGGAGTGAATATGCTATGCCTATTTGTGAATTAAAATCCCCTTTTGGTTTATATAAAGGATGATTCACTACAAATTCTGCAATATCTACAGCAAACAATTCATATTCTTTATCTTCTTTTCCTGTTAAGTATCTATAGTCGTCAAACAGCTCTTTAATACTTTCTCCTTCTTCCATCCATGGCAAAACAACCCAATAGATATTAAAAAAGCTTTCAATATCTTCTATGTTTAGCTCTATATCCTTTATATCTTTTGCAAAACCTACAAGAGCATCTTTTACAGCATCACTACATCTCTTTGCCAGAGCAGCAGCCTTTGACGAAGGAACAACTGCAAGGAATCTATTAGGAATATTTGCTATTGTTATTTTTTCTTCTATAGTATTAGAATTGTTTTTAAAAAAATCTTCCCACTCTTTTTTCCAATTCGTAAAGCACTCAATATCAACATTAATGGATTTAAAATAATCATAGAGCCACTTATCTACAAGGGGCTGCCCATTTAAATTAGGGAATATTAAATGATCAACTCCCTCCTCTTCCATCACAACGCTAATTGCCTTAAATGTCAGGTAAGAGAGCAAAAAGCTGCCAGCCCACAGATCTGAAGTCTTTTTTGCACTTTCAATAAAACTCTGCACAGGCCCAAGAGTCCACAGTAAAAATGCAGGGCTATCTCCGCCTTTAAGACAACTTGCTAACGCTGAGGTCTGCACCAGGTGATCATATATACTATGATTTGGAGTCCTTGAATCTGCAGGATGAGTATTTATCCATGGAAAAATTTCTGGTAAAAATCTCCACAAAAACAAAAAATAAAATTTCTCTCTCTCCATGGAGTCTTTAAATTTTAAATTGCCAAGTTTTTCAAAAATCTCCTGCACCTCTTTATGACTTGCGGGAGCTCCACAATTTTTAGCCGTCCCAGTAAAGCAATCTATAAACTTTGCATCATCATAAAAAACAGAAGACTCTTCATAAAAATCAGCTGCGGCTTCCCCTTGAGGTGAAACTAAAAACCTCGTCAAACCTGATGCAATAACATCAGCCATCTTTACAACCTCATCAAAAGGGGATCCTGATATCAAAAAATTATATAGGTCATAGGCAACCCTTTCATGTTTTGATTTGCTCTGGCAATCATTGTGTCTAAGTTCTAAATCTTTAACATTGCTAAAACTCCATATCTTATGGATTGGATCATGCAGCAACGCTTTAAGTTTTATGCTGTAATCACTCATTTGACTGCTCATTTTATCCTCTCTCGAAGTAATTTTTTGACCTCATCTATAGTTTTTTCTTTGTATCTTATTAAAATCCTTCCACCATTTAAGGTATCTTTCTTTACCTCAACAAAATCTCTTAGAAAGCCAGCATGGGCAAAGAAATTGCGTTCCAGTTTATCTTTATCTATGCTTTCCTCTGCTTCATCCTCTCCAGCGCCTTTATACGCTTTTAATAAATTTTTTAATGGCTGCCAGTCTTCATTTATAGAGACAACTATATCCTTTGGTTTAAAATTATTATAACTTTCTGTTTTAATAAGACCTTCCTGCACAGAAAGCCCAATAGACTTAATACTTTTAGCAAATCTATCAATTTCCTCAACTGTTGCGTATCCACGGGGCTTTATATTTTCACTATCAAGAAACTCCTTTAGTCCTTTTAAAAAGCCAAGCATTACAATAACCTTATAAAAGTCTTCGAATTGTAAATAAGGGGATTCTTTCCAGTTTGATTTATATTTAGCAAAAATCCTCTCAAGTATTCCCTTTAAAGCTGAATTTATTTCCGAAACCTCAGAGAAATTATTTACAAATAAAATCAAAGGTGCAGCATTATAAAATGCAGAAAACATGATAAAGAAATCATTAATATATTTTTTAATTTCGCTCTTATACTCTCTACCCTCAGAAAGAGATTCCTCTATAAGCCTTTTTAATAGGCCTTGTTCTACCTCTGCATACTCAGTTGGTGGCTCAAAATTACCCATAAAATCAACGGGATATTGATATATATTAAACTTGCCTTTGTTAGTTCCTATTATGGGATCAGAATAAACTATAAAGCCCTTAACCTTTCGAGCTTTTAAGTTTTTTAAGTTATAGAGAGATTCCCACTCCATAAAATATCTAAAGGCCTCAAGCAAAGCGGATATATAGAAGTTAAGGCCACTGCCAATATCCACAAAAAGCTCATCGAAGCCTTTCGTAATATACTCATGCGTAAGCAAGCTCCATATATATAAAACAAGATCTGACATATTTGTTTTTAAATCAAATCCCTGATAAGATCCAAGGGAGTGCATTACGGCAAAGGCTGCCTTTTGTGAATGAGGATGCTCCTTAAATAGATTTTCTGGAGATTTAAAATAATCTTCTTTCCCATCACTATTCTCTAAAAGATCTTTAACCTTGCAAATAAAGCTATCACCATCTGGAACTTTGACAAGAGCTTCATTTAATAAAAGGCTTACTGGATACAAAAGAAAGACCTTCGCCTCTTCCTTATAAAATTCACTGAGAGCAAAGGAAGATAATGAAGTCTCAAACTCTTTTTCTTTATATATAAATTTTTTCTTATCAGTATATCCCTTATCAAATCTCCCTATCTGGACAATAAGCTTTCTTCCCATTTTATCCCCCTATGTTTATATTAATTGTTTCTCCAATTGTGTATTTTTTGCTGTGGCTTTCGACAATCACAGCTTTGCCAAGCCGCGGATCAAAAACCGCAACTGCCATACATGGATGGAAATGGTGAATTATAAAGCCATACAACCATATAGGTCCACGGCCACTTATTACAACTGCCTTATCTGTTACCTTCTCTGCTACTGGATCTGGCAGCTTTATTTTTTTTAGATCCTCAGGCTCTATTGCCTCATCAAGCTCAAAATTAAATAGAGCCACTTCCCCTTGCTTAGTTATTTTGTATTTTAAACATTCCATATCCAACGTTCCTCTTTGAGCCAACTCCATAATTTTCAAGTGCTTCCTTTATAATCTCTTTAATAAAATTTTCTTTTTTTACTTTTCCCTCAACTGCCTTATGATCTATATTTAACAAAATTTCCTCTTTGCCCTTTTTGATTTTAAGACCTTCATTTTTTATCTTTTCCCATCTCCAGTTGTCAAAAAACACATTAAACTTAAAGGCTGTATTCTCTTTAACTGTTAAAAAGAATATGGGAACTGGATTTTCCCAATCTCCAGGTGCTTTTTTATCCTGATAATACTCAGCATAATGATTATTCATTATATCAAGCTCAAGTTGACCATCTTTAACTGGATAGGCATCAATAAAAAGCAAAAGGGACTTAAAATTTTGTGCTCCAAAAAGCAGCTGCCATGTAAGAATATCTTTATCATCTACATCAAGCTCACCATAAAACTTTTCCTCAAACTCTTCTAATTTATCAAAAGATATTTTTTTATCTTGCACAAGACGAGCATAGGCAACAGATCTACAAATCCCCTTTAAACTACTTCCAGGTATATAAGGCACTCCCCTGGTATGGTCTAAGGTTATTGAGGTTTCAAGAACGCTTCCACTTCCAAGGCCACATATAAGCCTTGAGGAACTGCTGAATTCCTCTGACAAAACGTTTTCAAATCCCTCAAGATGTGTAATGCTTTCAATGGTTTTATTTTTTTTGTATGAAAGATTTGACAGGCTCTCTAAAAAAATCTTTTTATCAATTATCTCATACTTATTCTTTTCAGCTTCATCATTCCTTTTTTCCGAAAATACAACGGGAATATATTTTGACAGTGCAAGGGAAAGATTATCCGGTAATAATGATTGAGTCGGAACTATGCTTAACTTTTCCTTAAGCTTTTTAGTAAAATTTTTTTCAGCATCTTTCTCTGCAGCAGGTATCTTTTTCCCTGTCCCTTTTGCTTCAACCAGGAATTTTTTACCCATCCACAATTGCCTTTTTATTTTAAACTCCACTTCTTGCCTCGGACTTTCAGGTCTACCTTGATTCCTCATATCTTACTCCTCTGATTCACTTTTCACAAGCCTTCTTATCCAGTTTGCCAGTTCCAGTGCTTCCCTTGTTGCAAGTCTGAGTTTAGTTGAATCACATTCTGCCAGTTCTTTCAATGCATCGCCTTCTTTTGTAACCATACCTTTATTTTGGAGATGCTCGCAGATAATTTTATAGGAACTTTTTTCTTTTTCTTTCTCTTTTTCTTTTAAAAATGCAAGAGTTGGCAGCAAGCCATTTGTCAGTATGTATGAGGCAATCTTTTCTGAATAATCACTTTTTTTTAAACTTTCAATGTGTTCCATCACACATGCTGCTCTTTCTTGATTTTGTGTTTTTAAACTCATTTTTTTACCTCCTTTATTTTAACAGTAGCAAAACTCAAAGTAGCTACATTTTTTGCAATAGGGCTTGTTTATAGGTTGAGGGGGATAAGAAGAATTATTAATACTTTCTATCTCAATAAATATTTCCTCAAACCTTTGCCTATCTTCATCTTCAAGATTAACTCTGACAATTCTTTTAAGCTTTGGATAATCTATTTCTCCAGTTACTCCAGTTATACCGAGCTTTTCTAAGAAATAGATATAATACTTAACCTGCCATATATGAAGCTCTTCCATCTTTCTTGATTTCTTTATTTCATGTATCACTTTAGCTTTTCGTTCAAAAAAATCCAATACAGCTGCGTCATTAAACTTATTATTTATATGAATTTCATGTTTGGCTCTCTCATAGGCACTTTCAGATATATACTTACCAATAGCGACATCTTCTGAATTGTGCTCCATTGTTATATTATGTGAAAAGAGCCAGAGATGCCTTGGGCAATGAAAGTAATAATTTATATGAGTTCCTGAGATCATAAAAAAGCACCACTGTTTCTTCTGCTCTTTTCACTATTTTTATTATTACGATTTAAATTCACAACATATAAATCATCGCACCAGTCTTTAATCTTTTTCTTTCGCTTTTCGTATTGCTCCTGATTGTTGTTGTAATCTACTTCTTCTATCCAATCAACAACTCTTCCAATCCTTAATTTTTCTATATTGTGATAGGGAATCTGAATAACAAAATCTGCTATGATATCTTTTTTAAATCTTGTATAACTCAAGTCATCACTTTCGCATATATCTTTAATTTTCTTCTTGAAATCCTCTTTACGTGCTATATCAACCACACCAGCATTCATTATTTCTCTAAAAAGCCTTTGGGCCTCTTCTTTTCGATCTGACATAAAGCCAGCATCAAGAAGGGAAAGAGTTTCGTAGAATTTAGATAAGTATTTACCATCAGGGCTTAAGCTTTTATAGAGTTTATTTACAAGTTCAAACTTCTGATATTCTGATAACAGTAATGTGTAATTTTCATCATTCAAGTTTTCTAATTTTAAATGCTCTTTCTCTTTTTTTCTCTTTTTCTTTTTTTTGGCTCTAGCGTTAGTTTCATCCTCTTCAGATTCTTCATCAGTAGTTTGCAATTGACTCTCTATCATCTGATCTGGTTTCTCATAGTTCGGATTATCAAGAAAGAGTAAAGTGTTTTCAATCAACTCATTATCATAAACTTTTCCATTACCAGACTCATAACCATTTTGAAAAACTAAAACATAAACATTTGGATTAGTTTTCTCCTTTTCATTTTGATTTTCTAACTCAAAATTCTCTTTATACCTCCTCAACACTCGCCCCATCCTCTGGACAAGAGCATCCATTGGACAAATTTCGGTATAAAGAATATCAGCATCTATATCTATAGCTGCTTCGACTACTTGAGTAGCTACAAGTATTTTACCTTCATTTTCATTTTTCTCCTTAGGATTATGGAATTTACCTTTGATTTCATTGCCATTTTTATCATTTTTCCCACAAATTTTATCCTTAATTTCATTTTTTTCATTTAAGGTAAACTGAGAGTGAAAAAGAATAATATTATCATCCTGTATGTTAATTTGAGAGGTGTTTTTCTTTTTATTTTCATTCTCAATATATGACTTAATTTTATTATAAACATTTTTGGTATTTTCTACAGTGTTGAGAATAACCAGAACTCTATTCCCATTATTGGCTTTATAAACTATATCCTCTATTATATTATCTGGTATTGTAAAATCTATGTTATTGCCTTCTTTCTTGTTAGAAATTTCTATAAATGATAACTTATGTTTTTTAAGTTTTTGATATTTTCCCTTGTCTAATTCATAAAGATTTATTTCATTAAAACTCTTCTTGTTATTGTTTTTAATTCTCTCTTCTATTTCGTTCTTTACATACTCTGGAAGCGTTGCAGTCATCAAAAGAAATTTCCCGCCAAGTCTGTAAATATCTTCTATGAACTTAACAATAATTGCTGCAGCTCTTGGATCATAAGCCTGGATTTCATCAATCACAAGCCTTGAATAAGAAAAGGTAGCATAGATTCTTTCATATCCTGGTGGCCTTAATCCATAAGGGAAAAACTGATCTCCAGTAGATACTATAACTGGATAAGAAAGTTGTTTTGCTGTTTCATAAACTTTGATTTTTTCATAATCATAATCATCACCTGAAAGATAGACATCAGCATCACTATGAAGCAAACCAACTCTATCCCGGCCAAATATAGCTGTTGCTCTATCATATATCTGTTCTGCAGCAGCTCTTGCTGGAAGTGTATAAAAAACTTTTTCTCCTAAACTCCATAAAAAGCCAAATTCAGTTTTGCCACTTCCGGTAGGTGCAATCAAAATTAAATTATCTTGATAGATATCTTGTTCACTTTGTATTTTAGAAATAATCTCTTCCTGCCATATGTTAGATTTTATATTTATTTTAGTTTTTATTTTCTGCAGTATTTCTTCTCGTTTAATAGAAGCAATCTCAATATCTTCAGGCTTTGAAATATTATCATGTTCACAAAAAGAAACAAAGTGATCACATCTTTGCAAAAAGCCACTTAATATAATCCATTCATATTTTTTCTCTTCATCAATCCCAAGTCTTTTTGTTAACCAATACATTTGATAGGGAGGAATAGCATATTCAGCGACAGAAAGTCCATTAGCAAGACCTGTAAGCATTTTATAATTCATGCCAATTAAATCTTCTGATGATCTTATCAAACCACCAAGTTCATTGCGGATATTTATTACAAGAGACTCCTTTGTCTTACTATCAAGAGAATTTAGCTTTTGAAATTTTTCATAACCAAACCTTAAATCCCTTTCAAGGGAATCTTTCCAGTGATGGTATGCAATGGCAGACAGAACATATTTTAAATTATCTTCACCTACCTTTTCTTTTAGCTTATCCTCATTGATAAACAAAAGAGACGCTAGGGAATGATAAATATTAAAATCTTTATTTACATCCCATGGCCTATAGTCTTTGTTTCCTAATACTCTAATTTGAAAGTAAGGCAAAGCCTTCCCAATATCATGCAATATTATAGCCCAGGTAATACATCTCTTTAAATTGTTATCTCTAACTTTTTCTGATATTCTATCAAAGGCTTTAAGAATATCTCCTGTGTGATCTTTTAAATAAATACCATCGCTCTTTGCCCAAATTGAACTGTTATCTGCCATTTAACTCCCCCAAAAATACTGGTATGTTCCTTGTTTTATCAAAAAAACATTCAGCATTAATTATCCTTCCATCATTGAGTTTTGCTTCAATTCTTTTATAAATCCTTTTACCTGTATGATTATGATGTTGCTCGTAGTTTTCTATGTTAGAAAATGTAGTAACTATGTATGGAATTCCATCAAAACTATCCCAGCATACTTGCTTTCCATTTAGTGAAAAAATTCTCTTAGGAATCCAGAAAAAATATGGATAGTATCCATCCTGCCTTTTATATTCAAGATCACTATCTTCAAGAAGCGTAATGTCCCTATAAACGATCCAATCCTCAGATCTGCCAATATGCAACACCTGAAGGCGATCTACAGGTCTCTCTAACAAATTCTTTAATAATTCTAACTTAGTCTTTTGACTATGATGTAGATATATAACAAGCTCCACATTATCAAGAACATCTATTCCCATAGGTGACTGCCCACCTATGTGTCCAACCTGCCCGTTTTTTTCTCTTTCTGATATAGCGCCATAGGTATCTTCATGAGCCTTTTTTGAAAGATTCCTGAACCAGATCATCTCTGTTGTCTTTGAGTCAAAAAAACCAGAAATAGATATTTTAAGCTCTTTAATTATGCTATAAAGTTCATTATTCTGATCATCAATTCCACAGGCATTACATAGAAAACCAAGAACTGTAGAGTAAGGCGGTATAGGATATGTATGCCTTCTCTGAAAGGTAAATGGTATTCTATAATGAGCCTGTGGTTGATATATAATAAGCCGTAATACAGCCATAAATCTTACCTTCTTTAATAAATAAATTCTCCTTACCTGATCCTTTTCTTAATCAAGTCCACAAGAGGTTAAAAAATCATCCCAATTGTTAGTTATGCTTTCAGATATTTTTTCTTTATCAACAGGTATTCTTTCACAATCCCGAATATAGACTTGCTTTTTATTATCTTTATCTTCTATCCAGGAATTTGTAATACAGTCTTTTATACCTATGACTTTTAGCTTTCCATCTTCCATTACTACATCGACATACGAATGAAATACAGGACTTGGGACTTTTACTGGTGATGCAATCATAAAGAGTGGAACGATTGTGTTGTCTTCACCGCTGGAGTGAGCTATAAGTCCATCGTGAATTGCTGTAAGTAACTGACGGATTCTGCGTTTTTTGATTTCATCAGAGAGTTTAAGGGAAACTTTGAAAAGGTTGTTTGATTTTTTTTCTATGCTTATAATTCCTATTTGGTCACCTTTTGATAGTATATGATACTCTCCTGGATTTGATTTATTTTGAGAAATGTTAGTAAATGTTTTAGCTATACCCATTTCTATTTTTAAAGTTCTAGCATTACTATCATAATAAGGTTCCTTTCCTACAAAGAAAGTATCCTCCCCAATAACTTTACTATCAATTGTAAAACTCAGTTTATACAAAGAAGTATGTTCTTCTCTCTGAAAGGGATTGGGAGTTATATTTAATCCAGCATTATTTGCCCTTTGAACAAGGTTATGATTTGCATAAAAAGCCATATCTTGATTATAAGGATAAAGGGCTACAGCTTTTGTTATACCAACTGGAGCTTTCCGTGTTAAAGAATTTTCACCACTAATTGTATACATATATCCAAAAGCATCAAGTTCAGCACTTGTAATAATATCATCCTGCAGAATATCAAATTGAGCAACAGTTCCCTGTCCAGTTATACTTGCTGGTTTCCAATCCTCCGGAAAAGATCTAAGCAAGGTATTAAACAAATAATGTCTAATCGCAGGTCTACTTATAAAAGAAACGATCTTATCTCCAACAGTAAACTTTTTAATTGATTGAATATTCCCGCCAATTTTTTCATCTCTATTTAAGGCTGATCCTTCAAAAATCATAGTTACAGTAATATCTTTAATATTTGACATACTTTATTCCTCCTCTTGTCTTTTTTCTGATTTTATTGCTGCACTTAAAAAGGCATACATAAGGCATTTAAAAGTCTCAATGTCATAGTAAGGCTTAAAGGCCTCATTTAAGGCATCTGGCAAGTTCCTCTGATGAGTTATGAATATTCTTGAAATCCCATACATCACATCACTTCTTTTTCCTGCCCGCACCTGCTCTAAAAGCCTGTATCCCATTTTACTAAAATCTTCCCCAAGATCCTTCTGAACACCATAGCCAAGGCGTTTTAAATCTTCCATTAGGTTTGAAACAGAATCTAAAGCGCATTTCCTTAGCAAACTATGTAAATTCTTATCATCCCTATTTAATTGATGTGCCCACTCAAGGAGTGATAGGTATTCTTTTCTAAGATCCTCAATTTTATTATAGCACTTAGAAAAAGCTTCATAGCTAACATTACTCCCTTTTAGTTGTGCTTTAAGATCATTCAGCATATCAATCAGACTTATATTGTTTGTATCTTTTGACTCTGGCATTTATTCCTCCTATCTATTATATTTGCATATAAACGCAGTATTTTTTGCGCTGTTAAAGATAAATCATATTTATTAACTTCTCTCTTTAAGTAATCATTCACCAGACTGTTATCAGCTTTGTTTTTTTCTTTTATAGAAATTCTTATCAAGTCATGAGCAAAAAAAAGCAGCTCATCATGGGAGCCATCAAGAATACAATTTAATACAGAAAACTCGCCAATATCAGACAGTATTGCTGCAATTGCCCTATCTTCAAGAAGCTGAGCAGTTTCATAAGGCAAAACATAAAAATCGATTAGGTCCCTTCGCTTAATAACAATTTCTATATTCATTGAATTCCATTGACCTAAGGTAGTTTGGAGTCTTCTTGAGTATTCTATAACACTCATTGCCAGGATTTCCCTTTTCTGACTTGAACTTGCCTCGGTTTTTCCAAAAAGTTCCCTCACAAGTTTATTAAGCTCATACATTAATTTAAAGGAAGGTGCGTTTATAAATATTTCAGAGCCATCAGCAAGCCTGGTAAAAGCAAGGTGGTGATGAATAAGGAGAAATGTGCAAAGGTGACAGATTTTAAAGCCTGCATCTAAATTCCAGTAAGAATTAGGAAATTTTTCTGATGGACCTAAGAGTTTATTGTGAACCATATTGAGTTCTGAAATTTTTGAAAAAAAATTTTCTTTCTGGATATCATCAATTCCATTGTTTAATCTGTCTTTATTTATTAATATTCCACCTCTGCATGAGTCACATTCAGAGTTTATAGTATTTTCCAAATTAGAAATTGTAGTGACAAAAGCTTTAAAAACATCTTTTTGATTTCCCTTGACATCAATAAAATTTGGATAATATGGATTCTTGCCTTTTAGATTTACAACTTTTCCATTCTCGAAATAATTTTCATAAATCTTGATTTTATCAAACACCTCTCTTTTTATTGCAATAGTCCCATCGCACTGAATCTTATATTTATCATCAAAATTCTCTACTGGATTATTTAAATAGTCCTCTCTGTCCAAACAACCCCAAAACCCAACAACCCCTGCATTATACAGCCAATTTGAAGGGTGAAGTGTAATATAACCCTCCTCACTCATCTCACCACCTCCAGCATACCAAAACCCTGACTGCGCCTGGCTCCAAGACCAACATCATAAATAAGCTTTAAAATTTCTCTATCCGCCTTAAGCTTAAAAGTTCCGCTTGTTGCCTTAATAACATGACCATAGTGATAGATCCCTACCTCAACACAATCAATGGGAGTGAAAACAAAATCCTCAAAGCTAAACAAAACCTTGTGGGGCAAAAATTCTTTGCAAAGATGGGAAATAGAGGCAAAAAGATTCTCAACAAAATTCTTATCCTTAAAAGTTAAATACTCTTTACCCTTTTTATTATCATCATCCCTCTCTTCCATATTTCTAACAACAAAGGGAGAAATAGTTTTAAAAATAGACTCATCATAATTAAACTCAACCTCTGGGCATAAATAAAAATTAGAAATAGAAGTCTTAAAGCTAAAGGGATTATAGCGATTTGCTACAGAAAGCAAACCATTATAACATGCAATAGCAAATGCCGGATTGTTTGAAGACACAAGGAGTTCCATCCTCCCAGAGAGGGACTCAATAAAGGATTTTTTATTCTCATTAAAATATTTTGGATCAAAAATTTTCAGTGAAAAAGTAAAAGGCTTTTCAATAGGGGAATTATTACCCCAGTATTTTTCATAGAGAGAAGGTTCTGAAGTCTTAATTGCTTCTTTTATAAGAGATGCAATATTTTGTCTATAATTTGAAGGAACAGCGCAGCTTTCTTCCTTTGAATTTATTGTAGCCTTTATCTTCATAAAAAACCTCATACATTATCATATAAAAGATTATTTCTAAAAATTCTATCTCATAGATAATCAATTTCAACTAAAACAAAAATCTTTCACAAAAGGTAGGAAATAACTTCCTATCTTAAAATGTTATCCCTTCAGCTCTACCATGCTCTCCTTGGCAGAAAGATCTCCTGCAATTTTATTCATACTTTTATAGACTTGTTTTATGCCAAAAAAATCGGGAAAAATTTTTTAGCTTAAAAAAATTTTTAATCTTCTCACCTTTAAAATTGATTTATGCTATTTAAATAGTTTAAATTTTATATTTTATGAAGATAAAAGAGTCAAGAATATTTTTGTATACTATAAAATATAGTATTTATAAAGAGCAGCATGATTTATAGAATCAGCCATGTCCCCTCAGCATGCCTTAAAAATTCGTAAAAATGTAACTTTTTACTTTAAAGGGGCTCTTTTTATTTATATAATCTCATAATATAGAAAATATTATATCCCTCGTGCATACAATAAAAATCCAGGGAGGCAATAAATGGAGATAAGGTATTCTGCAGATACTTTTCTTGCTATTTCAGAAAAATGGTGTGAAATTCTCAGCGCTAAAGCAGATATAGAAGAAATCAGAACCAACCTAATTCATCATATAAATCATAGACAATTTGAATCCTACTCTGACAAATCAGACTTACATGATCTTGATCTTGTAATAATAAGAGACTGCGCAAGGGTATGGAGAGCTATACTACACCCAAGAAGTGAAAAGCTTGCAGGCTTTAGTGTGCTAAGGGAACTCATTAAAGCTGCAAATAATAATCCAGATCCAGATTTATCAGAGTCATTCTGGGCCGATATATATTATCTCACCAGAGGTATTGAAGGTCAATTCCAACTTCACAATTTAACCCTATTTTCTTTTTCAGGTATTGATGAACTCTCGGGCCGTGAAGCTGCCATTATTCGTTCCCAGGAACTGGATATGATTCAAAATTATGTTAATCATAATACTTCTAAATATAAAAGCGGACTGGATGATGATATAAAAAAAATAAGAGAGCAAAATCTAAACAAAATACTTAAAGCTAAAAATATAGATTTAAACCAATGGTATAACTGGAAATGGCAATTACAAAACATAGCAAAAGATGAAGAAACCTTAAGCCTTTACGCCAGCTTATCTCAAAAAGAAATCAGCAATGTCAGAAAAGCCGTAGAATCACACATACCCTTTGGTGTGACTCCCTATTATGCCTCTCTTTTTATAGATCCCATTCACGGAGAGGACAGAGCAATTAGAGCTCAGGTTCTGTTTCCAGAAAACTATATTAATACATTTAACGCCACAGATAACAATGAATACATAACTGATTACATGAAAGAAACAGATACATCACCTATAGATTTAGTTACACGTAGATACCCCTCAATTGTAATTTTAAAACCATACAACTCATGCCCACAGATCTGCGTATATTGTCAAAGAAACTGGGAGATAAAAGGACCTCTTGATCCACAAGCCATGGCAAATCAAAAAACACTGCATGAGGCACTCCAGTGGCTAAAGGAACATAAAACGATAAAAGAAGTTTTAGTTACAGGAGGGGATCCTCTTGTAATGTCAGACGAGATAATTGAAAGCTTACTAAATCAACTAAGTCAAATCCCGCACATTGAAAGAATAAGAATTGGAACACGAACACCTGTAACTATTCCTATGAGATTTACAGATGATCTTTGTAATATTATTGCATCTTTCCGAAAACCAGGTAGAAGGGAAATAACTCTAATAACTCATGTTCAACATCCTTATGAGATTACCGAAGACTTTGTAGATGCAATAGAAAAATTAAAAAGCAGAGGTATTTCTGTTTACAATCAACTTGTATATACTTTTTTCATATCGAGGAGATTCGAGGCAGCTCATTTAAGGCATATTCTAAGGCTCTGCGGAGTTGATCCCTACTACAGCTTTTATCCAAAGGGTAAAGTCGAAACGAACAATTACAGAATTCCTATCGCACGGATGCTTCAGGAGCAAAAAGAAGAAGCAAGGTTAATGCCTGGTTTATGCAGAACAGATGAACCTGTATTCAATGTCCCAGGTTTGGGGAAAAATCACCTCAATGCATGGCAGCACAGAGATCTCATTTCTATTTTGAAGGATGGCTCAAGAGTCTATGAATTCCACCCATGGGAAAAGAAAATTGCAGATCAAAAAACCTATATTGGATCAGACGTGCCTATTTTTGAATATCTCAAGCGCCTTGAAGAGATTGGAGAGAACAGCAAAGATTATGAAACAATATGGTATTATTTTTAACAATTTTACAAGCTAACTCATTAAAAAGTAATAGACTCTCTGAAGGTATCTGTTTTAATTGTTAAAAAATTTTAATTGGTTTATCTGCTTTCTATGGAACGATTTTATGATGTCATAATTATTGGCTCTGGCCCTGCAGGTCTTGGTGCAGCTTTTCATCTTGCAGAAAACTCCAAAAAATCTATACTGCTTCTGGAAAAGGCAAAAATTAGCTCAGGGGGGCTACGCAATGACTGTAAGCAAAACTACACATTCCCTGTGGGTTTTACAACAGAGTTATGGGAACAGGATGAGGCTGAACGCTTGCTTGATATTGTTGCGGCTCATCTCCAGCCAGAGATCACTCAGCAGAGGAATTTAGACATATACATTAGACGAGCAGAAAAATTAGGAGTGACTCTCTTAAACATAAAACAAGCCCATGTTGGCACAGACAGAGCCAAGAGCTTAATAGAAAGCCTTATTGATAAATTAAAACAAATGGGAGTGGACGTTGCTCTTGAAACAGAGGCCATTGATATAAATTACGATGCGAAAAAGATCTATTTAAAAGACGAAACAGAAATAAGATTCAACGATCTCATCATTGCTCCAGGCAGAGCTGGCTATTCATGGCTACAGATGATTATGGACAAACTAAATATTTCATATTCAGACAATGTTGTTGATGTTGGAGTAAGACTTGAAACAAGAGAAGAAAATTATCCAATAGTAAAAGACTACTACGATCCAAAGTTTATCTTCCCTGGCAGAGTAAGGACCTTTTGCACAAACTCTGGTTCTGCCCATATTGTAAAAGAAAAATACGAAAAGTACTACTCTGTCAATGGCCACGCATATTCAAAGGACATGCCTGCCAATGGACTTGTAAACTTTGCAATGCTTAAGACAATCACTCTAACTGATCCAGTTGTAAGTGGGCATCAATTTGCAGAGATCCTGGGACAGATGGCAATGCAGCTTTCCGGAGGTCAGCCAATGATGCAAAGGATTGGAGACTTCCGCCTTGGCAAGCGTTCAAAAAGAGAAACCTTTAATGATGACCTCTACAACTTTAAGCCAACTTTGAAAAGCGCAACACCGGGCGATGTGAGCCTTGCCATACCATCAAAGATACTGAGGGATATATGGAGAGCAATGAAATTGCTGGATACAATTGTTCCTGGGATTATGCACCCTTCCACAATCATATATTATCCCGAGATTAAAACTTATGCAATAAGGCCTGAGTTTATAAATAGATACTTTATGGTAAAACCTCATCTATACATGATTGGAGATGGAGCAGGCACAAGCAGAGGAATCACTGGAGCTTGGGCATCAGGTATAAGGGCAGCTGAAGGAATTCTTAACTTTTGATTTTTATACTTTCTTTTTATGAAAGTATAGTTGCAGGCAGCTGAAGGTATTCTAACTTTTAATTTCTATACTTTCTTTTTATGAAAGTATAGTTACAGGCAGCTGAAGGTATTCTAACTTTTAATTTTTATACTTTCTTTTTATGAAAGTATAGTTACAGGCAGCAGAAGGTATTCTAAACTTTTGATTTTTATACTTTCTTTTTACGAAAGTATAGTTGCAGGCGGCAGAAGGTATTCTAAACTTTTAATTTCTATACTTTCTTTTTATGAAAGTATAGTTACAGGCAGATAATTTTAATAAAATATAATGTGGAGAGTTTTATGTATCACGAAATCAATCATCCCTTTTTAAAGCATAAACTTACTGCTTTAAGAGACAAAAAAACAGAGCACAAGGAATTCAGAGAGCTTGCCAATGAGATTACAATGCTCATTTGCTATGAGGCTTTAAAGAACATAGAAGTAGAGGACTGCCCCATTGAAACACCAATGGCTCCGATGATTGGCAAAAAAATGAAAAACGATATT
>Ga0255340_1002949_pt1 | contig 18730 bp, 16 predicted proteins | sample wastewater_treat_7_FD_192417 | JGI IMG/M metagenome (GOLD analysis project Ga0255340, IMG submission 192417) | Wastewater microbial communities from Lulu Island WWTP, Vancouver, Canada - plant10 | ecosystem: Engineered > WWTP > Wastewater > Unclassified | place: Canada: Vancouver, British... | reverse complement strand
TTATTACTCTTCGTGTTTTTTTAAAGTCTTTTCTTGACTTCCCTTTATTCTCATAAAGGAATCTCAAGGGTCGTTACTTTTTTATTCGCATTGTTCAATTTTCAAGATGCTGTCTTCACTATCTCTCTTTGAGACAGCTTAACTATTATATCACTTTCCATCAGGTTTGTCAAGCTCTTTTTTCAAATTTCTTTGAATTTTTTTCGCTCAACCGCTTTCGCTTCCCTGTCGGACAGTAAATATATTATAACTCTTTTTTAGAATATTGTCAAGCACAAACTTTTCAACTTCTTCAAAGTTAATGTGTTGAAAACTCACTATCAGCAGTATTCGTCTTATAAAAAGAAAAAGCGCAGCCATATCAGCTGCGCTTTTATAATTTGTTTAGGATAGATTTCCCATCAAAGTACTGTCATAGTTATCCATTGAATGTCCTCTGATATAATCCCTTGTAGTATCATCAAGGTCGTCCATCATTCTGGGGTATGTTCCTTTATACCTACCGTTCGGCATATCAGAATATACTACAGATTTAACCTGATAATTATCAACGTAGATCTTGTATACACCTTCACCGTTATTATTGATGTTATTTATACCGTTTTCAAAAGAAGTATCATTTGCCGGACTTGGCTTTGTGTTCTTGATATCCACCGGATCGAGCCTTGTTCCTGTCTTTCCGTCCCAGTAGAAATAGAACTTTCCATCGCCCATATAGATATCTGCCTTGACCTCATTTTTCTTAGTATCTGATACAGTAGGATCATTTATGATATTAATCAAGGGGCGCTCCTTCATGCTTACTCTTGTGACCTCGGTCTGGCAAGCGTTAAACACCATCTTAGCCTTGGAATTAGCAGTCCTCTCTCTGGATCTTCTGACAAAATAGCTCCACGAAGGTACTATAATAGCAACAAGGATTCCCATGATAACGAGCACGATAATTAGCTCCATCAGGGTAAAACCCTTCTTGGTCTTTTTCGCTTTCATCGAAATGCACCTCCCAATACAATTCTTCAAATTTATTATATCAAAAAGTTTGCATTTTGTCAACACGAAAATCGAAGTCTGACACCAATTTTTACATTGGTTTATTGTGCATTTAGCCAATTATTTTCTCTTCGATTTCTGTAAAAAAATGCTCCTCCCGATTGGAAGGAGCATTCTTCATTTTAATTCAAGTAGCTTACTGATCAATCAGATCATGTGGAAGCGAGTGTCTCAGCTGCTGTAAGAGCCTTAGCCATACCAGCTGCCTTGCTGTAATCGCTGTAGTTGTCAACTGTAACTACGCCAGAAGGAGCTGTACCTGTGTATGTGTCGTCGAGCATAACTGCGCAAGCTATGCAAGCGCCGCCCTTACATGTAGCTGAGAACTTAATGTTCTGAGCCTTCTCCATGTAGTTCTTAAGCTTCCTCCAGCAAGCATCTGAATTGCACCCTGTAGGAGCGCCTGTGAAGGTAGCAGATGAACTCTTGCCCTTGGTTGTCTTATCAACCTTTGTGATTGCGTCAGAAGACTGTGTGATCTCATCAACTTCGATCAGAGTTGTGTTGATAGCCTTCTGAAGTGTGCTTGCTGTTGAGTTAGCAGAAGAAACCTTTGACTTCTTAACATAGCCAAGCATTGAAGGAACGAGGATTGCTGCGAGAACACCGATGATAGCGATAACAACGATGAGCTCAATAAGTGTAAAACCTTTCTTTGTAGTTTTCATAAGAAAACCCTCCTTAATAATATAGATTTGTGAAAGCATCTTAACTTTCACTCGATTTTTGGGTTCGGGATTTTTTTAACTCCCTTTCCCTTCCCTGTGATTATAGTATACCACCTTATTCACATAATGTCAACACTTTTTGAAAAAAAATCCATATCTCAAGGCAGTTTTTACATTAGAACGGTGAATAGGCATTTATTTTTTAGGGTTTTCGTCGAATTGCACAAGAATCTGTGAATAATGTAATTGTTTTAGCTTGTTTTTGTTATATTCACAGTCAACTATACTTTTTGTATAGGGGTATTTTGCTTCATATATGCCCTTTTTTCAGTCCGTTTTCAAGAAAATTTTCCTTGAAATTCATGATTTTTATCTTTGATTTTTTTGTCCGGGGAGATCTTATTTACCGCTCCCCCTCTACCAGAGCTGTACTATTAGTACTACGTCCTGTAAAAGTAAAGACCGCCGGACTTATGTCCGACGGTCCTGAATGTACTTTACAGTTTATCAGCCCTGCATTCCGTTGTTGGGCATCTGAGGCTGCATACCGCCTCTCATTCCGCCTCCGCCGATCTGTGCGAGGAAACGATAGAATTCCTGCTTGTCGAGGCACTTCTCAAGCGCATCGACCTCGTTGATAACGTTCTTTGCAACAAGTCTTGCAAGCTCCATATCCAGAGACATCATGCCCTGCTGCTTACCTGTCTGGATAGCAGACTGAACAAGGTGGATCTTGTTATCACGGATCATTGCCGAGATAGCGTCTGTACAGTTAAGGATCTCCATTACGGCGATACGTCCTGTACCGTCCTTCTTGGGGATAAGTGTCTGAGAAATTACGGCAACCAGGTTGTTAGCCAGCTGAGTTCTGATCTGCTGCTGCTGGTGCTCGGGGTAAACGTCGATGATACGGTTGATTGTATCGGCTGCTGATGTGGTATGAAGTGTTGACATAACGAGATGTCCTGTTTCGGCAGCGGTTACGGCAGCCTGGATAGTCTCGAAGTCACGCATTTCTCCTACGAGGATAACATCGGGGTCCTCACGGAGAGCAGCTCTCAGTGCCAGAGCGAAGTTATCAACGTCATCGCCGATCTCTCTCTGGTTTACCATACATCTCTTATGCTCGTGAACATACTCGATAGGATCCTCTACAGTGATAACGTGAGCACTTCTGTTAAGGTTAACGAAGTCGATCATAGCTGCGAGGGTAGTTGACTTACCTGAACCGGTAGGACCTGTTACGAGAACAAGTCCACGGGGACGCATAGCGAAGTCAGCAAGTATCGGGGGAAGTCCCAGATCCTCAAGAGTAGGAATATCGTTTCTCAGAAGACGGATAGCGATAGCGGGCTTGCCCTTCTGGAAGTATACGTTTACACGGTGACGGTAGCCGCTTCTTGTGGTGAATGAGAAGTCGGTATCGTGGTGGTTGTTTACGCTTGTCTGCTGAGCGTCGTTAGTCATCTGGTGAACGATGTTGAGTATTTCCTCCTCGTCCATTTCGGGGTACTGTGAACGCATAGTTCTGAGTGTACCGTTAAGACGTACAACAGGAGCGATCCTGTCTGTGAAGTGAAGGTCAGAACAGCCGAGGAGTCTTACCTCGTCCAGTATTCTATGAATTTCGATTGCCATATTAATTATCCTCCCTAATTAGGTGCAAAGCCATTATACTGTATATGTAGCTCTTACAAGCTCGTCGATAGATGTTTCGCCAGCCTGTACAAGCTCGGCAGCATTATCACGGAGAAGCTTTGTTCCCTGTTCCTTAGCAGCCTTTTCGATCTCTTCCTTAGTACCGCCGCCTGCGATGATGGAGGAAACCTTTGTTGTACAGTGAATGATCTCGTGGATAGCAGTTCTTCCTCTGTAACCTGTATTGTTGCAGGCAGGGCATCCGCCTGCATCATAGATCTGTATAGAGTGATCCAGACCCATAAGATCATTTTCCTCGGGAGTTGTCATTCTCGGCTTCTTACAGTCGGGGCAGAGTACCTTAACGAGTCGCTGAGCGATAACACCGATAAGTGAAGTAGCGACCATGTAGGGAGCAACGCCCATATCTACCAGACGGACAACTGTGGATGCAGCGTCGTTGGTATGAAGTGTGGAGAGAACCAGATGTCCTGTGATAGCGGCACGGATACCGATATCAGCTGTCTCGGTATCACGCATCTCACCGATCATTACTACGTCAGGGTCCTGACGGAGGATAGAACGGAGGGCTGCGGCGAATGTCATGCCTGCCTTCATGTTAACCTGACACTGGTTGATTCCGTCGATAGCCTTTTCGACAGGGTCCTCAACTGTTACGACGTTTACGTTAGGCTTGGCGATCTCACCGAGAGCCGCGTAAAGTGTAGTAGTTTTACCGGAACCGGTAGGTCCTGTTACGAGGATAACGCCGTGAGGAACTCTCAGCATCGACTCGAACAGTGTATAGTTATAATCGGACATACCCAGATCCGTGATCTTACGGAGGGCGATCTGTCCTGTTGAAAGAATTCGGATAACGATCTTTTCACCGTGAACCATAGGAAGTGAGGATACACGGACGTCAAGAGTTGTTCCGTCAACGACCTGTGTGAAACGGCCGTCCTGAGGGATTCTCTTCTCAGCGATGTTCATGCCGCTGATAAGCTTGAAACGTGTGGTCAGCGCGCTGTGTACCGCACTGGAGATATTCATGAGCTCTACGAGGTCACCGTTTACACGGATACGTATTCTTGTATACTTGTCGAAGGGCTCGATATGTATATCGGTAGCGTCTGCTCTGTATGAGTTTTCTACGATAGTAGTAGCAAGCTTAACGATAGGAGCGCTTTCAACTCTGTCCTTGGACTCAAGGTCAGCCTCGCTCATCTCACCAAGGTCGCCGCCCATTGCGCTAACGCCTTCGAGAACGCTGTCAACGTTCTGCATTGAGTAGCACTTACCGATGGCCTTGTTGATAGCCGATGTAGTAGCAAGTACAGGAACTGTATCCATACCTGTGGACACCTTGATATCCTCAAGAACGATAAAGTTTACAGGATCGTTTGTAGCGACTGTGAGACGCTTGCCCTGTACGTTGATAGCGATTACCGTATGCTTTCTTGCAAGAGCCTCGGGAACCATCTGTACAGCTTCTGTATTGATCTCGACATTGTCAAGGTCAACGTACTGAACTCTCAGGTTTCCTGCCAGTGCCTTAGCGAAGTTGACTTCAGACATGAAGCCCAGCTCAACTACAACGTCGCCGAATTTCTTGGAACCGTTGGATGCTTTCTGGGCGTCAAGGACCTGCTGAAGCTGTTCGCTGGTGATCAGCCCTTGATTGACTAAGTAGTCACCAATTCTCTCGTTTCTCATAAAAAACCTCCGCTTATTTTCTGAACACATTCTGCATCCGTCGTACAGATATGTATTCTAAAATTTTACTTGAATTTTCCATAATATATGTTATAATAATATTATGTACATTAATAATAATGAAGGAGGGGTAAAATCATGTTCGGATTTGAAGATATGCTCCATAGTGAATTTACCGAGCTGCCATTCAAGATCATGTTTTACGTCGTAATTTTCCTGTTCGGCATCTGTATCGGAAGCTTTCTCAACGTCGTCATTCTCAGGCTCCCCGCGGGCGAGTCGATACTCGGCATAGGGGGCTCCAAGGAGGAGAAAGAAAAGGCTTCCCACTGTATGACCTGCGGAGCCAAGATCAGACCCATTGATCTGATACCTGTTTTCAGCTGGCTGATGCTGAGGGGAAAATGTCACAGCTGCGGTCAGAAGATCTCACCGCGTTATCCCATAGTCGAATCCCTTAACGGAATACTCTATGTTCTGACGTTCGCTGTTCTGGATATCAATGTTAAATCCATAATAACCTGCGTTCTCATGTCTTTCCTTATTGTAATAGGATTCATTGACTGGGATACCAAGGATATATATGTCAGCATGGTAGCTGTCATACTTATTCTTGCAGTTCCGCTCCATCTCTTTTACTCAAGGGAGAACGGAGATGTCACACTGAAGAGCCGCATCATCGGAGCTTTTGTTATCAGCGTTCCCTTTTTCCTTATCGGAGAGCTCAGCCGCCCCATCATCAGAAAGAAGTTTGATGAAGACTTCCGGGCTATAGAGCTGGGTGACAGTATGCTGATGTTCGCCGCGGGAGCGTTCCTCGGAACACAAGCTGTTATCGTTTCAACATTTATCGGTATTATCGTTGCCGCCGTCGGCGGTATCATCGTCAAGGCAGTGACCAAGGATTCAAAGTTTGCATTCGGTCCCTTCCTTGCGATCGGAATTGCTATCGGATCTCTGTGGGGCTCTCAGATAGCTCAGTGGTATCTGAGCATTCCCGAAAGACTCAGTGGTCAGTGATCCTGAAAAAGAAAATAATAAGTACAGGCAGCAGCATTGAACTGCTGCCTGTTTTTTTACTTATTAGCTGTTTCTTATCTCGTCTGTATAGGCGTAGATAAAATAAATATCGTTATTGAAGTCAATGGTCTTGGTTGCGAGTAAATCGTCATACGCAATACCTGAAGAACCTAATGAGCCGGCGCCTTCTGCCTGTACAAAAATATCATTTGTGGCAGGATCCTTATACGGTCTGGGAAGGCCCTTTGCATTCGTTGTATGGTTGCTTCTGTGAGAAATGTTTGTCAGGGGAAGAGTAGCTATCTGAATAGCTACGGGATCTGCAAATGCTCTGTAGGAATACGAACCTGCATTAACATCGATTGATCCGCCTGTCTTCTTATCAAGAACGATTGTGAGCGCGAGCTTAAGAACTCCTATATCAGCGCTCTTATTATCCTTATCATTTGCAAGAGCACGGTAAATCTCGCCCTTGGAATCAGAAGCGCCCGAAGGAGTAGCTACAGGAACCAGTGTTGTTGAACCAAGCGCATAACTGAAGTTATATGCTGAGTCCTTTGATGTGAAGAACGCATCATTGAGCATAAGCTCCTGTGTAGGTTTATCAGAGGTAGGTATAGTCTGATCTGACTTGAACTCATATACTCTGTCAGTGATCTGTCCCTGAGGAATTGTGCCGTCCGCATTGTTCAGAAGTCTCATAATATGGATCGATCCCTTGAGAGGAACGACGTCCTTACCGTTATAACCAACAGTCTGATCCCAGTGAGCCTTGCGGAAATTCTCTGCCCATATGGCAAGATCTGTTTCTTCAAATTTTCCGTTGCTGTCAAGATCAAGATTGTCTGATGTTGCGACCTCCATATCCTCTGCATATTCAAGTCTTCCCTGAACATAGGTCTGGATATTGTTTGCATAGGCATAGGTCTTCTCTGAGAGCGTAGTATTTCTGTACATTCTCGTTACAGGCTGAGTGATCATCATCGCGCCCAGCAGCAGTATTGAGAATATAGCCATTACTATGATAAGCTCTATGAGAGTAAAACCCTTTTTAGTTTTTCTGTTCATATCCGCACCTCCTGTCATGGACCCGCAGGAGCTGTAGTAGCAGGTACGATCTCTACGAACTCAAGGTTAAGATCACCGTTAGCACGCTTCTTGTAAGCATCTACCTCTTCAGGTGTTTTGAACTGATCGGTGATGATGCTTTCAGTCTCATACTTTTCGCAGTCAAGGACTACCTTATCGCCCTTGTTATACTGACCCTGCTTGAGCTCTGTTTCACCCTTGGCATTTACCTCAGGATAATAGAATGTACCAGAAGCCTGATCCTGTTCTATTGTAATAGTGAGAGGGGTTTTGCCAAGAGTACCGCCGCTCTCTTTGTTTGTGATATGATTTGCCGCATAAGGCGACTCTACAACGATCTTATTCTTGAGATTGTTCGTTGCCTTTGTAGTATTATCGATGTGAGTACCGACCAGGACGAGCAAGCCGCCCATTATTGCGAAGATCGCGATCGAGATGATCATCTCGATCAGAGTCATGCCCTTGAGCTTTTTTCTGCTTTTTTTCATAAGAACATTCCTCCTTTATACTCCCATGAAGTAGCTTACGTCATACCAGCCGAATGTACCCTTGAATGATGTACCGCCGCCTGCTTTACCGCCGCCGGTGGTATTGATGAAGCTGAATGAGTTCTTAGCCTGTGACATACCGTCTGCAAGACAGCTTCCGACGATAACGGGCTTCATAGGAACCTCTTCACCCTTCTTAGGATCTGGATGAATATTGCCATATTCGTCCAGGTATGTTACTTCATATTCACCTGCAACAGAAGTGTCAATTGTAAGCGTAGGAGCCTTGAATGTACCTACACAAGTACTATTATCATTGAAGGTAAGTGTAGCGCCCTCAGTTGCATAATACTCTATAGGCCAAACATCAGTATACTTTACCTGCATACCATTAACATAGTTGCTGGGTCTGATCAAGCTATGGAGATCAATACGGCAATCTCCGTCAATAAGGAAATTGACCTTAGCACTTGCTGCATCAACAATGAGCTCCTTATTATTGTACATATTAACATTCTTCAGAACGATCCAAATCTCGCTTGAAGCCTTGATATTTATCTTGTCAATAGGAAGCTTATATGACTTTGTGTAATCAGATTCATCACCGATTATACAGGATTTCTCTATATAACCGCTGGGGGCAACAGAAGGATTAAGGCTGTTGCCGCTGAATGCGTTGGGAAGTGATGTGTTATCACCGGGTACAGTGAGGTACTTATCGGGAACATCCATATAGTACTGTCCGTCAAATGTACCATCGTCATTTAAGTTAAGATCCTTACGTACTTCCTCAAGAGTCTTAACGATCTTACCCTCTGTAGAAGACTCAAAGCCTCCGGCTGTATATTTGCCCCAGATCTTATCCTTTTCCATTGATGTGGGGTATGCACTTCCGTGATCCTTGACATACTCGGAATAGTCATGAATATCAGCAGCTCCGACCTTGTTCTTGGCTTCTCCTTCGCCAACAACGTTTCCTGAAGGATCGGTGTAATATGAACCCTTTGCGTCCTTCTCGTCGATCCTCTCGTATTCTGTACCGTTCTTCTTGAAATATGTGAAGTCTGAATCAACTGTGATAGCGATAGGATCTCCGTTTGGGCCGATCACGTTTTCGCCGTCTTCGCCCTTAAGGTACATTATATGGCCATCGGGATCAACTGCATATTTGGAGTATTGATCGAATACTATTGTATCCTGATCTTCAGTACCGTTTTCTGTGATCCTGTAATATGGAGCCGCATCCCACCAGTTTTCTGTACCGTTCTGTACATAAATGGTTTTATGGTCCCATACAAGGTCTTCAACTGTACCATCAGGGTAAGTGATCTCATTATGCCAGGGATCATGATTCATCTGCTTATCAGATACCTCAGTGACCTCAATAGGATTGTTTTCAAAGATCCTGCTGGGTTCTTCTTCGACGCCGGGGAAAAGCTGGTTTTCATGATATGAATAACCGGGCTTCATAACCTCTGTCTTGGTCTCATCACCTGAGTGATCGCTGTTATAGATCTGACCCTTAACGATCTTGTTGATATTGTTGTTGTCAAACTGTAAGTGTCCGGCTACAACAAGATCGCCATAAATTGTAACGCCATCCTTTATTGTGCAATTGCCCTGAACTCTTACATCACCGTGGATCTCAGCCTGCTGAAGAGTGAGATCGCCCATGCAGTAGATGTTACCGCCTGTTGAATTATGCTGTGTTTCAGTTCTCTGAACTACAGATGTCGACCATTCATAAAGCTTGTTGCCTGATTTATTGCCAAACATATTCTGACCCTTATAATAAGTCATCGTCTTCTGAGCTGCACCGTCTCTGTCTGCATACGGAGCTTCGATAGTTGTTCCGTCATTCTTGTCCATGAGATAGAGATCAGCGTTGATAGTCATAGTAGCATTGGCATAAAGTGTACCGGCAAAGACATTGAAAGGAGAATTATTTCCTGTTACAAGCCCATAATTAGCCTCATCAGTAGGAGCAATAACACCCTCAACAAAGAGATAAGGTATCTCAGCCTGAGTATAATTCTGAGTCATATCATACTCATTAATAATAAAATTATTACCATGCTCTAATAACAGGTTGCCCTTGATAACTGTCTGTGAATAAGGCTTTGCTGCATTATCTTCATCAAGAGGCTTGTGTACGTAAATATGAGTGTCAGATGCACCGAAAACAACATTGGAGTTTACAAACATCAGAGTTGTATCGATCATCTGTTTGTTATGAACATGGTATACCTCGGCTGCGCTATTACCGATACCAACGCCGAGACCGCCTGTGATCATCGCACCGTTGGGGAAGTGGTTACCTCCGACCTCCTGGAAACCGTTGATGCCGCCAGGGCTGATCTTTGAGCCTGATGATGCTGTCTTCTGGATATAAGCTGCAACCGTCTCGTATTCTCTGCCCACCTTACAGGTAGCAGTTACCTTAACGCCTTCGACCTTATTCCACTTTGAAACACCTGTGTTGTCTGCGGGGAAGAAGTTGTAAGCCTCAGAGTTGTCAAGCTGTTCAACCTTGATACGATCTGCGACCCAGTCGCCATGTTCGTCAATGTAGCCGATCTCACCCAGTGTTTTATCCGGGATAACTACCTTGGGGTACATTTCCTTGATCTTGCCTGAGCCTGAGCCCATTTCTTCCACTGCAGCCTCGATGCCCTTGTCGCGCTTCATGGCCTGTGTGAAGCTCTCGATAGCTGTTCTTGCGGTATAGCTGGCCTGCGAGATAGAGTATGACCTGTGTGCTCTGTTGCCTGCGGCAGACGCAAGCGCCAGAGTACCGGTCAGAAAGATTATCAGCAATGCCATTACACATACAACGGTAAACAGTACCGAGCCGCGCAGTGTTTTTTTCTTCTCTGTTTTCATTTTCCTAACCGCCTTTCAAGTTATATTTTTCTCAATAACCGTAGCGTTTAATATAGGGTATTCTGCATACTCACCGTATGGGACATCAGTCAACATTCGGCTCTTCCATATTGTATACTGAATAAAGTGTGATTACGAGTGTAGCCTTTGAGGTATTGGAGATCTCCGTACCCTCACCTGCTGCAACCTTAACTTCCTCACCGTCGGGTGAATCGGGAAGTGATACCTTTGCCTGATCAGCAGCATCCTTACCGAAGCTGTAGTCGGCGATATCAACTGAAACGATGTTCTCAGCCTTCTCGAATTCCTTGATCTTCTGGAGGTAATCAAAGATATGCTTTCTTGTACCCGTTACTTCAACGCCGTACTTTGTCTGAACGATGGATTCCTTAGCTCTCTGTGACAGTGAAGCGCCTTCAGCATTCACACTGTCGAATGCCTTCTGGAGGCTTCCGTTTACGTCAGCTGATCTACGGAGATCACCGAGGGGATCCTTTACTTCGTCGTAGTAGTAATCAAGAGGAGCAAGTGAAGTTTCCTCAAGGGTTACGTTTGTGACCTTTACCTTTGCCTCGTCAGCAAAGCCCTGCATGTACTCATCTACGTATGTGGGGCTCATTAATCTGTCAAGAGGAACAAATACCTTAGCCTCTTCGTTTGTGTTTGTGTAAGTTTCTTTGATGTCCTTCTGGATGCCGGGGATCGCTGCGATCTTGCCTTCGATCTCCTTCTTCTGCTGCTCAACCTTTTCAAGAGACTCCTTGTTTGTCTTGATCTTCTGGTATGTAGGCTTGCAAAGTGCAAAACCACCGATGAGCAGGATTGTTATCGCTAAAAGAACACCTGCGATTATCTTATCTCTGTATGTAATTTTCATTCTTATTCAGCCTCCTTGTCAGTTTCAGCAGGGTGGTAAGCACTCTTATTGGGAACAAGGTCAACCTCAGCATTGAAGGAGATTATATCCTTGCTCTCGTGAGTTTCATCATTAACAACAGTTGATACCACATAGCCGCCATAACCTGCGTTCTTGAACAGATCACTCTTATAGAGATTATCTACAAAGTCTGCGGGAAGCTGCTGTGCATATTCTTCCTTAACTGCGTCACACTGTACAGAGAATGAGATAACGCCGTCCTGATACTTGGGGCTGATGATCTTGAACTCCTTGACATCCTTTTCCTTACAGGTCTCTTCAAGGATCTTTTCGATCTCATCATACTCACTGCCTGAGATGTTGGGGAGTGAAAGGTAAGCCTCTTTTGCATTGTTGATCTTGGTGTAATAAGCATTAACAACGTCTCTGAGGCCGAGAAGTCTCTGATGCTTAGCCAGTGACTCCTGAGTTGATGTGCTGTTGATGAATTTATTGCAGTCATCAATCTTATTTTCGAGGCTCAGCTGACGCATCTTCATAGCTCCGAAGACACCGCCTGCGAGAAGAAGTGAACCTGCCAGGCATCCGATGAGAACAATATTACCTGTGTTCTCATTTCTCATCTTTGTCTTTACGACAGCGCCCAGTTCAGCCTCGAGAAGGTTGATCTTCTCAACTTCCTTGTTTCTCTTGAACATAGCGCCGATAGCGTTTGCGTAGAGAGAGAACTCAAGGTTTTCGTGGCCGTGGATCTGAGGAGGTACATTGATGAGACTGGTCTTGAGGTCCAGCTTCTCAAGCTCATCGGTAAGTCTTACATACTCATGAGTGTCACCGTAGAAGATTACGTTCTCGATTGACTCACCTGTATTACGGCTTCTGTGGAACTGAAGCATACGGAAGATGTTCTCGTTTACAGCTTCGAATACATAGTCATCCGAGTAGCCGTAGTCAGCTGCGTCGATGGAAGCGAAACGTGAGAACGAAAGCTGTCCCTGCTCATAGAGGTTGAGTGAGATGAAGTTGTTATCGATCTGAACAGCGAGGAGGGGCATCTTTGATCTGATCTTTGTATCAGCAAGAAGAACCTTGGTGATACAGTTGCATCCGATCATAACCGATCTCAGTGAGATGGTGTTGAGAAGTCTGAATACCTCTCTGTAGCTGTTAACGATCTCATAGGGGCAGGCGGTAGCGAGGATCTTGTATGAAGGCTCGCTTGCCTCGCTGCTGTCAGCCTCACCTATGATGATGTAGGATACGCTGTATGAATCGTCCAGATTGAGCTCAGCCTGCATCTGAAGCTTAACTGTCTTCTGGAGGTCCTGTGTCCTTCCCTTGGGAACGACCATTTCCTTGAAGATAGTCAGGTTGGAGGAGATCGAAACGATCGCTTCCTTATCAGGCATTCTGTGCATTTTCAGAACGTTGTTGATGAGAGTAGCAACTGCGGGAACATCCTTAACGTGTCCGTTAACGATATAGCCCTCTTCTACGTTGACTGTTGCAGCGGAGCTGATCTTGATCTTGCCGCCGCTCTCAACGCCCTTAACAACTCGTATATTTCTATCAGTAATATCAAATGAAAGCATTTATCTTTCCACCTTTCCGTTTTATTCGTTTTCGATACTCTCGAGTGAACCGTAGAGAGCAGGGTAAACGCCGATAACTACCATACCGATGATAAGTCCCATGAATATCAGAAGAACAGGCTGTACCAGACCAACGAGACGCTGGACTGCTGCGTCAGATTCTTCCTCGTAGTAATCCGATGTCTTTTCAAGGATGCTGTCAAGAGCACCTGACTCTTCGCCGACGTAGATTACCGAGCAGAACATAGGCTCGAATATCTCCGTACGGGTTATCGCTGATGAAAGGGTCTCGCCCTGTTTTACCTCATCGACAACGCTCTCGAATTTTTCATCGATATACGAATTTCCAAGGATGGCGGAAGATCTTTCGAGGCATTCTACCATAGGGATACCGCTTGAATAGAGTGATGAAAGAGTTCTTGAGAATCTTCCTGTGTAGATCTTTGTAACAAGAGGGCCGAACATTGGTCCCTTGATGATGAATCTGTGGACTTTTTTCCTGAAGCTGGGGATCGTCATCGCATACTTGAAGCCTGCGAACAGACCAATAACTATGATGATGAGGAGCCACCACTTTGTTCTGAGGAAGTTACTTATGGCTGCCATTATCTTTGTGAGGAGAGGCATCTTGCTCTTGTCCTCATACATATCGATGAATGCAGGCATGATAAACGTAAAGAGGAATATTACAACAACTACACAAAGCACGAGAAGAACGATCGGGTAGATCATAGCGCCTCTGATGGAGTTCTTGAGTTTGTTTTCCTTTGCGTAGTGATCAGCCATACGAGTCATGATGATATCCAGCGAACCGCTGGTCTCACCTGCTCCGACCATTGAGATCAGGAACTCGGGGAATGAGCCCGAATGCATTTCGAGGGTAGACGAGAAGGATTCACCCTTCTGAACGTTCTCGTAGACATCCTGCCATATAGCTCTTGCTTTCTCATTTTCCTGCTCTTTGGTAAGGATATCGATGGCTTTTACAAGCGTCAGACCCGAAGTAAGCATAGCGCTCAGCTGTCTGCAGCAGAAGTTAAGTTCCTTCGTGTTGAACTTGTAGATTGATTTTGAGTCAGAATTGCCTTCCTTGAATTCCTTTACATACAAGCCCTTTTCTCTGGCTCGCTGCATGAATTCCTGCTCACTGTCCGCATTCATGACACCCTTGATCTGCTTGCCTTTTGCGTCCTGAGCAATGTAGGAAAAACTCTTCATGAAACCACCTCCATAATTAATTACTTGTGATGAACGTTTCTCACTGCCTTAATAATAACAATTATAACATTTTAAGAGTTACTTTTCAATCGCTTTTTTGACATAAATAATCTGCCGTTTTTTATCAATATTTACCAAGATTTATACCATCGGTAATAAAGACTATTGAAAACGGCTTATATTCCCGCAAAAACCACGTCTGAAGGCAGCACAATATGAGGTATTAGCACACAGATACCAAACATTGTTAAACTTCCACAATAATTATATCACACTCACTTTTAAATTGCAACATAAAAGCTCATTTTTTCTTCTTTTTTTTACAGAATTGTAAACTGCGGCAATTTGGTTAACTGTAATTTAGTTATTTTGCCCGTTATGGTATTAAATGAACCTTCTTACGCACTCAAAACCGCCGTGAAACTTGTGGACAAGTTTATAGTTTTTACATTAGATACCCCGTATCTTAGGCTTTTGTCTCCGTATACTATTATAATATATATATCCCTATATTGATGTTTATACCGCCCCGTGCCTACATCTCCTGTATGACCCTCCAGAGCTCCTCCGCAACGTCATTCCCCACGCCTGCCGTTACCGCAAGCTCCTCGGGAGTCGCCCTGCGGAGATTGGCTATGGTCTTGTACTTCATGAACAGCTTTGCCGCCTTCTTTTCGCCTATTCCGCGTACTTTAAGCAGCTCGGAGCTGTAGGTCTTTTTCTTGTGGCGCGAGTGCATGAAGCTGACGGAATAGCGGTGGACCTCGTCCTGTATCCTGGTCACCAGGTCAAAGACCTGTCTCAGCTCGTTTATCTGTATCTCCCGTCCTCCCGTAGCAATGGCACGGGTGCGGTGCTTATCGTCCTTGACCATGCCGAACAGCGGTATATCCAGCCCCAGCTCCTTCAGCAGCGGAGCTATGGTGTTTACGTGACCCTTTCCGCCGTCAAGGAGTATCAGGTCGGGAGTGCGGGTGAAGTATTCGTCCCCCTCCCCTGTCAGTATATGCGTAAGCCTTCTTTTCAGCACCTCACGCATACTTCCGTAGTCGTTCTGGAGCTCCTGCTCCTTGATGGTGAAGCGCTTGTACGCCTTTTTCAGGGGTCTGCCGTCCTCAAATACCACCATGCCCGCAACCATAGACTCCGATGACAGATTGGAGATGTCGTATGCCTCGATATATCGGGGCGGCTTGGACAGTCCCAGACTCTGGGCAAGCTGCTCAAGGGCGATGACCTCCCTGCCTGTGCGGTCATTCTTTATTGCGGCGTACTCAGCGCTGTTGTTCTTGGCAAGACGGAGCAGCTCCAGCTGACGCCCCTTCTGAGGAACGTGGAGCTTAACCTTCCGCTTCGCCTGTGCCTCCAGCATCTCGACGAGGAGCTCGCTGTCCGCGGGCATATGGTCGATGATGATAGTCTTCGGTATATCGGGCTTTTTGTAGTAGAATTGCAGCATGAAGCTGCCCAGTATATCCTCGTTGCCGTCGGGAAGAGGAAGCTCGAACACCGCCTTGTCAAAGATCCTGTCCTCGCGGTACATCAGCACCGAAATGTACAGACCGTCGGGGTATTCCGCTATGCCGACAACGTCCGCGGACTCAACGCCGCTGTTGATTATCTTCTGCTTTTCGGACGCCTTCCTTATGGCGTTTATCCTGTCGCGGAGGATAGCTGCCTTCTCGAAATCCAGCTCCTCTGCGGCTTTGTTCATGTCTGCCTCCATGCGCTCAACGGACTGTGCGCTGCCGCTGCGTATGAACTCCACAGCCTCGTCCACGGTCTTGCGGTAATCCTCGGCACTTATCCTGCCGCGGCACACACCCATGCACTGCTTGATGTGGTAGTTGAGGCAGGGACGTCCCTTGCCTATATCCTGCGGAAATCTCCTTCGGCAGGTGGGCAGCATGAACACGCGGTTGGCTTCGTTGACAGCCTCCTTGGTTATGGCTCCGCTGGTGTAGGGACCGAGATAGCGTCCGCTCTGCTTGGTGTTCTTCTCGTTGGTTATGCGGGGGTACTCCTCATCGGAGATACGGATATAGTGATAGCCCTTGTCGTCCTTCAGCAGGATATTATACTTGGGCTTGTGCTGCTTGATAAGGCTGCACTCCAGCAGCAGGGCTTCAAACTCGCTGTCAGTGACGATGAAATCATAGTCATAGACGTTGGACACCATTGCCGCTACTTTGGGCGTATGGTCGGGATTTTCGCGAAAATAGCTGCTGACGCGGTTGTGCAGGTTCTTAGCCTTGCCGATGTATATTATAGAGCTGTCCTTTCTCCTCATGATGTAAACTCCCGGAGAGGAGGTCAGCTTTGCGGTCTTTTCCCTGAGATAGGGCAGCCTCGGATTCATATTCACCTTATCCCTTTCATTCACAAAAAAGGGGCACCGCAGGGCGCCCCTTACGGCTCAGCGCCGTTTGTTTTTCTTTACCTGTCTGCGTATATAGCGGAAAACCTCGTCCTCGCCCTTGTCGCGAAGCATGGTCAGCAGAAATTCCAGCTTTGCCGCAGTAGTCTTTTCGATTATCCTCTTGTGCTTTGAGCGGAGAAAATAGTCCAGGGGCATATTGTCCCTGTAATTCTCCTTGTTGTATGTCTTTGAAGCCGCCACGCGGTCGCAGAACATCTCAAATATGAATATATCTGGCATTTTCACGGGCTCCAGCCGCTTTGTCTTCATGTTATAGTCTGTCCAGTACTCGAAGTGATGGCGGTTCCTGCCCTTGTGGTGCATCCAGGCGCGGGAATAGCCAGACACCTCGCGCTCACGCTCATTGGGGCTCCTGTTGCCCTGATAGTACATCACTCCCGGAATGAACTCCGTCGGTGAGAATTTAGACAAGTCATGTACCAGTCCCCTCCAGGGAACGCCTGCCTTTATGCAGTGTATGAGCACCTGATGTCTGTGCTGGCAGACGGTTCTCAGATGTCCGAAAAAGTTCTCAAACAGCATCGGAACGCTCCTCACCGTAGCTTCCGTTTATGTCAAGGACACTTTCCTTTTCGATAAGCCTTCCGCTGATTATGCGCCTGCCCTCGGAGTATCCGGGGTCGGCAAGCTTCTTTGCCATAATGCCCACCGAGACCTCTGCCATTCTGGTCAGGTCCACCTCCACCGTAGTAATGGTGGGGATACAGATGCTTGAAACTGTGTAGTTATCGTAGCCCACAACGCTTATATCCTCGGGGACCCGTACTCCCTTGGACTTCAGCGCAGAAATTACCCTGAAAGCGGTCTCGTCGCAGTTGCAGACAAAAGCCGTGGGCATTTCGTCGGGAAAATCTATCTTGTCGTTGAGGATACCCCTCTCATTTCTGTCGCCGATGATCCACTCATTGCGGAACTCCAGCTCGTTCTCCATTATGCACTTGACGTAGCCGAGATAGCGGTCGTTGATACTGCTGGTAGCGTTGAGGGTGCCGAAGAAGCCTATCTTGCGGTGTCCCTTTTCCACCAGGTGGTCGGTGAGCATATAGCCGCCGTTGAAGCTGTCGGAAATGACCGAGTCGATATTGTACCTGTTGTCGTAGAAGTCCACGAACATCAGCGGCATCGTCAGCTTGCTGAGGCAGTCTATGTAGCTTCTGTGGACCTGTCCGATGACGATTATGCCGTCCACCTTGTTGTCGGTGACCATATTTGGCAGTACGCCGTTCTTTTCACTGTCTGCGGTAACACACTCGTAGACCGTGCATACGTTGAGCTGTGAGAGCTGATTGGATATGCTGGCTGTGAGCTCCCAGTAGAAGGTGCCCCTTGCGCCCACAAAGCGCTCGGAGGTGAGTATACCCACGTTTTTGCCTATTTTAGGCATTGCAAGGCGCTTCTTCTCGCTCTTTGTATTTGAGGGCTTATAGCCCATTTTCTCTGCGGTCTCGCAGATCTTTTTTCTCATCTGCTCGCTGACGCCGTCACGTCCCGCAAGAGCATTCGACACCGTTACAACGCTGACTCCCAGCTTTGTAGCAATGTCAAGCATTTTAACACCGTTTTTCATATGTCCCCCCGTTAGATCTCCGTTTAGTAACGAAGCTGATCATTTTGCAAACGCAAATTAAATAAACTCAATACATTATACCATGCTTTAAGTAATAAATAAAGCATTTTTGCAAAATTTGTAGGAAGTGTCAATTTTGCACTACTCTTATTGTGCAAATCAAATACTAATATAAATCATAATTTTGCGGAGCAAAATTATGATTTGAGTAAGTAGTAAGTAGAAAGTAGTGAGTAGAAGCCGATACACTGAATAATACTACTCTCTACTTACTACTCTCTACTCACTCAAAATTTAACACCGCAGGTGTTAAATTTTGATTTATCTGAGCTGCATAAATAAATACAATGCCCCTGAGCTTTTTGACCCGCCCCCTGTCAAGTAGACAGCGCAAAAAACAAAAATAATCTATGTAGTAACCAAAAGCAGTCTGTGCAATTTGTGCAGGCTGCTTTGTCGTTGGCAGCAATTGGCAAGCACCTTT
>Ga0255340_1002946_pt1 | contig 18737 bp, 8 predicted proteins | sample wastewater_treat_7_FD_192417 | JGI IMG/M metagenome (GOLD analysis project Ga0255340, IMG submission 192417) | Wastewater microbial communities from Lulu Island WWTP, Vancouver, Canada - plant10 | ecosystem: Engineered > WWTP > Wastewater > Unclassified | place: Canada: Vancouver, British... | reverse complement strand
GCCGCTTCTATCGCACTCAGCAGGTCGCCCACCGTCGAGGTCTCGGTTATGGAAAACACTGAGGCATCCAGCGCGGTACCGTCGTGACCGGTACCCTGGATCGTTATGAAATCACCCGGGGTCCAGGTATTGTATCCATCTATGTCGATCAGCAGTGTACTGCTCGATATCGCCGCTCCGTTGACCGTGTTTTCCATGGTCCCGTTCAAGCCCGTGACATCGGAATACCCCTGTTTGAGGATGCCCAATGTCTGGAGGATGTTGCTGGAATCGGTGAAATCCTGGGTGCCGTCTATCTGCAGGGTATAAACAGTCTCATCGCCGTTTTTCGACTGAACGACAGACGCGTGGACTCCTGCAGCCTGCAGGGCCGCGTTGTTATTGATCGTGCCTGCAATGTCTTCAAGGGAATCAGTAGACAGATCGATGGAGACGGCCACGCCAGCTATGGTCACCGTGCCCGATGCCGCACCGGTCAATCCGAAGACTTGCCCAATCGAACCGGCGGAGCTTGAAAAGGCCCATGACCGGGCGCCGCCGGTGACGGCATTGCGCAGTGACAGCGTACCGTCCGCCAGCCCGAGTTGGGTGAGGATATTGTCGGCGGAGCCGCTGGCCAGAGATATTCCTTCCGAGCCCGTGGCCCTCGATGTGAGGCTCAAACGGTACTCACCGGTAGATATGGCAATGATCGAAGCGGTGACTCCAGCCGGATTCTCGCTAGAGTTCAGGGCATTGATTTTGTTTTGGATTGTTGAGAGGCTGTCTGTTGCAGCAATGCTGAGCACCCGGTTGTTGATAATGAGTTCGCCGGAAATCCCCAGGGCCTCGCTCGTCGAGCCGAAGCTCTTGCTTGAGAGCTTCTGGGCAGCGGCAAGATTGTTGACGGTAATGTTGTATGAGCCTTCCGTCGCATTCGAGCCTACGGCATAGCTCAAGAGGTCGGACACATTCAGGGTCGTGCTGTTGATGGTGGCTTTCGGGGTGAAGAGATTGAAGTCATCGGGAGAATTCAGGGCGCCGGCCGCCGTTTTCAGGGAGCGAAGAAGCGAGTTGACCTGATTCCAGGCCGATTTCTTCTCGCCCAGCGTGGTTTGCTTTTCCTCAAGCAGTGTGATCGGCCGTCGTTCGAGCTCCACGAGCTGGGAAATCATGCTTCGCCAGTCAAGCCCGGATGCCAGCCCTGAAATTGAGTACGTCGATGCCATAGGAATCCCCCTCCCCCTTCAGAATAGCTGGTCAGGTCCCGGGCGACAGACACCGGGACCTGACTCGTTTCTCACTCACACCTGCTCTCTCACAAGCAGCCCGGACATCTCGCTCAGCCTTTCTCTCAGCTTCAACATTTCATCCGGCGGGATCTGCATGACTACCTCACCGGTATTCTCATCCACGACCCTCACCACAATATCCTTGGTTCCTTCATCGATGCTGAATCTGATGGATCGGTTCATGGACTCAAGCTGATCGTTGATCTTCGCTATGTCCTGCTGAATTTCATCGGCAGATCGTAAATCATTCTGAAGCGGTCTCTGAGGTTGAGATGTTTCCTTATTTTTGGTGTGCGATGCCTGGGCTGTGGCCGGTGACCCTGAATCGATCTTTTCTCTCATGACAGGATCTATCGGTATTGGTCTGATGCTTTCGATTTTCATGGCCACACCCGCCTTTCAGTCATTGAATCATGGGGGAGGAGACCTCCCCCATGATCATCTTTCTGACTGGTATTAGCCGAACAGGGAGAGAACGACCTGCGTGGACATATTGGCCTGTGCGAGCATCGCCGTGCCGGCCTGGAGCAGGATCTGGTTCTTGGTGAAGTTCACCATCTCCGAGGCCATATCCACGTCCCTGATGACGGATTCTGAGGCCGAGAAGTTCTCGATCTGCACCTGGAGGTTCGAGTAGGTGTAGTCGAGGCGGTTCATGGATGCGCCGATGTTGCCGAGCACACCGGCAAGCGTGTTGATGGCGCCGTCGATCTCACCGAGGGCTTCAATGGCATTGGCATGGGTGTCTACAGCCGAGGAACCGAGACCCAGACCCGAAGAATCGAGCGCGGAAATGCTGATGGCCAGCTGGTCTGCGGCTGCACCGCCTGAGCCGACCTGGAAGCTGCCCGAGAAGGTCCCGTCGAGAAGGGGGGTATTCTGATACTCGGTGTCATCCACGATCCGGTCGATCTCATCGATCAGGGCCTGGAATTCCGCGTCCAGCTTGTCGACGTCCTTACCCGAGTTTTCAGATGCCGCCTGGGTGGCCAGCTCCTTCATCCTCTCGAGGATGTTCTCGATCTGGTTGGCAGAACCTTCCGCGATCTGCAGCATGGACTTTGCCTCGGTCACGTTTCTGGAGGCAACGGTGAGCGACCTGACGTTGGTGCGGAGCCTGTTGGCGATGGCCAGGCCTGCGGCGTCGTCGGATGCGCGATTGATTCGGTAGCCGCTGGAGAGTTTCTCCATGCTCAAACCGAGTTTTGCTTCTGTGCCGAGTAACTGCCGGTGTGCGTTGATTGCTGCGATGTTGGTGTTAATGCGAAGTGCCATGATTCAATCCTCCTTGATTTTTTGGTTTTCCCGGCCTTCCTTGGCCGTTTTATTCATCTGCGATCAGTTTTTAGGTCCTGATCAGACCTTGTTCCATCCACCTCCTTTCATTGATCTATTGTACTTTATCGCCATTCGGATAAATTACTTTAACATTTTCTTGATATCATTCCCGGTACGTATACCAACAAGCCTTACTATGAGATGGTAATTTGTCATATAGTCAATATCTTGACTCATCCAGAAAAGGTTATTTGCGCTATCTAGTTGATATTACAATATTATATTTAAAGGCATACATCTTGCTCGCGGCAATCACCGATGAAGAATTCCCCTGTTTTACAGGTAAAGACCGCATATTGCATTTCATACGAGATAGGTTGCAGAAGTATGCGCTTTCCGAATGGGAAGACCTTCTTTGGAATGAAACGATATGGGGATGATGATCTGCTACCGTGGGGCCTTTTTACTCATAACCAAGGGGGGTATGATGTCTTTTAAGGATAAACTGAAATTAGCAATAATCGACAGTAGCGATATCTGGTATGCGCAACCTAGACAGATTTACAATGAATTAGTCACAATGGGTTATGAATGTCTCTGGCTAGCGAGACCTAATCACGAAGGCGCCAGATCGACCTCTGTTCCTCCTGGTTACATAACCATATGCATAGCAAACAATGTGAGTCCGATTGATTTAATGACACGTCAACCTCTCACGCTTGCACATCCACCGCTTGAAAGAGCATACAAATCCAAGGCTGATTTTGTATTCGTCGGGGACAAAACAACATTTCTGACATATTTCAGCCACAGACCAAACACCTTTTACATGCCATACGCTGTCAATACAGACATTTATAAGCCCATTATGGAGGTTGATGAGGTATATGATGTCGGCTTTGTAGGCAATATCAGAAATGAAGAGAGGAAACGAAGGCTAGACCTCATCAGAGATCATTTCCATTGTTTCGTCGGGCAAAAGCTTTTCATGAACAGGGCCAACAGGATGTTGAACTGCTGCAAGATCATATTCAATACCAGCGATGCGAAGGAAATCAATATGAGGGTCTTCGAGGCCCTTGCAACCGGCAAGCTTCTGGTAACGGACAGGGTAGAATATCTCGATGAGTTGTTTGAGGATGGCATACACCTCGTCACCTATTCAAATGAAAGAGAACTTATCGAGAAAATTTCATACTATCTTGAAAATGATGAAAAAAGGGAAGAAATTGCCCGAAATGGATTGGACATAGTAAGGGAATACCACACTTACCGTCGCAGGGCAGAGTTTATTATCGAGAAAATCATGCAATCGGATTTTCTCACACAACCAGACGAAAGGAAACATTTATCCAATTCATGCACATATCGCAAATTCTACGAAAAACAATCAGAAACAAACAGATTAGCTCAAGAGCGTCTTTTTGATCCCACTATTCCTGATCCAGATTCGGGCGGCATGTATAATGTAAGAGGGAGGCTGAAAGAGGCTCTCAAGGTTGCCAGGGGCAAGGTGCTCGATATCGGATGTCAGAGGGGCGGCTATTGCTTCCATCTGAATCATGTAGGACTGGATGTTGTCGGTATTGATATCAGCATGGGCTATTTGAAAATGGCAAAAGACAAGGTTCCGGATGCCCGATTCGCACAAGCGAATGCTCAGTTTCTGCCTTTCAAGGACAGAAGTTTCGATACTATTATTCTCTCAGAAATCCTTGAACATGTAATCGATGAGAAGCAAGTTATTTCAGAAGTCAAACGCGTATTGAAGCCGGGGGGAGTGGTTTTCGTCACTGTTCCGAACTACATAGATGAAACCGAGGAACATGTTCGTTTTTTATCCAAGAGAAGATTAGCAGACTTGTTCAAGAATTTCTCCCTCTCTTTCCAGGACAATTTCTATATTCGCTCAACTATTCTGGTTGCATGTAACCAGAGAAAAACCAATGTCTCAGCAGAGAACGTAATCAGAAAGGAACAAGAGGGACATAAGAAACTGAGCATCCTTCTCACCAACCACCATCTTCTGGATTTCACGGGAAGTGAGGTATTCACCTTTACCGTAGCCGACTTTTTAAAAAAGAATGGACATGATGTCGTTGTCTACTCAAAATATATTGATAGAATACGAAAGTACTTCAATGCGCGGAATATACCTATAGTTGATGACCTTTCCCAGTTGAAAAGGAGACACTTCGATGTGGCTCATGTCCACCATAACATCAATGCCCTGGAGGTAAGGCATTTCTTTCCGGGTGTTCCGATAGTTTTTCTCTCACATGGTGTTCTTCCTTTCCTAGAACAGCCGCCTTTGGTCGATATACATATCTCGAAGTTTCTGGCTGTCAGCGAAGAGGTACAAAACAATCTCACAGCCAAGCTGGGAGATAATCATGCCGTTGATATCTATCGCAATATAGTTGATACAAGCATCTTTCACCCATATTCTCAGATTCGCAATGAGCCTCGTAATGCGCTGGTTCTCAGCAACAGGATTGACCCCACGACTGAGCAAAAAATCCGAGAAGCATGTAGGTTATTAAACATAAGATGTAAATTTATCGGGCTGCGTTTTCGCGAAATAGATTATTTCCATGTTCCTCACTACATCAATCGAGCCGATATCGTGTTCAGTCTAGGCCGCGGAGCAATTGAAGCAATGCTGTGTGCCCGGATACCTATAATTTTTGACTACCTAGGAGGAGATGGTCTTGTCACGCCTTCCAATTTTTATGACATTATGAAGTGCAATTTTTCGGGCAGGGCAAGAAAAATCAATTTCTCCGTTGAATCATTGGTCGAGGAAATCCAGAAGTACAATTCTCAATATGGTCAGGAATTACAAAGAATTGCTTGTTCACACTATGGAGCTGAGACACAAATTCATAAACTCATTGATATCTACAAGCATGCAATAAAGGACAAGATTGCTCCATTGACTCCAGAAAATACAGCTTACATGGAATATATAATATCAACCGTTCATGAGTCACGATCATACATGGAGAACTATCTTGGGCGGAGAGCCCGTCCGACGTCTGAGGAACCCCTCAGTGAAGCCATTCCAGTGAGCCCGTCATCCAGAAATACAAATGCCGACAGATACGAGAATGCAGAGAATGAGCTTCTGGCACAGCTCTCACGCAACCCTGATGATCCGGCTATCCTCCACCAGTATGCGATTTTGCTCTTTCAAGAAGGAAGACTCGGGGAAGCAATAGAAGAAATGAACCGTGCACTCGAGTTGGATCCGTTGAATGCGGAATTTCACAACGACATAGGTGCCATACACCATGCATCAGGAGATTTGGCAAAGGCACAAGGATATTTTGAAAGGGCGCTGAGCATCAATCCTCAAGATCGCATCTCACTAAAAAATCTCATAGAACTCTTCATTGAGGAGGAGAAACTCGAAAATGCCCGAGAAATGTGTAGGAGACTGATATCCCTCAATGCTGATGATGAAGAGGCCAAATATCTGTGGAATTTAGTAGATAACAGACTGAAACCACAATCTGAGCAGAATCATGATGCAGCACGTCATGCCCCCAGTTCAATATCGAAACCCGAGAGGATTCTTGCTGATCGCCTGCAGCCAAGAACACAGGGCAAGGCTTCGCCAGACCGCGAGACCGCGAATTCAATTCAGAAGAACAAGGTACAATGGTCGAATTATGACTGGTCTCAGGGTGGCGATGAATGGTCCGCCTCCTGGGGAGGAACAGAACAGCTATGGCACAAGACAATCCTTCCTCGTATACGGCGATGTCTGCCTTCAGGACATATCTTGGAGATCGCCCCCGGTTTCGGACGATGTACACAGTACCTCGTCCGGCAGTGCGATAAACTCACTCTCGTCGATCTGACAGAAAAATGCATTCAGGCATACAAACAGCGTTTCAGCAACTATCCGCATGTCCACTATTTCGTGAACGATGGAAAATCTCTCGACATGATCGAGGACAATTCCGTTGATTTCGTCTTCAGCTGGGATTCACTCGTCCATGTGGAAAAAGATGTCATGCAGTCCTACCTGCATGATCTTTCGTCCAAGCTCAAGCCCGGCGGTGTAGGGTTTCTTCACCACTCAAATATAGGCGCATTTCGGGATCCAAAGACCGGGAAATTGACTGTGAAAAACCGTCACTGGCGTGGAGAAAACATGTCTGCAGAACTGTTCCGAGTCTACTGTCAGGAAGCGGGGCTTTCATGCTTGACACAGGAGATCATCGCCTGGGGAGACAGCATCCTGAACGATTGTTTCTCCACTTTTATAAAAAAGGACGGCATCAAGCCGGATAAAATCATTATTCTTGAGAACCCTGACTTCATGGAGGAGGCGAAGGGGCTTAAAAATCTTCCCGACATCTACGGATGCCTGCTTCCCTCTTTGGAATCAAACATCCTGGATACAAAAGAACTCACAGCGAATAATACAGAAAACATTTCCAAAGATGATTCCTCCCATTCCAGAGGTGAAATACTCCCGCCATCCTGTTTGCTCTCCATCATACTTACAGTAAAGGGTAACATGAAGGAGATCTACCGCAGTGTCCAGTCGATCCTCCGGAACATCCCCCTTCAGGGCGTCGAACTCATTCTTGTGGATATTGGATCGAGCGACGACGCCAGAGAATACATCAAACAGCTACGGCATGAGCATACAACCGCCATCCTCCTTGACGGTAAAGTCACACCTGTCCAAGGAAGCATCACTGGAGCCGGAAAGGCCTCGGGAGAGTTTCTCGCGTTCCTGGATGAGTCGGTGATAATCACCCAATCATGGTTCTCCTGCATCATGAATGTGCTCAAGAATGCATCTGATTGGGATGCCATAGTGGGGAAAACTATATCTACAGGAGGTATGATCGTTGAAGCTGGATCAACGGTTGTCAACGAAGCAGAACTGGTGAGCAGAGGGGGCGGAATCCCATTCCTTGACCCTGCGTACAACTTCACTTGCCCGGTTGTTTCCGGTTCCCGACACTGCATGATCATTCGCAGGAAGACATGGGATGAAATGAATGCATTCGACCCTGACCTGAAGAGCATCGGAGCCGCACTCATAGATTTTGGGTTAAAAATGGTATCCAGAGGGTGTCGGATCCTCTACCAACCTCAGTGCATCCTTGTTGCAAACAGTATTTCATCCCCATCTGCCGCTGTGACAGACAATCATGCTCCAGACTACCAAACCCTGGCTTCTCTTAGGCCCAGGGATTTCACTTCCGAGATCGCTACGACCATAACAAAATCGTCGCACAAGAATATTCTCGTTCTCGGAATCTATCTTGCGAACACTACAAACACGGTCAGCGACATCGTTTCCGTCCTCAGCCGTTCGGAAAAACACACAATCGTACAGAAATGGGTCGCACTCAACGGGCAACCTCCCGATGAGGCAACGGCAAGGGTCACCGTGAAAACATTGACCGGCAAGAGGCCGAAGTTTCAGATCATCAACGATCTGCTTGCAGGAGACGATCTATCGCGCTACGATTATGTCATCCTTTGCGATGACGACGTGGTCCTTCCGGAACAATTCGTGGACACTTTCATCGCAATGCAATCTTCGCTTGGGTTGGCGATAGCCCAGCCTGCCAGAACTCTCAACTCGTACATTGACCATCCCATCGTGGAGCAGCACCTCGGAGTTCACGCCAGGCAGACTCTATTCGTTGAAATAGGACCGGTGGTCAGTTTTCACACTTCAGTCTTTGACTTCGTCTTTCCTTTCGACCTCATCTCACCCATGGGATGGGGATACGAAAATGTCTGGGCACACGAAATCATTCAAAGGGGTCTTAAGATGGGTATCATCGATGCGGTCTGCGTTGATCACAGTCTGCGCAAACCGGTGGCCAATTATAACTGGGAAGATGCCGATAGACAGAGAAGCGCATATCTCAAGAAGCATGATCACCTTTCGCTGGACGAGTGCTTCAAAGTCATAAACACCTATATCATCGCCGAGGAGTCGACATGAAATCTGTATCCTCTCAGCCTTTCATCAGCGTCATAATACCCACATACAATCGGGCCGACTTGCTGAGCCAATCCCTGGAAAGCCTGGTCGGACAGAGTCTGCCGAAAGATCAGTTCGAGGTGATCGTCATTGACGATGGTTCTTCTGACAACACGTCAGATGTATGCAGGAATTTTTCCCAAAGGCTCCCCTTGCGGTACTACCGGCAGAAAAACTCTGGTATTTCAGCTGCAAAGAACATGGGTGTGTTTGCTTCCTGCGGCCCGATCCTCTTGTTCTTTGATGACGACGACGTCGCCGATCCCGACCTGCTCACAGAGCACATCCGCACCCACTCCCTTCACCCGGAAGAAAATATCGCGGTGCTGGGCTATACCACATGGCACCCTTCACTGAAAATAAGCCGAGTAATGGATTTCGTCACGAATATCGGCCACTTCCTTTTCTCCTACAGCAACCTTAAAGACGGTCAGGAGCTGGATTTCACGTATTTCTGGGGCGGGCGTTCATCATGCAAGAAGTCGCTGCTGGTACGTCACGGGGTCTTCAACCAGCTCTTCAGGTTCGGATCCGAAGACATCGAGCTGGGATACCGGCTCTCGAAATTGGGACTTAAGGTCATCTATAACCGCAGCGCCAAAAGCTTCATGATCCGGCCCCTGACTTACGAACAATTCTGTCAGAGATGCGTGAAACAGGGTAAATCTCAATATCATTTCAGCAAAATGCATCCAGACCCTGTGATTCAGAAGTATTGTATGGTGGATGATGTGGATCAGAAATGGGCCTTTGTCAGGCAAACGCTGGAAAGCAAGATGGCTCGTGTCAGAGACATCGAACGGGCCCTGGAAAACAGCATGCCGCCTGCAGATGAGAAAAAGCTCCTAGATGAACTGGGAAAGCTTTATTGGTGGACCTTTACAGCGCTTAAAATAAAAGGTGTCATTGAAGCCAAGGAGTCTGATACCGTTCGGCAGAGCGGGATCGATGACCATAAGGACCTCCCTATTCCCGTTAACGACATCGAAATCATCCGTGGCAGATGGAGAAAGGCTCCACCAAAGTCTTTCGAGCGTGGGAACATTCTGATCATCGATCCGTTCCTGCCAATGTACGACCGTGCTTCGGGCTCGCTGCGCTTGTTCGAGATCATGAAGGCCCTTATCAGGCTGGGTTTCCAGCTGACCTACATTGCACGAAACGGCGAACACGCCGGCGTGTATGTACCTCTTCTGCAGAATATGGGAGTGGAAGTCTATGCCGGTGACCCAACAGCCCTCCAGGCTTTAGGCCTGGATATCATTGCTCCCTATCTCGATGTCGAAAAAATACTCAGGTCGAAATCATTCGACTATGTGATCCTGTCATTCTGGCACATCGCCGAGTATTACCTCCCCATGGTGAGACGGAACTGCCCCCAATCACAAGTCATCATTGACACGGTAGACATCCACTTTCTCAGAGAATTCCGCGAGGCCGAGATGAAGAAAAACCAGGCCCTGCTGGAAATCGCTCGGCGGAACAAGAAGCGGGAGCTGGCTGCCTATCGCAAAGGAGACAGGCTCTGGGTGGTCACGGAGGAAGACAAAAAGGCTATAGAGAATTTCGTGCAGGCACCTATCGATATCGTACCGAATATTCATAAAAAGGTATTCTGGACAAAGCATTATGACCACACTTCTGATCTGCTCTTTGTGGGTAACTTCAGCCACAAGCCAAACATAGACGCCGTGCTTTTCTTCCACAAGGAAGTGCTTCCCCTGATCCGCAAGCACATGCCGGGCGTGAAGACATATATCGTCGGGAACAACCCGCCTGAGCAGATACAACGCCTGAATTCGGATCAGTTTGTCGTCACCGGGTATGTCGAAGACCTCTCACCATACCTGAGGGATGCACGCATTTCTGTCAATCCTCTGACCTATGGAGCAGGCATGAAAGGCAAGGTCGGCGAGGCGCTTTCATGGGGCCTCCCCGTGGTCACAACGTCTATCGGGGCCGAAGGAATGAATCTTGTCGATAACGATGACGCCATGATTGCCGACGAGCCGGAAGATTTTGCCCGGAAAGTCATCAAGCTCTATCAGGACCGCAGTCTGTGGGAAAAACTGTCCAGAAACGGGAGAAGGGTGGTCGAACAAAGATGGTCGCCGGACGCCATCCAGAAAAAAATCGATTCTGTTTTCCTGGATGCCAAACACTACCGCAAAAAACATGTCTCTCTCGTGCTGATGGTTTGCGACGACGGGATTTTTTTTAAAGACTCTTTCCCCTCGCTTCTGACATTGATCGATACTCCCGGGGAGACCATTGTCGTATACAGAGGCTCTGATCAGGAGATTTGCCAGCGTCTCTTTGAACTTAAAAACACACAGATAGGTAAGAGGGACATCCACGTGTTGATCGAGAAGCCTGGAACTAATCTGGCCACTTCTTGGAACAGAGCTCTTTCACTGTGTACAGGGGAAATCATCGTTTTAAGCAAGACACCCAGCAATCTCGACATATCCGCTCTGTATTCCATGATTTCATATGCAGAACAGCATCCGGATATCGACATACTGATCCCAGCAAACATCCTGCAGCCTCATCCGCAGGGAAATATGATTTCATTTGGTGAAAACCTTGTCATGCCTGATCCCGAACATACCAGCATGCATGAATTCAAGGTGAAATTTGTGCCCTTCATGGCCGCCAGGCACTCTGTGATAAAAAACATCGGGGGATTCGATGCGGGATTCCAGAATGATCATATCGGATGGTATGACTTTATCTTACGCTCGTCTCTTTACGGACACCGGGTGGATTCCATGGAGAATTTGCAATCTTCAGAAACAGGCACCACATACACACAGACAGATCGGAAAGAAATCCCAGAGGATGATCGAGTCCTCTTTGACAAAAAATGGTGTCTTCGAGCACCCGTCAATGATATCTTCAACAGGTATCGAAACAAAAATATACCCATCGAGCTCTTCACCTCGCTCGGAGAACTGGAGTCTGCGGCTCTTCCGGCCTATTCTCGTGATGCCCGCCCGGACGATTCAACCGACACTCAAAAAAAACCTGATGCTCTCACCTCGATCATAATCCTTTGCTGCAACGGTCTGAAGTATACCCGGCAATGCCTTGAAAGTATTGAGCAATGCACTCCCGAGCCTCATGAGATCATCATCGTAGACAACGCCTCAACTGATGGTACACCCGAATTCCTCAGACACTATGCAGAAGAGCATGACAATGTCACACTCATCATGAACGATAGAAATCGGGGATATGCATCTGGTAACAACCAAGCGATCAGAATAGCGCACGGCGAGTATGTGGTACTGCTCAACAACGATGTCGTGGTCACACACGGATGGCTAGGCAGGATGATTGAACACGTAAAGGGCCTCGGTGATATTGGTATGGTCGGTCCAGTCACCAATGCCGTTTCCGGGGCACAACTCATTACCAGCGTACCATACGGCGAAGACATCGATCAGATGCATGCATTCGCCAGAGAGATAAGAGACAGATACGACGGTAAAATTGAACCTTGCATGAGGCTTGTCGGATTCTGTCTGCTGATCAGAAAGGAGGTTCTCGAAATCATCGGCGGACTGGATGAAGATTATAAGACCGGCAATTACGAGGATGATGATCTATGCATGAGATCATGCATCGCCGGATACCGGAATATCATCGCGCGCGACGTATTCGTACACCACTTCGGCAGCATGACATTCAAGGAAAATTCCATCGATTATTCGGCCACGATGAATGCAAATCGATCCCTCTTCCTGGAAAAATGGAAAGATATCATATACTCTCAAAAGGCCGATGAATACCACGTGCGCATCGAAAAGAACCGACAGGTGGAGCATCTCGTCAGATGGGGCGAAACGGCTTTTTGTAAAGGAGACATCCTCAGAGCGTTCAAGATATTTGAACGCGCACTCCGTATCGATCCTCACAACACGGAAGCCCTGAACAATCTGGGAGTCATCCAGTGGGAACTTGGAGATCGTGAAGCAGCCGTCGAGACCTTCCAGACAGTACTCTGCATCAAACCGGGCGATCCCGATGCCTTGTCGAATCTCTCCGATGCTGTCTCAGCCGGGGCGAAGGAGGTTGTGCTCCTACCCGAAATAAAAAATCTTCTTGAGAAATACCGGGCATATTCTCCGATGCCAGGTCGATCGGCTAGGTCTGTAGAAGGTACATGACATCTATGGACATCAGCAATAGAGGAGCGCATTGATGAGCAAATCTAAAGCTGCCATGAGTCTGGGGGCGGTCATGATAGTGAAAAACGAGGTGAAAAACCTTGGCGGGATACTTTCCGACATACACGGAGTCGTAGACGAGATATGTATCGTGGACACCGGTTCTTCAGACGGAACCATCGCCCTTGCCGAGTCATTCGGCGCAAGAATCGGGCACTTTCCTTGGAATGATGATTTCTCGGCCGCGCGAAATCATTCACTGGCCATTGCACAGTCGGATTACCTGCTCTGGCTGGACGCCGATGACAGGATCGACGAAAAAGATGCAAAGGCGCTGTTGAAGCTCAAAGCACATCTGCGACCGGGAAAGAACAGGGCATATATGCTCAAAATCCTCAGCAGATCAGAGGACATGCCCGACACGTTAAGCTTTCAGACTCGGATCATCCCCAATAGAGGCGAGGTGCGCTTCGAGGGCAGGGTGCATGAGCAAATTCTCCCTGCATTGAGAAGAGCTGCCATAACGGTGGAACCTCTTGAGATAACCATCATTCACACCGGGTATCACGACCCGGATGCACGGAGGGCAAAGGCGCGTAGGAACCTGGATATCCTCACAGATGAGCTCAAAGCGGGTAAGGATACTGCGAGCCAACATTTCTTCATGGCCATGGCTTGTATCGGCTTGGAGGATTTCGTACAGTGTCTCGAGAACCTGTACAAGGCTCGGCAGAAGCGCACCGATGAAGATTGGCTCCATTTCAGCTACACCATATCCACTGACTGCTTGCTCAGGCTGGGACGGACAGACGAAGCCCACCGTGAAATCTCTGATGGCATAGCCATCTTCAAAGAGAGTCCCTTGCTACACTATTACCTCGGGATGGTATGTATGAGGGCCGGGCGTTTCACTGAGGCCGTCGCAGCATTCAAGAAAGCCGCTGGCTTGCCCCAGAGGCCCGATTCGTATCCGACGCCACCTGATATGAGCAGCACCATACTCTTCCAGCACGGCAAGGCCTTGGAAAAGATCGGGAAGGTGGATGAGGCGATCGGCATCTATATCCACGCCCTGAAGACAGGAACCCGAAAGAAACCCATACATCACGCACTGGGTATAGCTCTACTTCAGTCAGGAAAAATCCATGACGCTCTACTTCATCTTGAAAAAGCCAAGGAACTGTCGGAAAACATTGACATTGCTCTGTGGCTAAGTCTTGCTCAGATTCATTGTCACCTGAAGCATTATGACAAGTCCCACTCGCTTTATATCGACATACTCCATGAATCTCCTTCGCATCTGCATGCCTTGGTCGGCACTGTGGATACGAGTGTAGAACTTGATGATATCGGGGCATTTCTCAATGCCCTCGAGCAGCTTTTGCTCCTCCTCAATATTCCTATTCCTGATGCGGTCATTGATTCGCTTCCCGAGTGCTCAGATCTCTGTATGAAGATTGTAAGTCGGCTCAAGGAAGAGAACGAGCCGGCGCTAGCTCAGCGCCTCGCTAAAACAGCGCTGCGCCTCGATCCATCAAATTCCAGAGCACACCTTTTCTTGGCGGATCTGTTTGCCGAAAAAGGAGAAACCGCACAAATGCTCGTAAGCTTGGAAACAGCAGTAAAATGCGGTGCTAACGCTGACGAAGTGCGGAAAAGAATCAATAAGGAACCTAACCCGACAGCCGAACCATTCTTGCAAGTATCGAGAGTCTGTTCTTTCGATGAGTACAAAATGCATACAGCTAGATATCGATCAAAAAACCTCGAGCATCTTGCGTTTGAACAAGGTGTGCTTCCCAAGGTCAGAAAGGAATTCGTGCTGGATGGTTATTGCTATGTTTGTAAAAAATTGGTTCCTTTTTCCGTTGATTATCAATACTCGTATAAGATCGGGACCATTCCCATGCCGAATTGGAGAGAACGTTTGGTTTGTCCCTTTTGCCATCTGAACAATCGAATGCGGGCAACTGTACACATCTTTGAACAGGAATTTCGCCCTAACCGTGATTCTAAGATATATATCACAGAACAGACTACCCCCCTGTATAACTGGTTTAAGGATTCATACGATCATGTATATGGCAGCGAATATCTCGGCGACTCTATACGCCATGGATCTTGCAGCGGTAAAGGGATCAGAAATGAGGATCTTACCAGGCTGACTTTTGCCGATGAGGAGTTCGATTACATACTTTCCTTTGATGTCTTTGAGCACGTTCCTGAGTATAAAAAAGCTCTGAAGGAATGCCTGAGATGTTTAAAGCCCGGTGGAATACTCTATTTAAGTGTCCCATTTTCCCATACAGAAGAGAAAAATACCGTTCGAGCTTACGTATCCGGTAACGGCAAAGTAAACCATATACTGCCTCCCGAATATCATGGAGATCCTCTGAATTCAGCTGGATGTCTGAGCTTTTATAATTTCGGCTGGGAGTTCCTCTATGATCTAGAGGAAATAGGGTTCCTTTATCCCACTGTGCTCATATACTGGTCTAATGATTTTGGTTACTTGGGAGGGGAGCAAATGCTATTCACTGCAACAAAGGCCGTATAATTACATTGAATACAAAGAGTAAGGATTCTGACTAACACTGACAGACATCGGCTCCCGATACTAGAGAGAAAATGCTACCTCTTCCCCGGCCTCCACTCCGCTGACATGCGCTTAGCCTCCGCGATTTCGGCCGGGCTCATGTTGCCCGCCACGGCGCGTCTCAGGTCCTTGGCGTTCGCATTGCCGCTCCGCGAGGAGATATCGTACCACAGGTAGGCCATGACATAGCTCTGAGAGACGCCCTTGCCCAGGCGATACATATTGCCCAGCTGGATCTGGGCGATGGTGTTGCCCTGCTCCGCTGCCTTTCGATACCACCGGACGGCCTCGGAGTAGTCCTGCCGGACACCCTGGCCGGTTTCGTAAAGAAATCCCACGAAGAGCTGGGCCTGGGGATCGCCCTGGCGGGCGGGCATGAGATTCTCCATGATGAATGCTTCTTCCGCCTCGGGATCGGCCGAGAAGGCCTGGGAGGAGAAGGCGAAAGACATCAGGCATGCACCCGCCATGATCGTCAATGCCACAAACAGTCCATGCCTGTTCATGGAGCACCCTCCCCTGCCAGCTGGCTGAAAACAAAAAAGACTTTCAATTAATTCACACACCATAAGAGCATCCTCCTGATATGTCAACACCTTCAATACATTCCGTCAGCCGTCATGCATCAGGCGATCTCGGAAGTGAGGTGCCTCTTCAGACCGGTCGGCGGGGTGCCAAGAACGTTATGTGATCCTCCCCCCTGCATCCTCTCTTTGGCCCGCTCAAGCGGACGCCCTTGAGAGAGGATAAGAGAAAGCCCCTTTGAGCCGGTCTTGAGAGGTATCATCCGAATGAGGTGCTCAGAATCACAGATATTTCCACTCCGGCGAATTTCCCGATAAGAGAGATCCCTTTTGCCCCGCCGGGCGGCCTTCCGCAGAGTCTCGGGGTCCGTCCACTTCTCCCTATGACAGGTGAGGTACTTGTGGTATACATACCCACATGGTCACTCCCGGCCGCACCACTATCCCCAAGAGAGCAGAAAAACGCGAGAGCCTGTCCATCTTCGTCTTGACGACGTCAGTGCAGATGAAATCCCGCTACCGGACATTGGCAGGATGAAGAGGAGAAGGGCTGTAATCATTGCGGTGTCTTTCCTCTGCCTGGCAGCGCTGGCCACCCTGCTGGTGAGGATCGAGATGCAGCAAGACGATGCAGGAGCAGGATCGAAGGTCGATGCGGTCATCGTTCTTGCCGGCCCCCCCGATGAAGACCGCCAGCGGATTGTGGAAGGTGTTCACCTGATAGAGCGGGGGTTAGTGGATTATCTGATACTCGCCATGCGGGATACCGGCCTCAGCTGGAAAACTATCCTGAGGATATACGGGATCGAAACAGACATACCCGGGGAAAGAATACTGATCGGCAGACCCGAACAGGTGAATTCGACTGTTCTGAAGTACTGCGGCGGGACCTTCGGCGAGGCTGCCGCCGCCGTAGGGCTGATGCGGGCAAACTCGCTGAATTCCGCTGTGGTGGTGAGTTCCCGCTATCATATCCCGCGGGTGCGCCTCGCCTTTGGAAACCTCAACAGCAAAGGCTCGCTGGATTTCTCCTATCGTCCTGTGGGGGAACCCGAGACGGGCAAGCTCCTTTCATCTGCCTACGCCTTGGCCAAGAGGCTCACCGAGTACGGAAAATTCTTCACCGCGTTTTTCGTGTACCCCATCGGGGCGAAGATCATCGAAAATGACCGCTGTGCTGCGGGAATGGTGAAGAACGCCCGCCCGTAAGACACTGCATGGCTCAGCGATACGGATATCTCCTTTCTTAACGGAAAATTAACCGGATATTCATACCTCCTTAACATTCGACTGCTACATGATGGGCAATAAAACCAGGGAGGAATTTTATGACAAAAAGCGGCGCGTATGCGAGGGGTGCATGGATTGCGGCGGCAGCGGTTCTTGTGCTCCTGGGAACGATCCTGCCGGCATTCTGTGCGGGCAGCGGCATGACCATAAAAGGCTCCACCACCGTGCTGCCTATTGCCCAGGTTGCAGCAGAAGAGTTCATGAACAAAAACCCGGGCATCAGCATATCGGTGCAGGGAGGGGGATCCGGCGTGGGAATAGCTTCTCTGCTCGACGGCACCACTGACATCGCGGATGCATCCCGGAAGATCAAAGACACCGAGGTGCAAAAGGCAAGGTCTAAGGGAGTGGAGCCTTTCGAGAACATCATCGCAATGGACGGCATAGCGGTCGTGGTGCATCCGTCCAACCCGATTCACAGGCTGACCAGGGATCAGATCAGGGCGGTCTATACCGGCAGGATTTCCGACTGGACAGAGCTCGGCGGCAGGGGCTCCCGCATCGTCGTCATCTCGCGCGACACCTCGAGCGGCACCTTCGAGGCATTCGAAGAGCTCGCCCTGAGCAAGGACAAGGTCCGCCCCGATGCAATGACCACGGCCTCAAACCAGGCCACAGCCCAGATTGTCGCCCAGACGCCGGGCGCCATCGGGTACATCGGCTTCGGATATGTGAGCCCAAAGGTCAAGGCAGTGGAAGTCGACGGTGTGCCGTGCACCCGGGCGAATATCCTCAAGGGCGCCTACACACTCTCGCGGCCCCTGTTCATGTACACCAACGGCTCGCCTTCGGGCAGCGTGAAGAAGTTCATCGATTTCGTCCTGAGCCCCGAAGGCCAGAAGCTCGTGGGGGAGGAAGGCTTTGTCGGTCTGAAGTAATACAGCATCGCCGGCGCATGGAAGGCGATATCCCGATCTCGAGGGATGCCGCCTTCTTCCATTGAACCCTCGGCCTTATCACAAGACGGCGGATTTCCTCACAGTCCGACAAGTCGGGATTGATTTTCATCCTTACCGGTCTTGGAAAGGCTCAGGCATACACGACGACGCTCGGGAGGAATGATGGTAAATATCTGCTGGAAGAAACGACTGCCTCCACGATACATGGCAGGAAAAAGTGTTGGTCGGGACGAGAGGATTTGAACCTCCGACCCCCTGAACCCCATTCAGGTGCGCTACCAAACTGCGCTACGTCCCGAAACCGCATTCCTTGCTACCACACGCATTCAGACGGTGTCAAGCGCAAGGGAGCTATTTCTCAAGGAACTCCGGCAGGGTCAGAAGGTGGCTGCCGCCTTCCCGGGCCCGGTTTTCCCGGCGTTGGACGAGGCGACCTCGAGAGGCCGGGAGAAATGGTATCGGATGATCCTCCGCGCCAGCTCGTCCGCATGGATGCGCGTGTAGTTGCCGCGGATGATGAGGCAGCCGATGGCGATGGACTTTCCTGTTGCAGGGTCTTCGGCAAAGCCCATGAACCAGTTCCGCTTCCCGTCCGGAGATGTGCCCTTGATGGTCCCGCTCTTCGCGCCGATGGTGAGCCGCTGCAGCACCCGGTCGTTGCGCGCGCTGCGAAACGCCCTTG